>ERZ1030898.9-NODE-9-length-76575-cov-24.863513_pt1 | contig 76575 bp, 74 predicted proteins | sample MGYA00517298_ERZ1030898 | MGnify/ENA primary metagenome ERZ1030898 (study PRJEB33718, sample SAMN03159684) | human skin metagenome | collected 2014-05-20 | study: EMG produced TPA metagenomics assembly of the PRJNA266117 data set (Human skin bacterial metagenome and... | reverse complement strand
CCGCAGAGGCTGAGTCCGAGGCTTCCGAGGACGCTCCGGCTGAGGAGAACTAAGCGCTCTTCGCTTTTCGACGAACCCCCGTTCCCGCCCACCGCGCGCGGAACGGGGGTTTCCTTTTGCCACCGAGCCGTCCACCCCAACACTTTCCGCAAAGCCTGGGATCCCGCAAAATCCGGCCATTCCCAGGGTGGAGTTCCCAGGGTTTGTGTCTTCTGCAGGGCAGGGTAGGGCAATGCAGGCGGTGCAGCCAGGAACTCTCGGTGCCCGGCCCGCGGCCTGCTACCGTAATCTCCCATGGAGCTGCAGATCGGCCGCGTGGTCAAGTCCCACGGCGTGAAAGGTGAAGTTGCCGTCGAGTTGCTGGCGGACGAGTCGGAGGAGCACATTGTTGTCGGCGCTGTGCTCGCCGGCCGCCAGGCAGGCAAGGAGCGGGAGCTGACCGTGAAGACGGTGCGCCCGCACCAGAAGCGCCTGCTGGTCAGCTTCGAGGAGGTGCCGGACCGCACCGCCGCCGACAGCTTGCGCGGCATGAAGTTTTTCGCCGAACCGCTCGAGCGCGAGGAGGACTCGGACGAGTACTACAACCACGAGCTCATCGGCCTGAAGGTGCGCCACGAGGGTGCAGAGGTCGGCGAGGTCACCGGCGTGATGGACGCGCCGAACCGGAAGATCCTGGAGATCGACTACAACGGCAAGGACGTCATGGTCCCGTTCGTGATGGACTTCGTCCCGGAGCTCGACACGGATGCGGGCTATCTCACCATCACCCCGCCCGAGGGCCTGCTTGATGTCTAACTTGCGCCTCGACGTCGTCACCATCTTCCCCGAGTATCTCGACCCACTGCGCCACGCGCTGCTGGGCAAGGCGATCGAGCAGGGGATCCTGTCGGTGGGCGTGCACGACCTGCGCGACTGGGCCACCGGCAACCACAAATCCGTGGACGCCCCGCCGCTGGGTGGGGGACCGGGCATGGTGATGAAGCCGGAGGTGTGGGGGCCTGCGCTTGACGACGTCGCCAAAGGTCGCCCCGGAACATCCCTCGAAACCGCGGCGGCGCACCGCAACGACAAGCTGCGCCACGACGACGTCCACGAGGTCGCGCCCCGACCGTACGAAGGCGGCGAGGACAGCAGCAAGCCGCTGCTGCTCGTGCCCACCCCGGCCGGCAAGCCGTTCACGCAGCAGGACGCGCAGGCGTGGTCGCGCGAGGAGCACATCGTGTTCGCCTGCGGGCGCTACGAGGGGATCGACCAGCGCGTCTTCGAGGACGCGGAAAAGCGTTACCGCGTGCGCGAGGTGTCCATCGGCGACTATGTGCTCATTGGCGGCGAGGTTGCCGTCCTGGTCATCGCGGAGGCGGTCACGCGTCTGATCCCGGGCGTGCTGGGCAACACGGAAAGCCACGAGGACGACAGCTTCTCCGACGGCCTGCTCGAAGGCCCGAGCTACACTAAGCCGCGCGTGTGGCGCGGGCTTGAGGCGCCGGCGGTGCTCACCTCCGGCGACCACGCCAAGGTGGAGGCCTGGCGCAGGGAGCAGTCCTTGCGGCGCACCCGCGAGGTCCGCCCTGAGCTGCTGGAGCAGACTGCACTGAGCGAGGACGACCGGTTCATGTTGGACGCACGCGACGTGCTTACGACGGTGAGGGTGGACGGGGCGACGCGGATCGTCGTCAAGCAAGTGCGCAGGGCCTTGAAGAAGGCTGGCTACCGCGACCCCGAGATCACGCTGGAGGGGGATACGCTCACCGTCGCCGGGCGCACCGCGCTCGCGCTCGAGGAGGCCACGCGTGCGGTGGAAAACGCGCTGCCACCTGGGGCTTATCAGTCCGGCGAAACCAAAGAGGTTTAACCTATCTGGTGGGCAACATCACCCTATGAAAATTTAAAGGTCTGACCAATCGGGCAATACACTTGGGTGCGTTACACGCGTACGAAAGGACACCCATGCTCGCGTCAGTGCTTGACCCAACATCCGTGGTCGCCATCGTCCTGCAAATCCTGATCATCCTCAGCGCCCTGCTGCTGGGTACCCGCTACGGCGGTCTCGGCCTCGGCCTGATCTCCGGCATCGGGCTGATGCTCATGGTGTTCGTCTTCGGCCTCGAACCGGGCGAGCCACCGGTCGGCGTGATGCTCACCATCATCGCCGTGATCGGCTGCGCGGCCACCCTGCAGCAATCGCGCGGCCTTGAGGTGATGATGCAGCAGGCGGAGAAGCTGTTGCGCGCCCACCCGGAGCGAATCACCATCCTCGCACCACTGACCACCTGGTTCCTCACGGTGCTGTGCGGCACTGGGCACGTGGTCTACACCATGTTCCCCATCATCGAGGACATCGCGGTGAAGAAGGGCATCCGCCCGGAGCGGCCCATGGCGGTGGCGTCCACGTCCGCGCAGATGGGTATCACCGCCTCGCCGGTGTCGGTGGCGACGGTCTCGCTCGCGTCGATCCTGGCGGAAAACGCCGGGGTGATTGATAAGGCGTACTCCATCCCGCAGATCCTCATGGTGGCCATCCCGGCGTCGCTGTCCGGCGTCATCCTGGCCGCGCTGTGGTCGCTGCGCCGCGGCAAGGACCTGGATAAGGACCCGGTGTTCCAGGAGCGCATGCAGGACCCGGCGTTTGCGGAATCCATCAACCAGTCCAGCCACTCGCTGCTGGACGAGGTCTTCCCGCAGTCCGCCCGCAACGCCGTCTGGGTCTTCCTCGGTGCCATCGCGTTCGTGGTCGTCCTCGGCGCGTTCGAGGGCCTGCGCCCCGCGTTCGACGACGGCGAGGGCGGCATGAAGCCGCTGTCGATGAACCTGGCCATCCAGATGGTGATGCTGTTCGCCGGCGCGATCATCCTGCTGTTTTGCAAGGTGGACCACAAAAAGATCGCCTCGACCCCGGTGTTCAAGGCCGGCATGACCGCGGTGTTCTCCGTCTTCGGCGTGGCCTGGATGGCGGACACGTTCTTCGTGGCGCATATCGATCAGCTCGAGTCCAGCCTCGGCTCCGTTGTGGAGGCCGCGCCTTGGGCGTACGCGATCGTGCTGCTTATCGTGTCCAAGCTGGTCAACTCGCAGGCCGCCGCGCTGGTGGCCATCGCCCCGATCGGCCTGGCGCTGGGCATTGACCCGAAGGTCATCGTCGGCTTCTATGGCGCAGCCTACGGCTACTGGATCCTGCCGACCTACCCGTCCGACCTGGCCTGCATCGGCTTCGACCGCACCGGCACCACGCGGATTGGCAAGTTCGTGATCAACCACTCCTTCCTGGTCCCGGGCGCGATCTCGGTGTTCACCTCGTGCGTGGTGGGTTCGCTTCTGGCGCAGGTGCTGCTGTAAAACTGGCGCAAAACAGGCGCGACTAGACTCGCCCGAATGACATCAATCGCAGCCACCATCGCGAACGAAATCAATGTGCGGGACAACCAGGTCGAGCAGGCGTTGAAGCTGCTCGCCGAGGGCAACACCGTCCCGTTCATCGCCCGCTACCGCAAGGAGGCCACGGGCGGCCTCGACGACGCGCAGCTGCGCCACATCGAGGAGCGCAACACCTACCTGCTCGAGCTCGCCGAGCGGAAGCAGGCCGTGCTGGAAAGCATTGAAGAACAGGGCAAACTCACCGACGAGCTGAAGCAGTCGATCCTTAACGCCGACACCAAGGCGCGCGTGGAGGACCTCTACCTGCCCTACAAGAAGCGCCGGAAGACCAAGGCGGACATCGCGCGCGAGGCCGGGCTTGAAGCGTTGGAGCAAAAGCTTATCGACGACCCTTCGGCCGACCCCGAAACCCTGGCCGAGGCCCACCTCTCGGAGGGCTTCCCGGATACGAAGGCCGCGCTCGAAGGCGCCCGCGCGATCCTGGTGGACCGCTTCGCCACGGACGCGGACTTGGTCGGTGAAGTGCGCGACCGCGTGTACGCCCAAGGCACCATGCGCTCCGCCATGGTGGAGGGCAAGGAAGCCGAGGGCGCGAAGTTCGCGGACTACTTCGAGTTTTCCGAGCCGTTTGAGAAACTTCCCAGCCACCGCATCCTGGCGCTGCTGCGCGGCGAGGCCGAAGGCGTGCTCACCCTGGACATGGACCCGGGGGAGGAGGCCGTGTACGAGGGCATGATTGCCGAGCGTTTCGACCTGCCGGTCAAAGACTCCGAGTGGCTGGCCAAGGCGGTGCGCTGGGGATGGCGCACCAAGCTGCAGGTCTCCGTGAACCTGGATACCCGCATGCGGCTGAAGGAGAAGGCGGAGGAGGGCGCGCTGCAGGTGTTCAAGACAAACCTGCGCGACGTGCTGCTCGCCGCGCCCGCCGGCCAGCGCGCGACGTTGGCGCTGGACCCTGGCTACCGCAACGGCGTGAAGTGCGCCGTGGTGGACGAGACCGGCAAGGTGCTGGCCACCACGATCGTCTACCCTCACCAGCCGCAGAACCGCTGGGACGCCTCCCGCGCGGAGTTGGCGTCGCTTGCCGCGCAGCACGGCGTGGAGCTTATCGCAGTGGGCAACGGCACGGCCTCGCGCGAGTCAGAGAAACTCGCCGGAGAGGTGGCGGACCTGATCGCCCAGGCGGGAGGGACACGGCCGACCCCGGTGGTGGTGTCCGAATCCGGTGCGTCGGTGTATTCCGCCAGCCAGATCGCGGCGGAGGAGTTCCCGGACATGGACGTCTCCCTGCGCTCGGCGGTCTCCATTGCGCGCCGCCTGCAGGATCCGCTGGCGGAGCTGGTTAAGGTGGACCCGAAGTCCATCGGCGTGGGCCAGTACCAGCACGACGTGAACCAGACCGCGCTCGCCCAAACCCTGGATGCGGTGGTGGAGGACGCGGTGAACTCCGTCGGCGTGGACGTCAACACCGCCTCGGCGCCGCTGCTTGAGCGCGTGGCCGGCTTGTCCGGCACGGTGGCTAAGAACATCGTGGCCTACCGCGACGAGAACGGCCGGTTCACCACACGCAAGGAGCTGGGCAAGGTGCCGCGCCTGGGCCCGAAGGCGTTTGAGCAGGCCGCTGGCTTCCTGCGCATCCAGGGCGGGGCCAATCCGCTCGACGGCTCCGCTGTGCACCCGGAGGCCTACCCGGTGGTCGAGCGCGTCGCCCAGGCCACGGGGTTGAGCACCGAGCAGCTGATCGGCAACACGGCGGTGCTGACCAAGCTCGCGCCGGGTGACTTCGCCGACGAGCAGTTCGGCGTGCCCACCGTCACCGACATCCTCGCGGAGCTGGACAAGCCGGGCCGAGACCCGCGCCCGGAGTTCAAGACCGCCGAGTTCAAGGAAGGCGTTAACGAGGTCAAAGACCTCAAGCCCGGCATGATCCTCGAGGGCACGGTGACCAACGTCGCCGCCTTCGGCGCCTTCGTGGACGTGGGAGTGCACCAGGACGGCCTGGTCCACGTCTCCGCCATGAGCCACAAGTTCGTCTCGGACCCGCACGAGGTGGTGCGCTCTGGTGAGGTGGTGAAAGTCAAGGTCATGGACGTCGACGTCGCCCGCAACCGTATCGGGCTGAGCTTGCGGCTTGACGACGAGCCGGGCCAACCGGCGCAGAAGAAACCGCGCAAGCAGCGCGGCCGGAAGCGGGGCAAACCGGAGGGACGTCGAGAAGCATCCGGCTCGATGGCCGACGCGTTGAAGCGCGCCGGATTTGGGAAGTGACCGGCGCATATGTAAAATGCTGCAGGTTGTTGTAATCGACATGAACCGGCCGAGCGCCCCAGATGGGGAAGTGCCGCCAGGGTCCTCTGTCCGAACACGTAAAGGATTGCTTTCATGAGCAACGGCATCATTGATCTTGTTGACGCAGGCCAGCTGCGCGACGACATCCCGGACTTCCGCCCGGGCGACACCCTCGACGTCCACGTCAAGGTTATCGAGGGTTCTGTGACCCGTACCCAGGTCTTCACCGGCTTTGTGGTCCGCCGCCAGGGCGACGGCATCCGCGAGACCTTCACCGTGCGCAAGGTCTCCTTCGGTATCGCGGTTGAGCGTACCTTCCCGGTGCACTCCCCGAACATCGAGAAGATCGAGGTTGTGCGCAAGGGCGACGTCCGCCGTGCCAAGCTGTACTACATGCGCGACCTGCGCGGCAAGGCTGCCCGCATCAAGGAGCGCCGCTAGTTTCAGCGCGCTAAAGTGCCCCGTCCGAGTCCGCTCGGGCGGGGCACTTTGCTTGTCGACGGCTCCCGCGGTGCTAACGTATCCCGGGTGACCAACGTGAACGGACCCGCAGGCGAGCCTTCCGCACCGAAGCCTGCACAGCCCCACAACCCGTACACCGCCGAGCCGCGCCGTGACGCAGCACCGGTGGCGCAGCAGCCGGCCGCGGACGAGCCAGAGGAGAAGAAGGAGCTTCCCTGGTACGTGGAGATCCCGGTCGTGGTCGTGCTGACGCTGCTGATCATGTTTGTGATCCAGACGTTCATCGGCCGCCTCTACGTCATCCCGTCCGCCTCCATGGAGCCGACGCTGCACGGTGAATCCGGCTCCGGCGACCGCATCTTCGTGGAGAAGGTCAGCTACTACTTCTCCGACCCGGAGCCGGGCGACGTGATCGTATTCGCCGGCACCGATTCCTGGAACACCGGTTTTGATTCCAACCGTTCCTCCAACCCGGTCATCCGCGGCATGCAGGAGGTCGGCTCCTGGGTGGGCCTGGTGCCGAAGGACGAGAACACCCTGGTCAAGCGCATCATCGCCACCGGCGGGCAGACGGTGTCCTGCCAGGCGGGGGACCCGGCGATCATGGTGGACGGCGAGCCGATCGACCAGTCGTACACCCTGCAGCCGAACTTCTACCCGGTGGATGAATCCACGGGCTCTGACGCCTGCGGCGGCCCGTACTTCGGCCCGGTGACGGTGCCGGAGGGCAACTACTTCATGATGGGCGACAACCGCACCAACTCCCTGGATTCGCGCGCGCACATGGGCGACCAGTTCCAGGGCACCATCCCGGAGGAGAACATCCGCGGCAAGGTCAAGGCTGTGGTCTTCCCGGTCAACCGCATGCAGGGCGTGAGCGACCCGGACATCCAGCAGTAGTCCCGTGCGGCGCTTGAAGCAGCTGCGCACCTACGAGGTCGCCCTGGACAAGGCCGGCTTCGGCCCGGTAGCGGGGGTGGACGAGGCCGGACGAGGCGCCTGCTTCGGCCCCATCACCATCGCTGCGTGCGTGCTGCCGACTAAGTCTCAGCCTGCGCTGGAGGGGCTCACCGATTCCAAGAAGCTCACCGCCCGCAAGCGCGACATTCTGTTCGACGCGGTGAAAGACGTCGCGGTGGCGTATTCGGTGGTGCACATTCCTGCCCGTGAGATTGACCGGCGCGGGATCCAGCACGCCAACCTCGACGGTGCGCGACGCGCCATCGCCGGGCTTTCAGTGCAGCCGGGCTACGTGCTTATCGACGCGTTCCGCATCCCCGGCCTGCCCTCACCCCAACTGCCGGTGGTGGGCGGAGACTACACGGCCCGTTGCATCGCCGCTGCGAGCGTGCTGGCCAAGGTGAGTCGGGACCGGCTGGTGTGCGAGATGGCCCAGGCGTTTCCCCAGTACGGGTTGGAGGGCCACAAGGGCTATTCCACGAAGGTGCACATGGACGCGGTGCGCCGCCACGGTGCGAGCCCCGAGCACCGTTATAGTTATGCGAACGTCAGGGACGCTGACGACTTCTATTGGCAGTCCAGCAAGAAGGGGCACGCATGAGCGCCGAGGATCTTGACAACTACGAGGCTGACGTCGAGCTTTCCCTCTACCGCGAGTACCGGGACGTGGCCAGCCAGTTCTCCTACGTGGTGGAAACGGAGCGCCGGTTCTACCTGGCCAACGGCGTCAAGCTCATCCCGCACACCGACGGCGGCGACGTCTACTACGAGGTGCTGATGTCGGACGCGTGGGTGTGGGACATGTACCGCGCGGTGCGGTTTGTGCGCTACGTGCGCGTGATCACCTACAAGGACGTCAACATCGAGGAGCTGGACAAGCCCGATCTGACCTTCCCGGAATAGGCTCTAGCGAACCGTTTGTAAAACTCGGCGTGTCGCGCTTTGCGTGAGGCATTCACCTGGCCAAATACCGGTGCGGTCGCCGAGTTTTACAAAACTGCCCGCGCCATGGAACCGCGGCGGGGCCTTTTGCGTCTGATAGAGGACCAACATTTTTGGCAACTCTATGAAACGGGGGAGGCACCGTGCAGGTGAATTATCAGGACCAGTGGGAGCTGGGCAGGGCGGGCGAGCACGCCGCCATCAGGTGGTACGAGGACGAGGGCTACACGCTGTTGGGTCACCGGCAACGCATGCGGGCTGGCGAGATCGACGCCGTCGTTGAGGACGAGGACGGCACCGTCGTCTTCGTGGAGGTGAAGTCCCGCCGCGGCACCGCCTTTGGTGCCGCGGAGGCGGTGACCACGAAGAAGCTCAACACCATGCGCCGGTGCGCGGCGCAGTGGCTGGACAAGCATGCGCAGGGCCAGTACCGTCCGATCCGCTTCGACGTCGTCGAGGTGGTCTTCGACGGCGAGGATTACATCCTGCGCCGGTTCCCGGGGGTAGAAGATGGCGCTTGCTAGCACGATGAGCGCGACCGTGGAAGGCGTCGCCGCCCGCCTGGTCACGGTGGAGGCCAACGTGGGCCCCGGTTTGCCCGGCATGCACATGGTGGGCCTGGGGGATGCGGCGGTGAAGGAGTCGCGCGAGCGCATCCGCACCGCGATTTCGAATTCTTCCCTGCCGTGGCCGCGCACGAAGATCATGGTGTCGCTATCACCCGCGCACCTGCCGAAGGCTGGCTCGCACTTCGATCTGCCCATCGCACTTGCGGTGCTGGGCAGCCTGGATCCGCGCGTGGAGCGCACGCTCGCATCCACGATGTTCTGCGGGGAGCTGGCGCTGGACGGGACTTTGCGACGGGCCGAAGGCGTGCTGCCGATGCTCATCGCCGCATTCGACGCGGCAGACCCAATCCGCACCGTCGTCGTGCCGAGGGCAAACGCCGCGGAGGCAGCGCTATTGGGCCGTCGGGAGGTGCTGGTGGCGGATTCGCTTGCGCAGGTGTGGCAGTGGATCACCGGCGAGGCGGAGTTGGCACCCGCCACGGCGCCGGAAGCGGCTGCGTCGCAGCGTGCGGTGCCGGATTTCCAGGACCTTGCGGGGATGTCCGAGGAGCGCGAGGCGCTCGAGGTGGCCGCCGCCGGCGGGCACCACGTGATGATGATCGGCCCGCCGGGATCGGGCAAATCCATGCTGGCGGAGCGCATCCCGTCGATCCTGCCGCCGATGGACGTCCAGGAGATGGTCGAGGTCACCGCCATCCATTCCGCGGCGGGAGTCTCCGGCGGCGGGGTAGTGGCGACGCGGCCGTTTATCGCCCCGCACCCCTCGCTGACGCGTGCGGCGCTGATCGGCGGGGGAGGCGGTACACCGACCCCAGGTGTGGTGAGCCAGGCGCACCGAGGGGTGTTGTTTTTGGACGAGGCCTCCGAGATCCCGGCGCCGGTACTCGACGCGCTGCGCATCCCGCTGGAAAAGCGCGAGGTGCGGCTGACACGCGCGAGAAGGGAAGTGGTCTACCCGGCGGATTTCCAGCTGGTGCTCGCGGCGAACCCGTGCGCGTGCCAGCGGGTGAAAGGGCAGTGCTCGTGCAAGTCCCCGCAGCGGGCGCGCCACTTAAGCAACGTCTCCGGCCCGTTGAAGGACCGACTGGACGTGTTCGTGACCACCTCTGGCGACGCGGCGGTGCTCAGCCCGAGGGACGCGGAGCCGTCGATAAGCATCGCGGAGCGTGTGGCAGCCGCTCGCGAACGCGCCGCGGTCCGGTGGGCGAAAGCGGGCTGCAACGAGGACGTCAACGGGCGTGTGCCCGCGACCCTGATTCGCAGGCATTTTCCCGCCAAGGAGGCGGCGATGGCGATGCTGCAGGCAGAGCTGATCCAAGGCAAGATCACGCAGCGCGGGGTGGACAAATGCTTAAAGCTGGCCTGGACGCTGGCGGACTTGGAAGAGATGGACCAGCCGGACATCCACCACGCTTGCCGTGCCGTGGAGATGCGCGAGCACCAGCTGCAGCGCGAGGAGGTGGCGTAGATGTCTTCGTTGGAATCCTGGGCCTACCTCTCACGCGTGGTGGAGGGGCCGTCGCACCATATCCAGGCGCTGTTGCGTGTGGGCAAGAGCGCGGACGAGATCGCCGAGGGCGTGCGCACCCGCGCCACCTGGATCGGCGGGCTGCTTTCGCAGACCGAGAACCGCTTCACGTGGGACCGCCCGGCTGAGGACCTTGAGTTCGCCGCGGACCTTGGCTACACGCTGCTTACCCCGGAGTCGCCGCAGTGGCCGGCGGAGGCGATTGCGTGCTCGTTCGGTCGCCAGCAGACAGGAGCGGCGGGTAAGACCAGCCACCAGCCGGACGGCATTGCGCCGCACGCGCTGTGGGTGGCGGGCAACACCAACCTGGCAGGGCTGTTCGCCCAGTCCGTCGGTGTGGTGGGCACGCGCCACGCCACGAAGTACGGGCACATGGCCAGCAAGGATCTTGTTGCCGGGCTGGGCGGGCACAACTACACGGTTGTCTCCGGCGGCGCGCTGGGCATCGACACGGTCGCGCACACGACCGCCATGGACGTCAACACCCCGACTGTGGTGGTGGCGGCCTGCGGGCCTGGCGAGCACTACCCGCGTTCGAACAAGGCACTTTTCGAGCGGGTGGTGGCCACAGGTGGCGCGTTGATGACGGAATATCCGCCCGCTGTCACGCCGGACAGGCACCGCTTCCTCACCAGAAACCGTCTCGTGGCCGCCCTGACACTGGGCACCGTGCTGGTGGAAGCGCCGTTTCGATCCGGGGCGCTGAATACCCTGAAGTGGGTCAACGCGTTCAACCGCACGGCCATGGCGGTGCCCGGGCCGGTCACGGACGCCCAATCCCTCGGCGCGAACTTGGCCATCCAGAACAACGAGGCCGAAATGGTGCTCAACGCCGGGCAGATCCACGAGCAGCTCTCCGCGGTCGGCGAATACAGCGCCGAGGAGCAGATGGAGATGCAGTACCCGCCGAGCGTGACCCAGCAGCTCTCCCGCAACGAGCTGCGCATTTACGACGCCCTGCCGCCCGCCGGCCGCACCGGCAGAGAAGCCGAGGCGGTGGCCGCGGACGCGGGGCTGTCCATCGCGCTGACGGTGCACATCCTGATGGACCTGTCCAAGCGCGGGCTGGTGGAGCGCGACAAGCGGGTGTGGTCGCGGGTGGAACAGTCCGACTAAGGGAAGCGAGTACACTGCCGTGACATGAGTGAACAGTTGGGGCAAGTGCAGGCGGCGGTGGAGGACTTCGCCGAATACGCCGAACTTGTCCTCGGCCGCTCCCCGAACACGGTCAAGGGTTACGTCGCGGACCTTAGAGGGCTCGCGGGCTACGTGGATACCTTCGACGCGTTCACCCTCGACGCGCTGAGGCGCTGGCTCGCTGACGCGATGAGTGCTGGCAGAAGCCGGGCCACGCTGGCACGCCGCACCGCCGCCGCCCGCGCCTTTTCCACCTGGGCCTACCGCCGGGGCGACATCAGCACCGACGCCGCGGCGCGGCTCAAGGCACCCAAGGTCAACCGTCCGCTGCCCACAGTGGTGAAGGGGGAGCGGGCAGGCGACCTCGTCGAGGCGGGCACGGCCGACGACGCCCACCCCGCCGAGTACCTGCGCGACCGCGCCATGCTCGAGCTGCTCTACGCCACCGGCATCCGCGTCGGGGAGCTGACGGGGTTAAACCTCGGCGACGTGGACCTTGCCCGCGGTCTCGCTCAAGTCACCGGCAAGGGCGACAAGCAGCGCGTCGTGCCGTTCGGCGAGGAAGCCGCGGCCGCCGTGTCCGAGTGGCTCGAGTTCGGCCGCGCAGAACTCGCGGGTGACACGCAGGCGATGTTCGTCGGCTCCCGCGGCGGGCGCATCGACCAGCGCCAGGTGCGCCGCATAGTCGAGCGCGCCGGGCAGCGCGCCGGGGTGGAACACGTCAGCCCGCACACGCTGCGTCACACCACTGCCACCCACATGCTCGAAGGTGGGGCGGATCTGCGCGTGGTGCAGGAGATGCTCGGCCACACCAGCCTGCAAACCACGCAGATCTACACCCACGTCTCCGCGCAGCGGCTCAAGCGCGTCTACGACCAGGCGCACCCGCGCGCGTAGTGGCGCCGTCTAAGGGTTTGAGCCGGATCCGCGGCGCTTCCAACAGCGTGAGCGGGTCGATGTAGGAGTCCTTGCCCACCAGCGCACCCCAGTGCAAACCGTCGTGGGATCCGGAAAACCCCGCCGGGGCGTGCGCGAGGGTGCCAATCGGCTCGCCTTCGCGCACTTTGTCGCCGACGGCAAGCGGGGAGCGCACCGGCTGATACGTGGTGCGGATCCCGCCTGCGTGATCGACGGAGATCACCGGGGTGCCGGCTACCACGCCCACGAAGGCGACAACGCCGTCGCCTGCGGCCAGCACGTCAGCGCCGAGGCGCAGGGGTAAGTCCACGCCGCGGTGGCCGGGTTTCCAATTCTGCTCCGGGATGTCAGCAGGGCGCGACACCGCGGCCGGGTACGGGGTGCCGGCTGTCGGGTCCACCCAGGCGGCGGCCGGGGCGGCGCTGATGGCGGCGGCGAGGATAAGGGCGGTGGCGGACCGGAGGATCGTCGAGAAGCGCATGCGTGAATACGAGCACGCAGGGGGCAAGAAAACTAGCCTGGTTGCGAAAATCTGTGGATAACCCGCCGCCCGTCGCGAGGGTATCCACAGAAGACGCAGTTGAGATTAGGTTTTGTGGGCGCGGGCGGGTAGTGTTGCACGGGCAGCTTATATGGGCTGACTACGCGCACCGGATAATGCCTGCTCAGCGACGGTCCCTCTCTCAGGGTGCAGGGCGAGCACGGTGCCAGGGTGCGGGATAAAAACCCGCACGTGAGACAAGCAATTAACCGAACTACTTTCTCCGAAGGAGACAAAACCATGGCAGTTGTAACCATGCGTGAACTCCTCGACGCCGGTGTGCACTTCGGCCACCAGACGCGTCGCTGGAACCCGAAGATGCGCCGCTTCATCTTCACCGACCGTAACGGCATCTACATCATCGACCTGCAGCAGACGCTGACCTACATCGATGAGGCCTACGAGTTTGTCAAGGAGACCGTCGCACACGGCGGCACCATCCTGTTCGTCGGCACCAAGAAGCAGGCACAGGAGCCGATCCAGGAAGAGGCGCAGCGCGTCGGCATGCCGTACGTGACGCACCGCTGGCTGGGCGGCATGCTCACCAACTTCCAGACCGTGTCCAAGCGCATCGGCCGCATGAAGGAACTGCAGGCCATGGACGCAGCCGAGGACGGCTACGCAGGCCGCGGCAAGAAGGAAGTCCTCATGCTCACCCGCGAACGCATCAAGCTCGAGCGTGTGCTGGGCGGCATCGCCGACATGACCAAGGCGCCGTCCGCGCTGTGGATCGTGGACACCAACAAGGAGCACATCGCCGTCAACGAGGCGCAGAAGCTGCGCATCCCGGTGGTTGCCATCCTGGACACCAACTGCGACCCGGACGTTGTCAACTTCCCGATCCCGGGCAACGACGACGCCATCGGCGCCGTGAAGCTGCTCACCCACATCGTGGGCGAGGCTGTCATCGCCGGTAAGCAGCAGCGCGAGGAGCGCCAGCTCGCTTCCGCACGCGACGCTGCAGGCGACAACGACGCGAAGCGTCAGGCTGAGGCTGCCGAGGCAGCTGCTCAGGCTGCAGCTTCCGAGGAAGTTTCCGCAGCCGACGCAGCGAAGGCTGCCGCCGCAGCTGAGTCCGCGGCTCCGCAGGAGGTCGCCGAGGTTGAGCAGCCGCACGCTGTCCGCGCAGCTGAGCAGGCTGAGGCCAAGGCGAACGAGTCCGGCGACGAGTCTGCAACCCAGGCGTAAGCTTTCCGGCTCACGCCACCTGCACGCGCACCCCGCGTTCCGCTCACGCCCGCCGGCTTTCACGCCCGGGACAGTGCGGGCGCGGGGTGTTTTGTGTGCGCCCCCGCTCCAAGCCGTGCCACAGCGAGTACTGTCGGCTACGCTTGAAACGGTTTGAACACTTTTAGCAACACATTCACGAGGAGGATCGCCCACTATGGCGAACTACACTGCTGCTGACGTCAAGAAGCTCCGCGAGACCACCGGTTCCGGCATGCTCGACTGCAAGAAGGCACTCGAGGAGACCGGCGGCGACTTCGATAAGGCCGTCGAAAACCTCCGCATCAAGGGCGCAAAGGACGTGGGCAAGCGCGCAGAGCGCAACGCCCTCGAGGGCCTGGTCGCCGTCTCCGGCAACACCATCGTCGAGATCAACTCCGAGACCGACTTCGTGGCCAAGAACCAGGAGTTCAAGGACATCGCCGCCCAGATCGCCGACGCTGCCGCCGCAGTGAAGGCGAACTCCCAGGAGGAGCTGGCGAACGCAGACGTGAACGGCCAGACCGCGCACGACGTCCTGGAGGCCCTTTCCGCCAAGATCGGCGAGAAGCTCGAGCTGCGCCGCGCCGCCACCATCGAGGGCGAGCAGGTGGCGAAGTACCTGCACCAGAAGGCTGCAGACCTGCCGCCGGCAGTCGGCGTGCTCGTGTCCTACACCGGCGACAATGCTGAGGCCGCACACCAGGTCGCTCTGCAGATCGCCGCGATGAAGGCCCGCTACCTCAGCCAGGAGTCCGTCCCGGCCGACGTCGTTGAGAAGGAGCGCGCGGTCCAGGAGGAGATCACCCGCAACGAGGGCAAGCCGGAGGCTGCCATCGCCAAGATCGTCGAGGGCCGCATGGGCGGCTTCTTCAAGGACGTTGTCCTGCTGGATCAGCCGTCCCTGGCTGACTCCAAGAAGACCGTCAAGCAGTTCGCCGACGAGAGCGGCATCGAGGTCACCGACTTCGTCCGCTTCGAGGTCGGCCAGGCTTAGGCTAAAGGCTTAATCTGCGCTAACCGCCAAGCCCCGCACCGCTTCCGCCCAGAAGGGCCGGTGGCGTGTGCGGGGCTTCGTCGTGAAGCAGAAGTGCCCAAAGCGCACGTTTCGGTGCCTGCGCGAAAGCGCGTCTAGAATCGTCTGCGAACATCTGAACATCCCGCCGCGCAAAAGGAGCGAATTTCGGTGACTGACCTCAATCCCAGCCGCACAGGTTTCAAGCGAGTGATGCTGAAGTTGGGCGGTGAAATGTTCGGCGGAGGCAAGGTCGGCATCGACCCGGACGTGGTCGAGTCCGTCGCGCGCCAGATCGCTGACGTGGCACGCGCTGGCACCGAGGTCGCCGTGGTCATCGGCGGCGGCAACTTCTTCCGCGGCGCCCAGCTGCAGCAGCGCGGCATGGACCGCGCCCGCTCCGACTACATGGGCATGCTGGGTACGGTGATGAACTGCCTGGCACTGCAGGACTTCCTGCAGCAGATGGGCGTGGACTGCCGCGTGCAGACCTCCATCAACATGGCGCAGATCGCCGAGCCGTACCTGCCGCTGCGCGCCGCCCGCCACCTGGAGAAGGGCCGCGTGGTCATCTTCGGCGCCGGCATGGGCATGCCGTACTTCTCCACGGACACCACCGCCGCCCAGCGCGCGCTGGAGATCGGCTGCGAGGTGCTGCTGATGGCCAAGGCTGTCGACGGCGTGTACGACTCCGACCCGCGCGAGAACCCGGACGCGAAGCTGTACTCCGAGATCTCCCCGCGCGAGGTCATCGAGAACGGGCTGAAGGTCGCCGACGCCACCGCGTTCAGCCTCTGCATGGACAACAACATGCCCATTTTGGTGTTCAACCTGCTGCAGGAGGGCAACATCGCCCGCGCCGTCTCCGGCGAGCAGGTGGGCACGCTGGTGGCCTAAGTGTGCAACAGCTCGGTCTGCGCCGCCAGGCCGAGCAACTCCGGGCCGCTGAGTTTCAGGCTGCCCAGGTGCACCCCCGCGAGCGCGATTGCGGGGGTGCGCAGCAAGTTAAAGACAGAGCACCACGGCGACCACTCGGTTTGCGCGTGGAAGCTCTCTTCGGGGTGGAGTGCGGGGAAGTAGCCGAGCGGGGGCGGATCGAACGCGATGGTGGGGGAGAGCACTGCGTCCACGCCCCACTGCGCCGCGAGCAGCGCGGGGAGTGCGCGCGTGTGCGCCTGCGCCGCGGCGATCTGCTCCGGCCGCAGTCGGCGCGCCTCCTCTTTCAGCCACGCGATGTAGCCGCTGTCCAGCGGGTGCACGTCCTTGAACGAACGCTTGATTGTGGTGCTGAAGTGGGCGTACGTCTCGCGCGACTCATCGTAGGGGGAAATCTCCACCACATCGTGGGCGCGTCCAAGGGCAGCAGCTAGCTTCTCGACGTCAGCTCCGCGCCGCTCCGACACCTCAGGGTCCGCGAACACGCCCCGGGTGAGCACACCGATGCGCAGCCTTCTTCGTGCGGGCGGCGTCCAACCGGTGAGCGTGAACAGGTCGGCGACGTTGCGGGTGAAAAACCCGTGGGCGGACAGGTCGCGGCTGGCCAGTTTCAGCCCCACCACCCCGCAGGCCGCGGCCGGCACACGGATCGAGCCGCCGGCGTCGGTGCCGTGGGCGGCGCGCACAGTGCCGTCCGCCACCACGACGGCGGCGCCCGCGGAGGAGCCGCCGGGCGTGCGGCCGGGGAAGGCAGGGGATTCCAGCAGGGCCACGCCGGGGCGCTCCGCGTAGCAGGTGGCGCCCAGCTCGGAGGTCAGGGTTTTGGCGGCGACACGCGCTCCGGCGTCGATAAGCAACTGCGCGAACGGGTCCGTTGTCTGCGCGGTGTAGGCGCGCGCGGGGTTGCCGTGCGTGGTGGGCATGCCGGCGACATCGGTGCCGTCTTTGATGGGGACGCTCCAGCCGGAAAGCCGCCCGCCGAGCGGGCCGGTGAGCGCGGCGCCGGGCGGCGCGACGAACGTGAAGGCTGGGTGCGGCATGGCGACAGTCTAGGCACGCGGCGGGCGCTGGTAAGTTAAGGGTGACGCAAACCCGAGAAACGATAGGGGTAAAACCATGATTGAAGACGTTTTGCTGGACGCCGAAGAGCGCATGACCGCCTCCGTTGAGCACACCCGAAACGAGCTGGCCACCATCCGCACCGGCCGCGCGAACCCGGCCATGTTCAACGGCGTGATGGCCGACTTCTACGGCGCGCCCACCCCGATCAACCAGATGGCCACCATCTCGGTGCCGGAGCCGCGCATGCTTCTGATCAAGCCGTACGACATGTCCACGATGGGCGAGATCGAGAACGCCATCCGCAACTCCGACCTCGGTGTGAACCCGACTGACGACGGCCAGGTCATCCGCGTGTCCGTCCCGCAGCTGACCGAGGAGCGCCGCAAGGAACTGGTCAAGCAAGCTAAGCAGAAGGGCGAAGACGGCAAGATCGCCATCCGCAACGTGCGCCGCCAGGGCATGGAAGCGCTGAAGAAGATCCAGAAGGACGGCGACGCCGGCGAGGACGAGGTGTTGACCGCCGAGAAGGCTCTGGACAAGACCACCCAGGACTACGTCGGTCAGATCGACGAGGTCGTGCAGCGCAAGGAAAACGAGCTGCTGGAGGTCTAAGCCGACGTGTCGAAGGCGCAGACGGAAGCCACCGGGCCCGCTGAGGTCCCTGAAGGCACCGAGATGGGCGCGGCCGTGAGCGATGCCACGGAGGCACCCGAGGCCACCCCGAGCCGCTGGCCCAGTCGCGCCCCGAAGCCGAAGAACAAGGCGGGGCGCAACCTGCCGGCGGCGATCGCCATGGGCGTGGTGCTCGGCGCGCTGGTGATCGCGGCGGTGTGGATCGGGCCTGTGGCCTGGTACCCGTTGGTCGCCGTCGCCGTGGCGCTGGCCATGTGGGAGGTGATGACGCGTCTGCGCGAGGCCGGCTACGTCCAGCCGCGCACGCTGATGATCATCCTCGGCCAGGCCATGCTCTGGCTGTCCGCGCCTTACGGCACTACGGGGCTGGTCTCCGGATTCGCCTTCACCGTGCTGGTGGTGATGTTCTGGGGCATGTTCCACCAGGGCAGGCACCACCAACCAGAGAACTACCTGCGCGACACCGCAGTGGCGCTCTTCGTGCTCGCGTGGATCCCGCTGTTCGGCACATTCGCCGCCATGATCTCCCGGATCACCGAGGCCGGGGTTGACGGCTCCGCGTACATCGTGGCGTTCATGCTGTGCGTGGTGGCCAACGACGTCGGCGGCTACGCCGCGGGCGTGATGTTCGGCTCCCACCCGATGGCCCCGGCCGTCAGCCCGAACAAGTCCTGGGAGGGCTTCGCTGGATCCATGACCGCGGGCATCATCACCGGAGTGCTGGTGGTGCACTTCCTTATCCATGGCCCGTGGTGGATGGGCATCGTGCTCGGCATCGCCCTTGTCATCTGCGGGACCATGGGCGATTTGGTGGAAAGCCAGTTCAAGCGCGAACTGGGCATCAAGGACATGTCCAACCTGCTGCCGGGACACGGCGGCATCATGGACCGCCTCGACGGCATGCTGCCCGCCGCGGCGGCGACCTACATCCTGCTGACCACCATCACGTTGATGAACCCTTAGGTTTGCGCCCGCGCCAGATTCGAAATTCGTGGCGCGACGTGCCAAGATGGGGCGCACTATGAGCGATTTCCCCCAGATCCAGCTGCTCGCCCCGAAGCGCGGCATGCCGCCGAAGCACTTCGCGGACTTGAGCAAAGACGAGCGCATCGACGCGCTCAAGGAACTCGGCCTGCCCAAGTTCCGCGCCGACCAGATCGCGCGCCACTACTACGGCAAGTTCGAGGCCGACCCGCTGACCATGACAGACCTGCCGGAGGCGCAGCGCCAGACCGTCAAGGACGCGCTGTTTCCCACGCTTTTGACGCCGGTGCGCACGGTGGAGACCGATGAGGGCGACACGACGAAGACGCTGTGGCGGCTTCACGACGGCATCCTGCTGGAATCCGTCCTCATGCGCTACCCGGGCCGCGCAACCCTGTGCATCTCCTCCCAGGCCGGCTGCGGCATGGCCTGCCCGTTTTGCGCAACCGGCCAGGGCGGGCTGGACCGCAACCTGTCCGTGGCGGAGATCGTCGACCAGGTCCGCGCCGCCGCGGCGATGATGGCCGCCGAGGGCTCGCGCCTGTCCAACATCGTGTTCATGGGCATGGGGGAGCCGCTGGCCAACTACAAGCGCGTGGTCAACGCCGTGCGTCAGATCACCCAGCCGTCCCCGGACGGCTTCGGCATCTCCCAGCGCAACGTCACGGTCTCCACGGTGGGGCTCGCCCCACAGATCCGCATGCTCGCTGACGAGGGCCTGTCCTGCACCCTGGCTGTCAGCCTGCACACGCCTGACGACGAGCTCCGCGACGAACTCGTCCCCGTCAACGACCGCTTCGAAGTGACTGAAGTGCTGGATGCCGCCCGCTACTACGCGGACCAGACCGGCCGCCGCGTGTCCATCGAGTACGCCCTGATCCGCGACATGAACGACCACGACTGGCGCGCGGACATGCTGGGCAAGAAGCTGCACTCGGCGCTGGGCTCGCGCGTGCACGTCAACGTGATCCCGCTGAACCCCACGCCGGGCTCGAAGTGGGACGCCTCGCCGAAGGCCCGCCAGGACGAGTTCGTCCGCCGCGTGGCCGCCCAGGGCGTGCCGTGCACCGTGCGCGACACCAAGGGCCAGGAAATCGCCGCGGCCTGCGGACAGCTCGCCGCCGACGAGGACGCCAGCTAGCCGCTCTGCGCGTCTGCCGCGCCGCACCCAGCGACGCCAACCTGCCGCGCCGGAGCCCTCCCGCGCACAAACCCCGAGCACAGGACCCCTAGTATGCCCAAAATAGGGCCATACTAGGGGTCTCTTGCTCTGGGTCTGCGGATTCAAGCCGGGACGGGCAGGGTTTGGCGTTTGGAGGGAGCGGGCGCGGGCCAACGGGCACGAAAAAACCGCCAGCGGGGGCTGGCGGTGACGGTGGCGTCGATAAGCTTAGATGCGCTCGTGCTTGCCGCGGGACTCGACGGTGATGACCTCAACGTCCTCGCGCTGGTGCGCCGCGTCGACAGGGCGGGCAGCGGTGCGCTCGACCACGCGCTCCTCACCGCGTGCCGGGCGCAGGTGTGCGACGCGGCCCGGCTCGATGTTCAGGGCACGCAGCTGGGAGTCGGTGAGGTTCTCGTACACGTCGCCGGAGAGGGTGGCCTGGTCGTAGATCCAGTCCGGCTCCTGGTGGCCCACCGGCTTGTTGTGGGAGGTGACGGTGCGGACCTGGTTCAGCTTCGGCTTGGTGGCGTGCAGGATCAGGCCGAGCGCGATCAGCACTGCGAGGGCGATGAGCCAGATGGTCTCCACGTGGCCCTGGTGGTTGCCAAAGTTGTAGGCGATGAGGAACAGGACGGAGATCCAACCGGCGATCTGGATGGTGCGGTCAGTGAACGCGCTCCAGCCGAAACGAGCAGACGGAACGTCCGCCTCAGAAACACCGTTGTACACCTGGGGTGCGTTGTCCTTCGCGTGGGCCACTGGAATGCTCCTTCAAAGCCGGGTTAGCGTTTGCCAAGATCGGTAAAACTTTCAGCGCCTATCATCGCACACCGGGTGGGGCAAAGGGGACTCCTCACCCCCAATGTGTTCAAACTTTCGCACCACAGCCCACGGGATTGTGCCCTCACGGTGCCAAAACGTGCCGTTTCATGGCACAATAGCGACGTGAAGAATGTAATCATCTTGGGCTCGACAGGTTCTATTGGTTCTCAGGCGATTGATGTAATTCGCGAACATAGAGACCAGTTCAACATTGTCGGCATTGCCACCGGCGGAACCAACCCCGACCGGGCTATCGAGCAAGCCCGTGAATTCGGCCTCAGTGCCGACCAGATTGCCGTGCGCGATCTGGACGGGGCCAAGAAGGTTTCGAAGGAGCTCGGCGGCTTCGTCATCACCGGCGACACTTGCGCGGCCGCGCTCGTGGAGTCGCAGGAGGCGGACCTGGTGCTCAACGCGCTTGTCGGCTCCGCGGGCCTGCCCGCAACCCTCGCGGCGCTGAAGTCTGGCGCGACGCTGGCGCTGGCGAACAAGGAGTCCCTCGTCGCCGGCGGCCGCTTCGTGCTGGAGGCTGCGAAGTCCGGACAGATTATCCCGGTGGATTCGGAGCACTCCGCGATGGCCCAGGCGTTGCGCTCCGGCGAGCGCGAGGAGGTGTCCCGCTTTGTGCTCACCGCCTCCGGTGGCCCGTTCCGCGGCAAGTCCCGCGAGGAGCTCATGGACGTCACTTACGAGCAGGCTGTGGACCACCCGACGTGGTCCATGGGCTCGATGAACTCGCTGAATTCCGCGACGATGGTGAACAAAGGGCTCGAGCTTATTGAGGCGTCACTGCTTTTCGACGTGGACCCGGACGACATCGATGTGACCGTCCACCCGCAGTCCATCGTGCACTCCATGGTCACATTCACCGACGGCGCGACCATCGCCCAGGCATCTCCGCCGTCGATGATGCTGCCGATCTCCCACGCGCTGAACTGGCCGAACCGCATCCCGGATGCGCAGCCCGCCCTGGACTTTTCGCAGGCTTTCGAGTGGACCTTCGAGCCGCTGGATGAGGACGCGTTCCCGGCGGTGAAGCTGGCCCGCGAGGCCGCGGCAAAGGGCGAGCCGTACCCGGCGATCTACAACGCGGCGAACGAGGTTGCAGCAGAGGCGTTTATCGCAGGCCGCATCAAGTTCCCGCACATCGTGGACATCATCACCGACGTCCTCAACGGCGCAGATGATTTCGCCGAGGAGCCGGCCGACGTCAACGCAGTGTTGCGCACCGAGTCCCGCGCCCGCGAGCGCGCGGAAGCCGTAGTCGAGCGCATCGCCAGCGCGTAACACGCAAGGGGTTTTGTGGGTGCGTTAGGCATTTTGGCGTTCGCGCTTGCGATCGCCGCGTCCATTGCGCTGCACGAGGCGGGGCATATGTTCACTGCCCGCGCCTTCGGCATGCGCGTGCGACGCTATTTCATTGGTTTCGGGCCCACGGTGTGGTCGACCACGAAGGGCCACACCGAGTACGGCCTTGCCGCGTTGCCGTTCGGCGGGTTCTGCGACATCGCGGGTATGACCGCGATGGATCCCCTCACGCCCGAGGAGGAGCCGCACGCGATGGTGAACAAGCCGGCGTGGCAGCGCATCGCGGTGCTCGCCGGCGGCATTGTGATGAACCTGCTCATCGGCGTGGTGATCATCTACTTTGTCGCCATCTTTTCCGGCATCCCGAACCCGGACGCGGACTTCACCCCGCGCGTGGGCAAGACGGTATGCGTGGCCGACCAGGTGGACGCGGAGACGCTGGGGGAGTGCTCCGGCGCAGGCCCGGCGGGCGAGGCCGGTGTCCAGGTCGGCGACACGCTGGTGGCGCTCAACGGGCAGAAGGTTGAGCAGTTCGGGCAGTTGCGCGATGCCGTCGCGAAGCAGCCAGGCGAAACGGTGAGCCTCGAGGTGCTGCGCGGCGGCGAGACAGTCACCCTCGACGTGCCTGTTGCCGCCGTCGAGCGCATCGATCCGGCCACGGGCGATCACGTCACTCAGGGCGCGGTGGGCATTGTCTCCGCACCGGTGACGGTGAAGCAGTACGGGCCCGCGGAGGCTGTGCCCGCGACCTTGCAGTTCACCGGCCAGATGCTGCGCGCGACTGTGGACGGCATCGCGTCGTTCCCCGCGAAGATCCCGGGCGTTGTGGCTTCCATCTTCGGCGCGGAGCGCGACATCGAGGGCCCGGTCAGCGTCATCGGCGCCTCGCGCACCGGCGGCGAGCTGGTGGAGCAGGACATGTGGTCCGCGTTCTGGATGATGCTGGCCAGCCTGAACTTCTTCCTCGCCCTGTTCAACCTTGTGCCGCTGCCGCCGCTGGACGGCGGGCACATTGCGGTGGTGCTGTACGAAAAGATTCGCGATGCTTTACGACGCCTCCGTGGCCTCGGCCCGGGCGCTCCCGCGAACTACGAAAAGCTCATGCCCTTGACGTACGCCATGGCAGCGCTGCTGCTCGGCGTCGGTGTGTTGGTGATGGCCGCGGACGTGGTCAACCCCGTCCGAATTTTTGGCTGACGGTGCTAAAGTTAGCCACTATGAAAACCCCCATCGGATTAGGCATGCCCGAAGGCCCGGCACCGACTTTGGCTCCGCGCCGCAAGACCCGTCAGCTGATGGTGGGAGATGTCGGCGTCGGCTCGGATCACCCGATTTCTGTGCAGTCCATGACCACCGCGAAGACGCACGACATCAATGCCACGCTGCAGCAGATCGCGCAGCTGACCACCGCAGGCTGCGACATTGTGCGCGTGGCCTGCCCGAAGACGGTGGACGCGGAGGCCCTGCCGGCGATTGCCGCGAAGTCGCCGATCCCGGTGATCGCGGACATCCACTTCCAGCCGAAGTACATCTTCGCGGCCATCGACGCCGGCTGCGCGGCCGTGCGCGTGAACCCGGGCAACATCAAGGAGTTTGACGGCCGCGTCAAGGAAGTCGCCAAGGCAGCGGGCGACGCGGGCATCCCGATCCGCATCGGCGTCAACGGCGGCTCCCTGGACAAGCGCCTGCTGGAGAAGTACGGCAAGGCCACCCCGGAGGCGCTGGTGGAGTCCGCGATCTACGAGGCCGGACTGTTCGAGGAGTACGGCTACGGCGACATCGCCATCTCGGTGAAGCACTCCGACCCGGTGCTGATGGTGGAGGCCTACCGCCAGCTCGCGGAGAAGACCGACTACCCGCTGCACCTCGGTGTGACCGAGGCCGGCCCGAAGTTCATGGGCACCATCAAGTCCTCCGTGGCCTTCGGTGCGCTGCTGTCGCAGGGCATCGGCGACACCATCCGCGTGTCCCTGTCCGCCGATCCGGTGGAGGAGATCAAGGTCGGCGACCAGATCCTGCAGTCGATGAACCTGCGCCCGCGCAAGCTGGAGATTGTCTCTTGCCCGTCCTGTGGCCGCGCCCAGGTGGATGTGTACAAACTCGCCGAGGAGGTCACCGCTGGCCTGGACGGCATGGAGTTCCCGCTGCGCGTTGCCGTGATGGGCTGTGTTGTCAACGGCCCGGGCGAAGCGCGCGACGCCGACCTCGGTGTGGCGTCGGGCAACGGCAAGGGCCAGATCTTTGTCAAGGGCGAGGTCGTGGAGACCGTGCCGGAGTCCAAGATCGTGGAAACGCTCATTGATTACGCGCAGCGCATCGCCGAAGAGGAGGGCCTCGAGGAGGTCGAGGGCGCTAAGGCCGAGGTCAAGGTCACCCGTTAGCATGCTGCGTCGCCGTGTCGCGGGGGTTGCGGTGGTGGCGCTGGCGGCGTCGATAAGCAGTTGCACTCCGCGCCCCAACGACGCCGAACCCGCCGCCTCCGATTTTCTCAGCGCGCTGGAAAAGCGCGAGGTGAACTCGTCGCTTATCGACGACGCCTCCGCCGCCGAAACCTCCCTAAACGATACGTGGGGTGGGCTGCAGGCGGAAAGCCTGAGCGCATCGCTTATCGACGTCCACCAGGACGACAACCTGGCCACCGCCACCTACGAGCTGCGCTGGGACCTGCCCCGCGATCGTGATCTGACGTACCAAGCGCAGATGACGCTGACGCAGAGCGGCAACGAATGGAACGTGCGCTGGCAGCCGTCCGTGCTGCACCCGAGGCTGGGCGCGAACCAGCACTTGGAGTTGCGCGCGGTGGCGCCGTCGCAGGCGAGCGTGGTCTCCTCCGACGGGGTGGAGCTGCTCAAGCCTGGCACCGCGTACCGTGTGCTGGTGGACACGGGGGAAATGCGCAGCGCCGAGGCGGCGGCCGCCGGTATCAGCGCGGCGCTGGCGAAGGCCCACGAGGTGGATCGCGGTGCGCCCCTGCGCGGCGAGGAGGATATTGCCAACGAGTTGCAGGACGCCTCCGGCACATACTCCGTTGCGGTGGTGCCTGCGCTCGCGCGCGACGCGTTCGAGGCGGCACTGGCCGGTGAGCCCGGCGTGCGGCTCAACGAGGAGGCCGCGATGGTCAATGCGCAGCCGGAGTTTGCGCCCGACATCATGGCGCGCGTGGGCGAGCTGGTGCGCGACGACCTGCAGGGCGATACCGGCTGGAGCGTCGACGTGGTCAACGAAAACGGCGCCTCCTACGAGGAGATCAAGCGCCAGGACGCAGCGCCGGCTCCGGCGGTGCACATCAGCCTGGATCACCGCATCCAGCGCGCCGCGGAGATGGCGCTCGAGCCGGTAGCCGGCCAGCAGGCCATGATCGTGGCGATGCGGCCGTCCACGGGCGGAATCCTGGCCATTGCGCAGACGCCGGCCGCGGACGCCGGCGGCAACCTGGCCACGATGGGCCAGTACCCGCCAGGCTCGACGTTTAAGATCCTTACCGCCTTTGCCGGGCTGACAAAGCAGGGGCTTATTCCGGCTTCGCCGGTGCCATGCCCCGGCACCATGAACCTCTACGGGCGCACCGTAACCAACTACGCGGGCTTCGGCATGGGCACCGTGCCGCTGGAGACCGCGTTCGCGCGCTCGTGCAACACCACGTTCGCGGACATCTCCACGAACCTGGCGCCCGGCGAATTGCAGGACGTTGGCAAGCAGTTTGGCCTGGGCGTGGACATGGAGATCCCCGGTGTGGAGACCATCACCGGCTCCATCCCGGAGGGCGAAGAGCCGCTGGACCGCACCGAGGCCGGCTACGGCCAGGGCCTCGATTTGGCTAGCCCGTTCGGTATGGCGCTGGTGTCCGCCGCTGCCGCGCGCGGCTCGTTGCCTGTGCCGTACCTGGTGGAGGGCGAGGAGACGAAGCTGAGCGGAGAGGCCCCGCCAATGGACCCGCAGGCGGCCGAGGAGCTGCGTCAGATGATGGCTGCGGTCACCGGCCCTGGCGGCACGGCGAGCGCGTTCACCGCGAGCGGCGATATCCGCGGCAAGACCGGCGAGGCCGAGATCAACGGCGGCTCCCACTCGTGGTTCACCGGCTACCGGGCCGACGATGACATCGCCTTCGCCACCCTGGTGGTGCTCGGCGGCGGTTCTGAGGCCGCTGTGGCACTGTCGGACCGGATGCTGCTGAACCTGGACGCTCCCGCCGAGTAAGTCTCCCGGAGGGATGCTCAGGCCATGTTTGACCGCAGGTCTACCATTGGGGACATGAATAACCGAGGCCTACTCACCCCAGGAAAACCCACCCCAGAGCGCAAGGTGCCAAAGACCATTGAGCGCCCCGAGTACGCATGGAAGGACGAAGTTCAGGAAAACGTCGGCGAGCCGGTGATCCAGACCGCTGAGACCATCGAGGCGATGCGTGAGGCGTCGAAGATCGCGGCGAACGCTCTGGCGCTTGCCGGCGCCGCTGTGGCCCCGGGCAAAACCACCGATGAGATCGACGGCATCGTCCACGACTACTTGGTGGAGCACGGTGCCTACCCGTCGACGTTGGGCTACCGCGGGTACCCGAAGTCTTGCTGCATCTCACTGAACGAAGTTGTCTGCCACGGTATCCCGGACACCACGGTGATCCAGGAAGGCGACATCGTCAACATCGACGTCACCGCCTACAAAAACGGCGTGCACGGCGACACCAACGCCACATTCTTCGCCGGCGAGGTGGCGCAGGAGCACAAGGATCTGGTGGACAGGACCTACCAGGCGACGATGCGCGGCATCAAGGCGGCAAAACCCGGCCGCCAGATCAACGTGATCGGCCGCGTGATCGAGTCCTACGCCAAGCGCTTCGGCTACAACGTGGTCACGGACTTCACCGGCCACGGAGTGGGCACCACCTTCCACAACGGGCTGGTGGTGCTGCACTACGATTCCGACGCCTACACGGACATCCTCGAGCCGGGCATGACGCTCACCATCGAGCCGATGATCAACCTGGGCGAGCTGCCGTACCGCGTGTGGGACGACGGCTGGACCGTGCAAAACATCGACGGCGAATACACCGCCCAGTTCGAGCACACCATCGTAATCACAGAGGACGGCAACGAGATCCTTACCATCCCGGACGCAGATGTCGCAGCCGGGCAGCACATGCTGGGGCAGTAGTCCGTGTATAAGTCTGAAGCGGGCCCGTACGGATCATTCCCGTGCGGACCTGCTTTCCATCTGCGGATGGACCGTGAACAGAACGAAACCCCGTCGCGTTAAGCGACGGGGTTTCAACCTTCTAGCTCAAGCGCTAAATGCTTAGCTGCAAGAATTACTTGCTGAGCGGGTGCTGCAGCCAGCCGTTGTAGAAGGAGAAGTTCAGGCCAGCGATGACCAGGCCGATGACAGCGCCGATGGCAGCGACGATGGAGCCGTCGATCCAGTAGCGAGCCCACTGCGGGACATCCTCAGCGTTGGTCTTGTTGCCGAAGGCATCGGTCGGGAAGAACGGATCCTGCTCGTCGTTGAAGTACTTGGTAGAGCCCTCGTTGTTGAACAGACCCTTGGTGCCGTCGCTGACAACCTCGCCGAAGTCCTTGTCGGAATCCTTCTGCTTGCCGACGAAGACGACAGCCTTGTCGTTGGAGGTGGTCTCGTTCTGGTCTGCTTCCTGAGCGGAGGCGATTGCGGTGCCGCCAGCAACGACGGTCAGAGCGGTTGCGGTAGCAACTGCAGCGGTGCGGAAGTTACGCATCGTTTTCCTTCTTTCGAAAAGTGATTTGGAATTGGTTAGCGGAAATCCGCGAACTTAGAACTTGAATTCGCCGTGGACGAAGAAGTTGTACAGCGGACCGACGATGAGGCCGATAGCTGCGGACACGGAGGTGAAGATGGTGGCGCCGTACGCGAGCTTGGACCACAGCGGCTGTGCGTCGAAGTTCTTCTTGTCACCGAACAGGGCACGGCCGTCGGCACCGCGCAGGTTGCCGTCCTCGTCGCGGAACTGGAGGTTCTCGGAGTTGGTGATCTTGTGGGAGGAAGCCGGCTCTACGCCGTCCTTGCCGTCCTTGTCCTCGACCGGACGCACCGGTGCGGTGTAGGTGCTGTCTGCCGCGGTCGAATCCTCGGTGGTATCTGCGGTTGCGACTGCGGTGGAGCCGAATGCCACAGCGACGGCGGTTGCGCCGGCGAGGGCTGCCTTACGGAAATTACGCATGAAACGAAATCCTTCTCTGATAGTTCTTGCACGACGTCCGGGTGGAATTCAAAGAATCCCAGGGGCATTGAGCTCCTAGGACCGATAGCAAGCCCGGTGGGCTCGGTCCCGGTGTCTGCACCGACAATAGCCGAACACTTCCAGGGGTATGCAAGTTGGCGCTGAAAAATTTTCAAAAGTTCAACCAAAGGTTGGAAAGCTTGGCGTTCGCTGAAAAAATTGGGCTAAACCAAATATCTCTCACGTGCTCTTTTCGGCACTTGTGTAGAAAAGGTCATGCCTTTTAACGCCGTCCCCCGAAAGAGGGGGTGAAGTAGAGGTTTAGACTTCTTTGAACGTCAGGTCGAGGCCGAGGATCGCGTTTTCGGTCACCTCTGCCAGGGATGGGTGGATCCAGTATTGAGACCGAGGAAAGTCCCGCAGATCCAGCCCGTATGCGAGCACGGTGATCATTTGTTGGATCAGAGTGGAGGCTTGCGGGCCCATGTAGTGCGCGCCCAAAAGCTGGCCGCTTTTACGGTCCGCCACCAGTTTCACCACGCCGGTGGAGTCCTCCAGGCCCCAGCCGTAGGCCACGTCGCCGTAGTTCTGCACCTTCACCGTGACGTCGAGGCCCGCGTCCACCGCTTCCTGTTCGGTCATCCCCACCGTTGCGATCTGCGGATGGGTGAAGATCGCCGACGGGACGTGATCGTGCGGCATCGGCACCATCGCGGAATCGTCTTCTCCCGCCCAGGCACGAAGCACGTTGTGGGTCACCGCACGCTGCTCCGCGTTGGCCACGTGCTTGAGCTGGTACGGCGACGACAGGTCGCCGAGCGCCCACACACCGTTCGCAGACGTGCGACCGAACTCATCGACGGCGACGCGTCCGTCTTCGTGCGTTTCGATTCCTGCAGCCGCGACATTCAAGGTGTCGCTGTTGGGCACGCGCCCTGTGGCGATCAGGAGGGATTCGGAGGTGACCGTGGTGCCGTCGTCGAGCGTGAGAGTGACGCCGTCGCTGTCCTCGGAAGCGGAGGTGACCGTGCGGCCCATGTGGACGGTGTAGCGCTCGTCGGCGAGTGTGTTGAACGGCTCCGCGAGGTCCTGGTCCAACTGTCGCAGCAATTGTGAGCGGCTGACGATGGTCACCTCGGTACCTAGGGCATCAAAAACGTGCGCGAACTCCATGGCGATGAACCCGCCGCCGACGATGGTCAGCGACTTCGGCTGGCGCTCAAGGCGCATGATGTCCTCGTTGGTGTGGAAGGTGACATCGTGTGCCCATTCCGGAATGAACGGGCGGGCGCCGGCGGCGAGGATGACCGTGTCGGCGGTGATGAGCTCTTCGGTCCCACCGCGGCCGGTCAATAGCGTCTTGGGGCCGACAAAGCGCGCTTCCACGTCGTAGACCGTGACGTTGGGGCAACCGTTGCGGCGGTAGTCCTCACCGCCCTTGGCGATCAGGTCGATGCGGTTGTCAAAGACGCGCTCGACAATGCCGGGCCAATCCGCGCCCTTGTACTCCAGATCAATGCCGAGCTTTTCAGCCTCGCGCGCCGCGTACGCCTGCTCCGCGGCAAGGACGTACATCTTGGTGGGGATGCAGCCGACGTTGAGGCATGTGCCCCCGAACGCGCCTTTCTCCACGATCGCGACGTTCTTGTCGTCGAAGTCCGGAGTGAGGATGGAGTTGCCCGATCCCGTTCCCACAATGATCAGGTCGTAGCGTGTGGCGTCCTGCAAATCTCTTCCGTGAGCGGGCATGGTCTTCTCCTCTATATATATGTGTATTTCGCGTATCGACGTTACTGGGCGAAACCCTGGCCGTCGAGCCACCCAAATACGGCTTTGAATGCGGCCTCGCGGGCGTGGCGTTCGGACAGGAACACGTCGTGACGGGCGCCGTCGATGACCTGCACGGTCGAGTTGTCCGACAGCGTCGGGGCCCAGCGCTGGATCTGGTCGACGTCCAGCACCGTGTCGGCGGTGTCCGCGGCGGGGGAGTACTCCTCGCCGAGGTACGAATGCGACGAGCACAGCGTCAGCGTCGGCACACCAGTGTCAACGTTTCCGGCGTGGATCTGTTCCTGCCCCTGCATCACCGCACGGATCCAGCCCAGGTACTTGCGGTGCCCGTCAATCGGCTTCCACTCCGTGTTGAACTCCCACTCGCCGTGGAAGTCCCTATGGATGGACTTGCCGTACGTGCCCTCGCCGCGCTGCAACAGCGGCAGCGACGGGAAGATCGTGCCGAAGAAATTGAGCATGGGCTTGAGCACAGCCACCTGCCACTTCGGAAACTGCATGTCCAGCCACGGGCTGTTGAGGACCACCCCGGCGAGCTTCGCATGCTGCGCAGGCTGCTCGCGGCGCAGGTGGTCCGCCCACAGCGGCACAATCAGCCCGCCGGTGGAGTGCGCGAGCACCACCACCGAGCCGTGCTCCGCGGCGAGGATCTCCAGCGCCTGGGTGAGCTCGGGGAAGTACCGGCTCATCGACAGCGTGAAGTGTGCGCGCTGCCCCTTCCTCAGCGCCCGCCCGCAGCGCCGCAGATCCAGCGCGTAAAACGGGTAGCCGTGCCGCGTGAATTCGTCGGCGACGTGGGACTGGAAAAAGTAGTCGGACATGCCGTGCACCCACAGCACGGCAGGTTTCTTGGGCTTTGTGCTTTTCGACGCCCGCACGTCCCGCACCAGCACCGCATCCACGCGGGTTCTACTATCCGGATCCTTGCCTTGGGGGAGCGCCACCTGCTCGAATCCGTCGCCGAGCGGGTCGGGTTGCCAATCAAGCTCATTCATGCGGCCGATGATACTTTTCTGCGGACGGTTCGGACCTGTGGTCGTCGACAAGCCTTTGCACCTTGGCGATGAAGGGGACGTAATATAGTCACCACTCCCAAAAGTCGATAAACATCAAAGGATGACTACGCATGTCTGACAACGGTGGTAAGAAGTACGCGGACGAGGTGGACATCCTGCACGTCGGCGCCGGCATCATGAGCGCCACGCTGAGCTCGATGCTGCACGAACTGGAGCCCGACTGGTCCCAGATGATCTTCGAGCGGCTTGACGGTCCCGCTGAGGAGTCCTCCTACCCGTTCAACAACGCCGGCACCGGCCACTCCGCGCTGTGCGAGCTGAACTACACGCCCGAGAAGAAGGGGCGCATTGATGTCTCCAAGGCGATGAACATCAACGAGAAGTTCCAGCTGTCGCGCCAGTTCTGGTCCTACCAGGTGGAAAACGGTGTGCTGACGGATCCGCGCGCCTTCATCAACCCCGTGCCGCACGTGTCCTTCGCCCAGGGCGAAGACCAGATCAACTACCTGCGCAAGCGCTACGACAAGCTCTCCGCAAACCACATGTTCCCCAACATGCAGTTCGCGGACGACCGCGAGACCTTCGCCGAGAAGCTGCCGCTGATGTCCCAGGGCCGCGACTTCGACGCAGAGCCGGTGGCCATCTCTTGGACCGACGCCGGCACCGACATCAACTACGGTTCGCTGACCAAGCAGTTCCTGGATGCCGCCAAGAACAACGGCACCGAGATCCGCTACGGCCGCGAAGTGACCAACATCAAGCGCGAAGGCAACTTCTGGAAGGTCACCGTCAAAAACGTCCACACCGGCGACAAGCAGGTCGTGCGCGCCCGCTTCGTCTTCGTCGGCGCCGGCGGCTACGCCCTTGACCTGCTGCGCAAGGCAGGCGTGCCGGAGGTCCACGGCTACGCCGGCTTCCCGATCTCCGGCATGTGGCTCAAGACCGACAACCAGGAACTGGTGCAGCAGCACAAGGCCAAGGTCTACGGCAAGGCCAAGGTCGGCGCCCCGCCGATGTCCGTGCCGCACCTGGACCTGCGCGTCGTGGACGGTAAGGAATCCCTCCTGTTCGGCCCCTACGGCGGCTGGAGCCCGAAGTTCCTCAAGGAAGGCTCCTACCTGGACCTGTTCAAGTCCATCCGCCCGGACAACATTCCGTCCTACCTGGGCGTCGGCGCCACCAACATCTCGCTGGTGAAGTACCTGGTGCAGGAAGTCTTCCGCGACTTCGACGGCAAGGTGGACATGCTGCACGAGTACTACCCGGCAGCAGACGGCGAGGACTGGGAGGTCGTGGTCGCCGGCCAGCGCGTGCAGGTGATCAAGCCGGCCGCGTTCCCGCGCTTCGGCACCCTGGAGTTCGGCACCGCCCTGGTCAACGACCAGAACGGCACCATCGCGGGCGTGCTCGGCGCATCCCCGGGCGCATCGATTACCCCGGCCGCGATGATCGAGCTGCTGGAGCGCTGCTTCGGCGAGCACATGATCGACTGGGCCGACAAGCTGCACGAGATGTTCCCCACCTACGGCAAGTCCCTCAAGCGCGACAAGGACGCCTACGACGAGCAGTGGGCGTGGACGCAGAAGACGCTGGGGCTGGACACGGACGAAAACACGCTGTAGCGCGACCTCGTCGCACTACAGGGGGAGCGGTTTTTACGTCCCGCAGAAGGTGACGTAAGGCAGCTGCCCCTCAGGCCGGGCCATCCATTCGGGCCCGGCCTTTTCGTTGTACGGGTCGCTCACCGCGGCGAGCAGCTCGTTGTACGCGGTGTAGTCGCCGCGGAGCTCGGCGGCGTCGATAGCCTCCTGCAGCATCTGGTTGCGGGGGATGAAGATTGGCCCCGGCGTGCCGTTGATGCCGTGCTCGCGGTTGTAGGTGGTGATGTCGGCGGCGGCGTTGAGCCCGTCGTGGTCGGCTCCGATCCACTTCGCCCACGCCTCGTCCCAGGTTGGCTGGACCGTTTTGACGTACGCGTCGACCTTCTCCGCGCCGAGCAGCGGATAGAGCGCCTCCGCCAGACGCGCCATGTTCCAGGCGATGATGTTCGGCTGGTTGCCAAAGGCGTACCGGCCCTGACGGTCGATGGAGGAGAAGCTCGCAGTGCCGTCGAAACGCTCGGTGAACGCGCAAGGGCCGTAGTCGATGGTCTCTCCGGACAACGCCACGTTGTCGGTGTTCATCACCCCGTGGACGAAACCCAGGCGCATCCAGTGCGCCACCAGATCGAACTGGCGGCGGGTGACGGTGCGCAGCATCTCCTCGGCATCTGCGAAGCCCGCGGCGGCGACGACCTTCTGCGTCAGCTCCTCCGACTGCGTCGCCGCGTACTGCACCGTGCCCACGCGCAGGTGGCTCTTGGCCACGCGCACCACAATGCCGCCCGGGACCGCGCCGTTTTGGCGGATCACGGTGCCGCCGGTGGACAGCACCGCCAGCGACCGGGTGGTGGGCACGCCGACCGCGTGCATGAACGTGGAAACGAGGTGCTCGCGCAGCATCGGCCCGATCGCGCCCACCCCGTCCGTGCCCGGGCGCGAAAACGCGGTCAAGCCGGAGCCCTTGAGCTGGATCTCATGCCCGGCGGTGTCGCCGAGCAGCAGGGCGCGGCCGTCGCCAAGCAAAGGCACGAACTGGCCGAACTGGTGCGCCGCGTACGCCATGGCGTGGCCGCCGTGGGAGCCGGTGAGGAACTTGAGGCCGTCGTCAGACTTGAGCCACGCGGCATCGAGCCCGAGCTCCTTTGTAAGCGGCTCGTTGAGCGCGACGAGCTGTGGGTTCTCAAACTGCGTGCCGGGCTCTTCGTGAGCAAGCTCCGGCAGAGCCTCTGCGAGCGTGTGGGCGAGCTGGGGTTGATTCATAGCTCCACCCTAAACTGATTGGCTATGACTACCGGCCACATCACACTCGTAGGCGGCGGCCCAGGCGCGTGGGACCTGCTGACCATCCGCGGACTGCGCGCGCTCGAGGCTGCCGACGTCATCCTCGCCGACCACCTCGGCCCCTCCGCTGAGCTGGAGAGCTTTCTGGACCTGACCGGCAAAGAGATCGTGGACGTGGCGAAGCTGCCGTACGCGAAGCAGGTCGCGCAGGAGCGGATCAACGAGATGCTCGTTGCTTATGCGCGCGCAGGTAAGCACGTGGTGCGGCTCAAAGGCGGTGACCCGTACGTGTTCGGCCGCGGCTTCGAGGAACTGCAGGCGTGCGCGGCCGCCGGGCTGGAGTGCTCGGTGGTGCCGGGGGTGACCTCGGCGGTGTCCGTGCCCGCCGCAGCTTCGGTGCCGGTGACCCAGCGCGGGGTGACGCACGCGTTCACGGTGGTCTCCGGGCACCTGCCGCCCGGCCACGAGAAGTCGCTGGTGGACTGGGGTGCGCTAGCCCGCGTCGGCGGGACGATCGTTGTGGTGATGGGCGTACGTAACGTGCGCGCGATCACGGCTGCGCTTGTGGAGGCCGGGTTGTCCGGGAACACGCCCGCCGCCGTGATCCAGGAAGGCGAGACCGACGCGCAGCGCGTGTACTTCGCCACCGCGGAGAGCCTGGCCGACGTGATGGAGGCCGAGGGCGTCGCGGCGCCTGCCGTGTACGTGGTGGGGGAGGTCGCAGGCCTTGCGCACGCTGGATAGTTTGATCTGGGACCTGGCGTTCGGCGCGGCTGAGGGTGGTCAGAGGACCGTGCTTATCTGCCACGACCCGACCCTGGACCTCACCCGCGCGGCGCTGGCGACGGGCACGCCCGTGGTGTTCTGCGACTCGGACTACACGCGCAGCCAGCAGGCCCGCTCGCTCGGAGCCGAAGTAGCCGGGGACGTGCGCCTGGACGAGTACCTCGCCGGCGCGTCCGGGTCTGCCGTCGCGGTCGGGGAGATGCCGAAGTCCCTGGCACGGCTGGACTACCTGGCGCGCTCCATCGCGGGCGCCGGCTACGACAACGTGCGCCTCGTGCTCGGTGCGAACAACAAACACCTCGCACGCAGCATGAACGCTACGTTGGGGGAGTCGTTCGAGGACGTTTCTGCCTCGCTCGGCCGCGGCAAGTTCCGCTGCCTGGTCGCCTCCGGCCCCCGCGAGGTGTCGTATGAGCCAAAGCTTTACGACGGCCTCGTCGCCGTCGGCGGCGTCTTCTCCGGCGCAAAGCCGGATCGGGGCGGGGAGCTGCTTCGCTCCTGCCTGCCCGCCGAGCCCGGCCGCCTGCTCGACTTGGGCTGCGGCAACGGCTCCGTCACCCGGGGCTTGGGCGGCGTCGCAACGGACGCGGATGCCGATGCGGTGCTGTCCGCCCGCGCCATCGGGCTGGAGGCGACGTGGGACGACGCCGGCTCCCGTTTGCCGGACGCGTCCTTCGACACAATCGCGCTGAACCCGCCGTTCCACGACGGCACCACCGTCGACGCCACGCTCGTGCAGCACCTCCTCGACGCCTCTGCACGGCTGCTCGCCCCCGGCGGGGCGCTGTACCTGGTGCACAACTCGCACCTGCGCTACCGCGGCGAGGTGGAGCGCCGCTTCGCGTCCGTAGAGCAGGTCGCGCGTGATAGGACCTTCACGGTGCTCCGGGCTAGCCGCTAGGCTGAATTTCGCAAAGGAGGCAGGATGGCGCTGACAGTTGACGCAGCACGCGAGAACTTCGACGAGCTGATGCGACAGGTAACCGTTGAGGGCGAACACATAAAGATCCAGTCACCCGTCGGTGATGCGGTGCTCATTTCTGCGGACGAATTTCGATCCTGGAAGGAAACCGCCCACATTCTCGGCACGCCCGCGAATGCACGTAGGTTTTTCCGAGCCTACGATCAAGCGGTCTCCCGCTAGCCCAGAAGGGCGGGCAGCGCGTTGGCGGCGGTGTCCTCGATCACCACGTCGGCCAGGTGTGACAGGTCCGTGCGCATGGGGGTTACCTCGATGATGGGGATCTCGCGGGCGTGCGCCATCAGCGGCAGGCCGGCGGCAGGGTAGACCACCCCGGAGGTGCCCACGATCACCAGCGCGTCAGCGGTGCGCATGCGTCGCTCCGCTTCCTTCCACTCGGCTTCCGGCAGCGCCTCGCCGAACCAGACCACGCCGGGGCACACTGGTCCTTCGCATTCGGGGCAGGCCGGGGGAGTAATCGCAGCCACGGGTTCTTTGGGGAGGTCGATGGGCTGGGCGAAGTTCTCGTCGCAAAGCGTACAGCGAAAGTCGAACAGCGAACCGTGCAGGTGGACAACCTCTTTGCTGCCCGCGCGCTCGTGGAGATTGTCGATGTTTTGTGTGGTCACCGTCGTTTTCGGCGACTTGGCGACGGCGACGTGGCCCGCGTTCGGCTCCGCCTGCTGCGCGAGGTGGGTGCGCCAGAGGTACCAGGCGAACATGGTGTCCGGGTCGTCGTGCCACGCGTCGATGGACGCCATGTCCTGCGGGTCCACGTTTTCCCACAGTCCGGTCTGGGCGTCGCGGTAAGTGGCGATGCCGCTGTCGGCGCTCATACCGGCGCCGGTGAAGACCTCGATGTGGGAGGCGTCGGCGAGGAGGGCGCGGGCGGTGTCGATGGTGGAGGAGGCGGTCATGGGTGTGACGGTACCTGTGGGGCGGGTGTCAGGGGCGACGTTAACGACGATATCGGCATTTAGGTCCGACGCGGCGGTAAAAGCCCTGGTCGCGGTCGGACCGGGACGGTAAATGCCGATATCGTCTTTTGCCTGGATCGGTTCCCAAGTACCTGAGCTGTGGATAGCGATGGCGGCGAGTTATCCACAGATGAGCGAGGGCCCTTCCGTTTTGCGTGAACCTCTGTCAGGATCGCGGCATGGATCGGGGGAGACAAGCAGAGATTGTGCGCAAGCTGCGCCATCGGGATAAAGACAACGACAACGCAGGTGCAGTGATTCTGTCATCGAAGCACTGCATGTCGCGGTCCGACTTCTCGGGGCTCGCGTTCTTTGAGAGGCGGTGGATCCAGGCTGTCGCTGCGGGGAAAGCCGCCAGGAAAGCAGCGTTGGCCGGGCGATCAGCTGCAAGGGCGTTGGATATGTGGGTGGTGACGACCGACCCGAACGAGCCAGTGGAGCTACTTCTGCCAAACGGCAAAGCGCCGCCGAAGAAGCAGCAGCCGGCGAACACGGTCTATCACCGGGCAAGGAAACGCCCAGCGACAATCCGGCGCTTCGACACACTGCGTGCCACGGATGAACTGACCACCGCGTTCGAAATCGCGCTGCGACACGGTTTCCGGGAAGGGCTCGTCGCCATGGACTGGATACTGAAGTTCCACGCGGGCAGGGACACGGTCGAGGCCGAGATGCAGAAGCTGGGCAGGGTGCGAGGGATTGACACGCTGCGGAAAGTAGTGAAGTTCGCGGTGGACAACTCGCGCTCGCCGTTCGAGTCGTACGGAAGAGCGATTCTGATCGAGCGGGTTGCGGAGCACTGGATTGTCAACGGCATGTTTGCCGGCTATGAGGTGGATCTTCGTCGCGGGATGTTCGTGACGGAGATAGACGGCGACTACAAATACGACGGAGTGACGTTCAAACCCACCGACGAGACGCTGCGGAAAGAACGACGCCGTGAAAAGAACCTGCTGAAGGCCGGTGTCAAGCTACTGCGTCCATCGCCGGCCGATTTGTTGTTCAGAGAAGATGAGTTTGTGGCAGATGTGCGCCAGCTTCTCGCGTTAGCGGAGATGGTTGAGCGCGCGGCGAGTTAGCGCAGGTAAGAGGAGCGCAACCGATAAACCGATAAATTCCACTGGGCCGATAAACCGATAAACCGATAAATTGCTAGACCACAAAAGGCAGCGCCACGCACACCACGATGGTCAACACCACGCCGATGACAATCCGCCACAGGTAACGCTTGCCAGGCGCGTGCGCGGTGTTCACCGCGATCTTGCCCGGGTTCGACGGCAGCACCGCCGCGACCATCGGATCGTTCGGCGCCGAGTAGGTGCCCATGCCGCCCTGGTAGCGAAGCTGCTCGTTGCGGGCTTGCTCCTCCGCGTCCGGTTCGATGCCGTCCTTCGCAGAGGTCATCCGCACCGCAATCACCACCACGTAAACGGTGAAGCCGATCCAGAGCACAATCTCCAGCCAGAACGGCAGTTTCACGTCCGGCACCACCATGGAGGTGTTCATCACCGCGAACAGTGCGCCCATCGCGAGGATTATCTTGGAGACGACGTCTGCGGAGGCGTCGCAAAGCTTCTCGACGCGCCGGGCCACCGTCTCCGAAAACGGCAACGCGCCGTCGGCCGGGACGTCGACGGTGTGCCGGGCAAGCGATCTCGGCGGCAGAAACAGCGGCAGGATCAGCGTTACCGCGATGCCGATGATCATCGGCAGGGTCGTGCTGAGCAGCGTCTTTGGCGCGAACCCGTCCGCCTCGCCGGTGGGGCCGATGTGCACCGTCACCGGGTCGGGGATCGCGTCCCAGCGCAGCAGGATGTAGGCGAACCCGGCGGCGTAGATCAGCGCGGCCAGTCCGTAGCGGCGGTAGTGGGATGGCATGGAGCTCAACCTACACACGCATAGTGAGCAGCGTGCCGTCGACCGCAACGTCGAAACCGGCGGCGGAAGCGATGTCGGCGACGTCGTCGGCGGACGTGGCGTCGTGAGGCGCCAGCGCGCGGGCCAGCTCGCCCTTGTACTGCTTGTTGAAGTGGCTGACCACCTTGCCCGTGTCGGCCTGCTCCACGCGCACCGTCAGCGCTCCCGGCACCGGCCCGAGCTGCTGGTAGGCGCCGGAGCGCATGTCCACCACGAATCCCTGCTCACTAAGTACATCCGTGACCGTCGTGCCCCACCACGCCTTCATCGTCTTCCCGTCCACCTTGGAGCCGCCGGAAACGCGGTAGCGGGGGATCAGGTCGCCTGCGCGCACCACCCCGAACAGCGCGGAGCCCACGGCCAGGCGTGCCAGGGCTGCATCAGACAGGGTCGACGCGTCGAGGGCGTCGTAAAGCACCCCGGTGTAGCGCTCGATCGCCGGCATCACCAGCGCCGTGCGCAAACTCAAGTTCTCCTCCGCTTCAGCGCGCTTGCCGGTGGGGATTTTCAGCTCACGCATTTGGGTGTCCACGTCGGTGGCCGTGAGGACGTCGATAAGCGATGTGCGTACGGCGTCGAGGGAAGGAAACGACAGCGACATGGCGGCGTCGGTGCCGCCGGGGGCTTTGGTTTCAGAAGGCGGGAGCACGATCAGCATGCGCAAAACCCTAGCGGTAAACTTCCAAACCATGATTACACGCCTGTCCACGCTGTTCCTGCGCACGCTGCGCGAAGATCCCGCCGACGCCGAGGTGCCCAGCCACAAGCTGCTGGTGCGCGCAGGCTATGTGCGCCGCGCCGCGCCGGGCGTGTACTCCTGGCTGCCGCTGGGCCTGCGCGCGCTGCGCAAGATCGAAGGTGTCGTGCGCGAGGAGATGGACGCGATGGGCGGCCAGGAACTGCTCTTCCCGGCACTGCTGCCGCGCGAGCCGTACGAGGCCACCAACCGCTGGGCGGAGTACGGCGACGACCTGTTCCGCCTGAAGGACCGCAAGGGCGCGGACATGCTGCTCGGGCCTACGCACGAGGAGATGTTCACCACCGCGGTGAAGGACCTGTACTCCTCCTACAAGGACTTCCCGGTCACGCTGTACCAGATCCAGACCAAGTACCGCGACGAAGCGCGTCCGCGCGCCGGCATCCTGCGCGGGCGTGAATTTGTGATGAAGGACAGCTACTCCTTCGACATGTCCGATGAGGGCCTGGACCAGTCTTACGCCAACCACCGCGCCGCCTACCAGCGCATCTTCGACCGCGTGGGTCTGCGCTACGAGATCTGCAAGGCCACCTCCGGTGCGATGGGCGGTTCCGCGTCCGAGGAGTTTTTGGCGTACTCGGACAACGGCGAGGACACCTTTGTCGTCTCCACCGCGGGCGACTACGCGGCGAACGTCGAGGCCGTGACCACCGTCGCACCCGAGCCGCGCTCGTTCGAGGGGCTGCCGGAGGCGGTCGAGCACGACACCCCGGCGTCCGAGACCATCGCGGCGCTCGTGGAGTGGGCGCAGGGGGCTGGCGTGCTTATCGACGGCCGCTCCGCCGAAGCCGCCGACACCCTCAAATGCATGATGGTGAAGGTCAACGACCCGCGTCAGGTAGATGAGGACGGCGAGCCGGTCGGCCCGCAGCTGGTCGGCGTGCTCATCCCGGGCGACCGCGAGCTGGACGAGAAGCGCCTCGAGGCGTCGCTTGAGCCCGCCACGTTCGAGCTGGCCAGCGACGAAGACTTTGCCAAGAACGACTTCTTGGTCAAGGGGTACGTCGGCCCCCGCGCGCTCGCGGCGAACGGCGTGCGCGTGCTGGCGGACCCGCGCGTGGTGGACGGTACCGCCTGGATCACCGGTGCGGACGCCCCGCAGAAGCACGTGGTGGGCCTGGTCGCTGGCCGCGACTTCACCGTCGACGGCTACATCGAGGCCGCCGAGATCAAGGCCGGCGACCCGTCGCCGTCCGGCAACGGCACCGTCGAGCTCGCCCGCGGCATCGAGCTGGGCCACATCTTCCAGCTCGGCCGCAAGTACACCGAGGCCATGGACGTGCAGATCCTGGACGAAAACGGCAAGCGCGCCGTGCCCACCATGGGCTCCTACGGCATCGGCATCTCCCGCATGCTCGCGGTGATCGCGGAGCAGCGCCACGACGACAAGGGCCTGGTCTGGCCCGTGGAGATCGCCCCGTTCCAGGTGCACGTCGCGGTGGCGAACAAGGACGCCGCAGCACTCGAGGCGGGCGACCGCATCGCCGCCGAGCTGTCCGACGCCGGGCTCGAGGTGCTCTTCGACGACCGACCGAAGGTCTCCCCGGGCGTAAAGTTCAAGGACGCCGAGCTGTTGGGCATGCCGTTCATCGTCATCCTCGGCCGCGCGTTCGCCGACGGCATCGTGGAGCTGCGCATCCGCGGCGGCGAGACGCTGGAGGTCCCGGCCGATGAGATCGTGGCGAAGGTGCAGGAGCTGGTCGCCGAGCGCCTCGCCTAGACCCGCTGGGCGTGGGTGGCCAGCCTGATGGCGTCCTCGCGCCACGTCGCCGACTCCGCGTGGGCGGCGGCGTAGCGCCACTGCGCGACTAGGTCGCTCTGCATGGTTTTGACCAGCTGGGCGGCCTCTTCCGCATTTGCGGGCTCGGCGTAGCCCTCGGCGAACTCGTAGCCGGCGGCCGGAACCAGAGACTCGCCGTCGGCGATATCCAGCACGCGGGTCAGTGCCGCGGTGCGTTCGTGGGAGGCCTCGCGCAGCTCGCCGACGCGCTCGCGCAGATCGGAATCGGCGTAGGCGAGCGCGAGACCGAGCCCGTAGTAGACGGCGTTTTCCCGCGCGAGCATGTCGCGGGCAGCTTCCGTATCCGCGGCGTCCGTCACTGTCTCGGTGACGGGCTCGAGGTTGACGGGGGAGAGCGTGAGTGCGTCGATAGCCTGGGCGACGATAAGGTCCACGGACTCCGCCGGCACCTTGTCGGCGGCGGCGACGGTGTGCTCGAGCAGCGCGTCCGCATTACCTTCGGCGGGCAGGTCGGTGTCGCCGTAGCTGACGTCGCATGAGGCGGGCGTGTGCCCCTGCGCGTCCAGGCCGCACAAACGAAGCGCTTCCCCCTTCAGCTCCTCGCTCTGCTTGTTGCGCATCTCGCGCCACTGCTCCCGTGCGGGGTCTCCGAAAACCCAGTCGGCGGAGGCCTGCTTCGCCAGCGCCATGATCTCGCCGTTCGCGCGTGGACCCACGACGTCCATCACGGTGCAGCTGGTGAGCAGAAGCGCGGCGGCGGGTAGCAGGAGGAGTTTCTTCACGCGCTGCACGTTACACGCTAGGTTGGTCGGCATGGCTTTTCCCACGAACGAGGTAATCGAGCGCATGGTTGAACCGGTTGCGCGCACCTACGGCATGGACATTGAGAAGATCCGCACGGTCAAGGCGGGCAAGAAGTCGCAGGTGGTCATCGCCCTGGATTCGGACGAGCATCCGACTCTCGATGACCTCGAGGAGGTGTCCAAGGAGCTCTCTACGCTTTTCGACGACGCCGAGGAACGTGGTGAGGTCAGCTTCGGCGCGGGCTACACCCTGGAACTGACCACCCCGGGCGTGGACCTGCCGTTGACCGAGGCGCGGCACTTCCGCCGCAACCGCGGCCGCAAGGTCAAGGTGGGCGGGGAGCAGTGGCGTGTGGGCCCGCTGGACACGGAGGAGACTCAGGTGGCGTTGGTGCGTGCGACGAAAAAGGGGGAGGAGGTTCGTGTTTCGCCAGTTTCTGAATTGTCGGGAGCAGTGGTAGAAATTGAGTTCAATGCCCCGCCGGCAGCCGAAACGGAGCTGGCGGATCGGGCGTTTGAAGAGCTTGAGGCCGCTGCGGCGGAAGGAAAGGAACACAAGTGAATATTGACTTGAACGCGCTGAAGGCGATCGAGGAACAGCAGGGGATCGCCATGGAGGATTTGCTGGCGACCATCGCGAACGCGCTGCTGTTTTCCTACCGCGAGTTCAAGGAGGACGACGCCGGTGCCAAGGGGGATGACGGCACCAAGGCGCGCGTCGATATCGACACTGAAACCGGCGACGTGGCCGTCATCGTCAGCGAGCTGGACGGCGAGGGGGAGGTCGTCTCCGAGTACGACGACACCCCGGTGAATTTCTCCCGCATCGGCTCCGTCGCTGTGCGCGACGCCATCAAGGGCCGCCTGCGCCAGGCGGAAGCCGGTCGCGTCTACGACGAGTACTCCGGTTTCGAGGGCCAGGTGGTCTCCGGCATCGTGCAGCGCGACGCGCAGGCTGAGGCTCGCGGTCTGAATATCGTCCAGCTGGGCACCGAGGCAGACCCGCAGGACGGCATCCTGCTGCCGGCAGAGAAAATTCCGGGCGAAAAGCTCAAGCACGGCGACCGCATCAAGGCCTACGTAGTGGGCGTGAACAAGGGCGACAAGCGTGTGCAGGTCAACCTTTCGCGCACGCACCCGGAGCTGGTGCGCGGCCTGTTCGCGCTTGAGGTGCCGGAGGTCGCTGACGGATCCGTGGAGATCGTCGGCATCGCCCGCGAAGCAGGTCACCGCTCCAAGGTGGCGGTGCGCGCCACCGTCAAGGGCGTCAACGCCAAGGGCGCCTGCATCGGCCCGCGCGGCGCGCGCGTCACCAACATCATGTCCGAGCTCGGCGGCGAGAAGATCGACATCATCGACTGGGACGAGGACCCCGCCAAGTACGTGGGCAACTCCCTGGCCCCGTCGAAGGTGGTTTCCGTCGAGGTGCTGGACCTTGAGGCGCAGGCGGCCCGCGTGACTGTGCCGGATTACCAGCTGTCGTTGGCCATCGGCAAGGAGGGCCAGAACGCCCGCCTCGCGGCGCGCCTGACGGGCTGGAAGATCGACATCCGCTCCGACGCCGACGCGGCCGAGTAAATAACACCGCTGTAACCAGGAAACCCGCTGGAAATATAGATCCAGCGGGTTTTGGCGTACAGTGTTATACGGCTTTTGTGTCCGCACGTTCAGGTGCGGCGACGATGATCGCGAGAAAGGAAGGGACGCGGATGGGTGTTGCTCGAAAGCAGCCGATCCGCACCCGCACCTGCATCGCCACCCGCACCGCGCAGCCGGATACCCAGCTGCTGCGGGTTGTCGCCGACCCTGACGTGCCGGGGCGTGTGCTCGCGGACCCGGGCAGGAAACTTCCTGGCCGGGGAGCGTGGATCACGCCCTCGTTGGATGCGGTCGAGCTGGCGGAACAACGCCGTGCCTTCGGGCGGGCGCTCCGTCTGTCCACTGCGGTGGACCTAGGTCATGTACGTACGTACCTTGCGTCGTCGCAAAGCACTTGCGACGAGGTAAACGACCCAGACGAAAAAGGAAAGACTGAACACTGATGAGTACGCAACGATGAAGCAGCATCAGCGATGAATGTCACTGACCACGTCTAGGGGCAGGTAGCCGGAAGGGCACCGCTCCTAGCAACAACGAAGAGGAGATACGTGTCCGGAAAGCTACGCGTTCATGAGTTGGCTAAACAGCTCGGCGTAACAAGTAAGGAACTGCTCGCCACGCTCAAGGAGCAGGGCGAGTTTGTGAAGACGGCGTCGTCGACGATCGAGCCGCCCGTCGTGAAGAAGATGAAGGCGCACTACGCCAAGCAGGCTGGCGGCGACGATGCTGCCGACGACAAGAAGGCCGAAGCTGCGCCGAAGAAGCCGCCGCTGAAGAAGCCGGGCCAGAACCGTGCGAAGGCAGCGGCGCCGAAGCCCGCGACCCCGAAGCCTGCTGCGCAGGCGAAGCCGGCTGCAGCCAAGCCGGGTGCTCCGAAGCCGGGCGCCGCAAAGCCCGCGGGTGGCCAGTCCGCTCCGAAGCCGGGCGCTCCGAAGCCGGCTGCAGCCAAGCCGGGTGCCCCGAAACCGGCAGCGAAGCCGGGCGCTCCGAAGCCCGCAGCCAAGCCGGGTGCCAAGGGTGGCGCTCCGACACCGGGCGCTATGCCGCGTCCGGTGCCGAAGCCGGGCCGTCCGCGTGTGGCCAACAACCCGTTCTCTTCCAACACCGGTGGTGGGCAGCGTCCGCCGCGTCCGGGTGGTGGACGTTCGGGCGGCGGCCGCCCCGGTCAGGGTGGTCCGCGCCCCGGCGGCGCACGTCAGGGCGGCGGCTCCCGTCCGTCCCCGGCAGACATGCCTGCAGGTCCGTCCCCGACACAGATGCCGTCGAAGGCGGCCGCCCCGGGCGGCCGCGGTCGCGGCGGCGGTCGCGGCCGCGGCGGCGGACCGGGCGGTCCCCGCTTCGGTGGTCCGGGCGGCGGTTTCCGCGGTCGTGGCGGTCGTCGCGGCGGCACCGCTGGCGCATTCGGCCGTCCGGGTGGTGCACCCGGCAAGCGCCGTAAGTCCAAGGGCCAGAAGAGGGCTGAATACGAGGAGATGCACAAGCCGAACGTCATCGGTGGCGTTCGTCTCCCCGACGGCGGCGGCAAGACCGTCCGCCTGCGTCAGGGCGCAACCCTGTCTGACCTGGCAGAGAAGATCAACACCGAGGCGTCGTCGCTCGTGCAGGCGCTGTTCAACCTCGGTGAGATGGTGACGGCGACGCAGTCCGTGTCCGAGGACACGCTGCAGCTGCTCGGCGCCGAGATCAACTACGAGGTGCAGATCGTCTCGCCTGAGGACGAGGATCGCGAGCTGCTCGAGTCCTTCGACCTGCAGTTCGGCGAGGACGAAGGCGGCGAAGAGGCGCTGGAGCAGCGCCCGCCAGTGGTCTCCGTCATGGGCCACGTCGACCACGGTAAGACCCGTCTTCTGGACTCGATCCGCAAGGCGAACGTGGGCCGCGGCGAGGCCGGCGGCATCACCCAGGGCATCGGCGCGTACCAGACCGAGGTCACCCTCGAGGACGAGCCGCGCAAGATCACGTTCCTGGATACCCCGGGCCACGAGGCGTTTACCGCCATGCGTGCCCGCGGTGCGAAGTCGACCGACTTGGCCATCCTGGTCGTGGCGGCGGACGACGGCGTGATGCCGCAGACCGTCGAGGCGATCAACCACGCTAAGGCGGCGGAGCTGCCGATCGTGGTTGCCGTGAACAAGGTGGATAAGCCTGAGGCTCAGCCGGACAAGATCCGCGGCCAGCTCACCGAGTATGGCCTCGTGCCGGAAGAGTACGGCGGCGACACCATGTTCATCGACATCTCGGCGAAGCAGGGCACCGGCATCGACGACCTGCTCGAGGCCGTGCTGCTCACCGCAGACGCGGCGCTCGAGCTGACGGCGAACCCGGACATGGACGCCCAGGGTGTGGCCATCGAGTCCCACCTGGACCGCGGCCGCGGCCCGGTCTCCACCGTCATCGTGCAGCGCGGCACCCTGCGCGTCGGCGACTCCATCGTCGTCGGCGGCAACTTCGGCCGCGTGCGCCGCATGGTCGACGAGTGGGGCGACGACGTGGAAGAGGCGGGTCCGTCCCGTCCGGTCCAGGTCCAGGGTCTCAACGGTGTTCCCGGCCCGGGCGACAACCTGCTCGTGGTCGAGGACGACCGCGTTGCCCGCCAGATCGCGGCGCAGCGCGATGCCCGCCAGCGCGCGGCGATGCAGGCCCGCCGGAAGAAGCGTGTCTCCCTGGAGAACCTGGATCAGGCGCTCAAGGAGCGCAGCCAGCTCAACCTCATCCTCAAGGGCGACAACGCCGGCTCGGTGGAAGCCCTGGAAGAGGCGCTGCTCAAGATCGAGGTCGACGACGAGGTGCAGGTCAACATCATCGACCGCGGTGTCGGTGCTGTGACCCAGACCAATGTCACCCTCGCGGCGGCGTCGGACGCGATCATCGTCGGCTTCAACGTCCGCGCCGACGGCAAGGCCACCGAGGAGGCCAACGCCGAGGGTGTGGAGATCCGTTACTACTCGGTGATCTACCAGGCCATCGAGGACGTCGAGAACGCACTCAAGGGCATGCTCAAGCCGATCTACGAGGAGCGCGACCTGGGCGAGGCGGAGATCCGCCAGATCTTCAAGGCCTCCGCTGTCGGCCTCATCGCTGGCTGCATGGTCACCGAGGGCAAGGTCAAGCGCGGTGCGAAGCTGCGCCTGGTCCGCGACGGCAACGTCATCACCCCGGACGCGACCATCGAGTCGCTGCGCCGCGAGAAAGACGACGCCAACGAGGTGGCCAAGGGCTACGAGTGCGGCATGGTGCTGTCCTACCCGGACATCCAGGTGGGCGACATCATCCAGACCTACGAGATGGTCGAGGTGCCGCGCGACTAGCGCTGCCGCGTGACACACGTCGCAAAGCAATTGCTTATCGACGCCAACCCCCGCTCCGCGCGAACCTGCGCAGGGCGGGGGTTACACTATTGAAAGTTTCGGACAAAGGAGTTGAGCATGGCTGACAACCCTCGCGCGCAGCGCCTGGCAAAGCAGATTCAGACGATCGTCGCATCCGCCATCGAGCGGGAAGTGAAGGATCCGCGTTTGGAGCTGGTCACCGTCACTGACACCCGCGTCACCGGCGACCTGCACGACGCGACGATCTACTACACGGTGCGCGGCCGCGACATCAACGACGAGCCGGATTACGACCAGGCCGCCGAGGCGCTGCACCGCGCCCGCGGGCAGATCCGCAAGATCGTGGGCGACCAGCTCAGCGTGCGCTTCACCCCGACCATTTCGTTCGAGCGCGACACCGTCCCGGAGTCCTCCGCGCACATGGAGGAGCTGCTCAACCGGGCCCGCGCCCGCGACGAGGAGCTGGCGAAACTGCGCGCGAACGCGAAGCCGGCGGGCGAGAGCGACCCCTACAAGCGCACAGGTGACGATGTCTAGCCAGGTACCGGTATACCTCCCGGAGGCGGCGGCGCAATTCGAGGCCGCCGCCTCCCGTGTGCGCGCAGCAGAGAAGATTTCGGTGGTTGCGCACATTAAGCCGGACGCGGACGCGATCGGCTCCGCCTGCGCGCTGGCGTTTGGCCTGGAGAAACTGGGGAAGGACGTCGGTGTCTACATCGGCCAGCCGCTGCCGCACTCGGCGAACATGCGCACTATCCCGGGCGTGGACCGTATCCATTACGGTGCGCCGCTGCCTGACGACGGCCTCGTGGTCACCGTGGACTGCGCGTCCGCGGACCGCACCGGCTCGCTCATGCCGGCGATCATGGAGGACCCCTCGCGGGTCATCGTGATCGACCACCACAACACCAACCCCGGCTTCGGCGGGATGAACCTGATTGCGGAGAGCGAATCCACCACGGTGATGGTCCGCGAGCTGCTGGGCCGCCTCGGCGTCGAGCTGGACCCGGACATTGCCTACGGCCTCTACGCCGGTTTGGTCACGGATACGGGAAGCTTTCGCTGGGGCACGCCGCGCATGCACACCTTCGCCGCCGAGCTCATGGAGTACGGGCTGAACACCCGCCAGATCGCGCTCGACCTGATGGACACGATGGGGCCCGTGGATTTGCAGCTGATGGGCGAGGTTCTGGCGAACACCCATATCGTGCCCACGAAGGGCCTGTCCGTGGCCGTGCTGACAATCCCGGTGGGCATCCACTCGCGGATGAGCCAGACGGCGGTGGAGTCGATCATCGATTACGCCCGCTCGCTGGAAGACACCGACGTCGGTGTGGTGCTCAAGGAGCAGGCGCCGAAACAATGGGCGATGTCGCTGCGCTCGGTTGTGGTGGATGTCTCCGCCGTCGCGCAGCAGCTGGGCGGCGGCGGCCACTGGGCTGCCGCAGGCTACTCCGCCAGCGGCAGCCGCAACGAGGTGATCCGCAAGCTTCTCGACGCATTCCCGGAGCCCGATGAGTAACTGGCAACCAGCAAAACAACGTTCAATGGGCCGCGAGATCCTGATGCTCGCCCTGCCCGCGCTTGGCGTCCTGGCGGCTAACCCGCTGTATCTGCTTCTGGATACCGCGGTGGTGGGCCGGCTCGGCACCGCCGAGCTCGCCGCGCTTGCGGCGGGGGCTGCGATCCAGTCCACGGTGACCACCCAGCTGACGTTTTTGTCCTACGGCACCACCGCGCGCAGCTCGCGGTTTTTCGGCGCGGGCCAGCGCGACAAAGCGGTGGCGGAGGGGGTGCAGGCCACGTGGGTGGCGCTAGGCGTCGGCACGCTGCTGGCGCTCATTGTTGGTCTGTTCGCGCAACCCCTCGCGCAAGCGCTCGCCAGCGACTACGAGACGAGCGTGCGGGCGGCACAGTGGATGCGCGTGGCCGTTTTCGCCGTGCCGTTGACGCTTGCGATCATGGCCGGCAACGGCTGGATGCGCGGCGTGCAAAACACGAAACTGCCGTTCTACCTGACGCTGTGCGGGCTGATACCCGGCGCGATCCTGCTGCCGATCCTGGTGGGGCGCTACGGGCTTATCGGCTCGGCGGTGTCCAACGTGATCAGCATAAGCATTACCGCCGCGCTGTTCGTGGTCGTGCTGGTGCGCGAAAACGGCGGGTACGGCGGCAGCTGGGCGCCGCGCTGGAGCGTGATCAAACGCCAGCTCGTGCTGGGCCGGGACCTGATCTTGCGCTCGCTGTCCTTCCAGGTCTCGCTTCTGGCCGCCGCGGCTATCGCAGGCCGGATCGGGGTGGTGGCGCTGGCGGCGCACCAGCTCATGCTGCAGCTGTGGAACTTCCTCACGCTCGTGCTGGACTCGCTGGCGATCGCCGCGCAGACCCTCACCGGCTCCGCGCTGGGCCGCGGGGGAGCGCAGCAGGCCCGCGCCGTGGGGCTGAAGGTACTGAAATACTCGATGATCTTCGCGGTGGCGCTGTCCGCCGTGTTCGCGGTATTCGCTGTACCGATCCAGACGCTGTTTACGTCGGACCCGGATGTCGTCGATACGCTGCGGGTTCCCTGGTTCCTGCTCATCGGGATGATTCTGGTCGGCGGTGCCGTCTTCGCCCTCGACGGCGTGCTGCTCGGCGCCGCGGACGCCGCGTTCCTGCGCAACCTCACACTGTTTTCGCTGCTGGGGGTGGCGCTGCCGATCATCCTGGCCGCCGGAGCGTTCGGCTGGGGGCTCACCGGCATCTGGGTCGGGCAACTGGCCCAGGTAACCGCGCGTTTGGTTGGCGTGGTGTGGAGATTCCGCTCAATGCGGTGGGCCGTGTCTGGCGTGGATGGTAAGAATGAGGAATGACCACCACGCTCTGGGCCGTCAGCGACCTGCACGCGGCGGTGAAGCGCAACGGCCCGAAGATAGACGCAATCCAGCCGGCTGACCCCTCAGACTGGCTCATCGTCGCGGGTGACGTCGCCGAGCGTCCGGAGTTGATCGTCCAGGTGATGGAGGATCTGGCCAGCCGCTTCGACACAGTGGTGTGGGTGCCGGGCAACCACGAGCTGTTCTGCCGCTCCGCGGACAGGCACCGCGGGCGCGAGAAATACACGATGCTGGTGCAGGCCATGCGCGCAATCGGAGTGATCACCCCGGAGGACCGTTACCCGGTCTTCGGTGGGGTGACCATCTGTCCGCTGTTCACCCTCTACGACTACTCGTTCCGCGCCCGCACCCTCACCGTGGAAGAAGCGCTCGCCGCCGCGCACGAGAACAATGTGGTGATGACCGACGAGGTCGCCATCGCCCCCTTCGTGGACATCCGCGCCTGGTGCTGGGACCGGCTGGCGTACACCACCAAGCGGCTCTCCCGCATCAACGGCCCGACGATTCTGATCAACCACTGGCCGCTGGTGCAGGAGCCGGTGCAGCGCATGCAGTGGTCCGACATTGCCCTGTGGTGCGGCACCCGGCACACGCGAACCTGGGCCCAGCGATACAACGCGAAAGCGGTCGTGTACGGTCACCTGCACATGCCGGGGGTGACAACTGTCGACGGAATCGAGCACATCGAAGCGTCTCTCGGCTATCCGCGCGAATGGGAGCGATTCCCGTCCGCGCAGCCGTTCCCGTACCCGGTCATGGAGGTTGAGCAGTGATGCAAGACGTTGCGCTGTTCCCTCCCGAGGCACGCTGCGTGTTCTACCTGACGGATGACGAAACCGACGCCGTCGACCTGAGCCGCTACGAGGACCTGCACCCCGACGAGCGCAACGAAGTCAGCGCCGCCGTGGACGTGCGCAAAGGCGAGTTCGGCGACGCCCGCTGGTGCGCCCACCAAGCCCTGCGCGAACTCGGCGTGGACTCGGCCGGGGCCATCTTGCGGGGGGAGCGGGGCATGCCGCTGTGGCCGGAGGGTTTCACCGGCTCGCTCACGCACACCGACGGGCTGCGCGCCGCCGTCGCTGCTTCCACCCGGCACGTGCACTCGATGGGCCTGGACGCGGAACCGGCCGAGCCGCTCCCGGACGGTGTGCTGCGCTCCATCGCCAGCAAAACCGAGATAGCGATGGTGCAGCGGCTGCAGGCCGACGGCTACACGTGGGCCGACCGACTGCTGTTCTGCGCCAAGGAAGCCACCTACAAGTGCTGGTACCCGATGACGCGGCGCTGGCTGGACTTCGACGAAGCCGAAATCGAGCTGCGCACCGACGGGTCCTTCACCTCCCAGCTGCTGGCCCGCCCCGCCCCGGTGCCGCTGTTCGAGGGCCGCTGGATCGAGCGCTGCGGCTACGTGGTCACCTCCACCTACGTGCGGTAGCGCGCTCCGGACCGCGACGGCGACCGCAGCCCAACCAACACCGTCTACAGCGTCGAGGGGCGCGCCACGAACACCGTGGCCAGGCGCTTGCCCTTCTCTTTCACCAGCGCCACCGCGCGCCCGTCCGGGCCCACCGCCGCGTGGACGCCTTTGAGCCCGCGCGGCTCCAGCCACTTGCCCATGGCCAGCGCGTCGTATTCCTCGGCCGTCACGTCGAGGACCGGCCACGCGCGGACCAAAGCCTCGTCCAGGTTCAAGGACAGTTCGGCGGAGTCCTCGAGCTGCTCCAAGGTGCGTGCGTCGGTGAGGGAGAAGGAGCCGACACGTGAGCGTCGTAAGGCAATCAAATGCCCCCCGACCCCGAGGGCGGCGCCGAGGTCGCGCCCGAGCGAGCGGATGTAGGTGCCGGAAGAGCAGTGCACGCGCGCGTCGACGTCCACGAACTCGCCGTCGCGGCGGATCTCGCCCAACTCAAACGCGTGGATGGTCACTTCGCGCGCGGGGATGTCCACCTCCTCGCCGGCGCGCACCAGCTCGTGCGCGCGCCGCCCGTCGATCTTGATTGCGGACACCTTCGACGGCACCTGCATGATCGTGCCGGTCAGCTTCGTCACCTCGGCGCGAATCGCCTCATCGGTCACACCAGAAGCATCATGCTTTTCGACGATCGCGCCCTCGGCATCATCCGTCGTCGTCGACGCGCCCAGTCGGATCGTGGTTTCGTACACCTTGTCCTCAGCCACAAGATGGGCCAGCAGCTTTGTGCCGCGCTCGATGCCCGCCACCAGCACACCGGTTGCCATGGGGTCGAGCGTGCCCGCGTGGCCGACTTTGCGGGTGCCGAAGAAGCGGCGCAGGCGTGCGACAACGTCGTGGCTGGTCATGCCAGCGGGCTTGTCCACGACGACGATTCCGGAAGTGGAGAGGGGATCGTTCATGCCACGCGATTATGCCGTACCCTAAGTCCCCGTGGATATTCTGCGCGGGCTTTCGAGTGCGCCGGATCCCTTCGCGGAAACCGGCACGGTGGTCACTATCGGTGTGTTCGATGGGGTGCACCGGGGCCACCAACTGCTCATTTCCAAGGCGGTGGAGACCGCTCGCGAGCTGGGCGTGCCGTGCGTGGTGATGACCTTCGACCCGCACCCCGTGACCATTTTCGCCCCGGAACACGCCCCTAGGGCACTGATGCCTCTCGACGAGCGCGCCCGCCACATCGCCGACCTCGGTGTGGATGCACTGCTGGTCATCGACTTCCGCGAAGAGCTCGCGGGCCTGACGCCTGCGCAGTACATGGACGACGTGCTGGTTTCCACTCTGGGCGCGAAGCACGTGCTGGTGGGGGAGAACTTCACCTTCGGCCGCGACGCCGCCGGCACTGCAACCGACATGGCGCAGCTGGGGGAGCAGGCGGGCGTGGACGTGACCATTGTGCAGCTGCTGGGCGAGGGCGAGGTGCGGATTTGTTCCACCGCCATTCGCGACCACCTCTCTGGCGGCGACGTCGCCTTGGCCACGGATTTTATGGGCCGGCCCTTTTCCGTCATCGCGCCGATTGAGCGCGGCGCGGGCCGAGGCGGCAGGGAACTGGGCTACCCCACGGCGAACCAGTACGCCTCCGACACCTCGGCCGTGCCCGCGGACGGCGTGTATGCGGGGTGGCTGACCATCATCGACGACGGTGAGATCGACGGCGACATGCAACCCGGCGTGCGCTACCCGGCAGCTATTTCCGTGGGCACCAACCCCACGTTCGGCGACGCCCGGCGCAGCGTGGAGTCTTTCGTGCTGGACCGCGACGCGGACCTGTACGGCCGCATGGCCCGCGTGGAGTTCGTGGAGAAGGTCCGCGACATGCTCAAGTTCAACTCGGTGGATGAGTTGCTGGATAACATGGCTCGTGACGTGCAGACGACGCGCGAGATTTTAGGAGTGGCGTAAATGGCTCGAAAGCTCATCCTGGACGTGGACACTGGTATCGACGACGCGTTGGCGATCGCTTACGCGCTGGCGTCGCCAGAGCTGGATCTCATCGGGGTGACGTGCACCTACGGCAATGTCGAGGTCGATCAGGCGGTGCGGAACTCGCTGGCCATCCTGGAGTTGTTCGGCCGCACTGACGTGCCGGTGTACGCAGGTCCCCAGCGGGAGGACTTCGAAGTCATGGAGATTTCCCAGTTCATCCATGGCGTCAACGGGATCGGGGAAGCAGAGCTTTACGACGCCTCGCGCGCCCCAGAAAAACTGTCCGCCGTCGAGTTCATGGTGCAGTCTGTCCACCGTTACGGCGACGAGTTAGTCATCGTGCCTGTCGGGCCGCTCACCACAGTTGCAGAGGCGGTCCAACGAGACGAGCACTTCGCTTCGCGGGCACACATTGTGTGCATGGGCGGCGCACTCACGGTGCCTGGCAACGTCAGCGCTTGGTCCGAGGCGAACATTAACCAGGACCCGGAGGCGGCCGACGTAGTGTTCCGCCAGTGCGAGGACATCACCATGATCGGTCTGGATGTCACGCTGCAGACGCTGCTGACAACGGTGGAGACGAAGCAGTGGAGGGCGCTGCGCACGACTGGCGGCGAGTTCCTCGCCGAGGCCACCGACTACTACATCAAGGCGTACGAAACCACGTCGCCGCACCTCGGCGGCTGCGGACTCCACGATCCGCTGGCTGTTGCGGTGGCCGCTGATCCGTCCCTGGTGGACACGCTGGCGATCAATTTGAAGGTGGACACGGAGGGTGAAACGCGTGGGCGCACCATCGGCGACGAGACGTGCTTGAACGACCCGGTGAAGTCTGCCCGCGTGGCCGTGGGGGTGGACGTGGAGCGCTTCTTGGAGGAGTTCATGCGCCGGCTGACCGGTTTGGCCCGCGAGACCCCGGTCGTGTAACCTCTCCCAAGGTCTTGCGCCTATTGACTGTGGTTCGCGGCAGTTGCGGCGCAGCGAAGACTTTTTCCGTAGAACGCGAACTGAAACAACCAAGGAGTACCTCATGGCACTGTCCACTGAGAAGAAGGCTGAGATCCTCAAGGCTTACGGCCTGCACGAGACCGACACCGGTTCCCCGGAGGCCCAGGTTGCGCTGCTGACCGAGCGCATCAACAACCTGACCGAGCACCTCAAGGACCACCAGCACGACCACCACTCCCGTCGTGGCCTGCTGCTGCTCGTCGGCCGTCGTCGCGGCCTGCTGAAGTACCTGCGCGAGAACAACGTCGAGCGCTACCGTGACCTGATCGGTCGCCTGGGTCTGCGCCGCTAAGCGTCGTTAGGCCGTCGCAAAGCTTCGGCCCAAAAAGAACGCCTCACCTGCATGGTGGGGCGTTTTTTGTTATCATCATTGGCCGTTGCATGAGAAACACGACAAGGCGGCACCGATGATCGCCACAAACCTTCAAGGAGAGGGATCCTTTTGAGCAACTTCAAGCCAAAGAATGCTTTCGACGTCCACGTGGACGAGGAGTTTGGCATCACCGAGGCAGTAGCCACCCTGGACAACGGCGACTTCGGCTCGCGCACCATCCGCTTTGAAACCGGCCAGCTGGCTCGTCAGGCGGACGGCTCCGTGACCACCTACCTCGACGACGAGACGATGATGCTGGCCACCACGACCGCATCCAACCAGCCGCGCGAAGGATTCGACTTCTTCCCGCTGACCGTGGACGTGGAAGAGCGCATGTACGCAGCCGGCAAGATCCCGGGCTCCTTCTTCCGCCGCGAGGGCCGTCCCTCCACGCAGGCGATCCTGGCGTGCCGCCTGATCGACCGCCCGCTGCGCCCGACCTTTGTCAAGGGCCTGCGCAACGAGGTGCAGGTGGTCATCACCGTGCTCTCGCAGCACCCGGAGGAGTACTACGACGTCGTGGCCATCAACGGCGCGTCCGCCGCGACTCAGCTGTCGGGCCTGCCGGTTTCCGGCCCGGTCGGCGGTGTGCGCATGGCGCTGCTGGCGGACGACAAGCACCCGGAGGGCCAGTGGGTGGCCTTCCCGAACCACGAGCAGCACGAGCGCTGCCTGTTCGAGATGGTTGTGGCCGGCCGCATGATCGAGCGCAAGCGCGGCCGCAAGACCGAGGAAGATGTCGCCATCATGATGGTGGAGGCTGGCGCCGGCGTGAACGTGGTCAAGCAGATTGAGGCCGGCTACCCGGCGCCGACCGAGTCCACCGTCGCCGAGGGCATCGAGGCAGCCAAGCCGTTCATTGAGACGCTGTGCCGCGCCCAGCGCGGCCTGGCCGAGGAGATGGCCAAGGAGACCAAGGAGTTCCAGCTCTTCCCGGCGTACTCCGACAAGGTGTTCAACGCCGTTGAGAAGAAGGCGTCCAAGAAACTGGCCAAGCTGCTCACCATCAAGGGCAAGGCTGAGCGCGACGAGGCCACCAACGAGTACATGGAAGACATCGAGGAAAGCCTTCTCGACGACTTCGACATCGACGACGATGACCGCGAGGAGTACGCTGCGGCGTCCAAGGAGATCCGCGCGGCCTACAACGCGCTGATGAAGCAGATCGTGCGCGAGAAGATCCTCGCCGAGGGCTTCCGCATCGACGGCCGCGGCGTGACCGACATCCGCGACCTCGAGGTCGAGGTCGAGCTCATCCCGCGCGCCCACGGCTCCGCCCTGTTCGAGCGCGGCGAGACCCAGATCCTGGGCGTGACCACCCTGGATATGCTGAAGATGGAGCAGCACCTGGATTCTTTGCACCCGGAGGACTCCAAGCGCTACATCCACCACTACAACTTCCCGCCGTACTCCACCGGCGAGACTGGTCGCGTCGGTTCCCCGAAGCGCCGCGAGATCGGCCACGGCGCGCTCGCCGAGCGCGCGCTGCTGCCGGTGATCCCATCGCGCGAGGACTTCCCGTACACCATCCGCCAGGTCTCCGAGGCGCTGGGGTCCAACGGCTCGACCTCCATGGGCTCGGTGTGCGCCTCCACGCTGTCGCTGTACAACGCGGGCGTGCCGCTTGCCGCCCCGGTGGCCGGCATCGCCATGGGTTTGGTCTCCGGCGAGGTGAACGGCGAGACCGAGTACGTCGCCCTGACCGACATTCTGGGCGCGGAGGACGCGTTCGGCGACATGGACTTCAAGGTCGCCGGCACCCGCGAGTTCATCACTGCGCTGCAGCTGGACACCAAGCTCGACGGCATCCCGTCGAAGGTGCTGGCAGAAGCCCTGAACCAGGCTCGCGACGCGCGCGACGCCATCCTGGACACCATGGCAGAGGTCATCGAGGGCCCGGACGAGATGAACGCGCTCGCGCCGAAGATCACCACCGTGAAGGTCCCCGTGTCCAAGATCGGCGAGGTCATCGGCCCGAAGGGCAAGACCATCAACCAGATCACCGAGGACACCGGCGCCGAGATCTCCATCGAGGACGACGGCACCGTGTTCGTCTCCGCCGCTTCCGGCGAGGCCGCGGACGCCGCGATTGAGAAGATCAACGCCATTGCCAACCCGCAGATGCCGAAGGTGGGCGAGCGCTACCTGGGCACCGTGGTCAAGACCGTCGCCTTCGGCGCGTTCGTGTCCATCATGCCGGGCACCGACGGCCTGATCCACATCTCCAACCTGGGCGGCAACACCCGCGTGGAAAACGTCGAAGACGTCATCAACGTCGGCGACAAGGTCGAGGTGGAGATCCGCGACATCGACAACCGCGGCAAGATCTCGTTGGTTCCGGTCGAGGACGGCGAGTAAACCGGCAGGTAATCGTCGAAAAGCGGGCGCTCTCGTGGTGAGGGCGCCCGCTTTCTTACTTCTCGACGTTTCACGTCACGGCAAGAACCGCAACTTCTTGCCCAGATCCAGCGCAGTGGTCATGAGCTCGCCGTAGTATCGGCGCGGCATCTGCTTCGGGCCGCGCATCGGCATGATCCGCTGCTGGGAGATGTTTTTGACCTCGGTGTACTTGGTCAGGCCTTCCGGTCCGTGGCGGCGGGCGACACCCGACTCCTTCACGCCGCCGAGCGGGGTGGACACGGATGCCCAGGTCGCCGCGTAGCCGTCGTTGATGGTCACGCCGCCGGCCTGCACCTGCTCGGCGATCTCCCAGGCTGTGTCGGGAGCGCCGAAAACGGAGGCGTTGAGGCCGTAGCTGGTGTTGTTGGCTAGGCGGATCGCCTCGTCGGTGTCCGCCACGCGCTGGACGTAGACGACGGGGCCGAAGACCTCCTGGGTCAGCAGGTCGGCGCTTTCGGGCACATCTGTGAGCACCGTCGGTTCGAAGAAGAACGGCCCAAGGTCGGGGCGGGGTGTGCCGCCGGCGACGACGGTCGCGCCCTTTGCCACGGCGTCATCGACGAATCGTTGCACGGTGTCCAACTGGTTCTGGTTGATCAGCGAGCCCATCTGGTAGTTCCAGTTCAAGCCCGACCCCAGTTTGATGCGTTTGGTGGCGTCGCGGAACGCGGCGATGAAGCGGTCGAAGACCTCGTCGGGCACGTAGATGCGCTCGATGGAGACGCACAGTTGGCCGGAATTGGAGAAGCAGGCTGTGGCGATGGTGTCGATGTGGGCCTCGATGTCCGCATCCGGCGCGATGATCATAGGGTTCTTGCCGCCGAGCTCGGCGGAGTAGCCTACGAGGCGCTCGCCGACAACCTTGCCCAAAAGCTTGCCGGTGGCGGTGGAGCCGGTGAACATGAGGTAGTCGCACTGTTTGGCGATTGCCTGGCCGACGACCTTGCCTGAACCGGTGACGATTTGGAACAGATCCTTCGGCAAGCCCGCGTGTGTGAGTAACTTTTTGACGATGATGGCAGAAAACGGGGTGGAGGAATCCGGCTTCGCCACCACCGCGTTACCAGCCAACAGTGCGGGGATAGCGTCGGAGACGCCGAGCGCGAGCGGGTAGTTCCACGGGCTGATCTGGCCCACCACGCCCTTGGGGAAGCGCTGCTCCCTGGTAGAGGTGATCACCGGAAATGCGCCAGCACGGCGCGTGGTGGACAGAAAACCGGCTGCGTTGTTGGCTTAGTAGCGGGCGTTGTTGAGCACGTCCAGCACCTCATCAAACGCCGCGGTGCGGTCTTTTCCAGTCTCCAGCTGCACCAGGTCCGCCAGCAGGTCCTGGCGTTTAACAACACTCTTGTGGAATTGCTCCATGACCTTCACGCGGTCCGCCACGGGTTTCGCGGCCCAGTCCTTTTGCGCAGAGCGGGCGATCCGGAACGCTTCGTCCACATCCGCCTCTGTGCCGCTGCCGACAGCGCCGAGGGCGTCCTCAACGAAGGGGGAGCGGACCACGGTGCAGTCTCCGGAGGCGAGCGAACCGGTGGTGTGGTTGGTGGTGAGCGCGAGCAGTTCCTCTACGAAGGGTGTTGGCAGTGCTGCTTCATTGAGCCGTTTGGGGAGCATGGAGACGAGCTTAGGCCGCATTCGCCGTGGTAGGGTTGGCGGATTATCAGTGGAGTTCCGCTTTGACGGCCCCGCGAGTTCCCGTGCAGGAAAGGTGAATCCATGGGGCGCATTAATGTGAAAAAGACAGCCGTGGCCCTTGTGGCTGGTCTTTCCGCATTTGCAGCGACCGGTGTCGCAGTCGCTCAGGGAGGCATTGCCGCCAACCTTGCACTATCGGGCACGTTTTTCTCCGTGAGTATGAGTCACCTCAGGGGAGAGGGACTTTCAGTGTTCGTGGACGGCGAACAGATGGCCAACGAGCAGTTGCCCGTCGCACGTTTTAAGTTCCAGCACGCCTACGCGTCCAACCTCTGCTTGTCTGCCACGTTGCCAGATGTGCCGTTGATCGGGGAAAGCACGTTCCGTCTTTCGGCGAACGGGAACGACAGCGTTGAGGCACGCAATTTGGTCGTAGGCGCCACGGATGTCTCCGGCTCCCTCGATCTGGGCAATGCGGCAGTTGGCGTTGACGCCAGCCAGTACAACGATGCTGCGGCACCGGGAGCCTGGGGGCTGTCTGCCGGGACCGTGGCGTTGAGCGCAGACCACATCCGGGCGACGTCGGTGGGAGCACAAACACTGAAGGTGTCCAGCGTCGACGTTTCTGTGAAAAGGGATTTATCAAATGCCTGCTAAGCACGCCGATGATCGTGGTTGGCGCGAAAAATTTCGTGAGTGGCGCAGCACCCGTCCCTTCGCCGGAGGCCTGCTCATGCTCATCTCCGGCATCATTATGGTCGCGCCGGCGTACTTCACGGTGCAGATTTCGGACCTTCTGGTGATGATCTCCACCATCTCCGGCGTGTCCACTCTGCTCATCGGTGCGCTGCTCATGATGTTCGGCATCGGCACCTGGATGCAGCCGTTCGCTGCGACGTATTTGGGCGTGCTGGGCATCATCGTCGCCATCATTGCGGTGCCGACGTCGAATCTCGGCGGCTTCTTCATCGGGTCGCTCCTCGGCATTATCGGCGGTGCGCTCGCGCTCGGTTGGGAGCACGGACCGAAACGACGCAGGCACGCAGCCTCCGTCCTCGCCGTCGTAGTGGGTGTAGGGGTCGGCGCACCTACGCTTTACGACGAACCAAAGGTCATCGCCCAGGAAAGTCCAACTATCCCTCCCGGCAATCCCGCGGTGATTCGCGGGGAGCATGTGGAGCTGAAGGGCAACGTGCACGCCACTTTTGGTCTGGCAAATACCGGGGGGTCGCAGAAGCGCACGCTCATCCTCACAGGAGACGAGCTCGTTGCGCGGAACCTCTCTTTGGACCTGCCGGGGCTTCCGGGGCTTGGGAACCTGACAACAGGTCCAGTGGAAACACGACTCTCCCGAGGCCCTGTGCGTATCGAGGTAACGGGTATCACCGCAACGCCCGTGGTAGCCGGGGTGCCGGCGGTGCCCGTCACGGTGGACCTAAATGGCGATCTCGGCGCTGTCCTCCAGCAGCTCGGCATCCCGGAGGCGCGCCCGGTGCCAAATGTGGCTGTGCCGGACATGGTCATGGACCATGTAGCGCTCAACAACGCAACCCTAGAACTTGTGAGTCTGCATAGTCAGCAGTTCCGCGCACCGTCGTTCACACTGACCGCGATAAGAAACTAGCGGGAGCCGCGGTTGCGCTCCGGGTTGTCGCTGTGCTCATCCACTGGCCGCTCGCCGTGGCCGAACAGCTCATCGCGCTTCTTGTAGGCGTACAGCCCGGCCAGGGGAGAAAACCCCATGAGGAAACCCCACCGGCGCTTAGAGTCCTCGTCCATGTCGCTTTCGTGGATTTCCTTGGACGTGTTGCCCAGGGCCACGATGCCGCCGATGGCAAGAAGTGCCACGAAACCGAGTCCGAGCCAGGAAATCAGACTCACTGTTGCCTCCTACTTCTGAAAGTCCACGACCACGCGGGTCGGGTTCTCCAACAGGTACAGGTTGTACGGACGCTGAGCGTTAAGGCCCACGATGTACTGGGCGTCCGCCTCGAATATTCCGCCGTCGGCGATCTCCTGAATGCCGCCGGCCGCCACTCCGGCGGGGTCGGCCTTGGCCAAATCGGCGTCGCTTAGACCCATCGTCCACGGCACGCCCTGGATGATCAGCTCGAAGTACGCGTTGCCGGCGGGCACAAGCGGCAGTCCGGAGGCCTGCTGGCGCGGATCCGGGGTGTAGCCGGCCAACACGTTCGGCGTGCCGGTGCCGGATAGCTCCACCACGACGCGGTCGACGCCTTCGTGGGAGCCGGCCCGGACGTCTTCGATCTGCAGCTCGGGGTGGCCAGGGTTCTGCAGGTGGGTGTCTTCCAGAGTGAACGGGGTGGCGGACTGTGCGCCTGCCGGGGCCGCCGCTGCGGAGACGTCCTTGGTGTCCGCCTCTGTCGTGTTGTCTGCGGCCGCGGAAGTGGACGCCGGTGCAGTGGAGCTCGCGGCGGAGGTCGCGGTTGAAGCGGTTTCCGGCTCAGCAGACGAACCGGTGTCTCCCGTTTCTGTGCCGCAGCCCGCGACGGTTAAGGCGGCCGCCGCGAGTGCTGCAAAAACGGCTCGGCTGCGGGTGGGGCTGAACTTGCGGCTGTGGAGTGTCATAGCCCCACCCTAGCGGGGCTACCATGGCCACCGGAGACAAACAGAAAGGACACCCATGATCAAAGTTGGAGTGCTCGGAGCGACCGGCAAGGTCGGCTCCGCCGTTGTTGCCGGTGTGGAGAAGGCTGATGACCTGCAGCTCGCCGCCAAGGTGAGCGGCGGCGATTCACTGCAGGTGCTGGTGGATGAAGGCGTGGACGTCATCGTCGACTTCACCACCCCGAACGCCGTAATGGACAACCTGGAGTTCTGCATCAATAACGGCATCCACTGCGTGGTGGGCACCACCGGCTTCGACGATGAGCGCTACCAGAAGGTGCGCGACTGGTGCGCGGCAAACGAGGGCGTCGGAGTGCTCATCGCTCCGAACTTCGCCATCTCCGCCGTGCTCACCATGGCGTTTGCACGTCAGGCAGCGCCGTTCTTCGAGTCCGCTGAGGTAGTGGAGTTCCATCACCCGAACAAACTCGACGCGCCTAGTGGCACGGCGGTCAAGACCGCACAGGGGATCGCGGATGCGCGTAAGGAAGCTGGCCTGACTGAGATGCCGGACGCCACCGAGCAGGCGCTCGACGGCTCGCGCGGCGCGAGTGTCGATGGCGTTCCGGTGCACGCGGTGCGCATGCAGGGCATGGTCGCGCACGAGGAGGTCATCTTCGGCACCACCGAGCAGTCCCTGACCATCCGCCAGGACTCCTACGGCCGCGAATCCTTCGTCCCCGGCGTGCTGACCGGCGTGCGCGAGGTGGCGAACCGTCCGGGCCTGACCATCGGCCTCGACGCCTACCTCGGGCTGTAAATGCAGGTTGAACTCATCGCAGCCACTGCACTGCGGGTCCCGGTCGCAGAGGGCGTCACCCAGGGGGAGGGTGCGGTTTCCTACGCCTTGCTTAGCGACGAACCTCCGGCCGCCCTCCTCCGCCGACACGCCGACGACTTGGCGGATGCGCGCGCGGACATGCTGGAGCACGCCAGCGCCACCTTGCATCTCCGTGGTGTCTCGCGCGACGCTGCAGCCGCGGTCCGCGGACACGGCCTCGCGGTCAGCGAGCGCGCGGCGCAGGGCGCGGTGATCCCGGCCGCGATCGCCGCCGACGAGGAGCTCACGCGCCTGTTCGAGGCTGCCGTGGAGGAGGCGGAGTTCGTCCGCGGCGAGCTGTTGCACGCGCTGGAGGAGGCGATGGCGGACGAGCCGAACGCGCTCGTTCGCCGCAAGCGATCCCGCGAAGCCGCCGACGCGCTCGTGCCTGCCGCCGCCGCGACCGAGCTGGTCGCCACAGGCACTTACCGGGCGTGGCGCGAATTCATCGCCGCGCACAACGGCAGGTTCCAGCACGATGAGATCCGTCAGCTCGCACTTGCCGTGCTCGAGGTCATGCACCGCGAGGCGCCGCTCCTTTTCGGCGATTTGGCGGAAGCGGAACGTCGATAAGCAATTGTTCGCGTGGGGCAGGTATCCTACTGGGCCATGGGCACATCTCTCAAAGCTGATCTGGGAGCCGACATCTTCGGCTCCGTCTGCGTAGCAATGGTCACGCCGTTTGATTCCGACGGCGAACTCGACGTTGTGGCAGGCCGCGATCTCGCTGCCCACTTGGTAGAACAAGGAATCGACGCACTAGTGCTCGCAGGCACAACGGGCGAATCCCCGACAACCACTGATGAAGAAAAGGTCGCGTTCTTAAAAGCAGTGCGCGAAGAGGTGGGGGACAAAGCCCGCATCATCGCAGGCGCGGGGTCCAACGACACCCGCCACGCGGTGGAAATGGCGAAAGCGGCCGCTAAGGCCGGCGCTGACGGCCTGTTGGTTGTCACGCCGTACTACTCCAAGCCGTCCCAGGCAGGGGTGGAGGCGCACTTCCGCGCAGTCGCGGAAGCAACCGATCTCCCGGTCTGCCTGTACGACATTCCCGGCCGCTCCGGCATCCCGATCGATTCCGACACCATCCGCAGGCTTGCGGAAGTGGACACGATCAAGGCAATGAAAGACGCGAAGGGCGACCTGCTCGAAGCGTCCACCTTGATCCAGGAGACCGGGCTGGCCTGGTACTCGGGCGACGATCCGTTGAACCTGCCGTGGCTCGCCGTCGGCGCGACTGGAATGATCTCTGTGGTTGGGCATGCCGCACCGAAGGCATTGCGTGAACTAGTGACTGCATACGAGAACGGCGATCTCGCCCGCGCACGGGAAATCAACGCCAACACACTCAACGTGCTCGCGCGCCAACAAGGCGCGCTGGGCGGCGTGACATTTGCAAAGGCAGCTCTGCGACTGCAGGGCATCGAAGTAGGAGACCCGCGCCTGCCGGTCGCTGCGGCGACGGACGAGCAGGTCGAGCGGCTCCGCGAAGAAATGACACAGGCTGGAGTCCTATAAACATGAATGAACCCCGCAACCGCGCACGCAAGGTGACGCGCAAGGCCGGGCCACCGGAGGCAAACGAACAGCAGCCGGTTTTCCAGGCACCGAGCGACGCCCCTGCGAACGGCGGCGGCAACGACGCGCCCGTTGAGCGCGACGGTGGAAACAACGGCAACGGCGGCAACAACCGTGGCGGCCGCGACGGCGGCAACAACGGCAATGGCGGCAACGGTGGTAACAACCGTGGCGGCAGCAACCGCAACCGCCGTCGCCGTGGCCGTGGTGGCAACGGTGGCAATGGCGGCAACGGTGGGGGCGGCGGCCGCCGCAACCCCATGAAGTCCATGCAGGGCGCCGATCTGACCAAGCGCCTGCCCGCACCGCCGAAGCCGGCGAAGGACACGCTGCGCATCTACGCGCTCGGCGGCATTTCTGAAATCGGCCGCAACATGACGGTCTTCGAGTACAACGGCCGCCTCCTCATCGTGGACTGCGGCGTGCTGTTCCCGAACTCCGACGAGCCGGGCGTGGACCTGGTGCTGCCGGACTTCGGCCCGATTGAAAACAAGCTGGACAAGATCGACGCACTCGTGGTCACCCACGGCCACGAGGACCACATCGGCGCGATCCCGTGGCTGCTGAAGCTGCGCAGCGATATTCCGATCTACTCGTCCAAGTTCACCAACGCGCTGATCAAGGCGAAGACGCAGGAGCACCGCCAGCGTCCGAAGCTCAACGACGTGAACAAGGATTCCGAGGTCACCGTCGGCCCGTTCCGTCTGCGCTTCTGGCACGTCAACCACTCCATCCCGGAGTGCCTGGGTGTCTCCATCAAGACTGGCGCAGGCCACGTCGTCATGACCGGCGATGTGAAGGTGGACCAGACGCCGTACGACGGCAAGCCGACGGACATCCCGGCGCTTGCCCGCCTCGGCGACGAGGGCATCGATCTGTTCATGTGCGATTCCACCAACGCCACCATCCCGGGCATTTCCGCCTCGGAGGCCGGCATCGAGGAGACGCTGACCCGTTTGGTGTCGAACGCCCGCCAGCGCGTGGTCATCGCGTCGTTCGCCTCCAACGTGGCGCGCGTGCAGATGGCGATTAACGCCGCCGTGGCCAACAACCGCAAGGTAGCCTTCAACGGACGCTCCATGCTGCGCAACATGGAGATCGCGGAGAAGATGAACCTGCTCAAGGCCCCGAAGGGCACGATCATCCCGATCGAGGAAGCCGCGAAGATGGCGCCGCACAAGACGGTGCTGATTACCACCGGTACCCAGGGCGAGCCGATGGCTGCGCTGTCGCGCATGTCCCGCCGCGAGCACCGCCAGATCACCATCCACGACGGCGACACGATCATCCTGTCCTCCTCGCTCATCCCGGGCAACGAGGAAGCGGTGTTCGCGGTGATCAACAACCTCGCACAGATCGGCGCGAACGTGATCACCAACGCCGAGGCGCACGTCCACGCGTCGGGCCACGGTTACGCCGGCGAGCTGCTCGCGCTGTACAACGCGGCGCGCCCGCGCAACGCGATGCCGGTGCACGGCGAGTGGCGCCACATGCGTGCCAACAAGGAGCTGGCGATCTCCACCGGCGTGAAGCCGAACAACACCGCTCTCGCCCAAAACGGCGTCGTTGTGGACATGCACAAGGGCAACATCAAGGTTGCCGGCCAGTACCAGGTGGGCCAGCTCTACGTCGACGGCACCACCATGGGTGATGTGGACCCGGACGTGCTGGCGGACCGCACCTCGCTGGCGTCCGGCGGCGTCGTGTCCATCACCTGCGTGATCGACGACAGCACCGGCCGCCTGCTGGAGGCGCCGCAGGTGTCCACCACCGGCTACAGCGACGACGACCGCGACTTCAACAAGAAGGTTGTCGAGGGCGTCGAGGCCGTCATGGGCGATCTGGCAGCCGAGGGCGAGAACGATCCGTTCCGCATGGTGCAGCAGATCCGCCGCAAGGTCTCCCGCGCGATTGAGCAGAATTACAAGCGCCAGCCGGTGATTCTGCCGACCGTGGTGCCGATGTCTTCGGACAACCACGTCGCCACCGAGGACGAGATCGCGTCCACCCGCGAGTCCCGCTAAGCATTTGCTTATCGACGCCCCTTCGGCCCGCCCCGCGGCAGCCGAGGGGGCTAACGCTTTTTCGGGGCCTTTCGATACAACAGTTATGAGATACCTCAACCGCACCACAGCAGCCGTCGTTCTTTCCGCCTCCCTTCTCGCTCCAGCAGCCGCGGCCGATGAGACCAGCTGGACCGGCGGGCACCCGCTTCCCCCGGGAACGCAGGTCCCGTTCGAGCCCGGCTACGCCACCCAGTGGCGCAGCTACGACGTGGTGAAGTGGGGCGACCCCAACTTCCGCAACCAGGACGTGCGAGGCGTTCGCGTGATCGGGCAATTCAACCAGGATTCGATCCTGTGCCTGGAAAACGCGAAGGCCGGGATGTGGGGCTGCTACGTCGACGGCAAGGAGGCGACCGAGCTGAGCTACATGCCCTACGGCAAGGTCGTCACCACCGATCCGATGGTCAACTTCTTCGCGCCGGTGATCCGCTTTTTCTTAGGGTTCCAGGCGCGGCTGGGCTTGTCTAACCTGTTGGCAGGGTCCTCCCAGATCTAGGCGGAAACCGTACGGTTTCATAACAACCACGCAACAAGGGCTAGGCAGCTCTGTGACGGGTGTGCACAATGTGGCCCATGAAGACCGCAACGAAAACCGCCGCGGCTTTGCTTGCCGCCGCGGTAACCCTCGCACCAACCGCACACGCACAGGATGACGTCGACTGGACCGGCGGCCGTCCGCTGCCGCCCGGTACCGAGGTGCCGTACGACCCCGGCTACGCATCCGCGTGGAAGCTCTACGACGTGATCCGCTTCGGCGACCCGAACTTCCGCAACATCAAGGTGCAGGGCGTGCGCGTGCTGGGCGACTTCGAGGGCGACTCTGTCATGTGCCACATGAACGCCAAGGGCGGACGCAACGAGTGCTACCTCGACGGCAAGAAGGCAACCAAGCTCGGCTGGGGCCGCGGCGGAGAGGTGATCACCTTCGACCCGAAGGTTGAGCAGTTCGCCCCACTGATCCAGGGCTACAACAACTTGGAACTGCAGCTTTCCAGCGGCTCCGGGGTTAACCTTTCCAGCTAGGCTTGGGCGCATGTCTTTTGCGCAGAAAGAACGTGAACGCCTTGCCCAGTTGTTCCTTCGGGTCGGCCCTGACGCGCCGACGCTGAACGAGGGCTGGACCACTCAGGACCTCGCAGTACACCTGCTTATCCGCGAGTCCAAGCCGGCGGCCGCCCCCGGCATCTTCGTGGATGCGCTCTCCGGTGTCACGGAGAAAGAGACGGCGAAGCAAAAGGCCCGCCCGTACGAGGACGTCGTGCGCGAGTGGGCTGCTGGCCCGCCGGTGTGGCTCAAGCCGCTCAACTCCGCCATGAACACGTCCGAGCACTTCATCCACCACGAGGACGTGCGCCGGGGTGGGGGAGTGGTGGAGCCGCGCGAATTCTCCCAGGTCATCAACGAAGAGCTGTTCGCGCTGGCAAAGCGCTTCGGCAAACTGACGCTGCGCAATGCGCCGGTGCCGGTGATCCTGACTCCGCCGACCATGCCGCCTGCGACCATCGGCGATAAGGCTGGGGTGGCCGCGCGAGGAGACAACGTGCTGCGTGTTGCTGGCGATCCCGGCGAGTTGCTGCTGTGGGTTTCCGGCCGCGACGCGGCGAAGGTGGAACTGACTGGTTCCGTCGAGGCGTTCGAGGGCTTCGAGATCAAGATGTGACCCTTGACTGCGCGTCGCGGGTGTGGCGTGAGGTGTAAATGTGACTTAAGGCGTTAGAGTTACACGCATGTCTGTCAAAAACACCGCGCCGCGCTCGTCGCGGTCTTCAACGCGCCGTCCTACAGGCGGCACCCGCTATGGCGGTCCGGTGTCCATGACGCACCCGCCGACATCGTCGAACGTGGCCGCCGAAACCGCGGATGAACGTGTGGGTTCCGCGTACAAGGTCGTTGGCCATTCGCTGGGCGCCGCCGCCCGGGGCGTCGGGTCGTTCTTTCGCCGCGACAAGCAGGAGTCCGAGTACGACGACGCCGCCGCACGCAGGCCCCGGCGCAGCCACGACGACTGGGACGACGAATGGGAGGACGATCTGGAGATGCCAGAGGAGCACACTGAAAGCTCCGCGAAAGGCGAACTTCGAAGCCGCGAACCGCAGCCGAAAGGCCGCTTCGGCGGCCACAGCACGTTTGAAACCCACGCCGACGCGTGGGGTTTAGTGCTCATTGGCCTGGCCGCCGTCATCGGCGGCTCGGTCTGGTTCGACGTGGCGGGCCCCGTGGGTGAGGTCATCTCCACCGGCACGCACTGGCTCATCGGCGCAGGTGCGCTGATCCTGCCGGTGATCCTGGTCGGCATCGCCATTGCGCTGATGCTGAATGTGCGCACCTCCGACGCCGTGCGCGCGCGAGTGACGCTGGGCTTTTCCATCATTGCGGTCGGCATGCTCGGCCTGATCCACGTCTTTGCCGGCAACCCGGCGGCGTGGGAGGAGCGCAAGCTCGCCGGCGGCGCGTTCGGCGCCTTCACCGGCGGCGTGCTCGCAGCAGGGTTCTCTTCGTTCGTGGCAATCCCGCTGCTTGGCCTGGTGATTCTCTACGGCGCGCTGAAAGCCACCGGCATCACCGTGCGTGAGGCCTACGACTACATCAAGGACCTGGTCAGCCGCATGCTGTCCAACACGGACACGCCCGACGACGAGGACCTGGACCCGTACAGCCACGTCGCGGACGACCTGGACGACATCGCGGAGGGTCGTGAGCGCCGCACCACTCGCGAAGCTTCTCGACGTTCACGCGGCCGCACAGCCGACACCGAACGCCCGGCCCGCTCGGCGCGCCCGACGCGGCGACCGTCGCTGCGCCGCCCGACGCCGATGGAAAGCTACCCGGCCGACGGCGACGACGAGCTGGACCTGTTCGACTTCGCCGACGAGGTTGAAGATAACTTTGAACAGCCCGCAGCCGAGCCTGCCGATTCCGCCGAGACCGCTGTGGTCCAGCGCCCGGCGGCCGCGCCAGCACCGGCACCTGCACCGTCGCAGGCGCCCAAGCCCGCGGCACCCAAACCTGCAGCGCCGAAGCCGGTCCAGCGCGACAACGAGACAAAGGTGCTTCAGCGGGAAGCGCCGGAGACGGAACGTCGAGAAGCAACTGCCCCCGACGCCGTAGCAAGCTCGCGCGAGCAGATGGCGAAGGCGATCGCGGCGCGCAGCGGCATCGACGCCTCCAAGATCCCTGCGACCACCCCGAAATCGGAGACCGAACAGGCCGCCCCGAAGCAGGTGCGCAAGATCCCGCAGGGCGACTACCACCTGCCGTCCACGGACCTGCTGCTCGCGGGCAACGCGCCGAAGACTCGCACCGAGGCCAACGACCGCATGATCGAGGCGATCACCGACGTCTTCGAAGAATTCAAGGTCAACGCCCAGGTCACCGGCTTCTCCCGCGGCCCGACAGTGACCCGCTACGAGGTGGAGCTTGGGCCTGGTGTGAAGGTCTCCAAGATCACCAACCTGCAGTCCAACCTCGCTTATGCCGTGGCCACCGACAACGTCCGCCTGCTCACCCCGATCCCAGGCAAATCCGCCGTGGGTATCGAGGTGCCCAACGCCGACCGCGAAATGGTGCGGCTGCGCGACGTGCTGGACTCGCCGAAGGTCTCCGCGCAGGACGACCCGATGCTCATCGGCCTGGGCAAAGACATCGAGGGCGACTTCATCGCCTCCTCGATTCAGAAGATGCCGCACCTTTTGGTCGCCGGTTCCACAGGTTCCGGTAAGTCCGCGTTTGTGAACTCGATGCTGATCTCGCTGCTCACGCGCGCGACGCCGGAGGAGGTCCGCCTGATCCTGGTGGACCCGAAGATGGTGGAGCTGACCCCGTACGAGGGCATCCCGCACCTGATCACGCCGATCATCACCCAGCCGAAGAAGGCGTCCGCCGCCCTGCAGTGGCTGGTGGAGGAGATGGAGCAGCGCTACATGGACATGAAGTCCGCGCGCGTGCGCCACATCAAGGACTTCAACCGCAAGGTCCGTTCCGGCGAGTTGACCGCGCCCCCGGGCTCCGAGCGCGAGATGCGCCCGTACCCGTTCATCGTGTGTGTGGTTGACGAGCTGGCCGACCTGATGATGACCGCGCCGAAGGAGATCGAGGAATCCATCGTGCGCATCACCCAGAAGGCGCGTGCGGCGGGCATCCACCTGGTGTTGGCGACGCAGCGTCCGTCGGTAGACGTGGTCACCGGCCTGATCAAGACCAACGTGCCGTCGCGCCTCGCCTTTGCGACGTCCTCGCTGACCGACTCCCGCGTGATTTTGGACCAGGGCGGCGCGGAGAAGCTCATCGGCATGGGCGACGGCCTGTTCATCCCGCAAGGTGCCGGAAAGCCGCAGCGCCTCCAGGGCGCTTTCGTCTCCGACGAAGAGATCCAGGCCGTTGTCGAGGCTGCGAAGGCGCAGCAGGACGAGCCTGACTACGTCGAGGGCGTCACCGAGGACAAGCAGGCCGAAGCCAAGGTCATCGATGACGACATCGGCAAGGACATGGACGACCTGCTCGAGGCCGTCGAGCTCGTGGTCACCTCCCAGCTCGGCTCCACTTCGATGCTGCAGCGCAAGCTGCGCATCGGCTTCGCCAAGGCCGGCCGACTGATGGACCTCATGGAATCCCGCGGCGTGGTCGGACCGTCCGAAGGCTCCAAGGCCCGCGACGTGCTGGTCAAGCCCGAGGAACTGGAGACCATCATCTGGATGATCAAGGGCGCGGACCCGGCCGAGGCCCCGAAAGACGTGCAGCTTGACGACGGGGCCGGCGACGCCGACGGTTCAGATTCCGGCGCGGATGGCTCCGATGCCGGTGGCTCTGGCGCGGATGGCGACTCCGACACCCGCACCGTCACCGCGACGTACAACCCGACCGGCGGCGCGTTCTAGGCTGCGGACGCATAACCGCCCTAGATGCTTACCCCAGGATGCTTACCGGGTCCAGATGCTTACCCGAGGATGCTTACCGGGGCTAGATGCTTACCCGAGGATGCTTACCGGGGCTAGATGCTTACCCGAGGATGCTTACCCATCGAGTGGTGGCCCCGCCGAGCCCCGGTATCTCTCGAGAAGTAAGCGTTTAGAAGTAAGCATCCTCAGGTAGTAAGCATCCTGGGGTAAGCATTTACGCGGAAGGTGGGGCGGTCCGGAGCGGTACAGGGCGGTCCGGAGCGGTACAGGGCGGTCCGGAGCGGTACAGGGCGGTGCGCGGCGGCGGGGGCGGCACACCGCGCCCCGTGGTGTCGGTCGCGTGGTGTAGTGTGTAACGCGCTTGGAGGGGAGTACCCCGGAAGTGTCCAGGATCGTCAGCACGGTGCCGTCGAAAAGCGATGGCCCCGGTCCGGACCGCCCACCGTGGTGGGGGAGACCTCCGGTCTTTTTTGCAACGCTGACCGGAGGCTTATTTATGCATGTGCCCTTGTACATTTGGCTGATCACCTCGGCTGTGATCCTGGGATTTTTCATCTTCGACTTCGTCTCGCACGTGCGCACTCCGCACGAGCCGACGATGAAGGAGTCGGGCGGCTGGGCCCTGTTCTACATGTCCATGGCGTGCCTGTTCGGCGGGCTGGTCTGGTGGCTGTGGGACTCCGAGCACGCCGTGCAGTTCTTCACCGGCTACATCACCGAATTGTCGCTGTCGGTGGATAACCTGTTCGTCTTTGCCCTGATCATGGGCTCGTTCAAGATCCCGCGCGCGTACCAGCAAAAGGTGCTGCTCATCGGCATCGTGATCGCGCTGATCTGCCGCCTCTTGTTCATTCTGCTCGGCGCGGTGATCATCGAGGCGTGGTCGGACGTGTTCTACCTGTTCGCGGCGTTCCTTATCTACACCGCCATCAAGCTGGTTTACGACGAAGTGACTGACCAGGAGGACCCGGACCCGAACGACATGTTCGTGGTGAAGACGCTGCGCAAGGTCATTCCGGTGACCAAGTCGTACCACTCGGACCGCCTGGTGTCCGTCACGGAGACCGGCAAGAAGGCAGTCACGCCGCTGTTCGTCGCCCTGCTGTCGATCGGGTTCATCGACGTCATGTTCGCCTTCGACTCCATCCCGGCGATCTACGGCATCACTCAGGAATCCTTCCTCGTGTTCACCGCCAACGCGTTCGCGCTGCTGGGCCTGCGCCAGCTCTACTTCTTGCTCAATGGCCTGCTTGACCGCCTGGTGTACCTGCCGTACGGCCTCGCCGTGGTGCTTGGCTTCATCGGCGTGAAGCTGCTGCTGCACGCGCTGCACGAGAACAACCTGTCGTTCATCAACGGCGGCGAGGGGCTCGACGTGCCGGAGGTCGGCACTGTTGCGTCGCTGCTGGTCATCGTCGGCGTGCTCGCGGTCACGGCGATTGCCTCAGTGATCAAGGACCGTGCGGACGTCAAGGCGGGCGTGCGCGACCCGGACGCTGGGCAGTACCACATCGACTACGACGACCACGGCAACCGCCGCAGGGTCGACCGCGAAGGCCACCACGTCGAGTGGATCGACGATCCGGCCACGTCCGGCAAGGGCGACCACACCGCGACCGGCTCGCGCGACACCGCCCACTTGGACGTCGCGCGCGGCGGCCGGAAGGCTTAGGCGAAGATATTCAGCACCGGGTTCCACTCCCGGATTTCGCGGGCGGCCAGGGCCCCTGCGACGGTGTAGGGGTCGCCGTCCAGGATGGCCGCCGCGTCCGCCTCGGTGGCGGTGTCCGGCAGCTGCAGGATGATCAGGGCCTGCTCGGCGCCCGCGAGCGGCCCGGAGCCGACGATCCGGCCCAGCGACAGCTGCGAGGAGATGAATTCGCGGTGGGCGGGGCGTGTGTCGTCGACAAGCTTTTGCTCGCCGTAGGTGTACGTGGCTGCGAAATACTTCATGTAGGGCAGTCTAGGAGCGCACCGTCGCATGGGTATGGTGGAGGCTGTGATGCAACCCGACAAGCAGTCGAATTGGAACCTCCCGAACATTTTGACCTCGCTGAGGATCCTGTTCATTCCCGTTTTTGCCTGGCTGGTGCTGTCTGAGCGCTGGTGGTGGGCGTTCGGGTTGTTCGTTACGCTCATGATCACGGACAAGCTCGACGGCGACATCGCGCGCGCCCGCGGACTGGTCACGGACTTCGGCAAGATCGCCGACCCGATCGCGGACAAGGCGCTGATGATTACCGCGCTGGTCACCCTGAATATCGCCAGCACGCTGCCGGTGTGGGTGACGGTGGTCATTGTGGTGCGTGAGCTGGGCATTACCCTGTGGCGCATGGTGATGCTGCGCCGCGGCAAGGTGGTGCCGGCGTCGAAGGGCGGCAAGCTCAAGACCGCGCTGCAAACCCTCGCCGTGGGGCTGTACCTGTGCCCGCTGCCTGCATGGATGGACACCCCGACATTCGTGGTGATGCTGCTTGCGGTCGCGGTCACTGTGGTCACGGGCGCGCAGTATTTGGTTGATGCAGGGAAGGCGAACAAGTGACCACTGCGCAATTGCTTATCGACGAGCTCCGCTCCCGCCACCAAACCATCGCTTTCTGCGAATCGCTCACTGCCGGTCTCGCCTCGGCGACGTTGGCTGATGTGCCCGGCGCCTCGGATGTGTTGGTCGGCGGGCTGGTCACGTACTCACCGGAGCTGAAGACGTCGCTTGCGGACGTGCCAGCGGATCTGATCGAGCGCGAGGGCGTGGTGTCTGCGGCCGTCGCGCGCGAGATGGCCCGCGGGGCGCGGCGGGTGTGCGGGTCCGACTGGGCGGTGGCGCTGACTGGTGTGGCGGGGCCCGACGCCCAGGACGGCGTGCCCGCCGGCACCGTGTGGATTGGTTTGGCGGGGCCGAAGTGGACTGCCTCGTCACAGGCGGCTGAGCTGCTCGATCCGGCGGTAGGCCAGTATGCGCTCATGCCAGAAGCTGCGGTGCCCGTGCGTGTGCTGTCCGGGCAGCGCAACGAGGTCCGCCGCCTGGCGGTGGAAGCCGCGCTGGTCGGTGCGCTGACGGGCGTGCGGGAACAAAACTAAACGGCGAGTCGTTGGAGGGATTGATGACCACTACTACTTTGCTCTACGACACCCCGGTTGACCTGCCGCTTGCACCAACCGAGGTTGCCCCCGCTTCATCCCGCGAGCCGCTGTTCCGTGAGGCGCTCGGCATGTCGCTGCGCGCGTTCCGCGCGGACAAGGGTGTGACGCTGCGTGCGCTGGCGAAGGAAGCGCGAGTGTCCTCCGGCTACATCTCCGAGCTGGAGCGCGGCCGCAAGGAGGTTTCCTCCGAGCTGCTGGCCTCGTTGTGCGAGGCGTTGGGCACCACGGTCTCCGAGGTTCTGCTGGAAGCTGTGGCGAACATGTCGCTGCACTCGTTCACCGAAGAGCTGGAGCGCACCACGCCGGCCGCAGCGGAAGCGTAGCCGGCAATCCGCGACTACAGTGGTTGGCGATTAACGCAATCTACTGACAGAAAGGTCACGGTGCTTTAGCCATGGCGAATCCCTTTACCAAGTTCTGGAACTACCTGATGGCGCTCTTCGACAACAAGATCGAAGAAAACGCAGACCCGAAGGTCCAGATCGAGCAGGCCATTAACGACGCTCAGCGTCAGCACCAGGCACTGTCCCAGCAGGCGGCTGCCGTGATTGGCAACCAGCGCCAGCTGGAGATGCAGCTCAACCGTCGCCTGGAGGACGTTGAGAAGCTGCAGGCGAACGCTCGCCAGGCACTCCAGCTCGCCGACAAGGCGCGTGGCGAGGGCAACGCTCAGAAGGCGCAGGAGTACGAGAACGCTGCCGAAGCCTTCGCAGCTCAGCTGGTGACCGCAGAGGCCGGCGTTGAGGACACCAAGCAGCTGCACGACCAGGCGCTGCAGCAGGCGGCCCAGGCGAAGCAGGCCGTCGAGCGCAACGCGGCTCACCTGCAGCAGCAGGTGGCGGAGCGCTCCAAGCTGCTGTCCCAGCTGGAGCAGGCGAAGATGCAGGAGAAGGTCTCGGAGACCATGCAGTCCATGAACTCCATTACCGCCTCCGGCCCGAACCTGGACCAGGTGCGCGACAAGATCGAGCGCCGTTACGCCAACGCACTCGGTGCCGCCGAGCTGGCACAGAACTCCATCGAAGGCCGCATGGCTGAGGTGGAGCAGGCCGGTATCCAGATGGCGGGCCACGGCCGCCTGGAGCAGCTGCGCGCTGAGATGGCGGGCGAGCTGACCGCCGGGAACAAGCAGGCCATCGAGCAGGGCAACTCCGCACAGGGTGGTGCTTCCAAGGGCGGTGCTGCTGGTTCTTCGAACCCGGTCGGCGGCAATGTTTCCGACGACGCTGTCGCACAGCGCATGCGCGAGCTGCGCGGGGAGTAACCGCGTAGCCAGCGAAGCTTACGTAGGCGCCGAGGATTATCCTCGGCGCCTTTTATAATTCATGCAGAGTTCACACAGGAATAACTTAGGTTTTAACAAGTTGTCTTAAGTTCTTGTACGTCTGTCTGTGCTCCGGAGTGGGCGCAGCTCGTTTCCCGAACTGAAAAGGCTTTTGTATGACCGGCAAGGTGAGATTTGGCCGCGTAGTCGTTCCGACATTCGCTATGGCACTTGCAACTGGATTTGTCGCTTCCCCCGCGCATGCCCAGACGTTCAATCTGGTAATCAACGAGATTGAAACCCAGGGCACCGATTGGGTGGAGCTGTACAACCCGACATCGTCCCCGATTAGCCTTAAGGGTTGGTCGATCAAGGACGACAAAGCTGAGGAAACTCTGCCGGCGAAGGACAGCGTGCCCGCTGGCGGTTTGTATGTTTACGAGCCGGAGCTCGGGCTGGGGAAGAGCGACGAAGTGTCGCTTCTCAATGGTGGTAAGACGGTCGACAAATACAGCTGGTCGTCCCATGGTCCCTATGCGCGCACTCCAGACGGGACCGGCAACTTTAAATCTGTGAAGAGCACAAGTCGCGGCGAGCCAAACGACCCGAAAACATTCAAGGGCGTCCTTGAGTCAACTGGCCCCGAGGGATGGCCTAAGGGTCTACAGATTAAGGATCTAAAGCTCCTAGCGGATGCGGATTGGTCCGGCGCTGACTTCGATAGCGAGGGCAACCTCTGGGTAGTCAACAACGGCACGGCGACGCTGGCAAAGCTCACCTATTCCGGAAACGGAAGCTACACCGTCTCACGGACGTGGACTATGCAGTATCCGAACGGTTCCGGGACACCGGACGCTGAGGGCGTCACCATTGGACCAGACGGAGCCATTTATGTCGCAACCGAGCGCGACAATGGAAATAACAAGACGTCGAGGCCTTCAGTGCTCCGTTACGTTCCAACATCTGGTGGTGGAAGACTTCGCGCCACGAACGAATGGAACTTCGAACGCATTGCTAACGTGTCCGGTTCGAATGGCGGCTTGGAAGCGATCTCCTATATCCCGGACTACGGCGAAAACCGTTTTGCGGTTGGTGTTGAAGAGACCGGGGAGGTCCTATTCGTTGAATTAGATCCGAAGACCAATTCGCCCAGGCTGCTCCAGCGTCTCAAAACGCCGTTTTCCGGTGTTATGGCCTTGGACTACCGCCAGGAAGAGAAGCAGTTGCGAGCGCTTTGCGACGATGCTTGCAACGGCCAGTCGATCCTGCTCGAGTTTGAATCTGGCTCACAGAAGTGGGGGCCAGTCTCTGAGGTTGAATCCCGCCCGGCGAAGCTGGGGAACACCGCAAACGAGGGATACGCGTCGTACACGGTGTCCGGTAAGTGCGTTGCTGGAAAGTCCACGGTTACGACGCGCTTTGCGTGGGTAGACGACGGCGAAAGCGACGGCGTGTCCATCCGCACCGCGGAGCACTCCACGGAAGTTGAATGCAAACCTGAGCCGACTACGCCGCCGGCGATCCCGACCACGACTAAGAAGATTACGGCCACTGTCACGGCTTCCACGGTGACGACGACTCCGACGAAGACTGCCGCGGCTGTGACCACCACTCCGACGGTGACAACTACGGCGGAGACGGTGACGGTAGTGCCGACTACGACGGCGCCGACGGTGACGACCACCCCGACTGAGGTTGCCCCGACGGTGACGACCACACCGACGAAGACGGCTGCGGCTGTGACGACCACCCCGACTGAGATCGCGCCGACGGTGACGACCACGCCGACTGAGATCGCGCCAGCGGTGACGACCACGCCGACTGAGATCGCGCCAGCGGTGACGACCACGCCGACTGAGATCGCGCCGACGGTGACGACCACGCCGACGA
>ERZ1030898.8-NODE-8-length-80448-cov-26.286853_pt1 | contig 80448 bp, 76 predicted proteins | sample MGYA00517298_ERZ1030898 | MGnify/ENA primary metagenome ERZ1030898 (study PRJEB33718, sample SAMN03159684) | human skin metagenome | collected 2014-05-20 | study: EMG produced TPA metagenomics assembly of the PRJNA266117 data set (Human skin bacterial metagenome and... | reverse complement strand
AACGGTACCGACGGCAAGGACGGCAAGCAGGGCCCGAAGGGCGACAAGGGCGACAAGGGTGACACCGGCGCCGCAGGCAAGAACGGCACCGACGGCAAGAACGGTACCGACGGCAAGGACGGCAAGCAGGGCCCGAAGGGCGACAAGGGCGACACCGGCGCCCCAGGCAAGAACGGCGTCGACGGCCAGAATGGCAAGGACGGCCGTGGTGTGAAGTCCTTCGAGGTCAACGACGAAGGCCACCTGATGGTCACCTACTCCGACGGCGAGACTGTGGACCTGGGCAAGGTCACCGCTGACGCAACCGACGGAAAGGACGGCCAAGACGGCAAGCCGGGCAAGGACGGCGAGAACGGCCGCGGCATCACGAACCTGGAGGTCAACGAGGACGGCGAGCTGATCGCCACCTACACCGACGGCGAGACCCAGAACCTGGGCCGTGTCGTGGGCGCTGACGGTACTGACGGCAAGGATGGCCAGGACGGCAAGCCGGGCAAGGACGGCGAGAAGGGCGCCGACGGCGCCAACGCTCCGGCTGGCGAGGGTTCCAGTGCGAGCGACCGCTGCCTGCCGACGGTGGGCATCATGACGCTGCCGCTGTTGGCGCTGATCCCGCTGGGCCTGGCCGCTACTGCGGATGTTCCGGCGCTGGCTCCGGTGAAGGAACAGCTCAACAAAATTGGCGAGCAGCTGCCGGTCCCGATGGACAAGGCTGCCCCGCTCGCTGGCGCGGCGCTCGCAATCGCGGCGATTGCCACGCTGGCCACGCTGTGCTCCACCGAGGGCGGCTCCTCTAAGTAGTCCCCAGGCAAGACCGCACAGCCTTCAGCGATAGCCCCGTCCCGGAAACGTTTCCGGGACGGGGCTTGCTGCATTGAAAACAGTTTCCAATAATGGTTGGATATCCCCTATGCGAAATCGTTTTCACCCCTCTCCCCTGGCCGCGATTGCGGCAACTGCTCTTGCTGGTTCGGTGCTGGGCGGATGCTCGTCGGAAAGCAATGATGCGAGCGGCAGCGACATCATCGCCACCACGAACGTGTGGGCGGACGTGGCCTCCGCTGTCACCGGCAGCGACGTGGACGCGATCATCACCGGTGATGCGGTGGATCCGCACCACTACGAGCCGTCCGCGAAGGACCTCTCGCGAATCAAGGAAGCGGACACCGTCGTGGCCAACGGCGGCGCGTACGACGCCGCCCTCTACACCGCTGCTGAGCAGGACCGCATCATCTACGCAATCCCGCTTCTCGACGAGCACGAGGCTCACGACCACGAGCATGCCCACGACCACGCGCACATGCCCAACTCCCTGGACGAACTCGAGCACGCCTGGTTCGCGCCGGAGAAGGTGCTGCAGGTCGCAGAGGACATTGCGGATCGCACCGGCGGGGACGCGTCAGACGTCAAGCAGCGCATCGGCGACATCCAATCCAAGCTCAACGCGGTGCCGCACGTGCACATCGGCATGACTGAGACGATCGCGGCCGGCCTGGTGTGGGGCACGGAGCTGCACGACATCACGCCCGAGGAGTACGTCAAGGCCAGCCTGAACCACCAGGAGCCGTCCGCAGCGGCGGTGGCGGCCTTCCTGGAGCAGATCGAGCGCGGCGAGCTGGACATGCTGTTTGTGAACCCGCAGAGCACCAACAGCGCCACCCAGCGGTTGGCGGATGCGGCGAAGGCGCATAATGTTCCCGTTGTTGAAATTCGGGAGACGCCCCCGGCCGGCCAGAATTTCCTGGACTACTTCGAGGAGATCGTGGGTCAGATCACCGACATCGCAGCCCACGCTGAGCCGACCGGCCACCACCACTAGGAATTGCCAATTTGATCGCTGAGCTTCGCAGCGCCGCCGTCGAACCACTCTGGCGCGACCTCACCCTCACCGTCGAGCCCGGCGAATTCATCGCGGTGCTGGGCCCAAACGGCGTAGGCAAATCCACCCTGCTGGGCACGCTGATGGGCACGCGCAAGCTCAGTTCCGGAGCTGCGAACGTCCACGGGCAGATCGGCTTCATCCCGCAGCAGCACATGTTTCCGAAGGACTTGCCGGTGCGCGGGCGCGACCTTGTTGCGTTGGCGATGGGAAGGCGGGCGAGGCCGGAGGACGTCGATAAGCAATTGGCTTCTGTGGGGGCGCAAACCTTCTCCGAGCGCCGCGTGGGCGTGCTGTCCGGAGGCCAGCAGCAGCTCATCCGCCAGGCGCAGGCGTTCGCGCAGAACCCGGAGCTTTTGCTTTGCGACGAGCCCCTGCTCTCCCTCGACCCCGCCCGCGCACGCGACACAGTGCAGCGCCTCGCGGAACACCCGGCGGCCGTGGTGTGCGTGACGCACTCGATCAACCCGGTGCTGGGCGTGGTGGACCGGGTGCTGTACCTGGGCCCGGAGGGGCACGTGGTGGGAAGCGTTTCCGAAGTGATGCGCTCCGAGGTGCTCAGCGAGCTCTACGGCACCCGCGTGGACGTTGTCGAAGTTGACGGACGGATGGTGGTCCTGTGAGTGCGTTTTTGGCGGACACGTCTTACCTGCTCGGGCAGGGGTTCGTGCAGACGACGCTGGTGGCGTGCGCACTGTTGGGCGTGCTGTCCGGCGTGATGGCGCCGCTGATCGTGCTGCGCCAGATGTCATTTTCGGTGCACGCGACCTCGGAGCTCGCGCTCATGGGCGCCTCCGCGGCGCTGCTGTTCGGGCTCAACGTCGGTTTCGGCGCCGTGGCGGGCGCGGTGGTCGCTGCCCTGGTGCTGGCGGCGCTGGGGCTGAAGGGCCAGCAGGATTCCGCGGTAGGTGTGGCCATGAGCTTCGGCATGGCTCTGTCTGTGCTGTTCATCCACCTGTATCCCGGGAACTCGAACCGGGCGCTGGCGCTGCTGACCGGCCAGATTGTCGGCGTGTCCGCGCAGAACGTGATGCTGCTGGCAGGCACAACGGTGCTGGTTGCAGGCGTTGTGCTGGTTCTGTGGCGGCCGCTGCTGTTCTCCTCCGCAGACCCCGTGATGGCCGCCGCGTGCGGCGTTCCCGTGCGCACGATGGCCCTGGTGTTCGCGGTGCTGGTGGGCATCGCCTCGGCACAGTCCGTGCAGATCGTCGGCGCGCTGCTGGTGATGTCGCTGCTGATCACCCCCGGCGCGTCCGCCGCCCAGGTGACGGCGAACCCGAAGCTTGCGGTGGTGCTGTCCGTGGTGTTCGCGGAGGTCGCGGCCGTCGGCGGGATGGTGCTCTCGCTCGCCCCGGGCATGCCGGTGAGCGTGTTCGTGGCCTTTATCTCGTTCGGGATTTACCTGGTGTGCCGGGTGATCGGCAGGGTGCGGGGTTAGCTAGCGGTACTCCCTGTAGTCCGCCGGTGTCGCGCCCTTGTCCGCCGCGGCCGCGGCTGCGGCCAGGAAGTCGCGGCGCACCTTCTTCTGCCCCAGCTCGCGCCCGGAGACCGACAGACGGATCGTGTTGCCCTTCTCCGCGCCGCGCTCGGCGGCCTTGATCACGTTGCGGCGCCACCACTTCGCCGCGCCGTACCCCTCGCCCACCGACAGGTTGCGCGCCTGAGCGAATTCGCCCCGCTTGATGCGGTAGATGCCTTTGGTGGAGGCAGCGACGGTAAAACCGAACTCGTCGAGCACCTTCAACGTGCCGTCCGACATGCGCCAGCGCGGCGGTGCGAACATGTCCAAGTCGAAGCCGAGCGCCGACATCTGACGCGTGGCGCCTTTGAGACGGAGCCGTGCCTCGTGCTCGCCCAGACTGGCAAACTCGCTGCGGCGGCCCTGCACCGGCTGGTCGAAGCCGTTGAGCATGAGGGCGCGGTGTTCGAGCTGCTCGGTGAGCCAGGAGCGCGTGGCGTCGTCTTTAGCCAAGTGCCACTTCTTGTCGATGTGCGGCGCCACCAGCAGAGACACCGGCATCCCCTCCCGATCCAGGTCGCGCACCATACTGGCAACGTCCTCCAACGTCGCGTCGAAGATGGAGGAAATTGAAACAAGCACGCGCCCAGGCATAGGGGAAATTATCGCACACGTAGAGAGTCGGTGCTGGGTGAAAAATGTTCGCAGTGTTCGAATATGTGTTCTATTTTGGCGGGGCCGTGTCGGAAGGGGTTCTACTATGCGAAGCCAAGTGCAATGAAAGGAGGTGCTCCAATGAGCGCAGTGCTCGACCAAGCGGTCAACCAAATCGTCGCCGGACTGAGGTCGCTTGCCGACGTCATGCGGGACCCGGACTCCCTCCACCTCGCCTCCACCCACGTGGCCATGGAGCGCCTCCACGCCTGCCTGCCGTTGCTGTCCAACGCGGACGTCGCGTTCGCCTTCCTCTGCGACCGGGACGGCGCCGGCGCCCTCGTCGGCGCGAACCACGCCGTGGAGTATCTGACGCGGAGCTTGGGCTTGTCCCGTCGAGAAGCATTCGCCCTCCTGGAGCAGGGCAAGAAGCTCTACGGCGAGCCCGAGGTGCCTGAGCCGGAGCCGAGCGAAAACAAAGAAGAGCGCGAACGCAAGGAGCAGGAGGCGGAAGCGCGCCGCAAGAAGGCGCGCGAGGCGCAGGAGCGGGCGCGACGAGCTGCCGAGAAGGCCAACGCGGAGAAGAAGCGCATCATCACCGACGCGCTGAAAGACCTCAACGAGCACGCCAACCCCGGCTACCAGGAGATCCTGGCCGAAGCGATGGAGGCGGCCGAGTCCCTCACCGCCGAGGAGCTCCGGAAGTTCGTCCGCGACCAGGTCAAGCGCGCCAACAAGCGCGGGCGCGACTACGACGGCGAGAAAGACCCCCTCGCGGCCTGGAAGAAGCGGGGCATCTGGCTCGGGGAACCGGACGCGGACGGCGGCTCCTACTTCAATGGCTACCTCGACGCCGCGTCACGGGCGAAGCTGGAGGCCTGCCTCGCCACCGGCGACCACATGGGGTCCAACATGGAAGGCGAGGACGCCGCGAAGCGGGACAGCCGGCGCAAACACCAGCGCCGCCTGGACCAGCTCATGAACGTGCTGGACCGCTACAGCGACGCGGCCACGAAATCCCGGGGCGGCGTGGGCACGGTGGTGATCTCGCTGACCCTCGACGACCTTCTGGAGGCGGACGCCTTCACCGAGTTCCCCACCAACACCTCGGTGTCGCTCACCCCGCTCGATATCGTACGTTTGGGGCTTGCCGGGGACAGCTTCATTCTTCAACTCGACTCCGCCACCGGTGTCCCGCTTTCCCTCGGCCGCACCCGCCTAGCCTCCGTGGAGCAAAAACTCGTGCTGCTAGCGATGCAGGGCGTGTGCGCCTGGAACGGCTGCACCAAGCCGGGCGTCGAGCTCGAGGCCCACCACCTGGATTCCTACCTCAGCGGCGGGCTGACCAGCATCGACAACCTGGTCCTACTGTGCCGCGAGCACCACATGTGCAACAACGACAACAAAGACGGCGCCGGCAACAAGGGCCACTTCGGCCGCGACCCCGACACCGGCGACGTGCACTACCACCCCGCCAACGGAGATCCGCCGAGGCACACCAGCACCTACCAGTACCGCAATTCCCCTGGTCAGAGGCTCGTACAGAAGGCAAGGTCACGGCACGGTGGGAACCACAACCGCCCGCCGGACCCTGCCCTATTCGACCCGGACGGTTAAACCGCCCCGGCCTTCACCAGCGTCCACGCGTACTCGAACGCGGTCTGCTTCCACTTGGCGTAGCGGCCGGACACGCCGCCGTGCCCTGCGGACATCTCCGTCTTCAGCAGGATCTCGCCTGCGGTGCCCACCTCGCGCAGCTTGGCCACCCACTTCGCGGGCTCGACGTAGAGCACACGGGTGTCGTTCAAGCTTGTCACCGCGAGAATGTCCGGGTAATCCTGCGCGGTGATGTTCTCGTACGGGGCGTACGTCGCCATGTAGTCGTACACCTCGTGGTCGTGGTACGGGTCGCCCCACTCCTCCCACTCGCCCACCGTCAGCGGCAGCTCCGGCTTCAGAATGGAGGTCAGCGGGTCCACGAACGGCACGATCGCGAGAATGCCCGCGAACTTCTCCGGCGCCATGTTCGCCACCGCGCCCATGAGCAGGCCGCCGGCGGAGCCGCCCTCGGCGACCAACTGCTTAGGCGTGGTCAGCCCCAGTTCCACGATGCGGTCGGCGCTCGCGATGAAGTCCGTGAACGTGTTGGTCTTGTGCAGCATCTTGCCACTGTCGTACCACGCGCGGCCCATCTCGCCGCCGCCGCGCACGTGGGCGCACACCCACACCATGCCGCGGTCGAGCAAACTCAGCCGCGCCACCGAAAACCCGGGGTCCGTGGATGCCTCGTACGAGCCGTAGCCGTACAGCAGCGCAGGTGCGGGGCCTTCGACGCCCTTGCGGCGCACCACCGAAATCGGCACCCGCTCGCCGTCTGGGGCGGTTGCCCACTCGCGGTAGGCCTCGTACTCGTCCGGGTTGTAGCCGCCCTCGACCTCTTTTTCCTTCAGCAGGGTCAGCTCGCCGGTCGCGACCGTGTAGTCCAGCACCTGCGAAGGCTGGATGTAGGAGGAGTACACGATGCGCACCACCGGGGCGTCCCACTCCGGGTTGCCGCCGAGGCCGACAGTGTAGAGCTCCTCGGAGAACTCCAGCTCTTTGAACTCTCCGAAGCCACCGTCGAGGGTTGCCACGGCCAGCCGCGGGATCCCGCCGCGCCGGTACGCCATGAACATAAAGTCGCGGTAGGTGTCGATCGCCTCGACGCGCACGGTCTCGGAGTGCTCGACCAGCACGGGCAACTCCCGCAGGGGCGGCACGGCGCCAACGGGTGTTGTCGCAACGCAGAAGTTCGGCCCGTGCGCATTGTGCGTGACCACCCACTGCTCTTCGCCGTCGACGACGCAGAAGTCCGGGTGGTACTCGATGCCGGCCTCGCGCTCCCACAGCACCTCGAACTCGCCGGTGGGATCAGTCATGTCGAGCACCCGGTACTCGGAGGTCAGCGACGACGAAGCGATGATCATGAGGAAGCGTTCCGCACGGTCTGCGCCCACGCCGACGCCAAACTTCTCGTCGGTTTCCTCGTACACCAGCACGTCCTCTGCAGCGGGTGTGCCCAGCTTGTGGCGCCAGATCTGATGCGGCCGCCAGGCGTCGTCGCAGCGGACGTAGAACAGGTAGTCCTCGCCCGCCCAGGTCGCGCCGTAGAAGAGGCCCTCGAGCTCGTCGTCGAGCAGCTCGCCGGTATCCAAATTCTTGATCCGCATTGTGAAGCGCTCGTCGCCTTCGGTGTCGAAGGAGTACGCGAGCAGGCGGCCCGAGGTGGACACGGACGACGCCCCGAGCGCGAAAAAATCGTGCCCGGCGGCGAGCTCGTTGACGTCGAGAAGCACCTGCTCCCCCGGCATGTCCTCGGTGACCTCGGGCGGGGTCCACGGGTCATCCGCGGTCGGGATGCGGCAGGAGATGCCGTAATCCTTGCCCTTGATGGTGCGGCCGTAGTACCACCAGTCGCCCTGGCGCTGCGGCACGGACATGTCGGTCTCTTTGATGCGGGACTTGATCTCGCCGTAGACCTCGTCCACCAGCCCGGACCAGGCGGAAGTCCGCTCAGACGTGTAGGCGTTTTCCGCCTCCAGGTGCGCGAGAACTTCAGGGTTGTCCTTGTCGCGCAGCCACTCGTAGTTGTCCACGAACTCGCGGCCGTGGAACTTCCGGACAATCGGGCGTTTGTCAGCTACGGGTGGGATCATGCATGCTCCCCCGGCCATTCGGAGAAGCGGCGGCCAGAAAGGCGCTCGTACGCCTCGATGTAGCGGTCGCGGGTGGCCTCTACGACGGAGCCGGGCAACTCCGGCGGCGTGGTGCCTTCCTCCTGGTCCCAGCCGGACTTCGGGCCGGTGAGCCAGTTGCGCACGTACTGTTTGTCAAAGCTGGGCTGGCTGCGTCCTTCTTCGTAGCTGTCAGCGGACCAGTAGCGGGAAGAATCCGGCGTGAGCACTTCGTCGGCAAGCACGAGCTCGCCGTTTTCGTCCAGGCCGAACTCGAGCTTGGTGTCGGCGAGGATGATGCCCTTGGTCTCCGCGTAGTCGGCGGCGCGGCGGTACACCTCAAGCGTGGCGTCCCGCAGGCGCTCGGCGAGGTCCGCGCCGAGCTTTCCTGCCATGTGCTCGAAGGTGACGTTGATGTCGTGGTCGCCCTGCTCAGCCTTGGTGGCGGGGGTGAAGATCGGTTCGTCCAGCTTCGACGCTTCGGTCAGCCCCTCGGGCAGCTTCACGCCGCAGACGCGGCCGGCGGCGTCGTATTCCTTCTTGCCGGAGCCGGTGAGGTAGCCGCGGGCCACGCACTCGAACGGCACCATGTCCAGCTTCTTCACCACCATGGCGCGGCCGAGGACGTCTTCGGGGATGCGCTCGTCGTCGATCGGGCCGGCCAGGTGGTTCGGCACGTCGGAAAGCAGGTCGAAGAAGAACATGGAGGTGGCGGTGAGGATCCGCCCTTTGTCCGGGATCGCCGGTTCGAGGGAGAAGTCGAAGGCGGAGATGCGGTCTGTCGCGACCATGAGCAGGGTCTGCTCATCCACCTCGTAGATCTCGCGAACCTTGCCGCCGGAGATGTGTGAGTAATCTGAAAGCTCTGGACGCATGCGCGCTAGTATATGCGCCGTGAAAAACCGCGCTACCGTTGTCCTCCTCCCGCTTATCCTCGCAGCGTGCACCGCACCTTCGGAGTTCAGCGGGGAGATGCCGGATTTCTATCCTTCGCGCGACGGCGCCACATTCCGTTTCGGCCAGACCGCAAAAATCCTCACCGAGGACGTGCGCTACCACGTGCCGGTGCAGTGGGAGGTCACGGTGGACGAGCCGACCACCACCCGCGCGCCCCGCAGCGCCGAGCACGCCCGCTCCATCGTGTGCTTCCCCGTCAGCTTCACGCCGGTTGCCATCGGCGAGTTTCCCATGGATGTCACGGTTGCGTTGCCGGAGCTTTTGCCTATCGACGGCGACCTCGCCGCCAACGTGGCCGACCCCAACTACTGCGGCGACGGGGACATCACCGGCTACACCGGCGAATTGGAAGCCAACGAAACCTACACCGGCTTTGTGGCCTCCTGGGAGGGCAGCGCCGACCCAGGAATCATCGGCCGGGGCGTCGAGCTCAAATCCCGCGACGCCACCCTGACCTGGCGGTAAGCGCTACAGAATGTCGCCCGGGGTGTAGGCGGCGGCCTGCGGATGCGCGTCGACAAGCTTTTGCACCCTCGCGAGCACCCGGTCCACCTGGGACTCGGCCGCGCCGATGAAGGCGTGCTTGTCCTCCAACGCCGCGTCCAGCTGAGCCTGGTCCAACGGCAGGCGCTCGTCGGTGGCCAAGCGCTCCACCAGGTTCTGCTCCGCGCCGCGCTCGCGCATGTCCAGCGCCATCGCCACCGCGTTTTCCTTGATCACCTCGTGCGCCGTCTCGCGGCCCACGCCGGCGCGCACGGACGCCATGAGGATGCGCGTGGTGGCCAGGAAAGGCAGGTAGCGGTCCAGTTCGCGGTTGATCATGGCCGGGAAGGCGCCGAATTCGTCGAGGACGGTGAGCATGGTCTCCAGCTGGCCGTCGATGGCGAAGAACGCGTCCGGCAGCGCCACGCGGCGCACCACGGAGCAGAACACGTCGCCCTCGTTCCACTGCTGGCCGGACAAATCCGCCACCATCGTGAGGTAGCCGCGCAGGATGACCTGGAATCCGCCGACGCGCTCGCAGGAACGCGCGTTCATCTTGTGCGGCATGGCGGAAGAGCCCACCTGGCCTTCCTTGAAGCCCTCGGTGACGGTCTCGTTGCCGGCCATGAGCCGGATGGTCGTCGCCAGCGAGGACGGGCCCGCACCCAGCTGCACCAGCGAGGACACGACGTCGAAGTCGAGGGAGCGCGGGTAGACCTGGCCCACCGAATCAAAGACGCGGTCGAAGCCAAGGCCTGAAGCGATGCCCTGCTCGAGCTGGGAAAGCTTCTCCTCGTCGCCGCCCATGAGGTCCAACATGTCTTGCGCGGTGCCCATCGGGCCTTTGATGCCGCGCAGCGGGTACCGCTCCAGTAGCTCCTCGATACGCTCCACCGCAACCAGGATCTCGTCGGCGGCGGAGGCGAAACGCTTGCCCAGGGTGGTGGCCTGCGCCGCCACGTTGTGGGAGCGGCCCGCCATGACCAGTGACTTGTACTCGCCGGCGCGGTTGCCCACGGCCTTCAGCAGCGCGATCGCCTTGTCGCGGGTGAGCTCGAGGGCGCGGCGCACCTGCAGCTGCTCCACGTTCTCGGTCAGGTCGCGCGAGGTCATGCCCTTGTGGATTTCCTCGTGGCCCGCCAGCGCGTTGAACTCCTCGATGCGCGCCTTCACGTCGTGGCGGGTGATCTTCTCCCGGGAGGCGATGGACTCCAGGTCTACCTGGTCGATGACCTTCTCGTAGTCCTCGATCGCGCCCGGCTCCACGGCAACGCCGAGCTCCTGTTGCGCCTTCAGCACCGCGATCCAGAGCTGCCGCTCCAGGATGATCTTGTGCTCCGGGGCCCACAGGGTGGCCATCTCCGGGGAGGCGTAACGGTTACTCAGAACATTCGCGTTATTCGGCTTCACGGCATTCATCATAGGGAGATCGCTCCCTCAATCGCGGGGCGGGCGATGTCCTTGCGGTAAAACGCCCCGGGCAGGTCGATCCCAGCAATGACCTCGTACGCCTCAGCCACGGCTTCCTCGAGCGTCGCGCCCTGCCCGACGACGCCGAGCACGCGGCCGCCGGAGGCAACGTACTCACCGTCCTTCAGCGCAGTGCCGGCGTGCAGCACCCGCGAGGGATCGTCCAACGCCTCGCCGGTAATCACCCCGCCGGTCTTGACGGCCTGCGGGTAGCCCTCGGCCGCCAGCACCACCATGGCGGCGAAGCCCTCGCGCCACTGCAGCGGCTCCACCTCGTCCAGGCGGCCCTCCGCGACGGCGAGCAGCACGTCCGCCAGCGGGGTCTCCAGTAGCGACAGCACAGCCTGGGTCTCGGGGTCGCCGAAGCGGGCGTTGAACTCCACCACGGCCGGGCCTTCCGGCCCCCAGGCGGCGCCGACGTAGAGCAGGCCCTGGTACGGGGTTCCGCGGCGCACCATCTCTTCCGCCACCGGGCGCGCAATGGTGTCCACGATGGTCTGCACACCGTCCTCCGGCAGCCACGGCAGCGGCGCGTAGGCCCCCATGCCGCCGGTGTTCGGCCCTTCGTCGTTGTCGTAGGCGCGCTTGTGGTCCTGCGCGGGCAGCAGCGGCACCACCGTTTCGCCGTCGACCAGGCAGAACAGGGAGACCTCGGGGCCTTCCAGGAAGGACTCGAACAGCACCGGGTTGCCGGACCCGAGCACCGCCTCCGCGTGCACTTTCGCCTCGGCGCGGTCCTCGGTGACCACCACGCCCTTGCCGCCTGCCAGGCCGTCGTCTTTGACCACGTAGCGCGGGCCGTACTCGTCCAGCGCGGCCTCAACGTCGCTTTGCTTCTCGACGCGCTTTGCCGACGCAGTGAGCACCCCCGCCGCAGCCATCACGTCCTTGGCAAACGCCTTGGACCCCTCGAGCTGCGCCGCGGCCTTCGTCGGGCCGAACACCGTCACGCCCGCGTCGATGAGCGCGTCCGCCGCGCCCGCCACCAGGGGCACCTCCGGGCCGATCACCACGAGCTCCGCGTCAATCTCGCGGGCCAGCTCCACGATGGCCTGGGGAGAGGCGACGTCGACGGCGCGTACCGTCGCTAAGCGGGACATGCCCGCGTTACCCGGTGCGACCGTGAGATCGTGGCCTTGCATTGCGTTGAGTAGGGCGTGTTCGCGGCCGCCCGAGCCGATGACAAGGATGCGCATGCGCCCCAATTTACCGGTAGCGTCGAGAAGCATGAGCACCGTATTCAGCAAGATCATCGCAGGCGACATCCCGGGCCGCATCGTGTACCAGGACGACACCGTCGCCGCCTTCCTCACCATCGAGCCGGTCGCCTACGGCCACACGCTGGTCGTGCCGGTGGAGGAGATCGACAAGTGGACCGACATCCCGGCGGACCTGTGGGCGCACATGAACGAGGTCGCCCAAAACATTGGCCGCGTCATCGTGGAGAAGTTCAACGCGGAGCGCGCCGGCTACCTCATCGCCGGCTTCGAGGTGCCGCACGCCCACATCCACGTCTTCCCCGCCAACGACATGTCGGGCTACTCGCTGTCGACCGCAATGCGTCACGACGAGACCGACGCAGCAAAGATGGACGCAGCCGCGGAAACCATCCGAAAAGCACTTACAGCGCAGGAAGCGAAATAGTAAACGTCGAACCCTCGCCCGGCGCGGTGACCACCTTCACGGTGCCGCCGTGCGCCTCAATGAGGGACTTGGTGATGGCCAGGCCCAGCCCGGAGCCGCCGGTGGCGCGGTTGCGGGAGCTGTCGGCGCGGTAGAAGCGCTCGAAGATGTGCTCCGCGTCCTTGGCCTCCATGCCGCAGCCGTTGTCGGCGACGTCGATGACCACGCGGTCGAGGTTCTTGCGGATGGTCACGGTGACCTCCGCGTCCGGTCCCGCGTGCTTGTAGGCGTTGGTGATCAGGTTCACCAGCACCTGGTGCAGCCGGTCCGGGTCGCCGTTGACCTGCGCGATGTCCGGGGTGTCCGTGATGATTTCCACGGATCGGTCCGGGAACGCCGCGTCGACGGTGCTCTTTGCGGACAACACCCACTCCAACACGTCCATCGGTTTCTTCTCTAGGCGTGCTCCCTCGGCGCGGGTCAGCGCCAGCAAGTCCTCCACCAGCAGCTGCATGCGGGCGGACTCTTCGTCGATCTTGCCCAGCACCATGTCCGGGTCGTTCGCCATGCCTTTGCGGTAGAGCTCCGTGTATCCCCGCACGCTGGTCAGAGGGGTGCGCAGCTCATGCGAGGCGTCCCCGACGAAGCGGCGCATCTGCTCCTCTTGGGTGCGGGCGTTGTCCAGGGAGTCTTGCAGCTTGGACACCATCGTGTTCATGGCGTAGGACAGACTGCCCACCTCGGTCTCGCGCGGCCACGCGGGCACGCGGCTGTCCGTCTCACCGTTGGCAATAGCCAACGCCGTGTTCTCCACGATCTTCAGCGGCGCCAGCGCGCGTGCCACCATGTAGTTCGCGGCCACACCGATGCCGAACAGCGAAAGCAGTCCCACGCCGGCCTCCACCCAGGCGAGCGCGCGCAGCATCTTCGCCTCGGTTTCCAGCGACTTGGCCACGTACTGCACCGTGCCGTCGGACTGCTGGTGCGCCATCGCCCGCCACTTCACGCTTTGCCCCTTGTCGTTGACGGACGGGATGGTGGTTGGGTGGTCGAGGCGCTCCACCTTCGAGTAGTCCGGCGGGTTCACAGATCCCCTGCGCGGCACCAGCTGGTCGTAGCCGGGGTACAGAGTGGCCTGGTTGAACTCGCTGGGCAGGCTCAGGATGTTGAACTGCCAGGCGGGGGTTTGCTGCGCCCACGTCGCCATGCCCTCGCGCAGTTGGTCGTCTGCGCGGTCGAACAAAAAGTGGCGCATGACAAAGTAGATCAGCACCGAGCTCAGCGCGATGCCGATCGTCAATGCCACCATCACCACCGCGACAAGCTGTCGCTTGAGCGGCTTTTTCGACGGCGCCGTTAACACCGAATACGGCATTGGCCTACTGGCGCGGGGTGCGCAGCACGTAGCCGACGCCGCGGACGGTGTGGATCAGCTGCACGTCGCCGGTGTCGACCTTGCGGCGCAGATACGAGATGTAGGACTCGACCACGTTGCCGTCGCCGCCGAAGTCGTAGTGCCACACGTTGTCCAGGATCTTCGCCTTGGACACCACGACCTCGGCGTTGAGCATGAGGTAGCGCAGCAGGTTGAACTCGGTGGGCGACAGTTCCACGATCTCGCCGGCCTTGGTCACCTCGTGGGTGTCGTCGTTGAGCGTCAGGTCCGCGTAGCGAAGGGTGGTGTCTTCGTTGGCGTCCTCGCTGACGTTGCCGCGGCGCAGGATCACGCGCAGGCGGGTGATCACCTCTTCGAGGGAGAACGGCTTGGTCACGTAGTCGTCCGCGCCGATGGTCAGGCCGTGGATGCGGTCTTCCACCGCGTCCTTGGCGGTGAGGAACAGCACCGGCGCATCCAAGCCTTCGGCGCGCAGCTTGCTCAGCAGCTCGAAGCCGTCCATCTCCGGCATCATCACGTCGAGGATGTAGGCGTCCGGCTTCCAGGAATGCGCGAGTTCGATGGCTGCGGGACCGGAGTTTGCGGTCTCCACCTCGAACCCTTGGAACTTCAGGGAAACAGTCAACAGCTCCACAATGTTCGGTTCGTCGTCTACGACGAGCACCTTCAGGTTCTGCGAGTTCTCTGCCATGTCAATCACTTTCCGTTCGTTGCAATTTCTGCGGCAATTTCTGCGTTGCCAGCAAGATAGAGCGATTAAACCGCACAAGTCTGCACGTTTCCTGTACGTCCACTGAATGGCACTCGCGGACTTCCCCCGAAATGTCTCCCCATGGCAAGCCCCACAAAAAGAATTGGAGCTGGAGACGGGACTTGAACCCGCAACCTACGGTTTACAAGACCGTTGCGCTACCAATTGCGCCACTCCAGCAGTGCAGCAAAATCTTACACACGCCCCGCACCTGCGGCACAACCGGCCAACCGATAGTGTGAGCGTGTGGCAGAAGGTAACTCATTGTGGGAGAGGATCTCCGGCTCGCGGCAGCGCGTGGCAACGATTGACGAAGCCCGCACGTCTCCACCGCCGTCCGTCCTCGCGCCCATTAACCTGGCAGATCCCGCCGAGGTCGCGGCGGTGATGAACATCGCGGCACGCATTGGCGAGATCCTCATTGCGAACGCGACGACGTCCGCGGATGCGGCGAAGCAGATCCACACGGTGTGTTCCTCGTACGGCCTGCACTACGTGCACGTGTCCATCACGGTGAACACGATCACGCTCAACACCATCATCGGCGTGGATCAGCGCACCCCGGTGAACGTCTTCCGCGTGGTGACGATGATCAGCGAGAACTACCACAAGCTGCAGGAAGTGGACCGCCTGATCCGCTCGATCCGTTCCGGCGCGACCCCGCCGGAGATGGCGGAGCGCATCCTCAACGACATCGACACCTCCCCGATCCCCCACCGCAACACCCGCAACCTCGCGGGCTGGACGGTGATGGGTTTCTTCGTGGCGATGCTCCTTGGCGGGGACCTGCTGATGATGGCTGTCGGCGGGCTGACCGCGTTCCTCATCATGGGCTTCAACAAGCTGCTCTCGCGCGGCGGCCTGCCTGCGTTTTTCCACAACGTCATCGGCGGCTTCCTCGCCACGGTGCCTGCGGCAATCACGTACGACTTCTCAGCGTCGATCGGCCGCACAATCGTGCCCAGCCAGCTCATTGCGACGGGCATCATCGTCCTTCTCGCAGGCCTGACGCTTGTGCAATCGCTTCTCGACGGCGTGACCGGCTCCCCCCTCAACGCTTCCGCCCGCTTCTTCTCCGCCATGCTGAACACCGGCGGCATCGTGGCCGGCGTGGCCGGCGGCGTGGCGGTGTCGGAGATGGTGGGCATGCCGCTGCCGCCGATCGAGCTTCTCCCCGGCAGTGCCGCGTACTCGAACGCGCTGCTCACCGTGGTCGGCGGCGGGATGGCCGCGGCAGCTTTTGCCGTGTGCTGTTTCGCGGAGCGCGCCGCGATCATCCTGTCGTTTGTCACCGCCGCGCTCGGCTCCGCCTGTTACTACATCCTGCTCGCCCCGCTGGGCCTGGGCAGGCTGTCGGCGACCGCGGCGTGCGCGATCGTGGTGGGCCTCGTCGGCGGTCTGATTTCCCGCCGGTTCTTGATCAACCCGGTGATCACGGCGGTGGCTGGCGTGACCCCGTTTTTGCCCGGCTCGTGGATTTACCGCGGCATGTACGCGTTGATGAACGAGCAGATGCTGCTGGGCATGATGAACTTGTTCACCGCAATCGGCACCTGCATGGCTCTGGCCGCGGGCGTGGTGTTCGGCGAGTGGGTCGCACGCCGGATCCGCCGGCCGCAGCTGTATGTGCCGTACCAAGCGTTCAAGCGCGCCGGCCGCTTCACGTTCGAGCAGCTGCTCAGGGTGCGGCGACGCAGATAAGTTCATCGCGTAGGATGAAGGCCCTTGACGCCTGATGGAAGAAGGAGAACGTAGTGCCACCCAAGATCACCGATTCGCGCCCTACCGCCGAGGCGATGCACGCTGTTGAGGAGCAGACGGCTTCGGGTGCCCGTCGGATCGTGGCAACGTACGCCGAGGATTTCCTGGACGGCGTAACCCTGATGTCCATGCTGGGGGTTGCCCCGAAGGGCTTCGTGTACAAGCGCTACGTGGAGGATCTGGAGCAGGAGGCCGAGGAGGAAGCTCCGAAGAAGGCCACCAAAAAGAAGGCCACCAAGAAGAAAGCCACGAAAAAGAAGGCAACAAAGAAAAAGGCCACCAAGAAAAAGACCACGAAGAAGGCAAGCAAGAAGGCCACCAAGAAGTCGACGAAGAAGACTGCCAAGAAGGCCTAAATGGGGGACAACGAGTTCGTCGTTGTGGCGAACCGCCTGCCGGTGGACAAAGTCGGAGACCACTACGAGGTCTCCCCGGGCGGCCTCGTTGCGGCCCTCGCCCCGGTTTTGCGTGCCCGCGAGGGGTGCTGGGTGGGGTGGCCCGGCAACATCGGGGAAACGCTTGAGCCGTTCGAGTTCGGCGGCATTTCCCTGTTGCCTGTCACCCTCGACCAGGACGATTTCGAGGGGTTCTACGAGGGCTTTTCCAACTCCGCGTTGTGGCCGCTCTACCACGATCTGATTGTCCAGCCGGAGTACAACCAGGCTTGGTGGGACCGTTACGTGGAGGTGAACCGCAAGTTCGCGGAGGCGACTGCAAAGGCCGCCGCCGAAAACGCCACGGTGTGGGTGCAGGACTACCAGCTCCAGCTCGTCCCGGGGATGCTCAAGGAGATCCGTCCCGACGTGACCGTCGGCTTCTTCCTGCATATCCCCTTCCCCGCCCCCGCGTTGTTCCAGCAGCTGCCGTGGCGCGATGAAATCCTCGAGGGTCTGAAGGGCTGCGACCTGATCGGCTTTCAGCGCCACACCGACGAGGACAACTTCCGCCTGCTCACCGACGACATCCGCACCGGCACCTTCCCCATTTCAATCGATTCGGGGGAGATCGCAGCCGCCACACAGCACCAGACCAACGCGTTACGCGACGCCGTCGGCAGCCCGAAGCACCTGCTGCTCGGCGTGGACCGCCTGGACTACACCAAGGGCATCCTGCAGCGCCTGCTGGCCATCGAGTCGCTGCTGGAGGAGGGCAAGCTCGACGACATCGCGTTTATCCAGATCGCAACCCCGTCGCGCGAGCGCATCGAGCATTACCGCACCACCCGCAAGCAGGTCGAGGAGGCCATCGGGCGCATCAACGGCCGCTTCGGCGAGGTGGGCCGGCCGGTCGTGCACTACGTGCACCGCAGCGTGTCGAAGGAGCACCTGGGCACGTTCTACGCCGCGGCGGACATCATGCTGGTCACCCCGTTCAAGGACGGCATGAATCTGGTGGCCAAGGAGTATGTGGCGGCCCACCCGGATGCGGACGGGGCGCTGGTGCTCTCAGAGTTCGCGGGTGCCGCCGTTGAGCTCAACCAGGCGTATTTGTGCAACCCGTTCGATTTGGAGTCCGTCAAGGAGGCGATCCTCGAGGCCACCGACCCGGACCCGGCGCGCATGCGCCACATGCACGACTGGGTGATGGAGCACGATGTGGCCGCGTGGGCGAAATCGTTCTTGGAGGAGCTGTGAAGCGCGCCCTCGCACTCGTGCCACTTTTCGCCCTGGCAGCCTGCGCTCCCGCCCCCACGTGGCAAGTGGTCTCGCTGCGCACCAGCGAGGACCAGCCCGCCACTGAGGCGTCGGTGGCGCGCGTGCGTATCGACGACCAAAGGTTCACCGGCACCACCGGCTGCGCCGACGTGTCCGGCTCGTTCGAGGGCGAAGACACCGTCACGCTGGAAAACATCGCACTCGGCGACCCGGGCGACTGCGCCGGCTGGGCCCGCCACACCCACGACCAGCTGGCACGTCTCCTCGCCGACAACACGACCTTCCAGGTCTCCCACCCCGCCGACTTCGAGATGATCCTCGTGGCAGAAACCGGCGAAACGATAAGGCTGATGCGATGAGGCTCCTTGTTTGCCTGGATTTCGACGGCACCCTCGCCGAGCTGAACCCGGACCCGTACGCGGTGCGCATCCACCCACAATCAGAAGCCGCGATCCGCCGCCTCGCCGCCGTTCCCGACACCGAGGTGGCCATCCTCACCGGCCGCCACATTGAGGGCATCAAGCAGGTCCTCCCCGCGGACCTCCCAGTAACAATCATCGGTTCCCACGGCGCGGAGCCGGGGCCGCAACTCGAAGACCAAGACCGCGCCTACCTCGACAGCATCGAGCAACAGCTCAACGCCCTCGCCACCGACGGCGCCTACGTGGAGGTCAAGCCGTACCAGCGCGTCCTCCACGTGGCGAAGGTACAAAACCCCGACACCGCAGCAACCATCCTCGCCGCGGCGAACGCCATCGACACGCAAGGCCGGCCGAAAACCCAGGGCCACAACGTGGTGGAGTTTTCCGCGGTGGAGATCACGAAGGGCACCTGGCTCAGCGCCTACAAGCGGGCCTTCGACCGCACCATTTTCGCCGGCGACGACGACACGGACGAGCACGCGATGGCGGTCCTTACCCCTAACGACATCGGCATCAAAGTTGGCGCAAAACCCTCGCGGGCCACCCGCCGGGTACCCGACGTCGACGCCATGGCACAATTGCTCACCCAACTCGCCGACGAAAGGGAAGCATGGAGCGCCACGCGCTAGTCCACCAGGGCCACGAGCGTCGCTGGATCGAGATCGAAGGCACGACCAACGCCCTTCTTCTGGTTCTGCACGGCTCGCTGCAGTCCGGCAACGTGCTGCGCAACTTCACCGACCGCACCTTCGAGGGCCTCGGCCCCACCGTGGTCTACCCGGACGGCATCAAGCACCACTTCAACGACCTGCGCGCGGGCTTCAACGAGGATGCGCGCCGCATGCGCATCGACGACGTCGGCTTCCTCACCAAGGTCGTCGAGCACTACAACGCCGACACCGTCATCGGCTGCGGGTTCTCCAACGGCGGGCAGATGATCATGCGCCTGCTTTTCGACGCCCCAGGGCTGCTCACCGGCGCCGCCACCTTCGGCGCCTCGATGCCCACCGAGGACAACACCCTGACCACCGGCGACAACTACCAGCCGACGAAGCTACTGGCCGTGCAGGGCACAGAAGACAAGCTCGTGCCTTACGACGGCGGCGTGGCCGGCATCGGCGGCAACAACCGGGGAGAAACCCGCTCCGCCCTCAACTCCGCCGAGTTCTTTGCGGAACTGAATGGGTGCGTCGGCCACGAGACGTCGACAAGCGAGAAGCTCCGCGTCGACGATTGGGCCGGCGAGCACCCGGTCCGCCTGGTCTCCCTCGAGGGCGCCGGGCACATGGTGCCAGTCAACAAGGACCTCGACCCGCGGCTGGGCCACAACCCGAAAACACCTACCGGCGGGGAGCTTATCCGCGAGTTCTTCTTTGCCTAGCGAATTCGCTTAGCACCACGCCCGCCGCGACGGAGGCGTTGAGGGATTCCACCCAGTCCTCCATGGGCACAGACATGATCACGTCGCAGTTTTCGCGCACCAGGCGCGAAATCCCCTTGCCTTCGGAGCCGACGACGATGACCACGTTGTCGGTGGCCTGGTCGAAGGTGTCCAGGGTGTGCTCGCCGCCCGCGTCGAGGCCGACGACGGTGTAGCCGTTGTCCTGGAACTGCTTGACGGTGCGGGTCACGTTGGTCACGCGCGCCACGGGCAGGCGGGCCGCGGTGCCAGCGGATGTCCTCCAGGCCACGCCGGTGACCTGAGCCGAGCGGCGCTCCGGGATGATCACGCCGTTGCCGCCGAACGCCGCGGTCGAACGGATCACCGCGCCCAAGTTTCGCGGGTCCGTGATGTTGTCCAGCACCACGAACATGCCGGGCCCGTCCACGGACTCGAGCAGATCGTCAAAGTCGGCGTACTTGTACGGCTGGATCTTCAGCCCGAGGCCCTGGTGCATGCCGTTGCCGGTCATCGCGTCGAGCTGCTGGCGTGGCACCTCGTGCACCGGAATGCCCTTGGAGTTGGCCATCCCGACGGCCTCGCTCAGCCGCTCGTCGTGGCCGGTACCAGCGACCACGTACAGCGCCTCCGCCGGCACCTTCGCCTTCAGGCACTCAACCACCGGGTTGCGGCCGACCACCATGTCGGCAACTTCCCTATCGTGGCGTCCCTGCGCGCGGCGCTGGCGGTCCAGCTTGCGCTTGTGCGCGGCGTGGTAGACGCGGTCTTCCGCCTTCGGGGTCGCGCCCTTGCCGCGCAGCCCGCGGCGTCGTTGCCCGCCGGACCCCTTCGTGGGGCCCTTCTTGTTCTTCTTCTGCTTGTCCGGACGCTCGTACGGTTTCGCCATGATCTACTCCTTCACCTGCCACTGCGGCCCGTCGGCCGTGTCGGTCACCTCGATACCGGCCGCAGCGAGGCGGTCGCGCACCTCGTCGGCGGTCGCCCAGTCTTTTTCCGCGCGGGCGGTCGCCCTGCGTTCCAGCTCTGCGCGCACCAGTACATCGAGCGCGTTGCTATTGCTTGTCGACGACGGCCACGCCCCCGGATCCACACCCAACACCGCCGCCATCGCACGCACCTGAGCTGCGATCGGCGCGGGATCGGAAGCCTTGTTGCCCTCGCGGACCAGGTTGTGGATCTCGGCGAGCGCCTTGGGCACGGAGAAGTCGTCGTTGAGCGCCTCGGCGAACCCGTCGGTCCAGGTCGTGGGCTCGGGCATGCCGGCACGCTTCACAAATTCCTCGATGCGCCGGTAGCCGGCCGCCGCCTCCTGAAGCGCCTCCGGCGAGTACTCGAGCACGCTGCGGTAGTGCGCCGATCCCAGGTAGTAGCGCAGCTCCACCGGGCGAACTTCCTCGAGCATGTTGTCGATGGACAGCACGTTGCCCAAACTCTTCGACATCTTCTCGCCGGCCATGGTCACCCAGTGGTTGTGCATCCAGAAGCGGGCGAACCCATCGCCGGCCGCATGCGACTGCGCCTGCTCGTTCTCGTGGTGGGGGAACTGCAGGTCCAGCCCGCCGCCGTGGATGTCGAACTCGGAGCCGAGGTACCACGTGGACATTGCCGAGCACTCGAGGTGCCAGCCGGGGCGGCCCGGGCCCCACGGGGTGGGCCAGCTCGGCTCGCCGGGCTTAGCGGCCTTCCACAGGGCGAAGTCCGGGTCGTCGCCCGTCATGTCCTCCAGCTTGTTGCCGGAGATCGAGCCGTAGTCCCCGCCGGCTTTCACCCAGGCGTTCACGTCGAAGTAGACGGAGCCGTCGCGGGTGTAGGCGAAGCCAGCGTCGATAAGCCTCTGCATGTAGTCGACCATCTGGGTGACGTGCCCGGTCGCGCGCGGCTCCACGGACGGCGGCAGCACACCGAGGGTGTCGTACGCGCGGGTGAACTCGCGCTCGTACGTAGAGACCCACTCCCACCAGGGGCGGTCGTGTTCGCGCGCCTTGGTCAGGATTTTGTCGTCGATGTCCGTGACGTTGCGCGCGAACGCGACGTCGTAGTCGTTGGCCAAAAACCAGCGGCGGACGATGTCGAACGCGACACCCGAGCGCAGGTGCCCGATGTGCGGTTTGGCCTGCGGGGTGGCGCCGCACAGGTAAATCGAGACGTGGCCGGGCCTAATCGGCTCGAAGTCGCGCAGTGTGCGGGTCTTGGTGTCGAAAATGCGTTGCTTCACAACACCGCAGTCTACAGAGACGACTCGTCCACCTTGAGCTCCGAGTAGCGCGCCTCCGGAACGCTGAACTCGTACGGCTTACCCACCGGCTCCCAGACCTGGTCCGCGCTGCACTTCACGTCCTGCGCGTCGCCGTCGAGCATGGTGAAGCCCCACACGAGCCTGCCCTGCTTGCCGGCGTCGAGGGTGTACGGGCCGACCACCTGGTTCAGCGACCAGGTGGCCTGGTGCACGTAGTTCCAGCCGTACGCGCGGGTTACGTTCTTCACCAGGTCGCCCTTCGGCGTGAAGGTGCCGGAGACCTCCAGGGTCTCAACCCGCTTTTGCTTCACGGTCTGCTCCACCGGCACCGGGCTTTCGGTGTCGTTGCCAACGCTCGCGGCGTCGGTCTGTTTGAACCAGCGGCGGGTGGCGTCGACGTAGGTGTCGGTCATGCCCGGGGTGGCGCAGTGGCTGCCCGGGGCGAGGTCCTCGTTCCAGCGCTGGGGAAGCTCGAAGTCGTAGGACTGCGCGTTAGCGGGGGCAGCGAAAACCAGGCAGGCCGCCAGCGCAGGAATGACCCGTTTCATTTACGCACCCCAGTCGGTGTTCTCGCGGGTGCTCACGCGGACGTGGCGCTCCTTCGGCATCGTCGCAGTGAAGGTGTTGCCGGCCGCTTCCCAGGTGCCGTCTGCGCCGCACACGGTCTCCTGGCCCTTGAAGTCGGAGACGATCCAGCCGGCCTGCAGCACGGCGGTCTTGCCCGGGGCGATGTTGTACGGGCCGACCTTCTCGCCGACCTCGTAGGACTGCTCGTCCGTGTAGCTGGTGGAGAAGGTGAACTGGATCAGCTTGGCCACGTCGAAGCTCAACCCCGCGGTGACGTTCCAGGTCTTGGTCTTGGTTTCGGTGATGGAGCGGGTTACCGGCAGCGGCTCATCGTTGTAGTTGGCCACGGTCCAGGTGCCGGCGGAGCCGTCGAAGTAGCTGCGGACGATCTCCACGGTCTGGCCGCGGTCGCCCGGGTTGGCGCACTTGTCGCCGATGGTGGTCGGGTTCGTCTCGTCGTAGGTGCGCTGCGGCAGGGCGTTTGCGGCCGGGGCGAGAGCGACGACGGCGGCGGTGGTGAGCAAAGCGATGGTGCGTTTCATGGTTATTCCTTAGAGGTAGGTTTGGGTGGGTACGGGGAGGTTGCGGTACTCGTCCGGAGTGACGTCGATGACCCGCTCGGTTCCGTCCTTGCCGGTCACGGTGGCTTCCGCCCAGAAACCGGACGGCGCCGCCGACTGCGGGTGCGTGACCACGCGGGAGTACTTGCCGTCGCGGCCGGCGGAGAGTTCGCTGTAGTTGATGCGCGTCATCGTGGTGCCGTACTCGACGCGGACGCGGTCGCCCGGCTTCAGGTCGATGGGTTTCAGCGGGGTGTTCACCGGCATGTAGGCGCGCTTGACCGCACCGACGGAGGTGAGCCAGCCTTCCGGCAGCCTGCCGTCCTCGCCCATCCAGTTGAGGTACTGGTCGTTCTCCGCGCCGACGACGTAATCCGTCACGGGCCGGAAGGTGTAGTCACCCTTGGACCAGTTGAGGAAGTCCTGCGAGTAGCCCGGCTTGCGGAAGGTCGGCGCGACCGCCTCGATGTCGTGCGGGTACCAGGACTTGTCGCCCTCGCGTGCGGGCTCGTTCAGCTGCGGCCACTCCTCGTCACGGCGGAAGGAAGCATCAGGCTTCACGACGGCGTCCCGTTCCCCCGCCACCTTCTCCAAGCTCGGCCCAGAGGTGGCGGTGTACGTGTCGCCGGCAGGCTTCGAGTTCGCGCCCTCAGCACGGGCAGGGATCTCCATGGCCAGGTTAGACACGGAGCCGTCCGCCTTGATGATGTACGCGAACGCGTAGCGCTCCGCCGGGCCGGTGCCACGGATGACGTTGGCGCCCGGGGCGTTGCGCAGCACGCCGTTGTCGCAGGTGACGAACATGGAGATGAAGTCCTTCTCCAGCACGCCGTAATCCACCCGGAAGGACTCGCCCGGGCCGAGCTCGATCGGGCCGAAGGTCTCGCCCTCGATCCAGCCGTTGGACTCCTTCAGACCGATGTCCGCCTTCGCAGTGGTGTCCCAGCCGCTGGGCAGGGCCGCCTTCGAGTTCGCTTCAATCTTGCGGTTCGTGCCCGTCTCCACCGTCGCCGTGTAGGGCACGGTCTGGTCGGTGCGGTTGGTGAACTGGAGAGTGCCGTCCGCGAGGTAGCGGCGGGCGGTCTCGCCGTAGCGCCACTCGGGCGTGACACCGGCGCTGCACTCCGTGTCCAGGTTCTCAATGGGGTACCCCTGCGGCATCGCCGGAACTGCCGCCGCGATGGGGGCGTGGGCCACCGCAACCGTTCCAAGCACCGCAGCGAGCGCTGTACGTATTTTTCGCATGCGGTCACGATAACCCTGCAACTTCCTGGACGGAAGCTAAAACCGCAGGTAGGGAACTTTAGTTACGGAATAGGGAACTTTCGTTCCACCAACGCCGTCGCAATGGCCGCGCGGCCCTCGCCGCTGCCGGTGAACCCCATGTAGTCCGTGGTCGTCGCTGAAACAGACACCGGGGCACCAAGGGCTTCCGAGAGCACCCGTTCCGCTTCCTCCCGCACCGGCGACATCTTCGGGCTCTGGCCGATGAGTTGGGCGGAGACGTTGACGACGCTGTGGCCGTGGGCGTCGAGAAGTTCTTTGAGCTCCTGCAGCAGCTGGACTCCGCGAACCCCGTCGTACTCCGGGCGGCCGACGCCGACGAAGGAGCCGAGGTCGCCCAAGCCGGAGGCGGACAACACGGCGTCGACGATGACGTGGCTAACCACGTCGCCGTCCGAGTGGCCCTCGCAGCCGTCCTGGCCTTCGTGGAGGATGCCGGCGATCCAGCATTCTTTCCCGGGTTGGATCTGGTGGGCGTCGAACGCCGTGCCTACTCGAAGAATTGTCATACGTACGACGCTACTTCAGGCTCGCCGAAGTCGTGGTCCGGCGGGTAGTCGCGGACGGCGTAGTACTCCTGCATCTCCTCGCACTCCACTTCTCTCCAGTGCCATTCCAGCGCGGCGAGGATATCCAAAGAGTCCTCCGGTTGCTTTTCCGGCGGATACTCGAATGTCATGCCGAACCGGTCCTCCAGCGCGTGAATGGTGTCCATGCATGCGTCGTAGTCGAAGTCGTTTTCGTACTTTTCCACCGCGGAGTGGCAGCGGTTGTAGAACTCCGCCCGGTCTTTGCGCTTCTGGCGCCGTTTCTCCAGCGTCGTCTTCCACCTGGGGTTCACCGGCTGCAGGTAGTCGGTGATGAACCCTTCGGGGGCAGCGACTTGGAAGGTGCCATCCGCGTGCAGCCACACGATTTCGCCGGTGACCGGGTCTGGCACGTAGTAGACGCGTCGATCGGTCTTGAGGTTGTGATGGTGCGCGCACAGGCTGAACAGGTTGGACGCGGAAGTCTTTCCGCCCTCGTCGTACGGGATGCGGTGGTCCAGCTGGCAGTTTTCGGCCTTCACGTTGCAGCCGGGCCAGAGGCAGACCCCGTCGCGGGCCTGCACCAGCGCACGGATGGCGGCGGTGGGCACGTATGCCTCAGTCTCGGCGCGCTCCGCCTCGTCGAGGTCCACGATGTGGGGCGGGTTGTCCTCCAGCATCTGCTCCACCGCGGCGGTGCCGTCGGCGTCGGTCCAGCCGAAGTTCGGGATGTAGTAGGAGCTGCCCGGCGTCTTCGATGTGAACATGTGGAGCACGACCTTGGGCGTGGCGCGGATCTCGCCGGTGAGGATTGCCTTGATCGCGTCATCCTGCGAGAGTTTGTATTCGCGCGCCACCTGCTCGGTGTAGCGCTCCATCAGGCCGACCGTGGCGGGATCGCCCTCCACGTTCAACCCCGCGTCGCCGTCGTCCTGGCCGTAGAAGTGGCTCCGGCATGTGCCGAACGGCAGGTCTTTCTCTTTCTTCCGTTCCTTTATCTTCTTTTGGTTCGGTGCGAGGTCGGAATCGATGCGCTGGATCCGCTCGCGCAGGCGGCGACGCAGCGAGCTTGGCGACGGCAACTCCGCCCCTACCCGCTTCGGCGTGAACACCTTGATCAGATACTCATCCATGTCCGCGAGAATGTCTGGCGTGGCCAGGTCGTTGAGCCGGTTCAGCGTGGACTCAATGGCCGACAATCGCCGAACGTCCAGCCTTCGGGTCGCTTCCTGCAGCGCACGCAGCTTCGGCAGATCCGCCAATACCGAATACCCGAGAATCCCGCTCTCAGCCCAACTCTGACTCTCCCCGACTGCCATCGCGATCGAATAGGCCTCTAGTTCGAAGTCCTCCACTTCCACCAACGGCTTGGCGTACCGGTGGAAGATCGCAAACTCCGCTTCCCGCATCGCCTGGCCTGCAGCTGCGACCGGGCAATCTTCTTTTTCTGTGACAAATGCTCCGCTCATCTCTCACCCTCCTTCCCGAAACTACTATCGAACATAATGCCGACGCGTAACCGAAGTCAAGGGTTTTTCAAAACTTTTTTCGGAATCTTTTTCGAACGACTAAAAACGCAAGAATCCCCCACGCATACCTATAGCAAACGACCCCGACACGGGGCTTAGGCTGCGCCGACCACGCTTTCCGCGAGCTTCAGATCCAGCGGGGTGGTGATTTTGAACGCCATGGGATCCCCCTCCACGGTCGCGACCCGAACGCCGAACCACTCCATCAAAGACGCGTCGTCGGTGGCGGCAAACGCGGGCTTTTCGGCGAGGTACTTCTCGTTCGCTTCACGCAGCATCCGCAGGTCAAAGCCCTGCGGCGTCTGCGCGGCGCGCAATGCGGACCGGTCCAGGGTTGCTTCGACGACCTCCCCCGACACCCGCTTCACCGTGTCCGCAACCGGCACCACGGGCACGACGGCGGGGGCACCGCCGAGCACCGCGTCGACCACGCGCGAGACCATCGCGGCGGGGGTTAACGCGCGGGCGGCGTCGTGGACGACCACGCAGGCGTCGTCAAGCGAAATCGCCCGCAATGCGGCGAAGATGGAGTCCGCACGCTCCGCGCCCCCGTGCACGAATTGAACCGCATAGCCCGCGAGAAGTTCGCGGGCGCGGGCTTCCATGTCCGGGCTGACCACAACGAGAATATGGTCGACGACCTCGGACATTGTCGCCACGGAGCGCTCGAGCAGGGTGCGGCCGCCGAGCTCCACGTACGCCTTGGGAACCTCGGCGCCCAAGCGGGTTCCCTGCCCGGCGGCGGCGACGACCGCCACAGTTTCGCGCCGCAATTTACTTGTCGTCGTCCTCGTCGTCGAAGGAGAGGTCGTCCAGATCCACCTCGTCATCGTCGTCGACCTGGCCCGGATCCACGGAAATACCGGCCTTGACTTGCTCGTCGATGATGGCCTGGATCTGCTTGTCCATCTCCTCGACCTTCTTCTCGTCCACCGGCTCCGCCAGAGCAAGCTCGCCGACGAGAATCTGGCGCGCCTTGCCCAGCATGCGCTTCTCACCAGCGGAAAGGCCCTTGCCCTGATCGCGGCGCCAGAGGTCGCGGACAACCTCTGCGACCTTGTTGATGTCGCCGGACGCGAGGCGCTCCTGGTTGGCTTTGTAGCGGCGGGACCAGTTGCCCGCCTCCTCCACGTCCGTCTCGCGCAGCACGGAGAACACCTTCTGCAGGCCTTCCTCGTTGACCACGTCGCGCACACCGACAAGCTCGGAGTTCTTCACCGGAACGCGCACTTCAAGGTCCGAGTGGAGAATCTGCAGCACCAGGTAATCGAGCGTCTCCCCGCGCATCTCGCGCTGCTCGATATCGGCGATGCGGGCCGCTCCGTGGTGCGGGTACACAACCACTTCTCCGACCTTGAATTCCATTGCGGCTCCTTGCGTCGTTAGGCGAAGTTCAGACCCCAACACCCTACCATCGAGCATTTTGCTTCTCGACGACCAAAGGTCGGCTCGCCCAATAGGGGGAGCAAGTGGGAAAACTTACTGTGCAGACGCTAGAGTAAGGCGGAGAAAACCCTCGAATGAGTTTGATGATGGAGGACACCCCGTGAAGTCCCTGAAGCGCGTCGCTGCCGCCGCCGTCGCTGGCTGCGCCACCCTGGCCCTCGTCGGCTGCTCCGCCGGCCAGATCACCCAGACCTCGAACCAGGTTGCGGCCGTCGACGGCGCAAGCGCCTCCACCGAGGACGGTTCCGTCTCCGTTCAGGACGTGACCGTGGTGCTGGCGGAGGACGGCCAGGCCGCCCTGAAGTTCACCGCCGCCAACCAGGACACCTCCATGAAGGACCACACTCTGAAGTCCGTGGACGTGGACGGCAAACCGGCGACTGTGGCGGGCACCTCCGCGATCGCCTACAACTGCACCCTCGTGGCTGATTCCAAGGACGGCCTGGAGCGCATGCCGCAGGACAAGAACGACAACTGCATCGAGTACACCGCCACCTCCCTGGTGAACGAGGGCTTCGCCTACGGCGGCAACGTCCCGGTCACCTTCAACTTCGACACCGGCTCCGTGGATGTTGTGGCGACCGTGTCCGCACCGACGCTGGCCTCCGGCCAGGTGGACCGCGAGGTCTAAGCTTCTGCTTGCGATACCGCTGGTTTGACCAGCGGTTTTTTCGTGTTCGAACACCGTGTCGGGGCCGTGTTATACGGTGTGGCGCATGGCAAAGAAACCCCGTGTGATCCACACCTGCACCGAGTGCGGCTACTCCTCCCCGAAGTGGCTAGGCCGCTGCCCCGAGTGCGGGTCCTGGGGCACGCTCCAAGAAGAGGCGCCGGTTGCGTCGGGGCCGGTGAAGACGTCCTCGCTGACGCCGTCCGCTCCCGCGAGCCCGATCACAAAGGTGGAGGCCGCGGCGACGAAGACGGTGAAGTCCGGCATCCGGGAGCTGGACCGCGTACTGGGCTCCGGTGTTGTGCCCGGCTCAGTCGTGCTGATGGCGGGCGAGCCCGGCGTGGGCAAGTCCACCCTGCTGCTGGAAGTGGCGTCGCGGTGGGCGAAGCAGGGACGCAAGGCGCTCTACGTCACGGCGGAGGAGTCTGTCGGCCAGGTTCGCGCCCGCGCCGAGCGTACAGAGGCGCTGGTGGACACGCTGTATCTGGCCGCCGAGTCCAACCTGGACGTGGTGTTCGGGCACGTGGAGCAGCTGAAACCTTCGCTGCTGATTGTGGATTCGGTGCAGACCATGCACGCCGCCGGCGTCGAAGGCGTGGCCGGTGGCGTGGCGCAATCCCGCGCGGTAACGGCAGCGCTGACCACGCTGGCCAAGACCACGAACATCCCTGTGCTGCTGGTGGGGCACGTGACCAAGGACGGCAATGTGGCCGGCCCGCGCGTGCTGGAGCACCTGGTGGACGTGGTGTTGAACTTTGAGGGGGACAGGCAGTCGTCGCTAAGAATGCTCCGGGGCATCAAAAACCGCTTCGGCGCCACAGATGAGGTCGGCTGCTTCGAGCAGACCTCCGGCGGCATCCGGGAGGTGCCGGACCCGTCGGGGCTGTTCCTGTCGCACCGTGGGCAAACGCCGGACGGCTCGGCGGTGACGGTGGCGATGGACGGCGTGCGCCCCATCCTCGCCGAAGTGCAGGCGCTGACCGTGGACCCTGTGAACAAGAGCCCGCGGCGCGTGGTTACAGGCCTGGATTTCAACCGGGTGCCCATGGTGCTGGCGGTGCTGCAGGCGCGCTGCGCGGAACGCACGAACGACAAGGACGCGTACGTGGCCACCGTCGGCGGGGTGAAGATCACGGAGACAGCCACGGACCTCGCCGTCGCGCTTGCCACGTGGTCGAGCCTGCACGAAAAGCCGCTGCCTGCGAAAACCGTGGTTGTGGGCGAGGTGGGGCTGGCGGGCGAGATCAGGCGCGTGCCTAACCTCGGCCGGCGCCTCCAAGAGGCGGCGCGCATGGGCTACACCGGCGCGATCGTGCCTGCCGGAGAGAAGCTGTCTATCGACGGCCTGACGGTCCGCCCCGTCTCCACCCTCGCGGAGGCGCTGTCCTTGCTACAGTAGGCGCCATGAATGAGGGGGAAATTCAGCGGGCTATTCACGTGCTCCGCGAACACACGGCAGATTCACACCACGTTGTTGCAGTCATCGAGACAGCGACGTTTCTGTTGCGGGGAGGGTTGCACGACCAGGCGTTGGGCCTGGTCTCCGGCACCGAGCCGTTCATCGAGCATCCGGCGGAGGCGATGGGCGCCCTCGGGGAATTCTTCGCGGCCGCGGTGGACGCGGGGCTGGGGGAATATCCGCTCGTGCGGTTCACCTCCCCGCGCTGGCCGGGCACGGACCCGCAGGTGGCGTCGCTGGCGGAGGCGTTCGGGGGAAGGTGCAGGCGCGTGGATGGGTATTCCCTCGACCTGGCGGATTTCGCGGACACGGTGGTGTTTTCGTTGACGGCTCCAACCGGGGCGCACCTGCCGGAGCCGGACCAGCTGGTGGAGCGGGTGATGGTGCTTCAGGACCTGGACCTTGGCACGGAGCAGGCCCGCCAGATCTTCGACGCGGCCGGCGCGGTGGCGTTCCACCCGTCGCTGGACTACGTGGTGGTGTTCCAGCTCGCGCTGCTTGCGGACGAGGCGCGGCGGCCCCTGGACACCCTGGCGTTTCTGGACGCGCTGTCACAGCTGCCGGAACGAATGTGCCCCGGCATGGAGGAAATTGATCTGCCGCTGGTGAAGGCCGCGAACTACATGGACTTGGGCGCCACTCGCGACGCCGCGGCGTGCCTGCTGCTGGACACCGCCGGCGCCGACCCGGACACCGCGCTGCGCCGGTATTCGCTTGTGATGCGCAGGCTGCTGCGCGCCGACGAGTTCGACGCCGCGCTGTACCTGGTCTCCCCCACCCAGGACATTGTGGACGCTGGGCAGGGTGCGCCGTTGTGGCGCCTGCAGGGGGCGTCGGCGGTGGCGCAGTGGGTCGCCTCCGCGGCCGATCCCGGGTTCGGTCAGCTGTGGCCGTCGGCGCGGAAACGTCTTGAGCTCGTGTTTTCCGAGTACATGGATAGCGGCGCGGCGGAAGGTCTGGGTTCTCAGTACGTCGGCAACGTGGTCACCGCGCTGCAGAAAACGCAGCGGGCGGCCATGGCAGTGGACCTGTCGTCGTGGGCGCTGCCGGCCGCCGCGAAGTCGAACAACCCGAGGGAAACCCTGTTCACGCTTTGCGACAACGCTGTGTCGCTGTTTTGCTGCGAGCGCTTCGAGGAATCCGCGATGGTGCTCGAGTCCGTGCACCAGAGGGCGCGCGAGGCCGGCGACGCGGAGGCGATGGGGTGGGCCGTGAACTACTTGCGCGACTTCGGGGTGTTCTCCGGAGCGCCCGCGTATTCGCAGGCGCTCGAGCGGCTTAGGTGATGTTGAAGGGGCTGGCGTCGGACGCGTTCTCTCCGATCACGCCGTGCAGGAAGTAAGAACCGGCCTTGACTTCCGGCCGGTTGTCGCACTGCCCCGGCTGCGATGCGGTGGCGGACCAGCGGGCTTCCCAGCGGCGCTTCTCGCCCGGCGCAAATTCGACGGAGCCGGCGGCGACTGGCGGGTAGCAGTCGGTGTCGGACCAGATGCGGTCGTTGGTGGCCATGTCGTAGACCTCGAAGCGCAGCAGGTTGTCGTCCAAGTTGATCACGCAGTCGGTGTCCGTGGGGTTTTCCACCTCCATGTAGAACACCGGCTGGACCCCAACCGCATACGAGGGCTGGTTGCTGGAGGCGTGGATTTGCAGGTCAGCCAGTTCGCAGCTGCCCTTCTTCACCGGGGCGGCGGCGGTTTCCTCGCTCGGCTCGGTCGGTTGGGTGGGTGCCTCCGAAGATGACGGTGTCGTGCTCTCCTCGGAAAGCTGCACCGTCGGCTCGGTGGCCAGGGTGGTGGACGGGGCTTCGGCGGTGGTTTCGGGAATGTTTTCCGTCTCGTCCGTCTTTCCGCTGCGGGCGAACGCGGACAGGCCCCACACCAAAAGCGCCACAACCACCAACAGGATGACGAGAGCCGCCACGCGGCGGCGCATGTAAATCTCCGGGGGCAGTGGGCGCTGGTTCGACATGCCTATAACTTAATCGCCGAAGTTTTCGTAGGTGGTCTCGACACGGCCGTCGGACAGGCGGTAGCGCGCACCGACAACTCCGACGGTTTTGTGTCGCAGACCGGAAATGACGGACGGGATGCGGGCCACCAGGTGCTCCGCACCGTTGCGCGCGTGGGCCTGCTCCACCTGCTCGCCGCGGGTTTTCGACTCGGCGACGGCCGGCGAGATCTTCTCCACGAACACGCGCGTCAGGCCCGGAGGGATGTCGCCGGACTCGAGCGCAGAAACAGCGGCCCCCACCGCGCCGCACTTCTCGTGGGCGAGGAAGAGCACGAGGTCGACACCGAGGCCGTCCACTGCGTACTCGACAGACGCCGACACTGCGGAGTCCACGCAGCCGCCGGCGGTGCGGATGACGAAGATGTCGCCGAAGCCGGCGTCGAAAAGCAGCTCAATGGGCACGCGGGAATCCGAGCAGCCCACCACACACACTGCCGGGTTCTGGCCGGAGGTGAGCTGCTGGCGGGTTGCGGGGTCGCGGCGCGGGTCCGCGGTATTGCCGGTGGCGAAGCGCTCGTTGCCGGCTTTTAGCAGCTCCCACACCTCGCGGGGTGTGGTGGCGGCCTGGAGATCGGTTACGTCAGTCATGACCACTATTGTTGCACGCATTGTGACGAAACTGCGCTCAAACAAGATCATCGACTGGTACCGGGCCAACGCCCGCGAGCTGCCGTGGCGAAACTCGTCGACGTCCCCTTGGGGCGTGCTGCTCAGCGAGGTGATGAGCCACCAAACCCAGGTCGAGCGGGTCGCCCCGATCTGGCAGGAATGGATGGAGCGCTGGCCCACCCCGGCGGCGTTCGCGCAGGCTGGCACGGATGAGATCCTGCGGGCCTGGGGAAGCCTGGGCTACCCGCGCCGGGCGCTGCGGCTGAAGGAATGTGCGCAGGTCATCGTGGATGAGCATGGCGGCGAGGTGCCGGAGGACGTCGATAAGCTGCTGGCTCTCCCCGGCATCGGCGACTACACCGCGCGGGCGGTGGCGTGCTTCGCGTACGGCAAAAACGTGCCGGTGGTGGACACGAACGTGCGGCGCGTGGTGGCGCGCGTGGAGCGTGGCGAGGCGCTCGGGTCGCCCGGCAAGAAGGAGATCGAGCAGGTTGCGGCGCTGCTACCTGCGGAAAACGGGCCGGAGTTCTCGGTGGGGTTGATGGAGCTCGGTGCGCTCGTGTGCACCGCGCGGGCGCCGAAATGCGGGGAGTGCCCGGTGAGTGACGAATGCGCCTGGCTCGCGGCCGGAAAGCCTGAGGCCGAGGTGAAGAAGCGCTCGCAGAAGTTTGTTGGCACCGACCGCCACGTGCGAGGCAAGATCATGCGTCTGCTGCGCGAGTCCGAAAGCCCCGTTGAGCAAAAGCTTATCGACGCCCTCTGGCACGACCCCGCACAGCTCTCCCGCGCGCTATTTTCCCTGCTCGAAGACGGTCTGGCTGAACAGGACGAGAAGGGTTACTTCCACCTGCCGCGGTAGTGGAGCCCGCCAGGCAGCTTCACGTACACGCCGCCGCGGGAGTTGAAGGTGACCGGCCCGATCTTCCGTGATGCGGACACGCCGGACTTGGAGTAGTTGAGCCAGCTGCCGTCGCTGATCTTTTGGCGCTTGCGGTACTGAATTCCCATGGATGGGAGCTTACACTTCTTCCCATGCGTAAACGGTGGTGTCTTTTTGCTGTCCCGCTCCTGATTTGCCCCTCTGCTCACGCTGAGGATTTGAGCGCGGAGTCCTTGTCGTCGTTGTCTTCGGTTGGCTCGTCCACCTTCGAGGTGATCGGTGATGCGTCCTCGCTGTCGTCCATCCCGGAGCTATCTTCGCAATCGCTTGATGGCGCGGCGGGGAACACTCCTGGAAAGCTCGACGCGAAAAAGAGGGTGGCCGGCTCCAACGGCAAGCGCATTCGCTACACCTCCGTCAACGAGCGCGGCGAGAAAGTGCCAGTCACCGGTGCGTTGTACGACCGGCCGTTTGCGAAGGGCCTGATCGTTCTCGCTCCGGGCACGCGCGGCTTGGGCGACCAGTGTGCGCCGTCGGCGGCGTCGTCGATGCTGTCTTCGCTTGGGCCCAACGGCACGGTGAACATCAACTACGAGGCACCCATGGTGCAGATGCTTCTCGACGACGGCTACCGCGTGGTAGTCACCGACTACATGGGCCTAGGCACTGACGGCCTGCACACCTACCTCAACCGCGTCGACCAGGGCCGGGCGGTGATCGACGCCGCCCGCGCCGTGTCCAAGCCCGGCGAGAAGGTCGCGTTCTGGGGCTACTCTCAGGGCGGCGGCGCTGCTGCGGCGGCCGCGGAGCTCGTCGGCGACTACGCCCCGGAGCTCAACGTGGTGGGGACATTTTCCGGCGCTCCCCCGGCTGACCCGCTTGGCGTGCTGCAACAGGCGTCCGCGCCGATGCTCACCGCCGTGGCGGGCTTCGCCGCCGCCAGCTATTCGGAGACCTACCCCGAATTCCACGAGGCTCTCGACGGGTATCTCACCGACAACGGCAAGGCCCTGCTGGAGGACCTGAAAACCTCGTGCGTCATCGATGCGTCGATGAACGCCCCGAAGGTCACCGACGACATGTTCGTCGACGGAAAGACGTTCGCAGATATCGCGGAGGAAGACGAGCGCATCGGCAAATACCTCGAGCACAACAAGCTTGGCAAGGTGAAGCCGAACGCGCCGATCATGGTGCTGACCAACCCGGACGACGATCTCGTCCCGGAGCCGCAGGCCACCCAGCTGGCCGAGGACTACTGCGCACTCGACGCCGAGGTGGAGTACCGCCGCGTGGTTGTGCCGGGCTCGCCGACGCAGCCCTTGTCGTCCGGCCGCCGCGAACTCACACCGCGCGCGCCGGGCTCCGGCCACGCGCTGCCGCTGCTGCTGCAGACCGGCAACGTCTCGGACTGGCTGTCCGACCGTTTCAAGGGCAGGCCCATGAAACAGGTGTGCCCCTCCGATCACCCCGAGTATGAGGTGGTGGAGGGGCTCAACGCCGTGGAGATCACCGCGATCGTGTTCTCCGTGCTGGGCACTCTCGGCGCCCTGGGCTTGTGGGCTTACGCTTACACCGGCTCGGGGCCGTTGCCGTCCTTGCCCTCGTTGCCTTCGCTGCCCTTCTGATCGTCCTCGGCATCGCGCTCATCCGGGAACTCTGAGGCCTCGGACTCCGGCTGGGTGCGCTCCGGCTCGATGTCGCGGACTTCGTCCTCCGGCTCCACGTCGAAGGCTTCTGCCGGCAGCGGGCGCGGGCGCGGGGTGAAGGTGAACGTCGCGTCCGGCGCGGCCTTGCCGCGTTCCTTGCGTGCAGCCTCGACGTCGCCGTCCCAGCCCTCGACATCCACGGTGATGATCTCGCCGGCGCCGATTTCGCCGAACAAGATCTTCTCCGACAGGATGTCCTCGATCTCGCGCTGAATCGTGCGGCGCAGCGGGCGCGCACCCAGCACCGGGTCGAAGCCGCGGACCGCGAGAAGGTTCTTCGCGTTCTCGGTCAGCTCGATGCCCATGTCCTGCGCGGCCAGGTTCTTATCCACGCGGCCGATGAGCAGGTCCACCATCTTGACAATCTCGTCCTGGCTGAGCTGCTTGAACACCACGATCTCGTCGATGCGGTTGAGGAACTCGGGGCGGAAGTGCTTCTTCAGCTCGTCGTGGACCTTGCCCTTCATGCGCTCGTACTGCGCCTCGGAATCCGTGGCAGTGTCGCCCGTGAAGCCCAGGCCGACAGGCTTGGAGATGTCGGAGGTACCCAGGTTCGAGGTGAAGATCAGCACGGTGTTCTTGAAGTCCACGTTGCGGCCCTGGCCGTCGGTGACGTGGCCTTCTTCGAGCACCTGGAGAAGCGTGTTGTAGATCTCCTTGTGCGCCTTCTCGATCTCGTCGAAAAGCACCACGCTAAACGGCTTGCGGCGCACCTTCTCGGTGAGCTGGCCGCCTTCTTCGTAGCCGACGTATCCCGGAGGGGCGCCGAAGAGGCGCGAGGCGGTGAAGCGGTCGTGGAACTCGCCCATATCCACCTGGATCAGGGAGTCGTCGTCACCGAAGAGGAACTCGGCGAGCGCCTTGGACAGCTCCGTCTTACCCACACCGGACGGGCCGGCGAAGATGAAGGAGCCGGACGGACGGTTCGGGTCCTTCAGGCCGGCGCGGGTGCGGCGGATGGAGCGGGAGACTGCCTTAACTGCTTCGTCCTGGCCGATGATGCGCTTGTGCAGCTCATCTTCCATGTTGAGCAGGCGGTTTGACTCGCTCTCGGTGAGCTTGAACACCGGGATGCCGGTCCAGTTGGCCAGCACGTCCGCGATCTGGTCCTCGCCCACCTCGGCGATCTCCTCCAGGTCGTCGGAGCGCCACTTCTTCTCCTTGGCGGAGCGCTCCTCCCCCAGCTTGCGCTCGGTGTCGCGCAGGCCGGCGGCCTTTTCGAAGTCCTGGGCGTCGATCGCCGCTTCCTTCTCCTTGCGCACCTCGGAGATGCGGTCGTCCACCTCGCGCAGGTCCTCCGGAGCGGTCATGCGCTTGATGCGCATGCGGGCACCGGCCTCGTCGAGAAGATCGACGGCCTTGTCCGGCAGGAAACGGTCGTTGATGTAGCGGTCCGACAGCGTCGCTGCCGCCTTGAGGGCGTCGTCGGTGTAGGACACGCGGTGGTGCGCCTCGTAGCGGTCGCGCAGGCCCTTGAGGATCTGCACGGTGTCTTCAACGGACGGCTCGTCCACCTGCACCGGCTGGAAGCGGCGCTCGAGGGCCGCGTCCTTTTCAATGTGTTTGCGGTACTCGTCCAGCGTGGTCGCGCCGATGGTCTGGAGTTCGCCGCGCGCCAGCTTCGGCTTCAGCAGCGAAGCCGCGTCGATGGCACCCTCCGCGGCACCCGCGCCGACGAGGGTGTGAATCTCGTCGATGAACAGGATGATGTCGCCGCGCTGGTTGATCTCCTTGAGCACCTTCTTCAGGCGCTCCTCAAAGTCGCCGCGGTAACGGGAACCCGCCACCAGGGAACCCAGGTCCAGGGAGTAGACCTGCTTCTCCTTCAGCGTCTCCGGGACCTTGCCGTTGGCGATGTCCAGGGCAAGGCCCTCAACCACGGCGGTCTTACCCACACCGGGCTCGCCGATGAGCACCGGGTTGTTCTTGGTGCGGCGCGACAGCACCTGCATGACGCGCTCGATCTCCTTGTCGCGGCCGACAACCGGGTCGAGCTTGCCTTCCTTCGCGGCCGCGGTGAGGTTGCGGCCGAACTGGTCCAGCACCAACGAGTTGGAGCGCTCGCCGCCCTGCGGGCCACCACCAGCGCGCGGACCCGCACCGGCACCTGCGAAGCCCGGCTGGCCCTGCTGCGGGGACTCCGGGTTCTGGCCCTCGCCGCCCTCGTAGCCGGACAGCAGCTGGATAACCTGCTGGCGCACGCGCGGCAGGTCCGCGCCGAGCTTGATCAGCACCTGGGCCGCCACACCGTCGCCCTCACGGATGAGGCCGAGCAGCAGGAACTCGGTGCCAATGTACTTGTGGCCCATCTGCAGGCCCTCGCGCAGGGAAAGCTCCAGCACCTTCTTCGCGCGCGGGGTGAACGGGATGTGGCCGGTCACCGGCTGGGTGCCGTGGCCGATGATGTCGATGACCTCGCGGCGCACGTCGTCGAGGTTGATGCCCATGGACTCGAGCGCCTTCGCTGCGACGCCCTCGCCCTCCTTGATCAGGCCGAGCAGGATGTGCTCGGTGCCCATGTAATTGTGGTTGAGCTCGCGCGCCTCCTCCTGTGCAAGGACGATGACGCGACGGGCCCGGTCGGTAAACCGCTCGAACATGTGGCTGACCCCTTCTTTCCTAAATCAGTTGTCCACCACCATAACGCCGGGGTCCGACATCACTTCCCTGCTTTGTGCGCGCATACCCGCATGGTCGTCGATAAGCGCAGGTGAGAGGCGATGTTCACCCTTAGCGAACAGGCAGAAAATACACGTCCTCGTGGGCCTTGCAGCCGGGGTTGAAAGGGTGCCCGCAGGAGGGGCAGGACGCGCCGTATTCGGCATGCGTCATCATGCGCCCGCACGCGCCGCACATCACGGAGGGCAATTGCCTATCGACGGGCACGAACCCGTGATCGGCCAACTCGTCGTGGCACAGCGAGCAGGCCCACAGCTTTTCACAGGCCCCGCACGTGTTGGCAACGACGTCGCGCTCAGAGTGCCAGTGAGCGCAACGCCCTTGCCCATCGACGTCGATTCCGTGGATCAGAGCAGATCCTTCAGCACCGGATCGGCGAGGTTCAGCACGGCCTCGCGGGCGCCCGCGGCTGTGCGGGCGTCTACGGCGAAATTGGCCATCTGGCGGCAGGTGTCAAAGTCGTGCAGGCGCAGCGCCGCGCGCACGGCGTTGACCTTGCCGGGGGCCATCGACAGGGACTTCACACCGAGGCCCACCAGCACCAGCGCCATGAGCGGGTCGCCGCCCGCCTCGCCGCACACGCCGACCGGCTTGCTGGTGGCTTCGCCGCCGCGGCAGGTCTCGCGGATCATGGACAGCACCGCCGGCTGCCACGGCGAGAGCAGCTCAGCCAGCTCGCCCTGCATGCGGTCCGCAGCCATCGTGTACTGCGACAGGTCGTTGGTACCGATGGAGGCGAAGTCCACCTCTTCCAGCACCTGCCCGGCGCGGATGGCGGCAGCCGGGGTTTCCACCATCACGCCGACCTTTTTCAGCCCGGCGCCACGAGCACGCTCGGCGAACCACTTGGCTTCTTCCACGGTGGCGACCATCGGGGCCATGACCCACAGCTCTGAGTCGGGGACGTTGAGAGCTGCGCTTGCAAGCGCCTCCAGCTGGGTGTCCAGGAGGTCTTCGCGCGCCTGCGACAGGCGCAGGCCGCGGCGGCCCAGCGCGGGGTTTTCCTCTTCGCCCAGGTCCGCGAACGACAGCGGCTTGTCCGCGCCGGCGTCCAGGGTGCGCACCACCACGCGGCGGTTGCCGAAGGCCTCGAGCACCTTCGTGTAGGTCTCGGTCTGCTCCTCCAGGCTGGGCGCTGCGTCGCGGTCGAGGAAGAGGAACTCGGAGCGGAACAGGCCGGAGCCTTCGAGGTCGTAGCCCGCAGCCGTCTGCGCGTCCTCGGCGGTGCCGGTGTTCGCCAGCAGCTTCACTTTGTACCCGTCGCGGGTCGCGCCCTCGCCGGAGGAACCGGCCAGGGCAGCCGCGCGGCGGCGGGAGCGTTCCTCGAGCTCATCGACGTCGGATGCGTTCGGCGCGACGATCACTTCGCCGACGCCGCCGTCGAGGGCGACCAGCGGGGCGTCCACAGTCGCCTCCGCGATGCCCTTGACCTGCACGGCGCACGGGATGCCCAGCTGCGCCGCCAGGATGGCGGTGTGCGACGTCGCGCCGCCCGCCTCGGTGATGATGCCGAGGACGCGGTTCTTGTCCAGCGTCGCTGTCTCCGCCGGCGCGAGGTCGTGCGCGATGAGGATGGACGGCTCGGTCAGATCCGGGATGCCCGGCTCCGGCAGGCCCCGCAGGCGCGCGGTGGCGCGGTCGCGGATGTCGTAGAGGTCGGTGACGCGCTCGGCCATGTAGCCGCCGATCTTGCGCAGCTTGTTGGCGTAGAGCTCCACCGCGTCGTAGATCGCCTTCGTCGGGCCGGTGCCCTTCTTCAGCTCCTTGTCAATGCCGCGGATTAAGCCCTTGTCGGTTGCCAAGGCAGCCGTCGCATCCAACACGGCCTTTGCCGAGTCCGAGTTGGCGTGCTCGGCGCGTGCGGAAAGCGACGCCGCGACGTCGTTAAGTACAGCGCGAATGCGCTCGCTGTCAGCCTCAGGATCGGTGGAGGCGGGCTCGTGCTCGTCGATGCCCACTGCGGGCGTGACCACGGCGATAGGTCCGGACGCGGTGCCGGCCGAAACACCGATGCCGTGCAGGACGGTGCGGTTAGACATTCGTGTTCACCTCAGTTGTGACCTCGAGAATAGGATCGCCGGCGACGACCGTGCCGTCCGCAACGTCATTGACGCCGCCAAGCTTCTTCGAGTTCACCACTGTAGTGATAACCGTCGTGTCCACGCCGTGGCCGGCGATTGCGGCGAAGTCAACCTCCGCCAGCGGGTCGCCTGCGTTGACCATCTGTTTCTTCTCCGCCAGCGGGGTGAAACCCTCGCCCCCGAGCTTGACGGTGTCCACGCCGATGTGGACGAGCAGCTCCACACCATTATCGGTCTTGATGCCGTAGGCGTGACCCGTCTTGGCCACGGAGATGACCTTGCCGACCGCCGGGGCGACCACGGTGAGCTTGGCGTTTTCGGGGGTGACGCCGACGGCCTGGCCGAGGGCACCGGAGGCAAACGCGGCGTCCGAGAGCGCTTCCATCGCAACCGCCTGGCCCGCAACGGGCGCGAGCACGGTGGCATCCGCATTGCTTTCCGACGTCAGCTTCGCCGGGTCATCCGTGGCAGTGACCTCGTCCTCGACCATCTCGGCCTCTTCAGCCTCGTCGGCGTTGCGCGCGGCAGCGGCGCGGGCGAGCGCGTCCGCCTTCTCCTCAGGGGTGCGGTAGTCCGTGATCAGGATGATGAAGAACGCGGTGAAGAACGCCACCGCAATGGCGATCATGTACACCCAGCGCGGGTCGAACACGAACATGGTCGGGATGGAAGTGAACACGAACGCGTCCGTCTTCACGCCGCCGAACGGGGTGCCCAGGATCGCGATGGTCAGGCCGCCGGTGAAGCAGCCCACGAGCATGCGCGGGTAGATCTTCTTGTAGCGCAGGTGGATGCCGTAGAGCGACGGCTCGGAGATGCCGCCGAGCAGGCCCGCGGCGAGTGCGGAGCCGGAGGTCTGGCGCATCAGCGGGTCGCGGTCGCGCAGGGAGATCGCCAGCACCGCCGCGGTGGCGCCGAAGCAGGCGAAGTTCCAGGCACCCATCGGGCCCTGGATGAAGTCGTAGCCGAGGGTGTCGATGTTCACCAGCATCAGCGCGTTGAGCGGCCAGTGCAGGCCCAGCGGCACCAGGAACGGGTAGAGCATCGGGATCAGCAGGGCGAACACGAACGGCGCGTTGCCGTTCATCCAAGCCAGGCCGGTGCCGATCCAGGCGCCGAGCAGGTAGCCGAACGGGCCGATGAGAAACGCGGTCACCGGGATCATGATCAGCATGGTCAAAAACGGCACGAAGACCATGTGCACCGCGGCCGGGATGATCTTTTGCAGCGCCTTGTACACCAGGGCTGCCACCGCGGCCATGATGAGCGGCACGAACACGTTGCCGTCGTAGCCGTTGAGGATCATGGGCAGGCCGAAGACGTCGACGACATCGGTCGGCGCGCCGAACAGGTCGATCACTCGCGCGTCCGGGTGCTCGTCAAGATCCATGAAGTTCGGGGTGAACAGCGCGAGCATGATCGCGGCCGGCACCCACGGGTCGATGTCGAGCTTCTTACCCGCGTTGTAGGCCACCGCCACTGGAAGGAAGAAGAACACGGAACTCCACATGGCGTCCACGAACTGCCAACCCGGAGTCTTCACTTCCGCGCGGAAGTTCACCAGTTCGAACGCGTCCAGCACCGCCGCGAAGGCAATGATCAGCGACGCGCCGAGCAGCACACCCAAAATAGGGCGGAAGGAGTCGGAGAGGTACTCAAAGAAGGCGTCCAGCCAGGGCACCTTGCCCTTGGCCTTGTCACGCTGCTGGGCTTTGAGGTCCTCGTTCGAAACGTCGCGCCCGGCCAACTCCGGCAGCTTGTTCATCGCGTTGTACACGCTGGCAACGTCGCCGCCGACGATGACCTGGTAGTGGCTGCCGCCCTGCGGGACGGCACCCATCACCTTGGGGTTTGCCTCGAGCCGGTCTTTGTCGGCCAGGGACGCGTCGTGTAGCTCGAAGCGCAGACGCGTCGCGCAGTGCGTCATGGACGCGATGTTGTCCGCCCCGCCGATGCCGGCGAGGATATCGGCAGCCTGGTCCTGCAGGCTTGCCTTGGTGGTTGCCATGCTGGTGCTCCTTCCAACCACGAAAGATTGATCGCACCAAACTTTAGTTGGTTATAACCACCGCACACAACTACCGGAGTTAGGCTTCCGGCTTCACCATCGGGAAGAGCACCGTCTCGCGAATGCCCAGGCCGGTCAAGGCCATCAGCAGGCGGTCCACGCCCATGCCGCAGCCGGCTGTCGGCGGCATGCCCTGCTCCATCGCGGCGAGGAAGTCCTCGTCGAGCTGCATCGCCTCGTCGTCGCCGGCGCTGGCCAGGCGGGCCTGGTCCTCGAAGCGCTCGCGCTGGATCACCGGGTCAACCAGCTCGGAGTAGCCGGTGGCCAGCTCGAAGCCGCGCACGTACAGGTCGAACTTCTCGGTCACGCCGGGTTTCTCGCGGTGGTCGCGAGTCAGCGGGGAGGTCTCCACCGGGAAGTTGACCACGAAGGTCGGCTCGTAGAGCTGATCGGAGCACAACTCCTCCCAGATCTCCTCCACCAGCTTGCCGTGCAGCCAGCCGGCGTTCTCCGGCACCTTCAGGCCGATGGTTTCCGCAATGCCCTTAAGCGTGTCCACGTCGGTGTCGATGGTCACTTCCGGCTGGCCCGGGAACTTGCGCTGCAGCGCCTCGTTCAGGCTCGGGTACATCTCCAGAACCTTCCACTCGCCGCCGAAGTCGTACTCCGTGCCGTCCGCAAGCGTGACCTTCTGGGAGCCGAAGACCTCCTCGGCGCAGAACAGCACAAGGCCCTTCATGGTGGCCGCGCCGTCCTTGTAGGTGCCCCACGCCTGGTAGGTCTCCAGCATGGTGAACTCCGGGGAGTGGGAGGAATCCACGCCCTCGTTGCGGAAGTTCCTGTTGATCTCGAAGACGCGCTCGATGCCGCCCACCACAGCGCGCTTGAGGAAGAGCTCCGGCGCGATGCGCAGGTACAGGTCGATGTCCAACGCGTTGGAGCGGGTGATAAACGGACGTGCCGCGGCGCCGCCGTGCAGCGTCTGCAGCATCGGCGTCTCAATCTCCACGAAGTCCAGGCCAGTGAGGTACTTGCGCACCGCCGCGATGACCTTGATGCGGGTCATGGCGTTGGTGCGCGCGTCCTCGCGCATGATCAAGTCGGTGTAGCGGCGGCGCACCCGCTGCTCTTCGTTCATGTCCGCGAACGCCACCGGCAGCGGATTGAGCGACTTGGACGCCATGTGCCAGGACTTCGCCATCACGGACAGCTCGCCGCGCCTAGAGGAGATGACGCGGCCGCGCACGGAGACGATGTCGCCCAGGTCCGTGTCGGCCTTCCACTGCCCAAGCGCCTCTTCGCCGACCTCAGCCAGGGAGAGCATGACCTGCAGCTGGGTGCCGTCGCCTTCCTGCAGGGTGGCGAAGCACAGCTTGCCGGTGTTGCGCTGGAACATGATGCGGCCGGCGACGGCAACCTCGTCCTGGGTTTCCTCGCCGGGCTCCAGCGTGCCGTCGTACTTGGCGCGCAGGTCCTTCAGAGACGTCGTGCGATCGACCTCGACGGGGTAGGCGTCCCGCCCTTCGTCGATAAGCCTCTGCCTCTTCTCCCTGCGGATTTGCTGCTGCTCTGAAAAGTCCTGCGTAGTCACGGCGAATAATCGTAGCTTATTCGCACACCGGGAGGTCCAGTCGCTGGTTCTCCGCGTCGAAACCGTTGACGATGAACAGGTACTCCGGCTTGTCCTGCGGCGTCATCACATACGCCGGCGGGTTCGCGTCGGGCAGCTCGTAGGAGTAAATCGTGCACTCGCCGGAGCCGAGCACCACGGCCCCGCTCGGGTCCGGCACCGCATCGTCGCGGTCGGACTCGGAGGCGTACTGCGCGACGGAAACGCCGAGCTCATCGTTGGCGCAGCGGATCTTGCCCACCTGGTCGATGTCCAGCGAACCCGGCTCGCAGGCGAGGTCCTTCCAGCCCTTCTGGCCCGAACGCTCGGAGACGACGTTCGGGTAATCCTCCGCAATCTGCGCTTCTGCGCCGGCCCAGTCTTCGCCGCGGTGGGTGCTCCAGTACCACAGCGCCGCCAGCGCGATCAGCAGCAGCGCGAGGATGGCGATGATCCACGGCCACGGCGCCGTCTTCTTCTGCTTCGTCGGAACGGTGCGCACGTAGTTGCCGTCCGTGCCGTAGGCGTAGGGCTCCGGCGGCTTGCGGTAGCCGTCCTGCGGGCGCGGCGCCACGGACTGGTCGGGGGATTCAATAGCCACATGCTCGGCAGGGGCGGTCTCCAGCACGCCAGCGCAGGTGCGCGCCCCGGAGCGCGGTTCGTCGCCGGTCATCAGCGCGACCACGTTGGCGAACTTCTCCACGTTGCCCTTCGCTGCAGCTTCGTCGCTTTGCGCCGGGTCAGTGCTCGGCCCCACCAGCGTGAGCTTGACAGGGGTGGTGGACCACTGCGGCTGCACCAGGAGGCGCTCCGGGGTGATGGAGCGGGAGACGAAGCCGGCCAGGCCCTTCAGGTCGTAGTCGTCGACCGCCTCGGCCACCGGGGCGAGCAGGTCGCGCACCTCCTGCGGGGTGAACGTCGCGCCCTTCTCCGCGATCAGGTCCGACAGCGGGGTGCCGGTGGGCGCCTCACGCAGGACGAACAGCTTGCCGTCTTCGGTGGTGCCCACGCTGCGCGGCTGGAACGCGCCCGGGTGCGCCGCCAGCGCAAGGCGCGAGTTGAGGGTGTTGACTTCATCGCCGATCGCGGAATCCACGGCGGTGTCGAAGACTTCCACTTCCACACCGTGGCCTGTGTCGTCGGTGGCGGTGTAGAGCGTGGACGTCTCGGTGCTCCCGGTCTGTTCAACCTGCTCCGGGGTGAAGGTGAACCCGAAGCGTTCTGCGAGCATTCCGGCGATGGTGGCGTTGGACATGCGCGTGAGTCTACCGGGTGTCATGCTTCGACGTGTTTGAAGCCGACCCCCAGCGGCAGACCAACGTTGTCGACAAGACGCACGCCACCCAAATCCACCGCGCCGAGCAGCCTTGCGTCGCCCTCCTCGGGCGCCTCGCGCATGGCCAGGTCCCGCAGCTCCAAGTACGCCGGTGTGACGCCCGCGGCCTCCAGGACACCGCGGGCGGTTTCGAGGACTTTGGCTTTGCCATGTTCCGCGGCGTGCGCCCCGGCTGTGAGCGCAGCCGAGAGCGCGAGAGCAGCATCCCGCTTATCGACGGCGACAAGCGCGTTCCTGTTCGACAGCGCCAACCCGTCGGGTGTTCGCACCGTGGGCACACTGTGGAGCTTGCACTCCATGCGCAGCCCGGCCACCGCGTACTGGGTTGCCACCAGCACCTCGAAGTCCTTCTCCCCCAGCACCACGTCCGTGGCGTGGGTGGCGTTGATCGCGGCGAGGATCCGCGCGACCTCCTTTTGGGTGAGTTCTGGGTCCTCCAGCGGTTCCACGCCGGAATCCACGCGCACGGTCGTGGCCAGCTCGCCGTGGAAGACCACGTCCACCTTCTCCCGGGCGAAGACCTCCGGGACTTCTTCGCCCGAGAACGTGACCACCACGTAGGAGCCGAGCAGCGACTTCGCCGCGCGGATGAGCTCCACGTGCCCGCCGTGGATGTCTGTGCCCAGCGGCACCACAACCACCGACTTGCCGATCTTGCGGAACGCGCGGCCGTAGGTGGCCAGCATCCGTTCGTCGGTGACCACCACTGCCTGGCCTGGTTCGAAAGCCATTTATCCTCCCTCGTATTTCTGAATCACCCACAGCTCGGTGTCAGTGTCCTGGTCCACCTCGCCGCGCCTGCGCACCAGATCCACAAACAGGCGGCGAACGCCCGGGTCCGGCAACGCGTGGACGAGCCGTTCCAGCTGCTGCGTGTCGTGGGCGTGCCGTGGCGCCGGCGGGGCGTGTAGGAACTGCTGCGCCACCGCGTCGAAGCCCGGCACCGCATCGGCGAGGATCGCCTGCGCGTCGTCGCGGATAACGGCCTCCATCGCCCGCAGCTCCTGGGCGGCGGCGATCGCGGGGCGTGCGTCGTCGTTAATGCGCAAGCTCACCCCGCCAATCTCCGCGATGAGCAGCCCCACCACCGTCTCGCCGAGCTCGTCGGCCGCCGAAGTCACCCACACGTTGTCGAAGATGTTGTGGGCGCACATGGTGATCGCCTGGGCGGTCTCCACGTCGTCCAGCAGCTGCTGTCCTTCGTCCAGCGCGGTGTGCAGAAACATCTGCCGCGGGCGCGCGTGGTCGGCCAGGATCTCGCAGGCGGTGCGGATGTCAGCCGCTGGGGCGTCGAGAAGCACGAGGTCCACGTGCGCGATCGCGCCGGGGTCATCGGCGATGTCCAGCGGGCGCACCGTGTGGCCGGCGCGCTCGAAGCGCTCCGCAAGCGGCGAAACGCCGAACACCGCCCCCACCAGCAGGCGAGGCGGCATCTAGTTCCCCCGGCGCGCGAGCAGCTCGGCGACGGAAACTGCGCCCTCTCCCCGCTCGTCCGCGCGGCGGCGGCCAGAACGACGCTCACGCTGCGGCTCGGGCTCTGGATCTGGAGTCGGTTCCGGCGCAGGTTCCGGCATCGGCTCTGGGGTTTGCTCCGCCTTCGCTTTTTCTGCTTCCCGCTCGCTGATCAGGTCCGACAGCGGGTTGCGCGCCGGGCGGGCGGACGGCTGTGTGCCGATGCGGCCCGCGATCGCGTCGGAGCTCGGCGCGCCGGTCGGGCGGGCGGGGCGCACGCGGCTGATCACGACAGTGTCGTCCGTGGACGGGCTGTGCGCCGGCTGCGGCTTCGGCTCCGGGGCGGGTTCCGGAGTTGGCTCTGGTTCCGGTTCCGGCTCTGGCTCTGGCTTCGACTCCAGCTCGCTGATGCGGCGGGCACGGGCCTGCACGGCGGCGGGCTCGTACTCGAAGACGCGGCCGTTGAGCTCCTCCAACTGGGCGCGCAGCGCCTGGATCTGCTCCTGCAGCTCGCGCAGCGTCTCCACGTCCACGGAGGATCCTGCCGGGCGGGCCTCCAGCTCTTCGCGGTGACGCTGCTCCTGCTCCTGAATGCGCTGCTCAGCGGCCGCGGCCTCGGAGGTGGCGGTGTCGCGGTCCCGGCGCACCTTGGAGTTGATCAGGATCCCGGCTGCACCAGCCCACAGCGCGAAGATCAGCGCGATCTTCAGCGCGTTGGCGGAGTTGGTGAACAGCATGACCACGGTGCCGATGACAGCGACCACAAAAGGCACGATGACCCACAGGCTCGCGCGGTCTGGGGACGCATTCTGGGCACTCATGCCCAACACTCTAGCTAACGCCTTGGCCCTCGTTGGGCGGCGACACCTCGCAGTTTTTCTCCAGCCAAGTTCCGGCCGCGCACAGCGCGATTCCGCCGAGGGTGCCGGCGACCAGCGGCGGGACGTCGCCAGGCGCTGCCTCGAGCACGCCGAGTTTGGTCACCACGAAGCTCAGCGTGCCGCCGTAGAGGCCGCCGAACACCGCGCCGGCCCAGGCGCTGGCTTTGCCAAAGACCATGAAGTTCGCCGCTTGCATGGGGTTGAGCTGGCTGCGGTCCAGCCCGACCTTGCCCTCCTTGCGGCGCTTGCGCACCACGAGCGCGAGCCACGCGGCGATCACCGCCATCACCCACAACGACAGCGGCACCACCATGCTGAGCGATTCCAGCAGGTTGTAGAACCTTCGCACCAGAATCACCGCCGCAGCCGCGCAGAAACCGGCGACGGCGATCAACCCCTCGTACGGCGTGCGCTTCATAGCTTGCGCACCCCCTGATCCTCGAGGTTGTCCAGCAGCTCGCTTATGGACGCTCCGTTGAGCTCCGCGTCTGGATCCACCTCGAACCAGGGCTCGAGCACGAACTGGCGCAGGTGCGCGCGCGGGTGCGGGACGGTCAGCTCCGGGTCGTCCGAGGTGTAGCCCTCGATCCAGATGATGTCCACGTCCAACGTGCGCGGCCCCCACCGCTCCTCGCGGACGCGGTGCGCACGCTGCTCCAGCTCCTGGCAGCGGGCCAGTAATTGCTGCGGGGTGTCGTCCACGTCCACCAAGAGGGACTGGTTGAGAAAATCCGGCTGGTTGGTGTTTCCCCACGGCGCTGTGGCGTAGATGGAGCTCGCGGCGAGGGTGTCGCGGGCGAACTCGTCGGCCACCGTTTGCAGGTGGGCGCGCGCGTCGCCCATGTTGGACCCGGAGGACAGCACGGCACGCATGCGCTACATCCGCTTCCGGGAGCGGCGGGCCACCACTGCCACGTCGTCGAACACGGCCGGGATCGGCGCATGCGGTTTGTGCAGGGTGACCTCCACGGCGTGCAGCGCGTCGTAGCTGCGCATGGCGGTTTCGGCGATCTCCACCACCACCGTCTCAATCAGCTGGCGCGGGGTGCCGGTGGCGATTTTTAAAGCCGCGTCCGCCAGCTCGGCGTAGTTGACGGTCTGCGTCAGGTCGTCGTCGCGCGCCGCGCCTGTGAAATCCAGCCAGCAGGTGATGTCGAGCGAAAACGCCTGCCCGAACTCGGTTTCGTGCTCGAGCACGCCGTGGTTGGCGTGGAACTGCAGGCCTTTGAGTTCGATCCGGTCAGCCATTTTTCCACCTTTCCGCCACGTCCACCGCGTCGCGCGAGACCGCCACCTCGTGTACCCGCACGCACCAGGCCCCAGCCTGTGCTGCGAGGGCGGTGACTGCTGCGGTGGCGGGGTCGGCGTCGATAGGCGAATGCTCCAGGCCGCGCTGTTGGCGGATTTCCATGAGGAAGCGCTTGCGCGAGGCACCGACGAGGATGGGGAACCCGCTGGCGATGAACTCCGGCAGCGAGTTGAGCAGCGCCCAGTTGTCCGCGGCCGTCTTGGCAAATCCGAGGCCCGGGTCCAGGGTGATCTGGCTTTCGTCCACACCGGCAGCCGTCGCCTTGTCGACGAGCTCCGCCAACACCTCGTGCACATCCCCCACCACGTCGCCGCCGTGATCCGCCGCGCCGGAGGCGTTGACGAAGGCGTCCGCGCGCCAGTGCATCAGGCACACCGGCAGCTTGGTCTCCGCCATCACGCGGTACATGTCGGCATCCGCGAGGCCGCCGGAGACATCGTTGATCAGGTCCACGCCCTCCTCGGCCGCGGCCAGCGCGGTCGCGGCGCGCATGGTGTCCACGGAGGTGCGGATCCCGTCCGCGTGCAGCGCGCGGATCACGGGCCGGATTCGCTCGGCCTCCACCTCGGCGGGGACGCGGGTGGCGCCGGGACGTGTGGATTCCGCGCCGACGTCGATGATGTCCGCGCCCAGGCGCACCAGCTCGTGGGCGTGCGCAATGGCGTCGTCGGTGGCGAGCCACTTGCCGCCGTCGGAGAACGAATCCTCCGTGACGTTGACAATGCCCATCACGCTCGTGCGCCCCGGCACGGTCAGATCGGCAACGGTAGTCATGTTCTATCCCCTAATCAGGCTCAGCACTTCCGCGCGCGAAGCCGCGTTGTTCTGGAAGCCGCCGCGCACCGCGGAGGTGGTGGTGGTCGCGCCCGGCTTGCGGATCCCGCGCATGGCCATGCACAGGTGCTCGCACTCGATGACCACGATAACCGCAGAAGCATTGAGCTTATCGACGATCGCGTCCGCAATCTGCGCCGTCAACCGCTCCTGCACCTGCGGGCGCTTCGCGTACATGTCCGCCACCCGCGCCAGCTTGGACAGGCCGGTGACCTTGCCCTCCGGGCCCGGGATGTAGCCGATGTGCGCTTCGCCGTAAAACGGCACCAGGTGGTGTTCGCACGTGGAGTAGATCGGGATGTCGCGCACCAGCACCAGCTCGCGGTGGTTCTCGGAGAACGACTTCTCCAGGTGCACCTTCGGGTCCTCGTGCAGGCCCGCGAAGACCTCCTCGTAGGCGCGCGCGACGCGGGCCGGGGTTTCCACCAGGCCCTCGCGGTCCGGGTCCTCGCCGACCGCGATGAGCAGCTCGCGCACGGCGGCCTCTGCGCGCTCGCGGTCGAAGTTCGCGTTAGTCATCGTCCCTCCTGTGCTTCGGCGCGCGCTCCTCGCGCGGCAGCTGGGTGGTCTCCGCATCCGGCGTCGTCTCCGGCTCCGGGCCGCGGGAGGCGTGGTTCGGCCGCTCGTTCTCCGGCAGGCGGAAGCCGATCTGCTCTGTGTTTTCCGCCGGGTAGTTGCGGGTGCCCGGGTGCTGTTCCTTCGGCGCTCCCTTGTACGTCCAGCCCTCCGGCGGCTTCGGGCCGCCGTACTGCGGCTCGTTGTGCTTCGGCTGCTGCCAGCGGGTGGAGCCCTTCTTCGGCGCCGGGTTCTGCTCCGCCTCGCGTTCCTTGCGGCGGCGCTCGCGGGTGGCCTTGGACGCCTCCAGGATGGAGAAGCGCTTCGGCGGCTCCTCGCCGCGCTCCTTGGCAATCTCCACCGGGGTTTTCACCGGCTCGCGGTCAGCCTGGCGCCCGAAACGCGCGTCGTGTGCCGGCAGAGCGGGGCGGACCGGCTCGACAGTGTCGAAGATGGCCTCCAGGTCGCCGCGGCGCAGCGTCTCCTTCTCTAGGAGCTTCGAGGCCAGTGTGTCCAGCTCGTCGCGGTAGCGCTCGAGGGTGGCGTAGGCGACCTTGTGCGCTTCGTCGAGAAGCATCTGCATCTCCTCGTCGATCTTCGCGGCAACCGCCGGCGAGTACTCCAGCGAGCCGCCGGAGCCGCGGCCGGAGAAGGGATCGCCTTGCTCCTGGCCGTACTTCACCGGGCCGAGTGCGGAGGTCATGCCGTACTCGGTGACCATCGCACGGGCGATCTTGGTGGCCTGCTCGATGTCGTTCGACGCGCCCGTGGTCGGCGCGCCGAAGACCAGCTCCTCGGCGGAGCGGCCGCCCATGGCGAAGACCATGCGGGCGAACAGTTCGTCGCGGGTGTACATGCCCTTGTCGTCCTCGTCGGCAGTCATGGCGAAGCCGCCGGTGCGGCCACGGGCGAGGATGGTCACCTTGTACACGCGCTCAATATCTTTCAGCGCCCAGGCGGCCAGGGTGTGGCCGCCCTCGTGGTAGGCGGTGACCTTCTTCTCGTGCTCGGAAATGACCTTGCTGGAGCGGCGCGGGCCGCCGATGACGCGGTCCGTGGCCTCCTCCAGCGCGTCCGCGGTAATCACGTTGCCGCCGATGCGGGCGGTCAGCAGCGCGGCCTCGTTGAGAACGTTGGCCAAATCCGCGCCGGACATACCGGCGGTGCGCTTGGCCAAAGCATCGAGCGAGACGTCGTCTGCAAGCGGCTTGTTCTTGGCGTGCACCTTGAGAATCTGCGCGCGGCCGGCCAGGTCCGGGTTGGTCACCGGGATCTGGCGGTCGAAGCGGCCGGGGCGCAGCAGCGCCGGATCCAGGATGTCCGGGCGGTTCGTCGCCGCGATGAGGATGACACCTTCGCGGCCGGAGAAACCGTCCATCTCCACCAGCAGCTGGTTCAGGGTCTGCTCGCGCTCGTCGTGGCCGCCGCCCATGCCGGAGCCGCGCTGGCGGCCCACCGCATCGATCTCGTCGACGAAGATGATGCACGGGCTGTTCTCGCGCGCCTGCTTGAACAGGTCGCGTACGCGGGAGGCGCCCACGCCGACGAACATTTCCACGAAGTCGGAGCCGGAGATGGTGTAGAACGGCACACCCGCCTCGCCGGCCACGGCGCGGGCGAGCAGCGTCTTACCGGTGCCGGGCGGGCCGTAGAGCAGCACGCCGCGCGGGATCTTCGCGCCGAGTTCCTCGTACACGGTCGGGTCGGTGAGAAAGTCCACCACCTCGTGCAGCTCGTCCACCGCCTCGTCGGCGCCGGCGACGTCCGCGAACGTGTTGGTCGGGTTGTCCTTGGTCAGCTGCTTCGCCTTCGAGCCGCCGATGCCGAACGGCCCGCCGCCGCCCGCCTGCATGCGGTACATGAAGTAGAAGATCAGGCCGAACACCAAGATCATCGGCAGCATGAAGCCGAGCATGGACATCAGGAAGGATTCCTGCGTCACGTTCGTCTCGTACTTGTCCGCGCCGGATTCGCGCACCGCGCCGAAGATCTCCGGGGTGGTGCGTGCCGGGTACTGCGAGGAGATCGCTTCGACGCCCTCGCGCTCGTCCACGGTGATCGGCTCGCGCAGGTCGATGCGAACGCGCTGCTCGCGGTCGTCGATCTGCACTTCTTCCGCGTTGTGGTTCTGCAGCTGCTCAAGTGCCACAGAGGTGTCCACACGCTGGTAGGCGCGGGAATCGTCCCCGATCAGCGTGAGCAGATAGAGGACGATCAGCGCGATGGCGCCAATGATGCCCCACCGCAAAACCTTTTTATTTTTGCTCATAAACCTTTGTTCTAGTCAGCGTCTGAGTACACGCGCGGGTGCAGCGTGCCCACATACGGCAGGTCCCTGTAACGCTCGGCGTAATCCAGGCCGTAGCCGATGACAAACTCGTTGGGAATGTCGAAACCGATGTCCAGCAGATCAATCTTGGCCGTCTGCACCTCCGGCTTGCGCAGAAGAGTAACGACTTCGAGGCTCTTCGGGTTCCGGTTGCGCAGATTGCGCAGCAGCCAGGACAGGGTCAGGCCAGAGTCGATGATGTCTTCCACCACGAGCACGTCGCGGCCAGCGATCTCCTTGTCCAGGTCCTTCAAGATGCGCACCACGCCGGAGCTGGTGGTGGAGTTGCCGTAGGAAGACACGGCCATGAACTCCATCTCCGCCGGGATGGTCAGCTTGCGCGCGAAGTCGGTGAGGAAGAACACCGCGCCCTTGAGCACGCAGACCAAGATGAGGTCTTCTTCCGAGTCGCGGTACTTCTCCGAGACCATGTCCGCCAGCTCCTGGATGCGCTCCTGGAGCACATCTTCCGGGATGAGAATCGCCTCGACGTCATCGCCGTAGCGGTTCGCTGGGACGTTGAAGTCCTTTTTGTCGTGCAACTCGGTCATGGGCTGGCCCTTCCCTCTCGCGGTTTTAGCGCTTCAGTTTGCGTTTACGTGCGCGTAACTTCCACATCTTGCCACCTGCCAGGCGGTAGGTACAACCATCTGCGGGGTTCGGGTCGGCCGCGACGTTCTAATCAGTTCAGCTCGGCCTCGTCGCGGCTTAGCACCGCGTCATCGGAGAGCCCGTCGCAGTCTTCAAGGATGCCACCCTCAATGCCATGCGCGGCTTGAAATTCCCGCAGGCGACGCACCACATGGCCATTCTGAAAATCCCGCGTTGTTTCCTCGTCCATCAGCACCTCCCGTTTACATGCAGACCATATACACAGCGGGTTTAATCCACAATGGTCAACTTTCCCTGCCGACGCACCACCGCGCGCCCGCCCGCGACAGCCACGGGCCCCTGCCCATGCCAATCGACGACCAAGGCTTCCACCGCGTCAAGCTGGTCCCCTTGCACCGGAACCCCCTGCTCTAAAAGCCATGCAGCTAATCGACGCCTCCGGATCGGCCCCGCATTTTCCGCCAACTCCGCACAGGAGGTGGTCGGCGTGAGGTCCGTCAGCGACGCGATCAGGGCCTGGTCCGCCGCGATCCGGTCCGCGGTGGCCGCGAGCGCGGGCACAGCGTCGCCGCCGAGGAGCTGGCTGAGCAGGGGCAGTACCTGGTTGCGCATCGCCACGCGGCGGAAGGCCGGGTCGGCGTTCATCGGGTCGTGCCACGGATCGAGGCGGAGCTCCTCGCAGGCACCGACGGTGTCCGCGCGGCGGATACCCAGAAACGGCCGAACGATGCGCCCGGTGCGCAGCGCCATCCCGGACGGGTTGCCGCGCAGCGCGCCAAGCAGGAGCGTTTCCGCCTGGTCGTCGGCAGTGTGACCGACCCAGACGTCACTCCCGTACGCCAGCAGCGCCTCGTACCTGGCGCTTCGCGCGGCCGCTTCCAAGTTGCCCTCGCCAACCTCGACGCGGACGACTTCGGCTTGGAGGCCAAAACCCCGAGCAACGTCTGCCGCCCGCTCGGCCACCGCATCGGACCCGTCCTGGAGCCCGTGGTCCACCACCACGCAGCGCACGTCCTTCTTCTCTGCCGCTGCCGCGGCGGCCAAGGCCAGCGAGTCGGGCCCGCCGGACAGGCCGATGATGGCGGGGCCGTTGAAGGGGCGGAGTGCTCGTCGGCAGGCGAGGAAGTGCGGCGAGCGGCGCGGCCAGAACGGCTCCATCAGAATTCGCGCAGGGCGGAGGTGAACTCGTCCATCGCGCGGCGCGCGGCGAGGACGTCGGCGTCGTTGCAGATCAGCGCGAACGTGTAGACGTTTCCGTTCACGCTGGTCACGGTGCCGGCCAACGACGCCGTGCCGTCGAGCGTGCCGGTCTTCGCGCGCACCCAGCCGCGGCCCGGAAGATCGCCGTAGCGGTCCAAAAGCGTGCCCTCGCCGGCGGCCACCGGCAGCGCGGAAAGCAGGGGGCGCAGCTCGGGCATGGAGGTGGCGTCGTATAGCACCGCGTCCAAAAGCTTCGGCGCGATGAGATTGTCAGCGGAGAGCCCGGAGTTGTCGCGCAGCACGAGCCCGGCCGTGTTGAAGCCGCGCTCCTCCAGCACGCTCAAGGTCGCTCCCGGCGCGTCCGTGGTGCCGCGCTCCAGCGCCACTTCGCGCCCGATGGCCTCGGCGTAGACGTTGTCGGAGTTTTTCATCATCAGCTCGAGGCGCTCCACCAGCGTCGGCGATTCCACCGCGGCGACGACTTCGCCGTCGCCCTGGCCTTCGCCGACATTCTGCGCGCCGACGCGGTTCGCCAGCGCCTGCGCCACCTCGAGCGCCGGGGTGTGGGAGCGGGCCACGTCGCCGGAGGTCTCGCCGTTTAGACGCCCGCCGGAAAGCATCGCCGGCTGCAGGGGTGCGACGAACCCGCCGTCGATGTCCAGCGGGTCCCAGCCCGGCATCAGCTCCGGCATGCCGTCCCAGGCGGAGGTGTCGATGAGCACCGTGTCGGCCTGGCCCACCTGCTCCGAGAGCTCGTCGAGTGCTTCGGCATCCAGCCACACGTCGCCGGCGGCCTTGATCACCACTTCCCCAGGGTTCGCGCCGCGCACCACCTCGGTGGTGATGCGGTCCTGCGCTCCCAGGCTGAGCAGCGCCGCAGACGCGGTGAGCACCTTCGTCACACTCGCCGGCTTCAGGGCTTCGTCGGAGGCGCGGTCGAAGACCGTATCCCCGGTGCCCGCCTGCGTGACGTGGCCGTGGAACACGCCCAGGTCAGGGTTGTCGGCAAGCGATGCCAGGGCCGTTCGCAGCGAAGCGTCGTCGATAGGCGAAGGCTCCGCGGGCTCCAACGCGGTCGGGGCCGACTGCAGCTGGTACGGCGGCGCGTGCGTGATCTCGGAGAGTTGCTCGTGCGCCGCGATGCCGAAGCCCGCGACACCGCCGACCGCAGCGAACGCGACGGCGCCTGCGACCCAAGTCCATACCTTCATCGGCCAAAATGGTAGCCGAAGTATGATGGCGTGCGGACATTCACCAAATTCAGGCACCAAACAAAGGAGAAGTAATGGCTATCGAGGTCATCATCGAGATCCCCAAGGGCTCCCGCAACAAGTACGAGGTCGACCACGAGACCGGTCGCGTCTTCCTCGACCGCTACCTGTTCACCCCGATGGCATACCCGGCGGACTACGGCTTCATCGACAACACGCTCGCCGACGACGGCGACCCGCTCGACGCCCTTGTGATCACCCCGGAGCCCGTCTTCCCGGGCGTCACCGTGATCGCGCGCCCGATCGGCGTGTTCAAGATGACCGACGAGGCCGGCGGCGACGACAAGCTGCTCTGCGTCATCGACGACGTGCGCTACGAGTCCTACCAGGACATCTCCGACGTCTCCGACTTTGTCAAGGACGAGATCGAGCACTTCTTCGTGCACTACAAGGACCTCGAGCCGAACAAGGAAGTCACCGGTTCGGGCTGGGGCGACAAGGCTGAGGCGGAGAAGATCCTGCAGGACGCGCTCGACGAGTTCAAGCGCGTCGGCGACAACTCCCGCGAGAGCCTCGAGGAAGAGAAGGAAGCCAAGACCGTCAACTAATTTGCTTATCGACGGCTAAAGCCGGGCCCGCTCTAACGAGTTGGCCCGGCTTTTTGCGCTGCTAGAACCAGCTGCGCATGAACGCGAAGCCGAGGCCGATCGCCGAGATCGCGGCCGCGGCCACCGGCAGGATGATCGCCAGCGGCGAGACGCGCTTCGGACGCTCCGGCGTGGGCTCCGGCGCGACCGTGGTTTCGATCACGGTCGTGCGTCGCTCCGTGGGCTTTACGCTTGTCGACGGCCGCGTTTCCGGCTCCAACGTCACCGTCGTCCGGACCGGGGTCGGCGCTACCTCAACGACCGTGGAGTTGCGCTCACCGACCCACTCGTAGACGTTGCCGTTGTTCGCCGGGGTGGGCTCTGGTGTGGGGGTAGCGGAGCTCGTCGATAGGCGAGCTGCCCGCAAGTTGTTCCCCTGGATGAGCACCTGGGTATCCAGCGGCTGCGGGGTCTTGGCCACCTTGCCACGGTTAGAGCCGTCCTTCATCAGCGCGCCGTCGCAGGAGTGCGCCAGGCCCATGGCGTGGCCGAGCTCGTGCGCGATGGTCATGACCAGGCTCTCGTAGTAGCCGTTGCGCAAAATGTCCGGGTTGAGCAAAAGCTCCATGTTGTTCACGTTGCCCTGCACGCGGCCGACGACGTAGCCTCCCAGGTTGGCCTCGCGCACCGTGACCACCTTGTAGCCCGGCTGGTCCACGTACTCGAAGCGCATCAGGCCACCGGTGGCATCGCTCCACTGGTCGGTTGCCTGAGTGATGTACGGCTTGTACTTCGCCGGCGCGTAGATGCGCAGCACGCCGTTATCGACGGCGTTTTCACTGCTGCTGAGCAGGTAGTTGCCGATGTTCGGGATCGGCTGGCCCATGTTCGCGGCGGCGGTGGCGGCGCGGCACTCCCGGCCGACCGGGTCAACTGCGGCCTGGGCCGGGGTGGCGACGGTGCCTGCCGCGACGGCGGCGGCACAGCACGTTGCAATCAGATGTCTATAATTCACCAACTCAGAGAACACCATTCTCCAAGCTGGCGCAAATCTGCGCGGCTAGATCAGGCGGCGGCGCGCGAAGGCGAAGAAGCCTGCGCCCAGGGCGCTGGCCAGCGCGAGCGCGAACAGCGCGCGGACGACGGTGTTGGAGCCGGTCTCCGCCTCCAGGCCGCGGGCGGGTGCGGCATACGGCGTCGCGACCTGGCTATCGACGGCAGCCTCCACAGCCTCGCCCGCAGCACGCGCCGCCTCAAGCCCCTGGCGACCGATCTCGCCGGCGTTAGCCTCGATCATCGCCTCAGAGTCTGCGGCCTCCTCCGGGGTGACGTCTGCGTTGACACGGGTGATGTCCGCGACGAAGGTGTGGCCGTCCTTATTCAGGAAGAATGTCTTGCCATCCAGAGTGAGCACGGGCGGGAACTTCACTAGGCCGTGCGCGACGGGGTTATCGTCGGCGGGGTTGACGTCCTCGGCACCAAGCGGCTCCTCCGGAGCGTTTTCCGGGGAAGGCACTTCGGTGGGCGCTTCTGCGGGTGCTTCGACTGGAGTCTCGGCTGGGGCCTCGGTGGCCTCCGGGTCAGTCGGCACCGGCTCGCCCGTCGGCTGGTCGGCGGGTTGGTCCCGGATCACACCGGAACCGATCAGCCCGGCGACAGCGGCGTCCGCCACGGCGACTGCGCGCTCCTGCTGGCCGCTGTCCAGCTGCGTGTACGGCTGCGCCGCCTCCTGGAACGTGCGCACGTAGTGGGAGCCCTCCTCGTTGAGGAAGTACCGCTCGCCGTGCGCGTCGGCGGTTTCAGCGGGCAGGTCCTGTGCGGTCGCGGCGACCGGCACTGCGAGCAGAGCTGCGGCTGCTGCGGTAGCGACGGCGGCGGCGCGGGTGGTGCGGTACATGGCGGACTCCTAGGAAGTTCGGGAAAACTCGAGGGACCAAACCTCAAGCATTGGTTGAGAGTTTACACACTTTGCCCCCACTTTTCACTCCAGTAACACGAGTTTCTGGCCGGAAAATGCAGATGAGGTCCGGTTACCGTCGCGTAACCGGACCTCGGGGGCAGCTAGAGCTAGACCAGGAAGCGGCGGCCAGCCACGAAGGCGGCAGCGCCCAGCACGGATGCAATCACCAGCGCGAACAGGGTGCGCGCGATGGTGTTGGAGCCAGTCTCAGCCTCGACACCGCGGTTCGCAGCTGCGGCAACCTGCTGCGCGGCGATCTCGTCGGCGTGCTCAGCGCGGAGCTGATCGGACTTCGCCTTCTCCTCCGGAGTCGGCTGCTTGTTCACGCGGTCGGAGGAACCAACCAGGGTCTCGCCGTCCTGGTTGAGGAAGTAGGTCACGCCAGCGATGACAACCGGGATGCCGATCGCAGCAGCAGCGATGCCCGCAATCGCACCCGGGGAAAGCTCAGCGTTGACCTCGCCTGCAGCGCCGTTGGAGCTGCCCGCGCCAGCGCCAGCCTCGCCCTCAGCGCCAGTCTCACCCTCAACGCCAGCCTCGCCCTCCGGAGCCGGTTCAGCGACAGGGGCTGCGTCGACCTCCGGGGCAGGAGCCGGCGGATCCAGGGTCAGAGTGTTGCCCGGACCCTGCGGCTGCTCCGGGGCCGGAACCTCGACAGTGCCCTCAGCCGCACCGTCAGCGGCACCCTGCACCGGGATCACGATGGCATCCCTGGAGCCGTCCGGGAAGGTGATCTGCAGGTTGCCGTCTGCGGCGGCGCCAATCACCGGCACGTTCTCCGCACCGGCCGGCAGCTCGGTCTTGACGTATCCGCCGTCGACCAGCTGGTAGTAGTTGCCCTCGCCGTCAGTGAGCTGCTTCGGCAGGTCCGCCTGCACGAGCTTATCCAACTGCGCGTACGCGGCAGCAATCTCGGTTTCAGTCTGTGCGTCGGCGGCGGGGGTCACGGAAATTGCGATCGCGCCGGCCATTGCGGCTGCGGCGAGCGTGCGGATGGTGCGCTTCATAAGGGGCTCCTATCGGGAAAGTCTAAACCTCAGGTCGAAGGTTACGCCACAACAGTAAACACCTTTCACACAAGTCTCAACTAAAACTTCAGACTTTTTGGGCAACGCCTGAAAACGCGCAGGTCAGCACCCGCAAAAGGACGTAAAAATCTTGACTACCGCGGCTCGAAGGCCATCTCGACCTCGTCGTCGGTCGCTGTTCCAGCCAGCTGCCACCCCACCACAGCGTTGCGCACACTGTCCGCCAGCAGGTTCGCCGGTTGGATGCAGGAAATGGTCAGCAACCTGCCCGGCATCGGCCCCGTCCCCCAAATCTCGGTGTTGCTCGCCAGCGCACCTTTGTCCGGGTCGTGCAGGTCGGTCGCGGTGTACTTCAGCCAGTCCTCGCCCGAGGTTTCCGTGCGCACGAACAGCGTGTCGCCGGTGGCTACGGTGTGGCGTTCGGCTTTGCCGTCGTAAAGCTTGTTAAAAACCGCGTCTACGCCCGCACCCGTATGCCCCGCCACGACCACGATGTCGCCGGCGTTTGTCCCCGGCAGCTCGTAGGGGTAGTCCTGCCCCGTCAGCGCGCACGCCTTATCCATGCTTTTCGGGTCGATCTTGCCGTCCACCACGCGGCAATCCGCTCCCTCAAACCCGGCGCGCAGCCCCAGCACCGGCACCACCATCTCCACCGGTCGCCCCTGTGTGATCGAGGCTGCAGCTTGTCGACGAGGCTCCGCCGACACCGACGTCTCCTGCTCCGGCGCCGGGTGGTCCGAAGGTTCGTCGTGAGGCAATGCCTTGAAACCGGCGCGCACAAGAAGAAACAAAATCAGCAGTGCGGCAATGCGGCGAACGTGGTACTTCACGACGGTTATCATACGAGCCATGAAGGAAGTTTCCGTAGATCAAGTCCCCGCAGATGCACAGCTTATCGACGTCCGCGAGCCCGACGAGTACGCCGCCGTCCGCGCCGAAGGTGCCGTGAACATCCCCCTGTCCGAGTTCGTCGCACGCACCGACGAAATCAACCCGGACCAGGACATCTACCTGATCTGTAAGTCCGGCGGACGCAGCGCGCAGGCCGGCGAATACCTGGAGCAGGCCCGTGGCTGGGACAACGTCATCAACGTTGCCGGCGGCACCACCACCTGGGTAGAGAAGGGCCTGCCCCACCAGAACTAGGCAGTCTTAGGCGATCCCCATTGTTGGGCGCGTAAACGTAGTTATGATGAGGGGCATGTCCGCCCTCCCCGAGCTACCGTCCACACTGGCCAAGTCGCCCCATTTCCAGGTTGAACGCGTGCGCAGGCACACCAAAGACGAGGTAGAGCGCACCCTGGCTAAACACTCCTCCACCATGCGCGAGTACTGGATTCTCACCTGCGTGGACGGGGAGCCGATGAGCCAGCGCCAGCTTTCCGAGTTGCTGTCCATCGACGCCTCCGACATGGTCCGCCTCATCGACAACCTGGAAAACAACAACTGGGTCACCCGCGAACGCGACCCGAAAGACCGCCGCCGCCAAATCGTCGCCGCCACAAAGAAGGGCTCCAAAGCACTGGCGAAGCTTGCCGCGGACGTGGCCGAGGCGGAGGACCGCGCGCTCGAGGCATCTTCCAACAAGCAGCTGAAGAGCCTGCGCAAGCTCTCCCAGGCCCTCGCGGCGGAGGAGTAGGGCGCTTCGGCGGCTACCCTTTCCGCCCCTGCCGCCCCTCTTCTCCGCGGATCCAGCTACAAGGGCCCAGCTAATCGGCCCCTGGAGGCGAAAATCGAGGTGCGGTTAGCTGGATCTGACCGGGGAATGGTGGCGCGGGGGCCGGCACGAGACCCCAGACACCGCAACACCGACAACGTGGGCGGTCGCAAATAGTTGGCATCTCCCATGATTTGCGGATTTTCAACGCGCTATTAGCCTTATTCGCATGTCTCAGGCCGAAAATCCGCTCCTCCGCAGCCACCTCGCCCCGCCAGAGCGAACGCTTATCGACATCCTCACGGCCACCGCCGCCGAGTACCCGGATGCCGCCGCGATCGACGACGGCGGCGCCAACTCCGCCAGCGACGGCGTGCTCACCTACGCCGAACTCGTCGACGAAATCGAGCGCCGCGCCACGGAGATGCGCAAGATGGGCGTGCCTGATGGGGGTCGCGTGGGGGTGCGGATGACGTCGGGAAGCAGGGAGCTCTACCTTGCAATCCTGTCCACGATGCGCGCCGGCTGCGCGTACGTGCCGGTGGACGCGGACGACCCGGACGAGCGCGCGGAGACCGTTTTCGGTGAAGCGGACGTTGACGCGATCTGGACCGACGACGGCCTGCGGGTGCTCAAGCCTGCGCAACCGGCCCCGTTGGGCGAGGTCACTCCGGACCACGACTGCTGGATCATCTTCACCTCCGGCTCCACAGGTAAGCCGAAGGGTGTGGCGGTGACGCACCGCTCTGCGGCCGCGTTCGTGGATGCGGAGGCGCGCCTGTTCTGCCAGGACAACCCGCTCGGCCCGGACGACCGCGTATTGGCCGGCCTGTCCGTGGCCTTCGACGCGTCCTGCGAGGAGATGTGGCTGGCCTGGGGCCACGGCGCGTGCCTGGTGCCGGCGCCCCGCGCGCTGGTTCGCTCCGGCCAGGACTTGGGCCCGTGGCTGATTCGCCGCGACATCACCGTCGTGTCCACCGTGCCAACGCTGGCCGGACTGTGGCCGAAGGAGGCGCTGGACAACATCCGCCTACTCATCGTGGGCGGCGAGGCATGCTCGCAGGAGCTGACCGACCGCCTGGCGGAGGGCCGCGAAATGTGGAACACCTACGGCCCCACCGAGGCGACCGTGGTGGCCAGCGCGAAGCAGCTGTTCCCGGGCGAGGCCGTGACCATCGGTTGGCCGCTCGACGGCTGGGATTTGGCAGTGGCCGACGACGGCGAGCTGATCATCGGCGGCGTGGGCCTGGCCCGCTACCTGGATCCGGAGAAGGACACCGAGAAGTACGCCCCGATGGGCGATTGGGAGCGCGCCTACCGCACCGGGGACCACGTCAAACTCACCGATAACGGCCTGGCGTTTATCGGCCGCGCCGACGACCAGGTCAAGATCGGCGGGCGCCGCATTGAGCTGGGCGAGGTCGAGGCCAACGTCGCTGCCCTCGACGGCGTGTACAACTCGGCCGTCGCGGTACAGGAGCTGCCGTCGGGCGACAAGGTGCTGGTGGGTTACGTCTCCCCCAACGAGGGCACCGAGCTGGACGTGCCGCACATGCGCGAGCGCCTCGCAGAACTTATGCCGGCGGCGCTGGTGCCGCGCCTGCACGTCATGGACGAGCTGCCCATCCGCACCTCCGGCAAGGTGGACAAGAAGGCATTGCCGTGGCCGCTGCCCGCCAGCGTGGACGCGGTTGGCTTGAGCGAGACCGAGACGTGGGTGGCGGAGCAGTGGGTTGTGGTCCTCGGCCTGGACGTGCCGGGCCGCGACGCGGACTTCTTCGAGCTCGGCGGCTCCTCGCTTGCGGCCGCCGCGCTGATCACGCGCCTGCGCGAGCGTGTGCCCACAATCGCGGTGCGCGACCTCTACGACCACCCCAGGTTGGAAACGCTTGCCTCGCTTATCGACGAGCTCGCGCTGTCCAACCGCACCGCCAAGCGCGAACGCGAGGTAGAGCCGGTCGGCGCCGGCACCCGCGTGGCGCAGACTTTGGCGCTGATCCCAGTGATGACGTTGAAGGCCGCTACGGCCGTGACGTGGGTGGCTATCGCGGCGAACCTGCTGGGCTTGACCGAGCTGAGCTGGTCCTGGCTGGCCGCCGCGTTCGTGGTGCTGTGCACCCCGTTCGGGCGCATCCCCATCGGCGCGCTGGGCGCCCGCATCATCCGCGGCCGCATCAAGCCCGGCGTGTACAAGCGCGGCGGCGCGCAGCACGTGCGGCTATGGGCGGCCGAGCGCTGGCTGGCGGCCTCCGGCGCGCTGAATATCTCCAGCGCCAACGCCGCGAAGATCACCGCCCGCATGCTGGGCGCGAAGATCGGCAAGGGCGTGGACATGCACGCCTTTGCACCGGTGACGGGCCTGCTTTCCATCGGCGAGGGCTCCGCCATCGAGCCGGAGGTGGACCTGTCGGGTGTGTGGCTCGACGGCGACGAGCTGCACGTCGGCGAGGTGCGCATCGGTGCGGAGGCCCGCGTCGGCGCGCGCTCCACGCTCATGCCCGGCACTGAGATCCGCGACGGCGCGCACGTGGAGGCCGGATCCACCGTCACCGGCCGCAAGCCTGTGAAGAAGCGCTCGCGCTGGGCGGGCTCCCCCGCACGCAAGGTGGGCCGCTCCAAGCACCGCTTCCCCAACGAGCGCCCGCCGCGCCGCCCGCTGTGGGCGCTCGGCTACGGCCTGACGTCGCTGTTCCTCGCGCTGCTTCCGGCTGCGGCGGCTGTCGCTGGCGCCGCCGCGACGGTGGGGCTGGCGCACCTTACGCACACCTCGTCGGTGTGGGGCCTGCTCGTGTTCGCCCCGGTCGGCGGGCTGGTCTACATCGGTTGCGGTCTGGGGTTGACGTGGCTGGCCGTGAGGTTGACGTCGATAGGCGTAAAGCCCGGCGTGTTCCCGGTGCGCAGCATGCACGGCTGGGCGCTGTGGACCGTGACCAGGCTTATGGACGACGCCCGCACCCGCTACTTCCCTATCTACGCGGGCCTGGCCACCCCGGTGTGGCTGCGGTCGCTGGGCGCGCACATCGGCGAGCGCGCCGAGGTGTCCACCGCCGTGATGGTGCCGAAGCTGACCGAGGTGCGCGACGGGGCCTTCCTTGCCGACGACACCATGGTGGGCACCTACGAACTCGGCGACGGCTGGATCCGCACCGACCGCACCGTGGTGGGCAAACGCTCGTTTTTGGGCAACTCCGGCATGCTCGCGCCCGGCCGCAAGCTGGCCAAGCAGTCGCTGGTTGCAGTGCTGTCCGCGTCCCCGAAGAAGTCCAAGGCAGGCTCGAACTGGTGGGGCTCCCCGCCGGAGCGCATGCGTCGCGTCGAGGTGGAGGCCAGCGGCGAAGCGACCTACAAGCCGTCCGCGTCCCTGATGCGCAAGCGCGGGTTGATTGAGACGCTGCGGCTTCTGGCTCCCATGACGCAGGCGGTGCTCGCCGCGGTGTTCGCCGCGGGCGTGGTGACGCTGCTTGAACACTTTGGCTTCTGGACGTACCTGCTCGGCGGCCTGGTGTGGATGGCCGTGGGCGTGCTCGCCGTACTGTCCGCCGTGGTGGCGAAGTGGGTGCTGGTCGGGCGCCATAAGGCTGCCGAGCACCCGCTGTACTCCTGGTTTGTCTGGCTCAACGAGCTGCAGGACCAGTTCGTCGAGGTTGTCGCCGCGCCGTGGTTCTTCAACTGGGCCTCCGGCGCCGGCGAGATGAACCTGGTGCTGCGGGCGCTGGGCGTGCGCGTGGGCCGCGGCGCGTGGATCGAGTCCTACTGGTTCCCGGAGACGGACCTGTGCGTGGTGGGCCGCGGGGCAAGTGTCGGCCCGGGCACGGTGGTGCAGACGCACCTGTTCCAGGACCGCGTGATGTCGCTGGACACGGTGTCCATCCTGGATTCGGCGACGTTGGCCGCGCACTCGGTGTCCTTGCCGGGCTCCGTGATCGGCGCGGGTGCGACGGTGGGCCCGGGCTCGCTGGTCATGCGCGGCGACGAGGTGCCGGCCATGACTGTGTGGCAGGGCAACCCGGTGGAGCCGCAGTAGGGGTTTATTGCCCTACGATCTGTGCAATCCCTTTCATTGGGAGTAGCAGGTGCAGCGGCTCCCCCGGCATCTAGCGGAAATCGGCGTGGCGGAGGTAGAAGTCCTTCGCCGACTGGTCGAGCGCGTGGACCACAACTGCTGCCGCCCCGACCGCCGCTGCAGCTGTGAAACACCGCGCTAAAGCATCGCGTAACAGCGCTCGACCAACGCCTTTGCCCTGCGCACCCGCGTCCACAGCCAGCCGAGCAAGAATGATCACGGGAATCGGATCCGGCCGGCCTCTTGCGAAGCTGCCCGGTGCGGCCTCCTTTTCCAACCCCCGGTACAGATCGCGTAATAGCCAGCGACGTGCTCGTTCCACGTCGACACATAGACCGCGCAGTTTTTCGCGCGCTGGTTTTGCATCGCATACCGGTGGAACCACAAGTCCAAGGATGAGACTCCACACCGAAACGACGCTCGGTCATCGCTTTTCACCAACTGCCGTGGCGGCTGAAGGACGCCTTCAGCCGCCAAAGCTGAATTCCTTCCCGAATGGACTGTCTGCCGCAAACAGCTCAGCCAACTTCCTAAAGTCTGCGGGATGCTCTAGAAGTTTCTCCACGTGCGAGAAGTTCTCTTCACTCAGAACGAACCAGCGCTGATCAGCGAGCACCATTTCAGCTCGCTCAACAGCGCTCTCCAGCACAAACTCCGAGACTGACTTATTAGTCGCCTCCGCAGCCTGCCTGAGCCGGTCATCTTGTAGCGCCGTGGTCCGAAGATTCAACCGGCGATCTTTCACTGTCATTCGCCTCCCCCCTCGATGATGTACGCACATTGTACATACGGTGCGGTGGCGTACGTCAACGGATCTGAAACGGCAGCCAGTGGATCAGTGGATCAGCTCCGGGGGCACTGCCGGCAAGCCGAGGCCACCCAAAACTTCCTGCACGCGCGGCGCAAGCACCGCAAACGCCCCGCCAATCGCGGCGAGAATGCCAATAGCTACCGCGATCTTCTCGCCGGTGGAGGAACCGCCAGCGGTATCCGCGGGCGTATCCGGGTTGGACTCTGCCGGGGGCGCCGCCACGCGCTTCTGCTTGGAAAAGTCCTGGTACTTGATCATCTTCGCCTCGCCGTCGGGGTTGGCCAGGCCGTGGTCGTCCTTGAAGTCCCATGCCTCGACGCGGATGCGGTCGTCGTAGACCTTCACACGCAGGCCGGTCGCGGCCTTGTCGTCCACGATCTCCTCGTCGTGGTCGCCGTCCGGCAGGTACTCGTTCAAGATCGCGCCCGTGTTCACCACGGGAAAGCCGATGGCGCCCTGCATGGTGCCGTCGTAACGCCTGGTGCCCCACCAGTTGTTCTGCTTTAGCGAGGAGTGCGAGTGACTGGTGAACGCGACAACGTCGTTGTACTTCGACAGAACGTCGGAGATGGCTTGTTCGTCCTCAAAATCGTTCTGATACCAGGCGGAATGGCTCATGGACACCGTCCCCGGCAGCAGCGGGTGCGTGAACACCAGCGCGGTCACGCCCTGCGCGTCCCAGTGCGCGAGGCGCTCGTCCAGCCACTGCAGCTGCTCGGCGGAGATGCGCTGGAACGGCTCCTTGCCCCCGCGGTCGATGTCGGAGTAGTACTCCGTGTTGACGGAAATCAGCGGCGTGCCGTTGACCACCACCTCGTTCCACGGTTTGTCTTGTCCGGAGTATTTGAGGAAGCGCTGCATGTGCACCTCCGAGGTTTCCTTGCCGTACATCTCGTGGTTGCCGATGGTCCACAGCTCCACACCTGAATCGTGCGGCGCCTCCTCGCGCGCGGCGAGGAATCTGTCCCACTGCTCCTGGCTGCCGTTGTCCACCAGGTCGCCGTTGATCACCAGCGCGCCCGCTTTCTCCGGCATTGCGTTGAGGCGGCTAATGGCCAGCTTGTAATCCTCCGGGTCGTCCTGCGGGTCGGAGATGACGTCGATGATGGTGTTGGGCTTGTCCGCGATCTTGGTAAACGGCGCACGCACCGTGACGTTGTCCACTGCCCACCAGTAGTCGTCGTTGCCGCCGAGGTAGCCGAAGGTCACCTGCATGGTCTTGGCGCCTTCCGGCACGTCGAGCTCGAAGTACTCGTGTGAGGAGTAGCGGTCGTGCGTCAGCTTATCGACGACCTCCGGTTCCCCACCATCGAAACTCACCGCAACCTGCGCATGCTGGCCGTCCTTGCCCTGGCGGTAGTGTTGGTCAAACTCGAGGGCGACGGTGTCCTGGCCGGCAACGTCGATCGGCGCGGTGTTCATGCGCGCATCCATGGAGTCGCGTTCGGCCAGGCGCTGCTGCTTCGAGTCGATGATGGCGAACTGGTCGTGGCCTTGCGTAAAGAAGTGGCGCTCATCCGTGCCTGCGGCCCACGTCCAGTGACGCACGTCCGAGAGGGTCCAGCCGTTCCAGCGCGCCTCGCCGGAAGTCACGCCGGAGACCTTCTGCGACCAGCCCTCCGGCAGGTCGTGGGTGAAATGTGCGGGGTTAGCTACCCCGTCGAAGCTTTCGAAGTACAGGTACGGGCGGGTGGATTCTGGAAACGCGTCCGGCTGTGCGGCCAGCGCGTGCGGGGTGGCGGCAGCGATCGTGAAGGCGGCGACAGTAAACGTGGCGAAGGTGTGGCGTGTTGTCATGCGTCAAAAATTAGCGCCAGCTTAAAGATTCCGCAGCGCAAGTTCAGACAGCAAAGTGCCCGGCTGACGGATTCAGCCGGGCGTCGCAAAGCGAAGTGCGTTTAGTCGCCGATTTGATCGCGGCCGCGCTTCACGATCAGCGGATCCGGCTCGCCGACAACCTCGTGGTCCTTGTTCGTGTACTCGAACTTGCTCAAGATGTAGCGCATCGCGTTGAGGCGGGCGCGCTTCTTGTCGTTGGACTTAATGGTGATCCACGGCGACTCGTCGGTGTCCGTGTAGCGGAACTGCTCCTCCTTGGCGCGGGTGTAGTCCTCCCACTTGTCCAGGGAGGCCAGGTCCATCGGCGAGAGCTTCCACTGGCGCACCGGGTCCACTTGACGGATGGCGAAGCGGGTGCGCTGCTCCTTCTGGGTCACGGAGAACCAGAACTTAGTCAGGGAGATGCCGGAGCCGAGGATCATGTTCTCCAGCATCGGCACCTCGCGCAGGAACTCGGCGTGCTGCGACTCGGTGCAGAAGCCCATGACGCGCTCGACGCCCGAGCGGTTGTACCAGGAGCGGTCGAAGAAGACGATCTCGCCGGCCGACGGGAAGTGCTGGATGTAGCGCTGGAAGTACCAGGAGGTGGACTCGCGCGGGGACGGCTTCTCCAGCGCCACGGTGCGCGCACCACGGGGGTTGAGGTGCTCGTTGAAGCGCTTGATGGTGCCGCCCTTGCCGGCCGCGTCGCGGCCCTCGAAGAGGATGATGTGGCGCTGGCCGGTGTCCTTGGTCCAGTTCTGCCACTTCAGCAGCTCAATCTGCAGGGCGCGCTTTTCCTTCTCGTAGTCGTCGCGGGAAAGACGCTCGTCGTAGGGGTAGTTCTCGCGCCACGTCTGGATGGCGGTGCCGTCCGGCATGAGCAGGACCGGGTCGTCCTCGTCGGTGTCGTCCACAACCCAGCCTTCGGTCTGGGCGAGGTCGATCATCGGCAGTTCGTCGTCTTTGTTGTCAGCCATGTCTTCCAGTCTATTCGGCCCGGGCGCGGTGTGCCGGAGAAGTATGCGGGAATGCAAAAAGGCCCCGCCGCTTAGCGACGGGACCTTCGGCTATGCGCGTTACAGTTACGCGACCAGGCCCATCAGCTTGGAAACAGCCTCAGCCAGCTCGCCGAGGTTGCCCAGCAGCTCAACGAGAGCGCCCGGGACGCGGGTGACGCCGTTGTCGCCGTTACCGGAGGAAAGTGCAACCCAGTTGGTCAATGCTTCCATGATGATTCTCCTTTAGAAAAGTTTGTATTGAGTGGGGTGAAGGCTTACTTGGAGACCTTGTCAGCGAAGTCCTTGATGGTCTTCGGGGTCTTGGTGAAGAGCTTGGAGAGGTTCTTCGCGAAGGTTGCGAACGTTTCCAGGGCCTTCTTAGCGGACTTGAGATCGAAAGGCATTGATTTCCCCTTTTCGATAGGTGCCAGTGGTTGTCTGGCAAAACTTGACAGGTACTGACACCCTGCGGGCGTCACAGGAGGAATTTTGCCACATCAACCAGCTACGTCAAGCGCTTTCTGAAAATTAGATTTGCACCACACAGGAAGCTTCAAGCTGGTAGGCGTTCACCGAAACGTAACCTTTTCGCGACCGTGCCGATAACCTGCCCCGACCGATTCTCGAAAGTTAACACCAATTGAATACCCGCCAGAACGTGTAACTCAAGCGGTCCTAATGGCGATCTGTACAGGTTCAAATTTCGACCACCGCCGTGACTTTTTACACCAATACGGGGGTGGGGCGGAGCTGACGTCGATAGGCAACAAAAAAGCGCGCCCCGAGGGACGCGCTTTAGTCGGGCTGATTTACATCATGCCCATGGCCTCCGGGTCCATGCCCGGGTTCGCACCAGCCGGCTCCGGCTTGTCGGCCACGACAGCCTCGGTGGTGAGGAACAGCGCGGCGATGGACGCGGCGTTCTGGAGCGCAGAACGGGTCACCTTGGCCGGGTCGGCGATGCCGCTGGCGAGCATGTCCACGTACTCGCCGGTGGCGGCGTTCAGGCCCTCGCCGTCCGGGAGGTTGGCAACCTTGTCGGCCACCACACCCGGCTCCAGGCCAGCGTTCAGCGCAATCTGCTTCAGCGGCGCGGACAGGGCCTCGCGGACGATCTTCACGCCGGTGGCCTCGTCGCCCTCCAGGCCGAGGTCGTCGACGAGCTCGTTGGCGGCCTGCAGCAGGGCCACGCCACCGCCGGCGACGATGCCCTCCTCAACGGCAGCCTTCGCGTTACGCACAGCATCCTCGATGCGCAGCTTCTGCTCCTTCAGCTCCACCTCGGTGGCGGCACCGACCTTGATCACCGCAACGCCGCCGGCCAGCTTGGCCAGGCGCTCCTGCAGCTTCTCGCGGTCGTACTCGGAGTCGGAGTTGTCGATCTCGGCGCGGATCTGCTTCACACGGCCGTCGATCTGCGCCTGCTCGCCGGCACCCTGGACGATGGTGGTCTCGTCCTTGGTCACCACGACCTTGCGGGCCTGGCCGAGCAGCTCGATGCCGGCGGTCTCAAGCGACAGGCCTACCTCCTCGGAGATGACCTGGCCGCCAGTGAGGATGGCCAGGTCCTGCAGCATCGCCTTGCGACGGTCACCGAAGCCCGGCGCCTTCACGGCAACGGACTTGAAGGTGCCGCGGATCTTGTTCACCACGAGGGTGGACAGGGCCTCGCCCTCGACATCCTCGGCGATGATCAGCAGCGGCTTGCCGGACTGCATGACCTGCTCCAGCACCGGCACGAGCTCCTTGACGTTGGAGATCTTGCCGGAGACCAGCAGGATGTACGGGTCTTCGAGCACAGCCTCGCCGCGCTCCATGTCGGTGGCGAAGTATGCGGAGATGAAGCCCTTGTCAAAGCGCATGCCCTCGGTGACCTCGAGGTCCACGCCGAAGGTGTTGGACTCCTCCACCGTGATCACGGATTCCTTGTTCACGGCACCGTTGCCCACGGCGTACATCGCCTCGGCGATCTTCTTGCCGATCTCCGGGTCGGACGCGGAAATACCGGCGGTGGAAGCGATCTCCTCCTGGGTCTCAACTTCCTTGGCCTGGTCCAGCAGGTACTTCGACACCTTGTCGGTGGCGGCCTGGATGCCACGCTTAATACCCATCGGGTTGGAGCCAGCCGCGACGTTGCGCAGGCCCTCGCGCACGAGCGCCTGGGCGAGCACGGTAGCGGTGGTGGTGCCGTCGCCAGCGACGTCGTCGGTCTTCTTGGCAACTTCCTTGACCAGCTCAGCGCCGATCTTCTCGTACGGGTCCTCGAGGTCGATCTCGCGAGCGATGCTCACGCCGTCGTTGGTGATGGTCGGGGCGCCCCAGGACTTCTCCAGCACCACGTTGCGGCCCTTCGGGCCCAGCGTGACCTTCACTGCGTCAGCCAGCGTGTTCAGGCCGGTTTCCAGGCCACGGCGCGCTTCCTCGTCGAATGCAATCATCTTTGCCATGCGAGTGTGTCACTCCTTATATATAGGCGTTCATGGACGATCACTCAGGTCGTCGGTGCAAGCAGGCGCCCGCGACGGCACGGCTGACGAGTGGTCTCAGCCTCACCCGCTTTATCGGTTTGTTTGGCACTCGGTTTGCGTGAGTGCCAGCCACATTTTTAGCACTCGACGGGGTTGAGTGCAAGGAACGCAAGTGTGCGTCGATCCGTGCTGCTGGATGCTTACCGGTTCGAGGATGCTTACTGCAGGATGCTTACTGGTTCGAGGATGCTTACTGCAGGATGCTTACTTCTCGAGTAGCACGGGCGAGAACGCCGGAGGTTACTCGAACAATAAGCATCCTGGGGTAAGCATCTAGCCGGGTAAGCATCCTGGGGTAAGCATTTGCGGCCCAACAGCGGCCAAACCCCGCGCGACAGCGCCCAACACCGCCCCAATTCCGCCCCCAATTCCGCCGAACCGGCCCTACCATCGCTGCTAGCGTGGTGCCATGACTGACAACACAGCAAACGCCACGTACACCCCGCAACGCGACCGCATCTTCAGCGACCTCTCCAAGCTGGTCTCCTTCAACTCGGTGCACTCCACGCCCGAGCTGGCGGACCAGCACGAGGACGCTTGCGCCTGGACGGTAAAGGCCCTGGAGGATCTGGGGCTGGACGTGACTCGCTACCCGACGGTGGATGACGCTGACACGATCGTCGCCAAGCGTGAGCCAAAAAACGGCGCACCGACGGTGCTGCTGTACTCCCACTACGACGTGGTCCCCGCGAACAACCCGGACGCCTGGACAAACAGCCCGTTCGAGCTGACGGAGCGAAACGGCCGCTGGTACGGCCGCGGCGCCGCGGACTGCAAGGGAAACCTGGCCATGCACCTGGAGGCGCTGCGCCTGCTGGAGGAAAACGGCGGCACTGATCTGGGCCTGAAGGTCGTGGTCGAGGGCTCCGAGGAGCTCGGCGGCAAGGACGGACTGGGCAAGCTCATCGAGGAACAGCCGGAGGTGTTCGAGGCGGACGCGATCCTCATCGCCGACTCCGGCAACGTGGCAGTCGGCGTGCCTACGCTGACCACTTCGCTGCGCGGCGGCGCTCAGGTGAAGGTGACGGTGGAGACGCTGGCGAACCAGGTCCACTCCGGCAGCTTCGGCGGCGGCGCCCCGGACGCCGCGCACGCCCTGGTGGTCATCGCGAACTCGCTTTTCGACGAGCACGGCCGCACCACCATCGACGGCGTGGACACCACCACGAAGTGGGACGGCGACGCTTACGACCGCGAATCCTTCCGCGCCGACGCCACCGTGCTCGAGGGCGTGCAGCTGCTCGGCACCGCGGACGACGAGCCGGCCGACCTGGTGTGGGCGCGCCCGGCGGTGACCATGATCGGGTTCACCTCCACCCCGGTGGCCGAGGCCATGAACGCGGTGAATGCGCGAGCGGAGGCTCAGTTCAACCTGCGCGTGCCGGCCGGCCAGAGCGCCGCCGAGATCGCGCAGAAGATGGAGGAGCACATCAAGTCCCACACCCCGTGGGGCGCCAAGGTCGAGGTTGAGGTCAGCGGCGTCAACGAGCCCTTTGCGACGGATCCGTCGGCAGGCGCAGTGGCCGCGCTCGGCGAGTGCCTCAAGGAGGCCTACGGCGCCGACAAGCTGTCCGTGGTCGGCTCCGGCGGTTCCATCCCGCTGACCATCACGCTGCAGAACACCTTCCCGGATGCGGAGATCGCGCTCTACGGCGTGGAGGAGCCGATGTGCGGCATCCACGGCGTGGACGAGTCCGTCGATCCGACGGAGATCGAGCGCATTGCGGTGGCGGAGGCTGCTTTCCTGCAGCGTTTCGGCAAGTAGCACCAAAAATCGCTACAGTTAGTTCCCAACGGCCGCGCCACCGGTGTTGACGCGTAGATACCCAGTTACCGCTGGAGTGAGTATTTTCTGTGTGAACTCAATGAGCTCCCCCGCTTGAGGCGCGGTGTGCCCTGCACGCACACGACCAGAGGAGGGCCGCGCACCTCGTGCTGATACTGCTCATCGCGCTCACCGCCGCCACGCTCGCCGCCCCTGCGCTCATCCGCACGGTGGGTCGCGCCGCGTTCGGGCTCCTCGCGCTCGTGCCGCTGGGCGGGTTCATCTGGGTGGTGCGTCTGTTCGCCACCGGGATGTTCCGCGACGGCGGCGAGGTCAAAGCGGTGTTCACGTGGATGCCGTCGACGAACCTCAACTTGGAGTTCCGCCTGGACGCCCTCGCGGGCTTGTTCAGCCTGATCATCCTGGGTATCGGCGCGCTGGTGCTGCTGTATTGTTGGGGCTACTTCGACTCCAACCCGCGCCGCCTGGCCAAGTTCGGCTTCGAGCTGACCTTCTTTGCCACGGTCATGTACGGCCTGGTCATCGCCGACAACTTCCTGCTCATGTACGTGTTCTGGGAGTTGACGTCGGTGCTGTCGTACATGCTTGTCTCCTATTACGGCGAGCGCGCATCTTCTCGACGGGCCGCCATGCAGGCGCTGATGGTGACAACCCTCGGCGGGCTGGCCATGCTCGTGGGCATCAACCTGCTCGGCTTTCAGGCGCAGATTTGGAAGCTGTCGGACATCCCCCAGATCACCGACATTGAAAACACCCCGGCGATCTCCGCCGCCATCGTGCTGATCATGCTGGGCGCGCTGACCAAGTCCGCCCAGTCGCCCTGGCACTTCTGGCTGCCCGGCGCGATGGCCGCGCCCACCCCGGTGTCCGCCTACCTGCACTCCGCGGCGATGGTGAAGGCCGGCATTTACCTGGTGGCGCGTTTGGCGCCGGACCTGTCGGCGGTGAACACCTGGCACCTGGTGGTGCTGTCCACCGGCGGGTTCACCATGCTGCTGGGCGGCTGGATGGCGCTGAAGCAGCGGGACTTGAAGCTGATTTTGGCGTACGGCACCGTCAGCCAGCTGGGCTTTATCACCACCGTCATCGGCGTGGGCTCGCGCGAGGCCACCATGGCGGGGTTGGCCATCACGTTCGCGCACTCGCTGTTCAAGGCGACGCTGTTCATGATCGTCGGCGCGATCGACCACACCACCGGCACCCGCGATATTCACGAGCTGTCCGGGCTGGGCAGAAAGCAGCCGCTTTTGGCCACGCTGGCGATTATCTCCGCGGCGTCGATGGCGGGCATCCCGCCGCTGTTCGGCTTTGTGGCCAAGGAGACCGCGCTGGACGCCATCCTGCACGAGGAGCTGCTCACCGGCATGCCCGGCAAGATCACCCTGGTGGTGCTGGTAGTCGGCTCGATCCTCACCATGGCGTACTCGCTGTACTTCATCTACGGCGCGTTTGCCACCAAGGGCCAGCCGTGGGCGGACGGGCAGTCCCCGGCGGTGCGCGACATGCACTCCCCCAGCCCGAAACTGTGGCTCTCCCCTGCGGTGCTCACCGCCTGCACGGTGGGCTTCGGCGTGGTGCCGGCAGGGCTGTCCGCGCCGATCAACGAGTACCTCAACGTGCGCTTCCCGGACGTCGACGGCACGGAGCTTGCGCTGTGGCACGGGTTCACGGTGCCGCTGGCGCTGTCCGGCGTGATCATCTTCGCCGGCGCCATCATGTTCTGGCAGCGTTCGGTTGTGGCCAAGGCGCAGTTCGATCGTCCTGCCCTCGGTGACGCAAACGCCGTGTGGGACGCCATCATGGACACGCTGCGCCGCTGGTCGCTGAAGCTGACGGCGTCCACGCAGCGCGGCTCGCTGACCATTAACCTGGCTGTTATCTTCACCTTCTTGGCCGTGGTGCCGCTGGCCGCGCTGATCCTGGGCGATTCCAACAACATCCGCATGCAGGTGTGGGACAACGTCTGGCAGGGCTTGGCCGTGACCGTCATGGCGGGCCTGGCGGTTTTCGCCGCCATGCAACGCAACCGCCTCTCGGGCGTGATCATGGTGGGCCTGACCGGCTACTTCATGGCGCTGATTTTCGTGCTGCACGGCGCACCGGACCTGGCGCTGACGCAGGCGCTGGTGGAGACCATCGTGATGGTGGTGTTCATGCTGGTGCTGCGCAAGATGCCCACGGAAACGGAGCAGCGCAACGAGGACAACCGTCTGCGCGCCTGGCTGGCCATCGGTACCGGCGTTTCCGTGGTCACAGTGGCAATGACGGCCATGTCCGCGCGCGTGGCGGAGCCGATCTCCAAGTACATGCCGGAGCTGGCGTACGAGATCGGCCACGGCCGCAACACCGTCAACGTGCTACTGGTGGACCTGCGCGCGGCGGACACGTTCGGCGAGACGCTGGTGCTGGTGATCGCCGCTACCGGCATCGCCAGCCTGATTTTCGGCACGTTCCGCTTCGACCCTGAGTCGCGCCGGCCCACCCTGTCCACCACGAAGGCGCGCTGGCTCGCCTCCGGCGTGGAGACGGAGACCGCGCAGAACCGCTCCATCCTGGTGGATGTGGTCACGCGCCTGCTCTTCCCGTCGATGATGCTGCTGTCGGCCTACTTCTTCTTCTCCGGCCACAACGCCCCGGGCGGCGGGTTCGCTGGCGGGCTCGTCGCGGCGCTTGCGCTGACGCTGCGGTACCTGGCGGGAGGACGTCGAGAAGCAGAAGAAACGCTCCCGGTGCACCCGGGCAAGGTGCTCGGCATCGGCATCATGTTCACCACCGCGGCCGCGGTCGCCCCGATGTTCTTCGGGATGCCGCCGCTGACCTCCTCGTACGCCGAGTTCAGCGTGCCGCTCATCGGCGACGTGACGGTACCGTCCGCCCTGGTCTTCGACGCGGGCGTCTACATCATCGTCGTCGGGCTGATCATGCACGTGCTGGCCTCCATGGGCGCCTACCTGGACCGCGAGGAGGACACCAGAAAGCAGCGAGCCCGCGACCGTGCGCGCGAGCTGCAGGCCAAAAACGAGGAGCGGCGCAGGCTCATGTCCAGGAACCGCAGGGCGCGTTACGACGAGCGCGCGGCGGTGGCGGCCAGTGGATCGTCCATAAGCAAACGCGAAAGGAGAGGCGAGTAGATGGAAGCGAACCTGTTTTTGCTCATCGGCTCCGGTGTGCTGATCGCGTGCGGCGTGTACCTGATGCTGGACAAGTCCATGACCCGCATGATCATGGGCGTGACCCTGATCGGCAACGGCGCCAACCTCCTGCTGCTGCAGTCCGGCGGGCCCGCTGGCTCCCCGCCGATCATCGGACGCGACTCCGAAGCGGCCGCCGACAGCGCGGACCCGCTGGCGCAGGCGATGATCCTGACCGCGATTGTGATCTCCATGGCCATGGTCGGCTTCATGCTCGCCCTGGCCTACCGCCAGTACCGCTACCGCACCGACGACATCGTGGAGCGGGACGAGGAGGATCGCGCAATCGCCGCGCGCCCCAAATCAGCCTCCCCGGACCGCGACAAATCCGACGATGCGCAAACCGGTAAAGCCAGCCCGTCCGGCCACTCGTTCGGCCCCAAGCCGTTCGAGGACCCGGTGAAGGAAGTCAAGGGAGGCCACGATGCGAAATAGCTTCATGGCCTTCGCCGACTGGGTGCTGCCCGCCATGCCGTACCTGACGGTCATGCCGATCATCCTGCCCGCATTCGCCGCCGGGCTAATCATGCTATTCCGCGGCGTGAACCTGCAGCGCTTCATCGCCTTGGGCACCCTGGCCGCGCTGACCGTGATCGCAGCGGTGCTGATCATCGTGGCCGACACCCACGGCATCCAGACGGTGCAGATGGGCGGTTGGGACGCGCCGGTGGGCATCACCATGGTGGCAGACCGGTTGAGCTCCATCATGCTGTTCGTCTCATCCATCGTGCTGTTTGCAGTGATGTGGTACGGCATCTCGCAGGGGCTTCGCGACGGCGACGAGGACGACCCCGTCGCCGTCTTCCTGCCCACCTACATGCTGCTGAGCATGGGTGTGAACCTGTCGTTCCTCGCCGGCGATCTATTCAATCTCTACGTCGGCTTCGAAGTCTTCCTGGTGGCCTCCTACGTGCTGTTGACTCTTGGTGCGTCCCCGCAGCGTGTGCGCGCAGGCATCGGCTACGTCATGGTCTCCATGGCGTCCTCCATGGTCTTCCTGTTCGCGCTCGCACTGGTGTACGCGTCAGTGGGCACCGTGAACATGGCGCAGGCCGGCATCCGCATGGAGGAGCTGCCCACCGGCACCCGCGCGGCCATCTTCGCCACCTTCATCGTGGCCTTCGGCATCAAGGCGGCGATCTTCCCACTGGACGCGTGGCTGCCGGACTCCTACCCCACCGCCGCTTCCATCGTCACCGCCGTCTTCGCGGGACTTTTGACCAAGGTGGGCGTGTACGCCTTCATCCGCGTGCGCTCCACCGTGTTCACCGGCGGCGCCTTAGATTCCACGCTGATGGTGATCGCGCTGTTGACCATGATCGTGGGCGTGATGGGCGCGATCGCCCAAAACGACATCAAACGCTTGATGTCGTTCACCCTGGTCAGTCACATCGGCTACATGATCTTCGGCATCGCGCTCGGCTCGGTTGCGGGCCTGTCCGGCGCCATCTTCTACGCGGTGCACCACATTCTGGTGCAGACCTCCCTATTCCTGGTGGTCGGCCTGGTGGAGCGCCAAGCCGGCTCCGCGCAGCTGCGCCGTTTGGGCTCGTTGCTCTACACCGCTCCCGTGATTGCGCTGCTGTACCTCATCCCCGCGCTGAACCTGGGCGGCATCCCGCCGTTTTCTGGCTTCCTGGGCAAAGTCATGCTCATCCAGGCTGGCGCAGAGGACGGCTCCTGGCTGGCATGGGTGCTCATCGGCGGCGCGGTGATCACTTCACTGTTGACCCTGTACGCCATGATGAACGTGTGGTCCAAGGGCTTTCTCCGCGACCGCGCCGACGCCCCCGAAGGCGACGTTGTGTTGGCGCGCCCCGCGAACCTGGCCGCGCGCTTGGAAACCGTCGCCTCGGGCGACCGCGACGACGTCGGCCGTGTGCCCGCCGGCATGTTTTTGTCCACCGCGTTTTTGGTGCTTGCGTCCACCAGCATCACGTTTTTGGCTGGCCCGATCTCCAACATCACGGACCGCGCCGCCCAATCCGCCCAGGACCTGTCCATCTACCGAAGCGCCGTGCTTCTCGACGACCCTTCGGCCCCCACCCGCAACCTCGACGCCTTCCGCGAACAGACCGGCGCCGGCGGTGGCCGGGACTCCCTCGAACAACGGGACTCCTCCCGCCCCGCGGGTCCCACCAGCACCGGCGTGACCACCGAGAGGGTGCCGGAGCCCGCGGACGCTGAGTCCAACACAGAGTCCAACACAGAGCCAAACGAGGTGAGCCGCTGATGTTTTCCGGTATCGCCCACCGGTTCCGCCCGCTGACTGTAGCGTGGCTGACGTTCATGTGGATCCTGCTCATGGGCCAACTCAGCTGGGGCAACCTCGTCGCCGGGTTGGGTTTGGGCCTGCTCATCGTGCTGGCACTGCCCCTGCCGCCCGTTCCGCGCAGCGGCAACCGGGTGAACTGGCTCAAGCTGGCCGCGTTTGTGGCCGAGTGGTTCTTCGACCTGCTGGTGGCCTCGGCGAAAGTGGCGTGGCTGTCGCTGCGCCGCGCGCCGCAACCCCGAAACGCCGTGCTGCGCGTGCCAATGCGCCTGAGCAACGAGCTGGTGCTGTACCTAGCCACCTGCGCCTACAACCTGCAGCCCGGCGGCACTGTCACCGACATCGACCTGGCCAACCGCGAATGGACCGTGCACATCCTCGACGCCGACAGCGACGCCGCCATCGCCCGCGAAATTGAAAACGTGCAGAAATTGGAGCGCCAAATGATCGCCATCTTCGAAGGAGGCCGCTGACATGCACAGCACCGCCTACACCGTCTGCCTCACCGTGGCCGCCGTGTTCCTCGTCGCCGGATTTTTCATCTTCGCCTGGCGCGCCATCGTCGGCCCCGACTCCATGGACCGCATGCTGGCCAACGACGGCATCACCGCCTCCCTCCAATGCGCCCTCGCCCTCTACATCTGCTGGACGCTGGACACCACGGTGGTCAACGTCATGATCGTCATCGCCCTGCTCGGCTTCGTTGCCACCCTGTCCGTCGCCCGCTTCCGCAAGAGGGACGGTTCCCTATGATCGCCGACGCCATTTCTCTGCTGTTTATTCTCCCCGGCGCGTTCATGGTCTTCTCCGCCGCCGTGGGCACCGCCCGATTCAACTCCACCCTGGCGCGCGTGCATGCCATCACCAAACCCCAGACCACCGGCCTGGTGCTCATGATCACCGGCACCATCATCCGCGTCGTCACCGCCGAGGACTTCAGCGTCCACGAACGCGGCGACATCGGCATGATGGTGCTGCTCGTGATATTCGCCCTGATGACCAGCCCCGTCACCGCGCAGCGCCTCGGCCGCATCGCGCGACGCGAAGGCCTCTACGGCGACGACGAGCAGCTCACCCGCAACGACCGCCCCGCCAGCTACCACCCGCGGCGCATCAACCCTAAAGGCTAAGCTCCCACATCTCCGCGCAGGTCGCGTCCACGACGTCCTTCCAATCCCCGGTGCGCTGGTAGATCGCGCGCTGGCGCTCGTAGCCCGCGCCGCGCTCGATGATCTCACGGACCAAGTTCAGCTCGTCGACACAATCGAGGTCGGCGGCGACGGGCGTGAGCTCGTCGATAAGCAACTGCAACTCGGTCTTGATCCAGTCCTCGTCAGTGTCGCGCGAGGTGATCACCAGGGCGTCCATGCCGTAGCGGGCGCCGCGCCACTTGTTCTCCGCGACATGCCACTGCTGCAAAGTGGGCAGCTTTTCGCCGCGCTCGAGCATGCGGTCGTAGTGGACCACCAGGCAATGCGTCAGCGCCACGACGGCCGCGAGCTCGCGCAGATTACTCGTGGCGTCCGAAATACGCACCTCGACGGTGCCCCACTTCGCGGCCGGGCGCACGTCGAAATGCATGGAGCCCGTGTGGTTGATCACGCCCGAGGTCTGCTGGTCGCGCATGAAACCGACCCACTCGTCCCAGCTCTGGAACTGGTACGGCATGCCCGCGGTGGGCAGCTGCTGGTAGAGCATCGTGCGGTTCGACGCGTAAGAAGTGTCAATGCCGTCCCACCCCGGGCTCGACGCGCTTATGGCGAGGAGGTGCGGGTACTTGGTCATCACCGCGTTGATGATCGGCCACACCTTGTCCTCGTGGCTGATGCCCACATGGCAGTGGATCCCCCACAGCAGCATGTGCTGGCCCCAGTACTGCGTGCGGTTGACGATCTCCTCGTACGTGTGCTTCGGACTAAGCGGATTAGTGCGGAAATCCGAGAACGGGTGGCCTCCACTTGCCCAGAGCTTGAGGCCCATCTCGTCCGCGACCTCTTTAACCGCGTTGAGGTCGCGCTGGAGCGCCTTAATGGCCTCCTTGGTGTTGGCGCAGATCGGGGTGACCAACTCGATGGTGTTCTGCAGGAACTCCGGCTCAAGGTGGATGTCCGGGTGGCGGGCCTGCACCTCCTCGATCACCTCGGCGGCGCGGGGCACCAGGTCGCGCGTGACCGGGTCGACGAGGCAAATCTCCCACTCGACGCCAAGAGTGGGGCCGTCAGACCTGGCAAAATCGCGGAATGGATCCATAGTGGACGAGCCTATCCGCTGCCGGGCTTTGGGCGGGTGCCGGAGGCGGGTTTATATGCGCGGGCGTTGGGGGGGTGTTCTGTTCAGGTACCGCCGCGCCACCGTGCAGCCAATGCCGGTTCGCCCGCCATCACGCCGAAACCGGCTACCTAGAACCGGTTTTCTGGGAGGGTGCACTCTGGGCAGGCGACGACTCTGCAAATGGTGAAAGGCAGATGGTGAATCCGCGCGGATTTTGCGGGCGGGATCAAGCGGTTAATGCGCCACGATTGAATATTTGCTGGAGTATCTC
>ERZ1030898.7-NODE-7-length-84803-cov-47.679190_pt1 | contig 84803 bp, 103 predicted proteins | sample MGYA00517298_ERZ1030898 | MGnify/ENA primary metagenome ERZ1030898 (study PRJEB33718, sample SAMN03159684) | human skin metagenome | collected 2014-05-20 | study: EMG produced TPA metagenomics assembly of the PRJNA266117 data set (Human skin bacterial metagenome and... | reverse complement strand
GAGATCTACACCTAAGCCTTCGTCGGCAGCTCAGATGTGTATAAGAGACAGCTCCCGCACCGGCCCCCGCTCCCGCACCGGCACCCGCTCCCGCACCGGCCCCGGCACCAGCGCCGGCTCCGGCGCCCGCACCGGCCCCGGCACCAGCACCCGCCCCGGCACCGCAGCCTGAAAAGGACCCCGTATGGGGTGGGTGGCGAGGGAACTAAACCCTCCACCATCAGCGAAAACCCCCGCAACTGGCTCGTCCCGGTTGCGGGGGTTTTGCTATGCGCGGACACCACCGGCGCAGTGGTCGCAGCGGTGTCGCAGGCCGTCCCGTGCGGCCGGCACAGCAGCGGTCACAGCCCCGTACGTATCACGCAGTGATGGCGGTGGCGAGTGCGCCGGCCACGGCTTCGGCGACGGGCGGTGGGAACGCGTTGCCGACCTGGCGCCACTGCGCGACTTTGCTGCCCGTCCATTGCCAATCGGCGGGGAACCCCTGGATCACGCCGCCCATCTGCACGGTGAGTCTGGGCATGTTCGCCGGGTCACCGACGGGAAAGTCCGGTCCTGGCGGCGCTAGTGCCACAGACGTGGCCTTCACACCGAGCGCGTTCCACGCCTTGCGTGCCCGAGATGGGCCAAGATCGGCGCCGCCGTGTTTCTTCGACCCGCCGACAAGCGTGGGCGCAACAGTGTCTGCCTGCTTTGCCCACGCCGCGGCTCCCGGCCAGCCGCCCGCGGCCATGAGGTCGCCCAGCGCCTCGCCGACAGTGACAACCTCGTCTGCCGGCTCAGGCCATGCAAAGCGGTCGGCGTACTCATGCTTCACGGCGGCGAGAATGAACCTGGGACGCAGTTGGGGGACACGAAAATCTCTGGCGAAGATCAGTTTCCACCACGCGGTGTAGCCCATCTCGTCCAGACGGGTTAGCACGCCTTCGCGGTAGTCGTCGAACCGCCGCTGCGACAGCCCCTTGACGTTTTCCAGCATGACGGCGCGCGGGTTGCACTCGGCAATCAGCCGCAGTGCTTCGGGGAACAGGTCGCGCTCGTCGTCGCCGCCAAGTTGCCGGCCTGCTTCGGAAAACGGCGGGCAGGGCACGCCGCCGGCGAACAGATCAACCTGGTCGCGGTAGTCGGTGGCCGAGAACTCGCGCACGTCCATCTCGATCACCGGCCACGGGTGCGGACGATCCGGGGACGTGCCGTTTTTGCGGAGCGTGTTGCAGGCGTCGGCGTCCACCTCGACGACGGCGAGGTGGCGGAATCCGGCGCGCTCGATACCGAGGGCTTGACCGCCGGCGCCGCCGCATATCTCGATGGAGGTCAAATCAGGTGTGGTCACGAAAATCCTTGTGCTCGGTGTGACTATCGGACACATCAGCCTATCCCGCGCCGATCCGAAACCGGCGTGCCGCGGGGTACGGTTCGGGTCTGGCACCCCAGCGCATGCGAGGGCGCCTACGTTGTAGACTGCTACACGTACTTCCGACACGTCCCCGAGATTTTCAAGGAGCACTCATGGCCGTCATTATCGACACCGACGACTTCGTCGAACTGCTGAAAGCAGCCCAGGTCACCACGTTCACCGGCAAGGACGACCCGATCATGCGCTGTGTCTACCTCGACACCACCCGCGCGGCCGGCGAGGAGGTCGGCGAAGAAGATGTAATCGTCGCGCTCTCCGGCGACCGCAACGTGTGGGGCCAGTACACCTGCCCCGCCGAGGGCGACCTTGCCAACCCGCTGGTAATCGACATCGCGGCGAACAAGTGGATCATCTCGTCGGTCACCGCGGCGAAGAAGAACATGCAGGAACTAGAGGGCAAGAACGCCGAGTGCCGTGTCTCGCTGTCGATTACCGGCACCCACGGCAAGGACGCGCGCCTGGTGGTGCAGACCACCACCGACGGTATCCGCGGCGAAAAGGACATCGAGGCCATCATTCCGCTGGAAACCGAGGACTACCCAGTCGTCACCGCCGAGCAGTACCTGTCCGGCCAGTCGTTCAAGGTGGACGGCCAGGACATCGACGACCTGCCCGACGGCGCTGTGATGGGCTTCGACTCGTCGGCGACTGCCGTGATGGACAAAATCTCCGGCGTACTCAAAGACTCCGTCATGCAGTACCCGACCGGACACAGCGCAGGACGACGTATCCTGACCTGCGGCCCGCGCTGGCGCGGTTCGGTGCCGGGCTACGCCTTCACGAAGGAACAGGGCGAGGAGCCGCTGGTCGAGTTCGTCTCGATTGACCGCGGCAACTCCGACGACACCGGCGAGGACGTTGGCGAGGGTGAGGCATAAGTGACCGCCGACGCCCGCTGGGTCGTCGGAATCGACCCGTCGCTGACGTCCACCGGCATGGCCATCGTGGACGTACACACCGGCACGTCGTACACCGCTGCGGTGACATCGTCCGGCAAGAAAACGGACACGCTGACCATGCAGTCCGAGCGAATCCGCGACCTCACCGACCGAATCTGCGACTACGTGCGCGCAGCCAACCCCGCTCTCGTGGTGATCGAGTCCGCGACGTTTTCCACCCGCAGCGACACGTCCGCGCACCGGCGCGCCGGGCTGTGGTGGGCCGTAGTGAACGAGTTGATCGCCGATAGCGTGCCGGTGGTGATGTTGAGTCCCGGCGAGGTCAAGAAGTTCGCCACGGGCAAGGGCAATGCGGGCAAAGACGCGATGGTTGCCCGCGCTGCGACCACCTGGGGCGAGGACACGTTGGGGACGAACATCAACGACATCGCTGACGCGCTGTTCCTAGCCACTGCCGGGTCGTTTGGCCTGGGGTATCCGGTAGTGTTGTCCGAAACGAGTTACCGGGCGGACATCGCCCGCCGGCTCGCGGAACAGATCGACACCACACCCGCAAAGGAAGCGCCATGACAACCCCCAACCAGCAGTTCGCCACCGTGGAAGACCTGCTACAGGGTATCGAAGCGTCCACGCAGCGCCTGCTGCCGTACGAATACGCCTCCGCTGCAACAGTCGGTTCCTTCACCGACCAGGTGCTCATGGGAGACGACGAGGACGGCGCCGACGACGTAATCGGTATCTCTGCGGTCGTCTACGAGAAGAAACTGTTTAGCCTGTCGATTGCCGACGACTGGCTCGCCGAGCCGGACGTGCTGTCCACGATGATTAACGCGGTGATCGCCCAGGCGTTCTACCGCTACTCGCAGGAGTACGAGGCGAACGTGCGCTACGCCGAGGACTTCATCGACACCCACCCCGCCGGCCGTGACAAGGCCGTCGAGGAACTGCGCGCCGAGATTGCGCGCCTGCGCGAGGACTAGACTAAGTCTCACCCGAACCCACGGAAACCAAAACCCCGCCCCGGAGAAACCGGAGCGGGGTTTTGGTTCGTCCCAAGTCACCTGAACATGTCGTCGCGGCGACGCGCGAGTTCTTCTTCGTCCTTCAACGAGGTAAACGACACTTCCTGCGCCACATACGCATGCGCACCGGAACCGGACTGTTCGCGCTGCTGCTGGTTGCCGCGGCCCATGCCCATCGGACCCACACCGCCACGGGCCTGCTGGCCGACGGTACCGGCGCCAGCGCCGGCGGCGGTGCCGGAGGTAGCGCCCGCCTGCTGCATGGCACCGAGGGTCTTGTCCATCGGGCTGACACCCGTAAATGCGGGTCCGACGCGGCCGCCCACGGACCCTGCCCCCGCACCCGAACCCGCACCAGCACCGCCGGCGCGCATACCACCGAGGGCACCACCGGCCCGCGCGGCAACGGGGGACGTGGCTCCGGAGCCGGCACCGGACCCGATTCCGGAACCGAGTCCTGACCCAGACAGGCCGGGCATGCGCAGACCAGATGTCCCGGACCCGGACATGCCGGGCATGCGCAGACCAGATGTCCCGGTGCCGGACCCGGACCCGGACCCCATGCCCGGCGCAAGTCCCGGCCGCATGCCGGACGCCGTTGCCGCTGCCGGGTTGAACGCCGCAACGTCGCCGCGCTGTGCGGTGGCGAGTGCGCCACGGGTGGTCTGGGTGGACAGTTCGGGGATTCCGCCGCGCGGGTATGCCTGGGTCGGGTTTGCGCCGACGTACGGCATGGTGTCGCCGGTGCCGAGTCCGCCGCCGCGGAGTCCGTCGATGGGCCGGATCATCTGGTGGGCGACGGCTTCGCTGTTGGCGAGGGCGTTTTGTACGGCCGGCGACATGGTCTGCGGCGCGGACGGTGTGAGCAGTTGGCCCGACTGTTCGGGGCGTGTGATTTGGTTGAGCAGGGCGTTAAGGTCGGCGCGGTCGATGGAGGTAGGTCCGCCCGCGACAGTCTTGGGCAGGTTCGTCCCGTACGTCACCGACATCGGCGGCGACTTGACCTCGACCGGCATGGCCTGGCGCGTCGCGGCGACATCGAACACCGTGCCGGTGGTGGCGTTGGCCGCCCACATCGCACCGTACGCGGTCAGTGCGCCGGCGAGAATGGCCGGCGCTGCCGGGTTCCACCACATCTGCTTCGCGGCTTCTCGCTGCCACATCTTGTTGTTCTCGATGATCGACAGCGGCACGCGCCATGCGCGTGTGGAGTCGGCTCGGTTGGCGACCGCGTTCAGTTGTGTGCTCGCTGAAAATGCCTGTAACGCGAGTTCTTCGCTGTAGCGCAACTGGTCGCGTCCGACCTGCTCGATTTTCTCGCCGACTGCGCCGATGTTGGCTTCGGCGAGTTGCATGGCGTTGGTGTACTGCTCTTGTCCGTCCTCGGCAATCGCCGCGGCCATCAAATAATACGTGCCGGCCGCGGCCTTCGCTCCGGCAGACGAACCTGAAAGTCGGCGGTAGTTGGCTTCTGGCGGGTACAGAAACCACGGCTCCATAGCCATAGGGCACCTCCTGGGTACGAAAATACGTCGCACCTAGTCTAATGCCGGTGTCCAGCAGAAACTTCCCTGTGGCTCATGCGCCGCCCTGGGTGTCGGCTGCTTCGGCGGCTTGGCGGCGGTAGAACTCGATCATGTTTACGGTGCGATCCCGCATGGCGGCAAGGTGCATGTCGGGTCGGACACTTGCGAAACCAGACGTGAACACACCGGACTCGACCTCGTCGATGATCCAATCCACTTCGTCGTACAAGCCCTCCATGAACAACCCCGCCGCGAGCACCAGCACAGCGGGCGCGAGCGAAAACTGCCACGCCGACGCGTCGGGTACGCGCATGTCGCCGGTGCCGTAGACGGTGCGGTAGACGTGGTAGAACCCCGCAGGTCCGGGAATGGTAGCCAGCACCGCCGCGTCCTGCGGGTCGATGTCGCGGTGCGTGCCAATGGCCCCGGCGGCGTACAGCGCGCTAAGTGCGGGCAGCACATGGTCAGCCGTGCGGTATCTGGTTCGCGTCGTCCCGGAGAAAAACGTCTCGCCCTGGAAGAACTCGTATCCCGACGCGTCGCCGCCGATCACGGCGCGGGTGGTGTCGCTGGTGTATTTACGCAGCGCCGCGGAGTCGTCGGAGATAAGGCCGTCGGCAAGCAATGTCTGCAACGCCAGCAGTGTGTGCATGCCGTAGGTGATGTTGTCTTCGCCGACGACACCGATGTACGCGCGGGCCAGCGAGAGAAACGACACGCGCTCCTCGCCGGTGTCCACCAGCCAGCGTCGGTCGAGGATTAGGTCGGTGATGTCGTCTCCGAGCAAGTCGAGCGCGGCATACGACAGCGACCCGACAGATGGGACCAGCGACTTCATGTGCGTCACGTTCGAGCACACTGGGTAGTCGGCGCGCAGTTCCACTGGCACGCCGGCGAGCGTCATGGCCATCTCGATTGCCATGTCGGTGTCGTTGAGGCTCTGGTCGGAATAGATGTTGGACATGCTCGCGACGTTACCGCATTGTGACTTTGGGTTACACTCCAACACGCCGTCATGTCCCCTAAGCAACTGCCACGGCGCGGCATGCACAGCCAGCGAATTAGACTGACCAGCATGTTCACAACAGTCAGGAGTCAGTACAAGCCGGTCAAACCGGCTGTGATCGGCGCGGTCGTCGCCGCTGCGGTCATATTCTTCTATTGCAAGTCAGCCGCCGAATCGGACTACGCGAAGTTGTACTCGCTGGGACTTGCCATGCCGCCGAAGGTCGCCGGCGAGGGTGGTGTGGCCCTCGGCAACTACGCCGTGGCCGCGGGACCCTCTCTGCTTGCATGGCTCGGGTTCATCGTCGTGGTCACCGGCGTGGTGTACGCAGTGGCCGGCAAACTCTACGACGACCCGGTGATGAATCAGGAGATGGAGGACCAGGTCAACCGCCAGCGCGACTACGAGTTGCACCAGGCGGAGATGATGGGCCGGTCCGGCGCCGGTGCCGGTCCGCAGCAGCCAGCGGACCCTATGCAGCAGTTCGGCCAACAACCTGGCGCACCGGGCATGGGGTATCCGCCCCAGGGCGGATATGCTGGTAACTACCCGCCGCCGCAGGCGATGGGATAGAGACGAACCACGTAACGAACAGAGGAGATAGACATGGGCAACGCAGTCGTTTACGACCACGACGAGATTGAAGTCGCCGCGTCCCGAATCCGTGAAAACGCAGCCGACGTGGCCACCATTAAGGGGTCGCTCGACGACATGCTCAACGCAATGGTGACCGAGGCGTCCATCAACACCGGCTCCCCGGCGCCGGTGTTCGGTCCGATCCTCACCTCCGCCGAGCGGGTGGTGGATCGGCTCAAAGGCGCGCTCGACATCATCGCCGAGCGACTGGAAGAGGGCGCGTCGATTATCGAGGACGCGTCGCGTGGCGCGAAGGGCATTGCCGAGGAGGGCGCTGCCGGTGTGGACCGTGTGGCGTCTGACGCGGAGAACACCGCGGCCAAGCCCGGCTCCGGCTCCGGAGCCGGTACGGGCGGCACACGTTCCGAAGGCGCTGGCAATTCCGGCAGCGCGAGTTAGTAGCACGTCCCCAATGCACAACTGACCCGGCCCCAGATCGGGGCCGGGTTTTCCACTAGGAGGAGAACTCATGGAAATCAAGAGCAAGGATTACATTCACGGCGACGATGAAGACATCATCGCCGAGATGAAGCAGGTCGAAGCAGAACTCAACGACCGCATTGACGAGGTGCGGTCCACCGCGAACACTGCCGGCCTCGACCCGGCGCTGGCACGCACCCTCTACGACCGTCTCAACCAGGCGACGACCCACCTGTCGTCCGGCGCGGACACGGCCATGCACAACATCACCGCGGCGCGCGAGCGCATGGCTATCGCCGAGCAGGGCGCGGGCCGCGTGAACTCGATCAACACGTCGATTGGGTCTGGCCCGGTTATGCCGCAGGCGGTGGCGCAGGGCCGCAACTACGGCTCCGGGATCAGCCAGCATCAGCAGGTTCGTCCCACCGGCGTGCAGCGCACCCGCCAGGCAGGTCCGGTGTCGCGCGGTCGCGGCCCGGCGTCGCAGCAGGTGACGCAGCCGCAACCTGCGGCCCAGTACACCCCGCAGCCCGCGCAGACACGCACGACGGCCGGCGGGTACACGCCGCAGTCGCCGGCCCCGGCGCAGCCCGCGCCGCGTATGGACCACACGATCCCGTCCACGCCAATGCGAAACGGCGCGTTCGTCCCGCCCGTGCCGTCCGGCATGCCGAACGACTACGCGGCGCGCCTGGCCGAGCGCCAGGCCCAGGCACAGCAGGCGACGCAAGCCGCCGACGCCGCCCGCGCGCAGCGTGAACAGGCGCGCCAAGCACAGCGCGCGCAGGTCGAGCAGCAGCGCGAGAAGCAGCAGCAACTGCTCGCCAACCAGCGCGCCGAGCGTGAAGCCGAGATGGAAAAGCGCACTGCCGAGTTGGAGAAGCAGCGTGCCGAACAGCAGCAGGCGTTGGAGGACAAGCAGGCGGAGCGCGAAGCAGCCCGCGAGCAGGCCGAGCGCGAGGCCGAGGAGCGTGCGGCGGCGCGTGAAGCGGAGCGCGAAGCCAAGGTGGCGAAGGCCGAGCGCGACGAGCGTTTGCAGGAGGTCTTAAAGGAATGGCGCAACGAGGTGTCGCAGATGGACGCCGAGCACCAGGAGCAGGTGCTGGACGAAGCCGGTGACACTGTCACGCGCGAGGAGGCCGTGAAGATCATCGAGGAGGCGCTGGGCGACTACTACGCCAACGAGGCACCGCCCGTTGACGGTGTGGACCCGGTGGCCGCCGACGGCGGTGCCTACGCCGGCGGCGGTGCGCTGCCGCCGGCCGGTTCGATTGGCATGGCCGAAGGTGATGTGTCCTTCGCCAACGTGAACATGGGCGTGATGGACGAGGCGACTGCGCATGCGTACATCGAAGACGCTCTTGATTTGAACGGCTGGACGACCGATCCGAACATTCGTTCGCAAGTGCATAATTTGATGTATATGCAGATGGTGCATGAAAGCGGTGGTAATACCAATGCAGCCAATGGCTGGGACGTGAACGCGCGAGGACCTATACAATCTGATGGTTTTCCTTATCAATCGTCGCGTGGTCCGTGGCAGACAATTCCGCAGACGTTTGCCGCCTACCACGTTGAGGGCACGTCCAACTCCATCTACGACCCGCAAGCGTCCGCAGCCGCTGCTCTTGCGTACATGATGGACCGCTACGGATTCGACCCACAGACCGGCGCTGGCGTGGCCGAGTTCGGCGCTAATCGTGGTATCGACGTCAACACGGGACGATCCAGCGGCGCGTACATCGGTTACTAGCCCAATGACCAAAACCCCGCCGACGGATTCAGTTCCGCCGGCGGGGTTTGTTGTGCACTTAAGTTAACTGGGGACGTGACGCTAAAGTCTCACAATGAAAGTTACGGTGTCCGATAAAATCTTCCGCATTTACTGATTGTTTAGGGAGGCAGAGTGGTAGGGCCGAAACCAAGGAAGATGTTTGCAGACGCGTACCCAGAACTCGTCCAATTCTGGTCGCCCAAGAACGACAAAGGGCCGGACGAAGTTGGATTTGAGTCGGTGCAGGAGGTGTGGTGGGAGGTTCCTGGTTTTGAGCCGTTCCTGAAAACCGTAAGGATTGTCGGCAGGTCCGGGTATGCGTGCCCCGTTCAGCGGCCAAAGTATCCCGTGTCGGAAGAACCCGGTCTATCCGACGAGTTCGCCGACGATAACCGTCTCCCCGCGAACTTTGTCGGCCGCAGCCGGAAAGATCACTTCAACTGGGTGTGCCGTGATTGCGGCACGAAGTGGTCTGCCGCACCATTTTCACGGTGGAACGGAAAACACGGGTGCCCGAAGTGCACCGCAGAGGCGAAAGCCCCGGAGCGAGCAGCGAAGCAGGCGCTGCGCGACGAGCGCAAGAGAATCAAGGACGAACGTAAAGCACTAGGAACGCTCAAGTTCAGGCTGCGCAAGGTCCACACGCAACTCAAGATAGAGAAGAAACGTCGGGACAACGCGGCGGCAGCGGAGAAGCGTCGCCTACAGCGGTTGCAGGAAACGAAGTCGAGTCTGGCTGATGTTTGTCCAGAGGTCGCAGCCGAATTGGTAGGTGCCGACCCTTCCACAATCTCTGCGAAGTCTGGAATCAAACAGCGGTGGCGTGGACACGACTGCGGCCACGAATGGGAGGCGGTTACGAACGACCGCGTGCGAAAGGGTTCCGGGTGCCCGGTGTGTGCGGGCAGGCTCATTGTTCCCGGAATCAACGATCTGCTGACGATGTTCCCAGACACCGCGGCGGAGTGGTCAGACCGTAACGAGAAGCCGGCCAACACCGTGAGTCCGGGGTCGAACACGAAGTTCTGGTGGCAGTGCCGTGTGTGCGGTCACGAGTGGCAGACCCAGCCGAATTATCGGTGCTTTGGAGGGTACGGCTGTCCGGCGTGCTTCAAGGCGGGCCGGTCACAGTCCGAGGAAGACCTATTCAACTACATCAACGACCGAGTTGGGCACTCTGAACCGCGGCGCCATGTAACGGGCCTGCTGGCGGGCCAGAAGGAAGTGGACGTGTTCGTCCCGGAGTTGAATGTGGCGTTCGAGTTCAACGGACTGCACTGGCACCGCGAGGGATTCGTCGGGCGCGAGTACCACCGTGACAAAGTGGCGGAGGCGCGGGACCGTGGTATCCGTCTCGTTCACGTGTGGGAGGACGACTGGGAGTGTCGGCGCCGGATCGTGGAGCAGATGATTGACTCGGTTCTGGGCGTAGACGAGCGGCGTGTAATTAGCGCCGTCGAGTGCGTGACCGTGGAGGTCGAGCACGACGACGCAGTGGAGTTTTTGAAGCGCAACCACCTGCACGGCGCGCCACGCGAGTTCGGCGACGTGTACGGCATGACCCACGGGGACGAACTTGTGTCCGTGCTGGTGGCGAACCGGGTCGCCGGAGGGCGCGAGATAACCCGCTACGCGGAGTCGGTGAACGTGTCAGGCGGATTCGCCCGACTGCTGGCGCAGGTGGAGCAGGAAGTGGCGACGGAGGGCGGTGGGACCGTCACGGTCTACTCGGACAACTCGTACAGCGACGGCGCCGTGTTCGCCGCGGCTGGATTCGCCAACGACGGCGACGTGGAGCCGGACTACATGTTCGCGTCGGCTCATGGCAAGCGGCGGACCAAGGACATGTACCCGGACGGGGTTCCCGAAGGTGTATTCCGCGTGTACGACGCGGGCAAGGTGCGGTGGGTGAAGCAGGTGACGGCCGCGGACTAGGGCGGCGCGGCGCAAGTGCAGCCGACCCGGACCGCTACGCAGCCGGCGGCGCCGACTCCACAGCAGAGCCGGCCGGCAGACGTGACGTCGCTGGGTGTGTTATTGTGAACCTAGTTCACAACTACTCGACACCAGGAGAACGCCATGCCACAGGCAACTAAGTTCCGCGGCCCCAACGGGTCCACCCTCTATTTCGACGCGAGCACCACGGGTCCGGGCCGGTGGGCGGCAGCGTCGAACGACGACACCATCACGCTCACCGTTGTCCCGAACATCATTGCCGACGAGGCCACGCGCACCGAGCGCGTCGAGTTCGGGTTCAAGATCGGCTGGACCACCTTCGGCGACCAAGACCCGGCCGCGGCCGCCGCGTACGGGAACACAATCGCCAAGATCGCCGCCGACGCGGACTACTTCGCCGACATCATCGCCCGCACTGACGCAGCGTTCACGCCGCAGCGTGCCCGCGACATGCTCGACCAGGTCGGCGACGACGCCGCCGCGCTCGCGCAAGTGATGGATTGGGACGACGTGGCCGACGCGCTGCGCGTCATTGCCGGCCAGGACTAGCACTGGCGCCATAGGCGGCGCGACGCAAGTGGCGCGGCCCCGGTCGCTGAGCAGCCGGAGCCGCACCCACCACAGCAGAGCCAGCCACCTCGTCGTAATGGGGACGTGCTGCCACGGCAGAATGGCCGGCACCACCGCTGCGGATACAGTTTTGGGCATGAGCACTGACGTGGAGAATTACACCAAGACGCAGTTGAAGCGTGACCGCGAATGGACCGACGCGGCGATCACAAAGTTCCTGGGTGAGCCAGACGACTACGCCGACAATCCGTATTCGTCCCGGTCGCAAATTTATCTCTACGACGCCGAGCGTGTGCATGCGGTGGAGGGCACCGACGAGTTCGCTGCGTGGCGCGAGAAGTCGCGGGCTAGGCGCGCCGGCGCACGCAAGGCGGTGGAAACGAAGCGCGCGAAGACGATGGCTGTGGTGAAGCAGCGTCTGGGCAAGGTTCGTCTTCACAAGCACGCGGCCGGTCTGACGCAAGAGAAACTGCGCGAGCGCGCCGTGTCGCACTACAACGACATGCAGGAGTCCCGCGCGTACGAGTACGACTACGACTTCGACCCGGTAGGAGTGGAGGGCGCGCCGGACGAGTTCTACGCCCGGATCGAGGTGAACTACCTGCGTCACCAGGGCACGAAATATGACACTGAACTCGACAACTACATCGGCGCCACCGGCGTGCGCGACGCGGTGGACATGGTGCGTGAACACGTCTACGGGCTGATCGCGGCCGAGTACCCGCACTTGAAAGGCGAGTGCGAGCGGCAGTTGGAGGACCGCCGCAACATGGAGGCGCAGCGCCAGGCGGCGAGGTCCGGGAGGTGGTGATCTACAACCCCCTCGCCGACTTCGTTTCGGGCATGGACGCGCGTACGGCGCGTGCGTTGGCGGCTGTGGAGCGCGCGTGCGACGCCGGCATGCACGCGGTGAGTGCGTCGGATTGGCTGCGCGAGTTCTGCGCGTGGTACCGCATTGCGGCGGTGCACGAGCGCGACCGGGTTGCCCACGCGGTGCGTGTAGTGCGAGAAATGACGACGTCGCCCGTGCGGTTGTTAGACGCCGCGATCACGGTGCTGGCGTACGACGCGGTACGCTGCGAGCAGTTTCCGCACATCGGCTCCGAGGTCTACGACCTGCGGCAGTACATGTACTTCGAGCCGAAGATGGGTTTCCCATACGCTTACGACACGTACATGCGGTTCGTCCCGGCGAGGTTGCCGATGTTACGTCCGCACCGCGGCGTGAAGGGCGGGATCGCGGCGTTGGAGCGAGAGTTCGCGCACACACCCGTGGTGCGCACCACCCAGGTGTTTTCGGCGCTATTCCACGCCGTCGCGGAGGAAACCATGCGCCGCGACACCGACGCAGTGTTTGGGCATGGCCGTGACCTCGCGGCGGACATGGCGCTGACCGATCACATCAACCGCGGCGGCGACTTCACGTGCGACCCGGAGCCGGGTCTGTGGCTCGACGACACGGGAGACGCGCTGCGCACACTGGCTGCGCAGGTGTTGGGCGCGAGCACCGGCACCGTGGACGTCGCCGACCCGCAACTGGAACTGACGTCGCGGGCACTGTTCGACGACTGGTCGCCCGTAGTGCTGGACCGCGCGGGCGAGGTGTTCGCAGCGTACACGGCAGCGGGACTGGACTAGGCGCGGGCGTCGCAGCGGCACCGGACCAGATCGCAGGCCGTCCCGTGCGGCCGTGTGGGCTGGTGCAGCATACCCGGCGCGCACGCGGGCGGGGTAGCGTTTCTGCGCATGGAACCGCGTGCTGTCCTTGGAGTGTGCCTGCTTGTCGTGCAGGCGTCGATTCTTGTGCCCCTCGTCGTTGAACTTCGGCGTACCCGGTCTGCCGAGGGCGTGTCACTTATTAGCGAAGTTGCATGGGTCGTTGCCGGTGTCGGCTGGTCGCTCTACGGCGCGCTGACCGGGTCTGTGACGCTGGTTATCTCCGGCGCGCTGGCGACGACGGGTCCTGCGCTGGTGTGGTGGCTGGTGCGCGGCGCGGTGCCGACCACAGACCACCGCCGCGTCGCCGGCATTGGCGCTGCGTTCGCGTCGTGTATGGCCGTGACCACGGTGGTGTTTGGCGCGAGCGGGTTGTCGGTGTTCTTGTCGGTGTTCGGGCTGGTGCAGTTCGTCCCACAGATGGTGACGTCCATGCGCGCCATCGCACACCGCACCGGCGCAGGTATTCCGATGGTCAGCACCGGGCTGCGTGCGCTGTACACGGCGACCTGGGCCGTCTACGCCGCTGCGTGGGGACTATGGGGTATCGCTTTCGACGAGGTGGACTGGCCGCTGGCGGTGTGGGGCGCCGCGGGCTTCGTGGCGTTCGGGTTGCAGTTTGTCGCGGGACTTCGCGCAGACCGTACCGTGCGGCCGCAGTAATTGGGGGACGTGCCGCTGGTTGGTATGTGAACCTCGTTCACATAGTGCTACGCTCGGAGTCGTTCACAGCACACCGACGTTTCAGGAGCACACCATGCCCGACATTCCCGTATTCGATCTGCTTGGCGCTGAACTCGGCGCCGCCGACGAGACAACCGCGACAGCGGCCCGCGTAATCGCAGACGCGCTGGGTCCCGGCAGCACCGTCCAGGCTGCGCGCATTGCCAACGCGCTGCGCGACGCCGGCGTGCTGGACAGCGCGAAGCAGCGACCGCTGCCGGCACCGGACACCGTCGAGGAGTACGACGGCGGACACACAGGTGTGCCGTACTGGTTCACTCCGTCCGGCACCGTCAGCGCGGTCGGACCGGAGGGTGTAATCCGCATGGACTCCGACGGATCGGAGTTCGAGATGGATATTGCCATCGCCGAAGACAACGCCCACGCGCTGCTCGCAGCCGTACAGCACCTACGCAACAACTCGAACGCAACGAAGTAAAGGACGAACAATGAATATGCAGAAACTTCCAATCCCCGACCGCACACCCGGCGACGAGTCCAACTGGACTGAATGGGACGCATGCCGCGAGTGGTTCACTGTGGCCGTGACCGAGAACGACAATGTCGCCCTGTTCGACAACAACGACCCAGACCAGGCGGTGTTTCTTGCGCCGGAGCAGGCGGAAGAACTCGCTTACGCGCTGCTGGCCGGCGCACGCACCGCGAACGAGCGAATCAATCGTGCGCTGGCCGAGGAGGCCAAGTAGGTGAACATGCCGCACAACCACCGACTTCAACTCGGCCACCTCGACGCGGTGCGCGAAGCCCGCCGCGCCGCCGAAGCAGAGAAAACCAAGGACGAACACGCCGGCGCGTGCAACCACGACGGGTCAGACAAGATCGCGCCGGACGATGTTGGCACGGGTACCGACGGTCAGTGGAAACTCTGGAAGACCGACACGCATACCGTGATCGCCGGCCCCGGACCTGACAGCGCGGTATCCATCGCGCAGCACACCATTGGCTTTCCGGCAAAACTGGCACCGGAGCAGGCCCACACGCTTGCGCGTGTGCTCGACACCGCGGCGTCGTCGCTGCCAAACCTGAAACCGCCCGCAGAGGGCACCGAAAACTAGGAGGTACAAACATGACTCACACCACGAACACCCAGAACACCGCCAAGGTCCTGCGCGACCTCGGAATTGACGACGACACCGCGGCACGTGCCGCCGACGCGCTGGACGACGCGGGGCTTGTCACACCCGACCTGCCGGAGCCGGACGAGCCGAACAAGCACATGCCGGCGTGGAAGTTCGGCGACACAGTGGTGTCGTCTACGCCAGACTTTGCGGTGATGGTCATGGGTCCGGGCGGCGTGCACATGTACCCGCGCTTGGACGAGTTGGATCGCTACGCACTCGCGCTGATGGCTGCGGCAGCGAAGTCGCGGGAGGCGAAGCAGCAGTTCACCGAGAATATGCCAGGCGGCACCGAGGAGTTCGACCAAATGTTCGGGCCGGCCGCAGGGTTTTTCACGTACTAGGAGGGACGAACATGACTCACACCACGAACGTCAAAACCGCAACCAAGGTCCTGCGGGGTCTTGGCATTGACGGCGCCACCGCGACACGCGCTGCCGCCGCGTTGGCGGACGCGGGACTTTTCGCACAAGACCTGCCGGAGCCGTACGAGTTGGACGTGTGCATGCCGATCTGGAACGTCGGTGAGACGACGGTGGCGTCCGCGCCGGACCACATGGTGATGGTCGTGGGGAACGGTGTGAAAAGACTGTTCCAGGACTTAGACGCGCTGGACGAATACGCCCTCACGCTGCTGGCCGCGGGCAAGTTGGCGCGTGCGCGAGCGGCGCAGGACGACAACATTCCGGCCGGGATTGCCGATGTGTTCGACCAACGGCTCTGCCCGCCCGCAGGGTTTTTCACGTACTAGGAGGGACGAACATGAAGGTAACGAGGGCGGACATCGAGCGTGTGGCCGGCGTGATCGAAACCTGGCAGCGCCGGCACGTCGGCCAGATGGACAACGACCCGGCATGGGCTGCGCAGAACTTGGCGATTGACCTGGCGAACGCGGGCGAAGTCACCCCGCTGCCGGCGCCGTACGCGCAGCCGGTGGAGCCGGGTGACAACGCGGTGTGGGAGTGCCCGCAAAGCGACGAGTTCATCGAAGCCACCGACGACGGCGAAGTGGTGTTGCCAGAGGGCACGGTACTTGACCCGGACGACGCGGAGACGATGGCCGCGGTGTTGCGCGCGGCAGCGGCGCGGGCGCGGACGATGAACGCCGCGCGGTTTGGCGAGCCGTATCCGCAACCGCGGCCGGGCGAGTAGCCGGCGCTCCGAAGGGGACAGCGAGCGAAGCGAGTGCGACGCGCAAGTACAGGCTCGCGGGCGTGGGCGGGTGACGCGGTCGACGCGTGGCCGGGGTCGCAGGCCGTGACCGTGCGGCAGCACCCACCCAGGCAGCAGTCGCGTTGCCGGCCCACTCCCGCGCGCCTGCCACATCAGCCACACCGACGACCAACACAAGGACGAACCTATGACCTATCCCAACCCTGACGCGTTGGCGGCCACACCGTTCACGCGCACGCTGGCCGACGTTCCCGCACCGGACGGGCCGCAGACCATCATCATCGACATCGACAACACCATTGCGAACTACGTGTTCGCCACCCTGCGCGCAGCCCACGACCTGCGCATACCGACCCAGCACATCGACGCGGTGCACACCTACGCGCTGTACCCGGTGCCCTTCTACACCTACGACGACTGGTTCGTCGCCCACACCCGCGCGCTCGCCGACACGCACAACATGGTCCCGCTCGACGCCGAAGCCGGCCGCGCCACCCGCCGGCTGCGCGCCGCGGACCACACGGTCGTCATTGCCACCTCGCGCACGCCCGACACCGAGCGTGCTACCCGCGCCTACCTGACCAGCCACGAAATCGACTTCGACGACCTCGTGTTCACCTCTGACAAGCACTTACTCGGCGGTGACATCATCTTCGACGACAACCCGCAGACGCTGTCGCTGTGCCGCGGTGCCGGCATGCGTGTGATCCGCCGTCCCTGGCCGTACAACGCTGAGCACGGCGACCTGCCCGGTGCCACCCGCGTGGCCGACATCGCCGACTGGCTCGGCTGCTAGGCCGGCGTGCTACAGTAAGCAGCGCACCGCGTGGTGGCGGTGCTCGCTTCATAGGTTCGGCCCCGGCACACATAGAGTCATGTGCCGGGGTTTTCCTTGTGGCGTATGACGCGGGGGACGTGTCGGTGTTGCGACTGCGGTTTCCTGGTCGTGACGCGGTTACGCTGGTGATGTATTCGCACCCAAGACCAAGAGAGAACCCATGTATTCACCCCAGATCGTCCCCGCGCCAGAGTGGGGCCGGTATGACCGATACGGCCGCGCCACTGACTCCGTCACCTATCCCCGCACAATCCTGCTCGGTGTTGGCGACGCTGACGGTATGGACGTGGGGGTCAGCCCGCGCACCTCACCGCACCGCTACTACGGCGCGGCGGAGCCAGGCGACGGCGCGACCGTCGCGCTGATGAACGACGTCAACCAGTGCCTCGCGCACGGCTACGACGTGCACTACATGGGACTGAAACACGAGTACGGCAACACCGCGTTCGCGGACACCGACGGAGTAGTCGCTGCGTCTATCGACCCGTCCGAGTTCCCCGCCATTGTCGCTCGCGTCCACGCCATCGTCCGCGAGCGCGGCGCGTCGCCGGTGCCGTTCGGCGGGACTCCCGAGCGACCCGTCCTGCTGGCTATCGACAACCTCGATCTGATTCGCAGGGCCGTGCTGGACGGGCCGGCCACGGAGATGTGGGACGAACTTGCACACCAGTTGGCGGACATCATGCGCTATGGCCGGTCCACGCGCGTGCATGTTGTCGCCGCCGGTCCCGACCGTGTGCCAGCGGACGCTTTGGACAGTGCCGTGAGGGACATTTTTAGGCACTACACCGTCTACAAGACCGACATCGACGGGGCCGTAGTGCGCGGGCACTGCCGTTTCGGTCAGGGTGACTCCGAGCGCACGGTGCAGGTGTTCTTGGCAAGCCGGTTCGGGTAGACAGCGCAACACAAACCCCGCCGACTGCGCTGTTCCTTCACGGTCGGCGGGGTCTGTGCACGCGTGCCGGTGCGCTGCGGATTCGCTGGCCGCGGCGCCCTGTTTCCTAGTTCCGGGCGGCGCAGCCGGCGGGCCATTGTCGCACCAGCGGAGTCTGATTCTAGCGGGTGATTCCCAGCCACGTTGCAAGGGCCGCAAGCACGCTGCGGATCAGCGCCACGATGGTGTCGAGCACGGACCCGTTGTCGGCGGCGAGGGTGGACGACAGCCCGTCGGCCGGCGGGGTCACCACGCGCGGGGTGTCGGTGCTGCTGGTTTCGGCGATGGGCCGGTCCCAGGACCCGACGGTGACGGCGTAGTTGTCCTGTTTCGGGTCGGTGGTCACGCGCAGTGTGGACGAACCAGTGTGGTGGCCGGACTCGCCGCGGGCCACCAGACCCACGCGCAGGCCCGGTTTCGCCAGCGGCACCACCGCGGCACGCGCGTATGGTCCCGCGTCCACGGAGTCGATCACAGTGCCCTTTGCGTCGGTGACTTCGAGCGTGTAGCCAGCGAGTTTCTGCCCGTTGGTTGCAGCCGGTGTCCACTCGGCGCGCACGGTGCCGTCCGAAACGGTGTAGGTGACTTCGCGCGGCGCGTAGATTCGGCGCGTGTCGGTGCACCATGCCTGCTGCCTGGTGGACTGCTCCTGGTTTCGCGCGGTGTCGGTGTTGCCGAGCGCGTACCGGCACTCGGCAAGCCTGCCGTCGGAGTCGTAGGTGCTGTGGCGGTACCAGGTGGAGTTGTGGGCACGCTCTAGGCCCGGCCCGAAGTCGTTGCCGGTCACGGTCCAGCCGTGGCTCATGCGGCGGTGCACGGCGGTGAGGTTCGAGTTGTCGAAGGTGTTGCCGCGCACCGTGGCATAGGACGACGTGTACGCGTAGATGATGTGGCCGAGTCCCGCGCCCACGGTGTTGTACACGTCGGTGAATATATTGTTCTCCACCAGCGTGTTCGTGGTATTCCAGAAGTGCAGCGCGGCGTTGCCGCTCTCGGCGATGTGCTTTCCGTTCGCGCCCGCGGCACTCGCGTACTTCGACCCGATCTGGTGGAAACGGTTGTGCTCGATCACCATGCGGTCCACCGGCGCGGAGTTCGGCAGCACCACGCCCTCGCCGTTCAGGTTGTCGCGTTCGGTGCCGGTGTAGTCCACCCGCGCGTTGACGATGATCCCCTTGACGAAGTTGGTTACGTCCTGGCCGTAAATGTGGTACGTCCCTCCACGGTTCTCGCGCGGCGCGACGGTGAAGGCGACGTGGTTGGCGGTGTTTCCCTTGGCCGCGTTGTCGAAGGCGTCGTTGCCCGCCCAGTAGACGTAGTCGCGGCCGGCGTGCGGGTCCGGGCGCAGGCCGGGCACGTACCAGTCGGGGACGATGTGCAGGGTGGTGTTCGCGGCGGGCGCGTGGTTGATCGCGGTGGTGTCTGCGCGTGTGCTCGGGGTGCGTGCGGCGTCCGGTCCGCTCGCCAGCCGCAGGTACACGTCACCGCGCGCGTCACCTGCTGCGTAGGCAGTGTTCAGCAGTTTCTCGGCGCGGGCGAAGGTGCAGACGGGTTCGTCCTTGGTTTCTCCGGTGAAGGCGTCGTCGCAGCCAGTTGTCGGTGTGGCGATGTAGATGTCGGTGTCCGCGGCTGTGGCCGCGTCTGCGGCTACGGGTGTGAACGCGAGTGCGACTGCCGCGGCGAGTGCCGCGGCGATACGTCGGTGGCGCATGGTGTCTCCTGACCTGGGTGCTGTTCCTGTTGGCCGTGCATACGGCCTTGGACAACTATAAGACTGTGCTTATACAGCCAGGTCAGTAGTGATATATTCTGGGGACGTGCCGTCGTTTGCCCGGCCACGGCCCGGCGCGGGACGGCTGCTACACCAGCCGCAGAATGTGCTCGGTGTACATCGCCCGCGCGGCGGTCTGGTCGAACACGATGTCGGTGCCGGGTTCCTGCGGCTGCAAGTCCCACACTGCGTCGGTGTAGTGGTGCGTTACGGGTCTGCGCCCCGTGTCGTCCAGTGTGACCCGATCCTGCCTGGTGATAAGCGGCCACGCATAGGTTTTTGGGTCCCCGACGAGTCCCGGAATGGACGGTGCGATCACGTCGAGTACGGGTCGCAGCAGTGCCGACGCGGTGTTGTTCGCGGACTGCGGCTCCCCCACCGGCGAATACAGCGACAGCGTCGTGGGGTCGCAAAACCAGTGGTCCGGTTTGACGACGAGGCGCGCGGTGGGCGACGTCCACCTTGTTCCGACGACGTACGAGACGAACTGCCCCGTCGTGCCGGAGTCGAGGTCCATAATCCGTAGCACATCGAGCACCGCGCCCTTGGGCGACTCGGTGTCAAGCAGCGACAGTTGCTTCGGCGCTGGTGTCGGGTACGGCCAGGTGTCCACCGTCATATGGACGTTGTTGTTGTAGACCTTGCGCGCCGCCGGCGAGTTCGGCAGGACCGGGGTGTCGCGCCGGGAGAACCTGGCGCCGGTGGCGAGCAGCAGAGACATGGTGAGCAGGTCGTCTGGTGCGACAAACGCGCGCCAGCGTCGCACCAGGTACTCGGCGATCATGCGCGGCGATCCCGGTACGTGTCGTGCACGCGCGCCAGCGCCGTGAGCACCGCGTCGGCGAACTTCTGGGCTTCGGCAAGGTTGTCGAATGAGATGTAGCCCCGGTCCGGGGTGATAACGTGCAGGAACTCGCCGCTCTGATCGCGCGGTGTTGACGCTACTGTTGCGGACCCCGCAAACCACTTGTGGGCACCGTCTGACCATTCCTCGTCTGGCTGTAGCGGGCCGCGCGCAATCAGGTCGGCTTCGACGAGGTCGAAGATCACTTGGCGCGGGTTGACGCGGTCGTCGGCGTTGGTGAACCGGCGCAGGTCGGCAATCGCCAGCGCGGCCTCGGTCGCGTTGCCGGGGTGGTCGAGGGCGCGCGGGTCGCTGTACGGGGCCGGGGTGGTGAGGTTGTAGACCACGCGCGGGTTGTCCGGGTGGACAAGACGAACATGGACTTGCTTGTCGTCGACCGGCCACGAGTCGGCGCGAGCCTGGGCTTCGACCAGTGTGTCGTACCAGCCGTCGGTGACCCAGTCGGAGATGATTGCGTAGCCGGTTTCAGGGTCGGACTCGTGGTGGTAGTAGCACGGCGCGTACTGCCGGATAAGGCGCGTGGAACCGGACATTACCTGTCTCCCTTCCAGCGGCCGGTGAACTCGCGCGCAGACCGCAGCATGTCGATGAAGGTGTCCAGTTGGGCGTGCTCGATGTCCACGCGGGTGCCGTCGAAGGTGTCGATTTCGATGATGTCGTCGTCCTTCGCGGCGTCGATCCCGACATTGCACGGTGCAGACCAGTGCGCGGAGTTGCCGTAGTCGTAGGTCGGCGGCGGCAGCGCAGACCCGTTCTGACCCGCTGCGTCCACGTTGGCGATTACGTCGGCGAAGTAGTCCGCGTCGGCGCTAACCGCGATAAGTGCGCGGCCGAGGTCGCCGGCGTCGCGGTAGGACTTCGTGCCAGCGTCGTTACTGACGACGAGGTTGAAGATGGTGCGCTCGCGGTGGGCGACCTCGTCGTACGTGGTGATGGGTTCGACGGTGAGGGTGACGGCGGTGGTGAAGGACCTGGCGTACCATCGGCCGGGTCCGTCAACGGCGGGGTTGAGTGAAAGAACAGAGCCGTTGGGTGCGGTGAATACGGTCATGGGGGTGCTCCTCGTAGGTAGATGAACTGTGAACAAAGTTCACAATACCACACCTGCCGACGGTGCACAGCACAATGCTGCACCAGCGTGATTTCGTGTCCCTTTTGAACTATAAACCGTCACTTATGTTGTTCTAATGTCTCACTATGCGACTGACACAACTCCACGGCCTGCGCCAGGGCATTGCCCTGGCGACTGCACTCGAACCCGGCACCGACTACGACACACTGCTGCGAATCGACCAACGCACACTGTGGTGTCGCGGCCAGTCGTGGAACCGCGCGAGCACGCTGCCCGAGAAACTGCGACCTGCGCGCATGGGACCGGGCATGCCAGCCGTGGTGTGCGCCACCAGGTCTGTGGGCGGCACCTGCCCGACGTTCTATCTCAACACCGCCGGCGAGTACGTTATCGAACACACACGCATGCTCACCGACATCGACCCAAGAACGGTCGCAAGCGACATCGAGTTGTGCTCGCTGGCCATCGACCGGATCAGCGTGAACTACGGCGCCCGCGTCACCGCGGCGGAATGGACGGCGCTGCTCGCGCTGCTGGTCACGGCGTAACCCAGACAGCACGTCCCCAACGAAAACACGCGCGATAGAGTGGTCGGCATGCCTATTCTTTTCAAACGACCCGGCGGCTCGTGCACGGCCTACGGACCGCGAGTGACGGTGCAGGTGTCCATGCCGGAGCGCGGTCGCGCGGCCGGGGTCACGATCACGGCCGGCGGGACCCGCTACGACTACGACCTCACCGACGCGCCGACGGCAGACGATGTTGTGGCCGGCACGCACGCCATCGCATTGCAGTTGAAGGACGCGGACCGGGACGAACTGGTGGAAGTGCTGCGGTTGATCGAGGGCGGCGGGGACTCGGCGTAGATCGGGCCGTGGCCGGGTTGGCTGTGGAGTCTGTGCGAAGCACGCACTTGCGCCGCGCCGGCCCTGGCTGCGCACACGATAAACCCCGCCACCGGCGACTGTGCCGGTGGCGGGGTTTGGGTTCGTCCTAGACCGCGACGATGTACTCGCGGCCGCCTGCGCCCACGCGGCGCTCGTAGGTCTGCGACTCTGATACGGCCCGCCACACCATGACGGAGTCGCACCAGATGTGACCGGCCTTGTCCAGCACGTTCAGCGCGGTCACGGTCAGCGCGACCCCGTAGCCTGCCTTCTTGGCGATCTGCACTGCGTTCAGGCCGCCCTCGGACTTCACGATGTCGTGGACCTTCTGGACAAACGGACGGGCCATCATCTCGGCGGTGGTGGCGGTGTCGGTGGCTGCTGCGGTCATGGTGCCCTCCTGGGTTGCTGTCTTGTGAACTGACTTCACAATAACCCGGCACTGTCCCGGCCGGCAACGCCGGCGCACGAGGAGGTGACGCCACGTCCCCTGGCTGTCGAGGTGGTGCAAAAGAAAACCCCGCTCCGGTCGATGGGGCCAGTGCGGGGAACGCTGCTAAACAACCCCGCGTACGCGGGGAAAAGTGAAATTCTTGACACGAACAAACCTTTGTGCCAGGAACAACCCCACATGCGCGGGGAAATTACCAGCCTTCAAAGGCGCGACAGTCTAGCCAGGGAACAACCCCACGTACGCGGGGAAATGCAAAGCCCGGAGCAGATTGAGGCGAAGGAATGGGGAACAACCCCGCATACGCGGGGAAAAGAGTTCCTATTGCAATACCCGGCAACGTCAATAGGTTCAACCCCGCATGCGCGGGGAAAAGCCACCGTGGTCGTAGGCTGCGACGAACTGCAACGGAACAACCCTGCATGCGCGGGGAAGAAGGCCGGTGTGCGCGTGGTCGGAATTTACTCCGGACCAACCCCGCATGCGCGGGGAAAATGCCGTCACCATCACACTGCCGTGACCGAGTGCCGGAACAACCCCGCGTGCGCGGGGAAAAGGCCGATGATCTTCCTGCCAGCGATCACGGAAAGGGAACAACCCCGCGTACGCGGGGAAAAGCGTAAAGGAGAGCCGCAATGGCACCCGTAACTCGGAACAACCCCGCGTACGCGGGGAAAAGTGGTCATCGACGCGCTGGGTGTCAGTGCGTTTGGGAACAACCCCGCGTACGCGGGGAAAAGACTTCGTGACCTGCGAGTTTGTAGTTACACTATCGAGTTCTCGGTTAACTTGCAGTCACCATGCTACGACACCTACCGTGCCGGGCACAACCAGCGACACCGTCACGTCCCCACACCACCGCACAGCCACAGACGGCGCCGCAGCCGGTGGCGGCGCAAGTACAGCCGGACCAGCCTGCTTCGCGGCCGGCGACGCCGACTCCACAGCCAACACCGCCGCGGTCCCGTCACGCAGACACAGACCAGGGACGAACCAGTGGCGGCGCAAGTGTGTGCTTCGCACTACTCCACAGCCAACACATCCGCGACCATAAAAGTCCCGGTGACGTGGGATAATGGTGGCGTATCCCCATTGTTTTCCAGAGAGGCAACTATGTCTTCACAGTTCCGCAAGTCTGCCGTGGCCATCGTCGCCGCTATCGCTACCGCGTTCGCCGGCGGTGTTGCAATCCCCGCAGTCTCGGCTGACGCCCAAGTCAGTGAGACGGAGACGAACACGTACAACGACATGCAACGGATCACCGTCACATCGGGCGGCCCGTACGTCACCGTGGTCGCCGGCCGCGAGTCCACGCTAGATACCGACCAGCGGTTCTTCCTTGGCGGTAAAACCCGTGTTCGTCCCACGCTGACGCTGTCTAGAGAGACGCAGAAGACATACCCGTGGGTCCGCGTCAGCGACGACGGCACGAAGATCGTGGCCGCGCCGCCGGCCGGCACGACAGCCGACGTGAAAGTCACGGCCACCGGCCGCTTCGCCGACAGGCCAGGTGAGACGTACAACGTCACCGTCACCTTCGGTGTGCAGCCGCGCATGATCCCGGAGTTCGCGTACTACACCGCGCTGCGGGTCACCGCCGGCGACACAGAAGAAGTCCCCGCCCCGAAAGTGAGGTACGGCGGCAACACGGCAGGGCTGCGGTTCCGCAAGGCCGCGGGCACGCCAGAGTGGGTGAAGGTAGCCAGCGACGGCGCGGTGAGGGTGTCACCGGGACGTGACGTGTCTGGTACGTTCACCGTCACCGTGGAACTCTACGAGCCGGAGACGGGCCGGTCGCGCGTGGCCGAGTTCCCTGTGGACGTCACACCAGCGCCGAAGCCGACAACGAAGCCGAAGCCGACTGCGAATCCGAAGCCAGGCACGACCGCGAAGCCGAAGCCGAGCACGACCGCGAAGCCGAAGCCGACCACGACTGCGAAGCCGACGCTGACCACGACTGCGAAGCCGAAGCCGGCCACGACCGCGAAGCCGAAGCCGAGCACGACCGCGAAGCCGAAGCCGGCCACGACCGCGAAGCCGAAGCCGAGCACGACCGCGAAGCCGAAGCCGAGCACGACCGCGAAGCCGAAGCCGACCACGACTGCGAAGCCGACGCTGACCACGACTGCGAAGCCGAAGCCGGCCACGACCGCGAAGCCGAGCACGCAGCGGAGCACGAGTGCGACACCGACGCAGCGACCGGCGCTGACCACGCAGCAGGAGCCGGCGGTGGCTGGTTCGTCCCTTGACGCGCGCAGCGTCGGCATTGTCCTGGCCGTGCTTGCGGTGCTCGGTGCGGCCGTGCCCGCCACGGCCATGTCCAGTACAGTAGTCTCACAGCCATGCAACGTGATTGGGTGACTGTGGCCGCGATTGTCGCCGGCGCGGCCGCGGTGTACGCCGCGTTTGTCTGGCTGGTGCCGGGCGGGTTCGTGGGCTAGAGACGCGGACCCGTCCGGCGCGCAGGCCGTACCGTGCGGCCGTGCCCGCAGGCAGTCGCAGTCCCAGCACACACCCCGGCACCCGCGAGCGCATGCACCCCCGGCCCAGGTCGCAGGCCGCCCCGTGCGGCCGTGCCAGCCGGTGAACACACCGAAGCCCCGGCCAGTTCGTTGGCCGGGGCTTGCGCGTGGCTGTGCTAGTTGTCCGCGTCCGCGTCGGTGTCCCAGGACTTGCGGCGCCAGGAGTGCTTGTCGGCGTTCCAGTACCAGTCCGGGTCCGGCGCGCCCTCGGCGTGGAAGTCCAGCGCGCCAAGCGCGCCCGCGCCGATACCGGCGTTATTCATGGCAGTAGCAATGTCCGGGCCGGCAACAACCTGCGTCTCGCCGGTGAGCCAGTACAGCGTGAACACGCGCTCGTCGGAGTAGGTGCCGGCAACCTCGAAATAGTCGTCAATCACGTCGCGTGCCGCGGTGTCGTCGCCCGCGTCCAGCACGTCGCGCAGCGCGGTGACCAGGTCGTGCACGGCAGTCTTGGCGCCGTTGGTGAAGGTGAGGTCGGCGTAGCCGGCGGGCCTGGCCGGCGCGATGGTGTCGATGATTGCGTCGAGCATGTCGTTGGTGATCTGTGCCATGATGGTTCGTCCTTATCTGTGGTGGTTACGGGCTAGTTGGCGGTGGCGAGCAGCAGCGACAGCCGCGTCGCCGTGAACGGCGCGTTAGTGGTGGACACCGACACGCCGGTGATTCGGCCGGCAGTCTCCGGCTCGCCGGAGTTAGCGCCGAGCAGTGCCAGGTCCACCGGCGCTTTGTCCGGCCACTTAGACAACTCCGCAACCAACTCGCCAACGGTGAGCGTGGTGGACTTCGGTGCACGCTCGGCGGTACTCATGTTCGCCTTGCGCAACTCGCGCAGGACGTCCATCACGGACAGGTCGCTGATAACGACCGCGTGCTCGCGGATCGCAGCGGCAATGTCGCTGGGTTCGGTGATTCCTTCGAGTTTGCCCTGCTCGATCATCTCTTGGGCGATCTTCTGTGCGTCGGACATGGTGTGTTCCTCCTGTGGGTATCTGAACTTGCTTGCTAACACCCACTGTAGCGCAGTTGTGAACTTAGTTCACAACTTTGGCACCACTATGTGACGGCACGTCCCCTGAAAACCTACTGCGCACGCAGCGGGAACAGCGCGAATAGCGCAGCCACCACGTCAGCGGTTGCGCCCTCGATGTGCGTACCGTCGGCGTCGTCCACCACGCGCACCACACCGCGGCCGGAGTCCTCGTCCTCAACCCGGCAGGTCGCAGGGTCAAACCACTTCGCCGACTCCACTTCGTCCGGATTCAGCGTGAGCGACGACAGCAGCGAGTCGGCGTCGCGTGCGGCCGCGTAGATCACCGCGAACGTCTTGCCCGACGTGTAGGTCGTGACTTGCCTGGGCAGGCTCGGCGTGCCCGCAGAGCCAATCGCAATCGCGCCGGCGCGCAGGGAAGTCTCCTCCTCCAACTCACGCAGCGCGGTATCCAGCGGCAACTCGCCCGGCTCGATCCGGCCACCGGGGAAACAGTATTCGCCGGCGTGCAGGCGCAGCGTGGCCGCGCGCTTGGTCAGCAGCACAGCACCCGTGGCAGGGTCGGTAATGGCGACGACGGCGTAGTCGGGCTGGGACATGGGAAACCTCCTGGGTTCAAAAATCAGGTACACAAGCAGCATAGACCGTCACGTCCCCGTCGTTGGTCTATAGTGTTGGCTGGAACTGCCAGACCTCCATCTCCCAAGGACACCACCATGCCCTATAGCCCAACACAGGTTGCGAACACGCTGCTACAGCGACCGTTTGCGTCCGGCACCCCGATCACCGCGCAGCGGCTGCACGCGCTGTGCTACATCGCCGCCGTCGAGTACGCGCGGCGCGCCGGCCGTGCACTGTTCGAGTCCGACTTCACCGTGCACGACGCAGGCCCGGTGCAGTACAGCGTGTACGACAAGTTTCGCAGCCTGGGCGACAGCGACATCGAGCACTACGTCACCCAAGCGGGCCACAAGTTCGTCCTCAACGAGCGCGAGGACGCGCACCTTGCTCGCGCAATCGACGTCACCTGGTCCACCACCCGCGGCGTGGACACCGCGGCACTGACGGTGGCGATCACCCAGCCGGGGTCTGCCTGGTACGCGGCGCGCGAGCGGGGCGAGGGCTTCATCGACGCGGCCGAGGTGGCCGCGGACACCTGCTACAGGAAGGTGCTGTAAATGGACCGCTCGCGCGACGCAGCCCAAACCCGTGTGCTCGAACCCGTCACCGACGACGGCTTCGACGAGTTCATCGACGACGAGGACACCTGGGACGACGCGGACGACAAGATCGGCACCACGCCCCTTGTCCTGCTGGTGGCCGCGGTGCTCGCCGGCGTGCTGGTGCTGACGTTCGCACTGATTGACCAGGTCATTGCCTCGTTGCCGGCACCAGTGACGAGGTCCACGGTCACGTCCACGGAGGTGTCCACCCGCCAGGTGACGACGGTGCAGACCGCTACGGTGACCACCACGGCCACGCCGACGCGCGAGCGCGGGCGCGGCCGGGACGGCAGTGATTCGCGTGTGCGCGGCGGTGCCGGCGGCGAGTCAGCGCGCGCTCGGCAGGACCCGCGCCGGCCTGATTCGCAGACGGGTCTGGCGCCGGGCGAGCGGCCGGTGGAGGTCACCGCGCCCGTTCCGTTGCCGGCACCCGACGCAGCCCAGGACGGTGCCGGGACGCTCGCGCGCACATTCGGCGACGGCGCGGTCATGGCGGGCCGTGACGTGGTGGAGGGCACGTACCGCAATGCCGGCGGCGCGAACTGTGAGTGGACGTTTAGGCGCGGTAACGAGGTGCTGGATTCGGGACGAACCACCCAGTCGTTCGCCATCGACTTAGCCGACGACGGCGCAGTGTTCATCTCGCGCGGCTGCGGCGTGTGGACGTTGCAGCCTTAGACACCGGCACGTCCCCTTACCAACACGGCCGCAGTGATATAGACTGGCTGGCACCGCCAACATGACGACACGAAAGCGACAACGATGGCACTGCTCGACAATAAACCCGTCCCGCCGATTGACTTTTTCATCGAGTACCTGACGCGCGGCGAACACGGCAAGGAACTGACGCACCGCGCCGACAACCAGGCCACGATCACGTGCACCGGCTGCGGCAACCGCGTGGTGGTGCGCACCCTTGGTCTGGTGTCGCCGGCCGCGGCACAGGTGGTCACTGACGGGCCGACCATGCAGGTCACGCTATCGACGTTGCCGGAGTTCGACACGACATTCACAGCAGCAGAGAGGGCATGGCAATGGCTGAACTCCTAGCAGGAGCGCACATGGCAGACGTATTCGTCTGCGAGTTGCCGGCGTATTCGCCGGCCGTGGTGGAGATTGCCCGCCGCGTGGACGAGCACACCTACGAGTTCATCTCCGGGACGAACACGGTACGGCTGCGCATTGACGACACCCACGACCCGGACACCGTCACCTACAGCGCGGACGGTCCGGTGCTCACCGTGCGCACCGTGGCCCGGCCAAGTGTGTACGTCGATGTGGACGAGGTTTTGGACAAGGCTGCGCAGTGGCTTGGTTAGACCGTGAACTGCCCGCCGTGCTGGCGGGAAACGTGCTCATGGCCGCGGTGCTGTTGGTCCTCCTCGTCACGCTGAACGCGCCGCCGGCGAAGGTGCCGGATTCCACGCTGCGTGACGGGCTGCGTGGCGGTTTTCGAGACAGCCGGCAAGCGGAGCCAGCGCCGTGGCCGGAGCCGGCGGCCGGCACGTACGCGCGCTAGGGGGCGACGCGGCCGCGGTGGCCCCGGCAGCGGTGACCTCGCAGGCCGTTCCGTGCGGCGGTGGTGGTTACCGACGGGTCGCAGCGGCCGTGCCTGCACCGTGCGCACATACACCACCGCCCCGGCTGCATTATGCGGCCGGGGCGGTGGTGTTTTCGGTGGTTCGTCTTAGGGTTCGCGGTTTTGGTACTCGGCGATCTTCGCCTCGATTGCCGTCAACTCGGCGACGGTCTGGTTGAGCCGTTCGATAGCGCCCTCGGAGTCGCGGCCCGGTGTGGGTCCGTAGCCGGAGTCCAGGTCGTCTACCTCGTCGGCGAGTTCCTTGCGCAGCGCCTTTGCGTGCGTGATGTTTTGCATGTGCTCGGTGAACTCGTCCAGGTCGTCGCCGAACGGCACGAGGTAGATCGAGCCGCGGGACTCGTACTTCGCGCCGTACTCGACGGCGGCGTTGTCGGTGGTGCCGAACGGGGTATCCTTCTTCGGCTCCATCAGGAAGGTCCTGGTCCGGCCGCTCGGCGTGGTGACGGTGATTCGGGTCTTCGACTTCTTCACAACCTCGACTTCGCAGCCGCCATCGAACCGGCCGCGGTCGTAGGTGACCTGGAAGACGCTGTCGCCGACGTTGAGGGTGGAGTAGTCGGACAGTGCAATGTTGTTGATCTTCACGGGATTCTCCTCGGTGTTTTAGGTGGTTCGTCTTTACAGGTTTTCGGCGATCCAGGCGTGTGCGGACGCCAGCGCGTCGGCCAGCGCGGCCGCGCTGTAGGCGTCGAGTCCGACGTCTGCGCCGGTGATGTACACCTTGCCCTCGTCGGACACGGTCACTCGCGCGCCCTCGCGGACCGGTGACCAGGTCCAGTACGGGTCGTTAAACAGGTTGTAGCCGTCGGGCTTACGAATCTCGGTCGTGGTTGCAGCGATGTTCATGGTGGGTTCCTCTCTGTGTGGTGGTGGGCTAGTTGTTCGTGTTCAGCCAGGGTCCGTGCTCGGTAAGCCATTCGTGTGCCGCTGCGAGCGCGGCGACAAGGCCGGCGGTTTCTTCGGCGGTCAGGTCGCCGTGCGCGCCGGTGATGTTGACGCCACCGTTCTCGGTGATGGTCACCTCTGCGCTGTAGCGGCGTGCCCACCGCCAGCGCGGGGTGTCGAACTCGGTGTACTTCATCGGCAGCGTGTCAGCGGCGGGTATCGCTGCGCCGTGGGGCAGTCGCGTGTCGTTTTCGACCAGCCATGCGTGTACCGACGCAAGCGCGGAGGCCAGAGCGGCCGTGTCTTCGGTAGTCAGTTCCTGGTCCAAACCGGAGATGGTGACTTCGAGGTATTGGGTGACGGATACTTCCGCGCCGCGGCCAGACCATGTCCAGTACGGGTCGCCGTACTGATTGGTGCCTTCTGGATCGCGGACCTCGGTGGCGATGTTCATAGGGTGCTCCTCTGTGGGGTGTGCTCTGTCTTGCTTGCTGTCTTCGACTCTAGCACGGTTGTGAACCAGGTTCACAAGTTCATCGCCGGCAACCCCACGGCACGTCCCTCTACTGCACTGGGTTCTCTGCGAGCCAGGCGTCGAGGTCTGGGCCGGGCAGCACCAAGAACACGTCCTCCGGTCTGCGATACGGCGCGTCCACCTCGTCGGCGCAGTTCGCATAGCCCGCGTCGAGCCGGTAGGTCCGGTTGTCGCGTGGCTCGTCGGACCCGGCCTCGCCCACGGTGATCTTGGCGGTGGTTTTCTTCTTCACCTCCATCGTCGCAGCGCCCCGGAACTGGCCCTGGACGAACATGACCACGGCCACTTCGTCGCCGCGGGCAAGGACGCGGTAGTCGGTCAAAGCGATGTCGCCTATGTACATGTGACCCTCCTGGTGTCGCTGGTTTTCTCTGCCAATCTATCCGACGGTGCCACGTCCCTGCACATTCTCTACCGCCGCGGCATGTCCAGCACCGCGCAGCCGATAGGATTGTGCGCATGAGCATTGCAAGCACGATTGAGAAGACCTGGCGCGACTCGCTCGACGAAGCGGTGGGTGAGTCGCTGTGGTCAGTTGTGGTGTTCGCGCCGCGGGCTGATGTGGCCGCGGTGGTGCGCGATGAAGCCGTGTACTCGGCGGGCGCGCTGATCCACGGATTCATCGCGGAGATTGTCGAGCGCGCGGTGGCCGGCGGCGCGCTGGCGTGGACGGACATGGTCAACATCGCGCCCGCGCATGCTGCGGAGACTAGCGGCGTGTTGTCAGCGGGCATGGTGCCGGTTCGTCTCCCACTGCACACCGCTGTGAACATCATGCTCACCACTTCCGACGACGCGGCAGCCGCGGCCCTGGTGGACCTGCTGGGTGGCGTGGCCACAGTCAACGACACGCTCGCGCGAGCAGGCTACGACCGCAGCCGTATCCGCATGTTGGCCGGTGTCGGCGACCCGCGCGCAGACGAGTGGCAACCCGACCCCCATCTGCCAAGCCACCAGGCCGCAGCCGTAACCTGCGCGCGCGACGTGTTCGGCAACTTGCGCACCATCGCTGCGTCGCCGGTGCTCGGGCCAATGCTGGCCGCACACACGCACCGTGCGGGACTGGCCCGAGGCGCGCGGGCCGACGAGCACATGCGCCACATCACCGCGTCCGTGGCCGGCGCGCGTCACGACGTGGCCGTGACTGACCTGTCGGACCAGCCGGGTGATGTGTGCTACACGCTGGTGCTCACCGACGGCCTCGACCGGGCGGATTCGCTGGACGACGCGACGTGGCAGGCGATGGCCGACTCGCACGCGCATACGCAGTTGGACCTCGCTGGCGCGGCCGCAACCGAGGGGTAGGGACGAACCATGAGCAGAAACCAGATACTCGCCATCGCCGCGGGGCTAAGCCTTGTCGCAGCCGCGGTGCTGATCTTCGACCTCGCCGTCGAGGGGCGCTGGGTCGAAGCCGGCGCGGTGACTGTCGGCGCCCTCCTGTTCGCCGTGTGCATAGCCATCTGGCACATCATGCAGCGATAGATCGCAGGCGGGGTGCGCGCCGGGGCGGGGCTGCGAAAGCGGTCCCTGCACCGCCCGCGACCCTGCGGCGTTACCAACTTGGTACAGGGACGTGCCGCTATTTTTACCCACCCGACACCATCACGACGCATGTGTGCTTTATGATGGCTGGCATGGAAACCAACCATGCCCCAACACCAGATACGCAGCGCACCGACGCTGCCACCACTGACACTGCACCCGCTGGCGGGTCTACCGCTGCGCGCACCACCGGCTCCGGCCGCAAGTCCTGGCTCTACATCGTCGGCTCCGCGCTGCTCGGTATCGTGCTTGGCATTGTGCTGGCCGCGACGTTCTTCGGCCCGGCCAACCCGAACGAGGAGATGTACCCTGGCGACAACAACTCACCGCAGGCCGGCGCCGACTACGTCAGCCGCACCGGGCTGCTCACGATCAACGCCGACGACTTCGACGCGGCCGCGCAGAAGGTCTGCTCCGCGCTGGAAGACACCGACATCGAATCCCTGGAAAGCCCGGACCAGGTCTGGACCAAGCCCGAGTTCGAGGCGGGGTCTGTGATTGACAACGCCGAGTCGTTCGAGGTCACCGGCCTTGACGGCGTGGAGGATCAGGCGTCGCGCGACACCGTGACCGCCACCGCGCGCCGACTCGTGATGGAATCCTCGGCCATGTTCGCATGCCCGTCGCAGATGGCGCGCATGAACGCGACCTTCACTATGCAGTAAGGACGAACCAGATGAATACCAAAAACCGCACCCCCATCTACGCAATCGCGGCGTTTCTTATCGCGCTCGCGCTGACCCTTGTGGCCGGCTACCTGTTCAACGGCAAGTCCGGCGACAACTACCCGTACCCGGAGGGCATTTCCGCCGAGACTGCGGCGAACAAACTCGCGGCCGACCCGATTACCCCGGCTGACATCTCCCCGGAGGACTTCGACGTTGTCGCGGGCGACGCATGCGCCAAGGCCAGCGAACTGACCGACCGCGGCCCGGACGACACGGTGCAGACCTACCAGGACATCGTTGACGCGGTGAGCGCGTCTACTGACGAGCACCAGATCGACCTGCGCGCCGACAACGCGGAGGAGGTCGCAGGCTCTATTGCCGGCCTGTCCATCTCGTTGAAGTGCCCGCAGTACCTCACCGTCCCGATCAGTTAGCCCAGAGCCAGACAAACCCCGCCCACGCCAATCAGGCGCGAGCGGGGTTTTCGTTGTGCCACGGTCTAGTTGGGACGAACCATTTTCCTGCGCGACCGCAGCAGCGTATCCACGCCGATCTGGGAGACAAGCGTGCTCGCGGGGCCAACAAAGACCTGGCCCGACTTCGACGCAATACGCAGCGTGCCCTCGCCGACAAGCAGCGACACACGCCCGCACGCCGGGTGCTCGATTACCGCGCCACCCGGCTCGATGGTGAGCGTGCCTGGCGTACCTGTCACGTCCACCACAGCGCCGAGCACCACCGCCGCGTGCGCGCGCAGCGCGGCCACATCTGACGATGTCACTTAGCCCTCCTGCTCCTCGAATATGCGCCGCTGACGTGCGCGTTCCTTCTTGATGAAGTTAATGACTTCCTTGCGAATGTAGCGTTGCAATTCTTCGACCACACCCGGCGCCACGGTGTAGTCGGATCGCAGCGGGTAGGTGAACTCCATCTCGGTGAACTCGCCACGCACTGCCGGCTCCGCGTTCGCGGTGTCGTCGTCGCGCGCTGCCTGCCGGATACGCAACTCGAACATGTGGCCCGCGACGAACACGTCCAAGTCCACGCAGTTGCGCTGCAACTCGACCACGTCGGCCCGGCTGTTGCCGTGGTACGTGTCCGGCCAATGCTTTGTGGCGGTGTTGGCGAAGGTGTCCATCGCCACGGCGGTGAGCATGTGCAGCGCCGACTTCTGCCTGATAGCGCGAATGAACGGCTGCGGTTTGGTCATAGGTGCCCTCCTGGGGATTGGTGTTAATTGTGAACTAGGTTCAAACTTACCACACCGGCCATGCGCCAACACCACGTCTGCCGTGTGTAGGCGCTACACTTTCACCTATGACTTCCCCGTACGAGACACCGCCCGCCGGCTACCCAGCAGACGGCTACGCCGACGACGGCGCCGGCGACCCCGCAGACATTCTCTCCGAACTGCTCGAAGCGTCCGCGGCCACCTGGTCTGAAACCCAGAACACCGGCATTACCGTTGCCGCGGTGACCCAGGACGACCTCGCAGCGATCACGACCACCGACGACGCAGCCAGCGCCGAAACGCTGATGAAACTGGCGATGGCACTGATTAATCAGGCCGTGTCCATCGACCCCGACTCCGCGCGCCTTATCGGCGCCGAAGCCGTTCTGCCACAGGACACCGAGCAGCAGTAGCCCGGATACGACAACAGCCCCGCGCACGTCACGGTGCGCGGGGCTGTTTTGCGTGCCTGTCTAGGCCGGGTTGACGAGGGCGTCGTACTTGTCGCGGTACTCGACTATGCGTTTGAGCACCGTGTCCACTACCTCGTCCACGTCGCCCGCGACCAGGTCCGGGCACAGTTCGATGTTCACGCTCAACGTGCGCGACCGCAGCGTCTCCGACTGGTGCGCGAGCACCGAGGTTTCGTCGTCCACGTCGTCGAAACTCGTCGTAAGACGAACCTCCAACATCACCGGCGTGCCGTCGGGGTCGTCGCCGCGCAGTTGCCAATCCACGATCACGCACGGCGGCATAAACGACTCGAACCCCTCGTATCCCTGCGTATTGGAATCCTCGCGCGCGTGCGGCTTCACCACGCCTACATCGCTTAGCAGGTCATTCACGCCGTCGTAGACACGCGACGCGACGGTCAGCATTGCGTCCACACGCTGCGAGTACAGCGCGTAGCGGGTCAGTGTCGCCCGCAGTGCAGTCTCGTCCATCATGCTGCCTCCAAAAACAGTTGCGCCCGGTTACGGGCCGTCTCCACCACGCCGTGCGTATCTGGCAGCGCGTCGTCGGTGAAGAACACCCGCACTGTGGCCATGCCGGTGCGCTTGTCCACCCGCGTATCAAAGCCGAGGTCGTCGGCGAGTTCGAGCACGACGGCGAAGACACGCTTGTCCACCACCGCCACTGACGCGTACCAGCGCCCGCCGACAGACAGCGCCGTGGCGTCTTTGCCGACCTCGTCGCTGACGGCAGCAGTCACCGCCGCGTGCAGGTCGTTGATGTCGGAAACCATCGAGGTCCTTCCTGAAAACGTAAATGTGCACAAACGACACTACCGTGCCAGCACGCGCGCTGGCACGGTAGGTGGTCAGGTTCGGTTACGCCACGTCCCCTAGATCGTCGCCGTCGGCGCGGTGCGCCGGCCGCCGGTGAGCATGCCTGCGGTAAACGCGGCGTGCTCCGGGTCGTCGTAGAGCGCGGTGGCCGGCACCTTGCCCGGATTCGTGGCCAAAAACGCTGACATGGACTTCAACTGCCACGCCTGCGACAGGTGGTGCTCCGCGCCGACAGTCAGCACCTCCGACGACAAGTGGCTGGATTCGGGCCTGACCCGGTCGCTAAGTACGTCGTAGTCGTAGACGCGGCCGACGTAGTGGTCGGAGAACGAGTCGGCGACACCGTAGCCGTTGTTGCCGCCTGCAATGCGTGTCTGTTGCAGACCCTCGGCGCGCCCTCGCAGGAACGTGATTGACGCGGCGCGGTAGTCCTCGTTGGCGAACTCCATGAAGTGCATGGTTTCGTGCAGCGCGGTTTCCGGCTGGTCGTCCGACGCAGTGATCTTGGCGTCCACGACCTCCTCGGTCCACCTGCTGCGCTTGACCATGAACCCCGCCCGCGCCGTGGTCTTGCCGACCGTGAGCGGAACACCTTTCCTGCGCACAGAGTCTGCGGCCTCGACAAAGTCGTCCCTGTTCAAAAACGACCCGGCGCGGTCCAGCGTGTCGTTCATCTTCTTCGACAGTTTCGCCTTCGTGCTGCGCTCGATCTGGTCGGTGTACGTGCCGCCGTAACGCGGTGCGACCGAGTCCATCTCCTCGCGCAGAATGTCGGCGCGCATGGACGCTGCGTCGCGCTGCTTGGAAAGCACCTCGTCGGTGGTTGCGCGGGCCAATGGTGCCTCCGCACCGCGGCCGTTCTTGGGCGCAGAGAGTCTGCGCGTGACGTCCTGGGCGATGATGTCGGACGCAATGACGGCCACCTCGATAACGTTGTCGAAGTCCTCGTCGGAGCCGAACCTGCGCTTCGAGCGGGCGAACTTGCGCTTGGTCCGCTTGACCTCCGCATCAATCTCGTCCTCGTCGATGGCGCCGATGGACGCCATGTCCTTGCGCAACTGTGCGGCGCTGACCGCGCTTAGCCTGCCGCCGAGGGGAACGCTCTGGGGGTTGGCGCCGATCACGTCCATAAGTTTCTTCGAGTTCTCCGGGTCGCCCTGGGACAAAATCTCGCCCGCCGACATCGACGCCAGCGACGTGCGGTCTTGCAACTGCTTGATTGCGACCGCGGCATGTCCCTCTCCTGATTCTTCCAGCGCGGTGGCAAACCGCAGGTCCGACGCCAGCGACACGCACGAGCCGAGTTCGGTGCTGACGCGCACGCGCTCGGGGCTGCGTCCGATACCGGAAACGCTGGTGAGTTCCTGGCCGAACTCCTGGGCACGCACGCGCGCCGCATGAGCGACCGCGTCTCGCTGGGCCGGGTTCAGTGTCTCGGCGAGGTGGTAGGTGGGGGTCTTTCCCTGCTTGGCGAGTTCCGCGTTGTAGAGCAGCACGCCGGCCGGAGACTTTTCGTAGAGCACGTCGATGATGGCCTCGCGCGCTGTGGCTGCGTTCGGCTGGGCCGGGTCCACGTAGATCGGCGACGACGTGTCGTCCATGCGGGCGGTCACCGCGGCTGCGAAGTCGTCGCGCGACAGCGATTCGCGGGACTCGGCGATGGCAGTGGTGCCAACGTGTCCGTTGTTGTCGGCCGTAAACCTGGACTCGGAGCGTTCCAAGTAGTTTTCCAACTGCTGTTCCACAGCCGGTTCTGTTTCGGGTTCTGTTACGGGTTCCGTTGCGGGTTCTGTTGCAGGTTCTGTTGCAGGTTCCGGCGCGGGTTCCGGCTCCGGTTCTGGTGCCGGTTCTGGTGCCGGTTCTGGTGCCGGTTTCGGCTCCGGCGCGGGTTCCGGGGCCGCGTCCTTTGCCGGCTTCGTCGGCTTCTTGCGCGGCTTCTTCTTCGGCGCCGCCGGCGCGTCCAGCGGCGACAGCCCCGACCAGCCAGCGTTGAGCGTGGTCACGGTGACCGGCTCGGATACCGGGTAGGGCGCGGGGGACGTGGCAGTCGCGGACGCCTCGACTCGCTGGGGTTTGCGGCCGCGGACTTCGGCGTAGTCGCGCTCTGCCCGGCGCGCAGCGCCCCGGTGGGATTCACCGGCTCGCTTTAACTCGCCCTGGTTGCAGTCGCAGCGGAGTTTGCCCGGTGGGATTCCCGGCGTACCGGCGGCGTAGCACATGGTTTGACCTCCTGAATTGTGACGGTGTGTTACACTGATTCTAGCACTTTCACGTCTGAAACACGTCCTGGCAGAGGAGAGAAAACATGGCGAACGAGCAGCGTAAGAAGCACATGCTCATGGCAACCGGCGACAACGGATCGGTGAGTTGGCAGCCGGCGTTCGACACACACGACCCAGACCACGCCGACCGCATTGTCGCTGGCGGATACATCTCCGGACCCTCGCAGCCCGCGGCGGTCGCGCGCGAGTTGCTGACGACCCTGCGCGCGACCGACGTGCGCGTCGGCTACGCTACGGTGTACCCGTTTCCTGTTGTGGGCCGCGCAAGCGACATCGTCCTCGACGTCAGCGACGACGGTGTGATCACTCCGGTGCCACCGAAGATCGAAGTCCAGCCGAGCAAGGCCGACATCGTCGCTGCGTTGATCTACGCGGTGCAACTCGGTTCGTCCACGGTCGTGCTCAACGACAACGCGAATCGGGCAATGGCCGACTACCTCGCCGACACGGGCGTGCAAGACACCTCCGACACCGACGAAGACGACGGCGAATACGTCACCACCACGCTGTTCTAGAACTTCAAAGGAGCAACTATGACCGCGCCAACTCCGCCGACACCCCCGGTGTTTTCTACACCGATGGCAACCCCGCCAGCGTCGCCGGCGCGCCCGCCGCAGACGCCCGCGGCGCCGCCTGTTGCACCACAGCCGTCGCGCCCGCCGCAGCAGTCCGCCACCGCAGCCCTGGAACGGCACGCCGTACGCGGCATGCGCGTGGAGATTCCGTTGCAGTCGCCTACACCGCCCGGTCACCCGGCATGGGACGCGGTGCCGGAGGTTCGTCCCAAGGTGCCGCCGGTGGATTTGCCGGCCATCGACGTGCCGGAGGAGCAGACCTGGTGGCCGGACGTGCAGGCCATGATGTGCACGGGCACCGAGACGGTGCGGCGCGTGGTCGAGGAGTACGAAGCGCGGCCGCCGCAGCGGATCGCAGTCGATATTGAGACGCACGGGCTGTCTGGTCCGGGCAAGTGGGAGATTACGTGTATCACCGCGGCGTTTCGGCTTGCCGAGGGCACGGTCTACAGCGTGTTGTTCGACCCGCTGCGCAACCAGGACGACCGCGCGCTGTGGGAGCGCGTGCGCGACCGCGCCACCACGATGGTGTTCCACAACGCGGCGTTCGATATTCCAATTCTCTACGCCCATCAGTTGATTCAGTTCTCCGACATTCGCAAGGTCGAGGACACCGTGCTGCTGTCGCGCCAACTCAACACGATCAGCCGCGGCGGCCGCAGCCTGGAAGACCTCTCCGGCAAGTACGGCATTGCCGACGACTCCAACGTGAAGATTCTCAACGCGTTCAAGGCCCAGAACCAGACGAAGGAAACCGGATACGCCAACTCCGACATTCACGCGGCGTTCTACCGCCGCGGCGCGATGTCGGATACCGCGGCCACCCTGCGGCTGTGGGACGAACTCTATGTCGCCGTGGTCAACCTGCACGCAATCGGCCAGCCAGGTGACGCGCCGAGCATGCTCACACTGCCCGAGGCCCACGAACTTGTCGCCAACGTCCAGCGCGCCGGCCAGGTGACGTTGCAGATGTCGGCGACGGGGTTGAACTGGGACGAAGACCACATGAACACCTGGCTGACCAACCAGGAGCGCAAGGTCGCCGAGGCCACGAAGTTGATCGAGGACGCAGGACTCGACCCCGGCAATGGTGCGCAACTGGTGAACAAACTCAACGACGAGGGACTGCTGCCAGCAGATTGGCCGCGAACCGACAAGGGCGCGCTGAAGGCTGACAAGAACGCCATGAAGATGTTGACCAAGCAGGACAACCCGCTGGCGAAGGCGCACACGGAGATTGCCGAGTACGGCAAAATCTGGAACTACATGACCTCCACGCGAGACACCGCCAAGGCCACGGGCCGTGTGCACGCGGGTATCGAGATTCTGGGTGCGCACGCCACCGGACGCATGTGCCTGCCGATGGACACCGCTGTGCTCACGAAGCGCGGTGTGCTGCCGATTCACGAAGTCAAGGCCGGGGACTTGACGCTCGACGCAGCGGGTCGGTGGACACCGATTAGCGCGGTGCACATCTTCGACGACGCCGACGTCTATGAGTACCCGACGAACTGGCGTGGCCGGACACTTGTGGCAACTCCGGAGCACCGCTGGGTCCAGCGCACCCGCACTGGCACCGTGGTCGCACCGCTGTACATCGGCACTGCCACGGTGGTCACAGCACCCGTGCCGGAGCGAGTTCGCTCGCCACACTTGACCGAGGACTTTCCCGACCCTGCCAGCCTGACCAAGGACGAACTGCACGCCGCACTGCTCGGCTGGGCCGTGTCCACGCGTCCCACGGTGCAGCACCGCGAACACGAAACCACCATGACCATCGGCAACGCCGGCGGGATCGGCAAGTACCTCGCGGAGATGGCCGACCTGCTCTACGACGGCGGTGTCAGCGTCACCTACGACGAAGTCTCGGCCACGCTAACCGCCGGCGAGGGCGCGCCAAACCGCTTCAAAGTGCTGGTGGCCGCGTGTCTGGCCGACACTGACGACACCTACCCGGAGCGCACCGTGGCGTCGTTCGATGGGTCGTGCTCGCAGATGTTCTTGCAGTCGGTCGTGCTCGGCGGCATTGTGGACGATCCTGACGGTGTGCACGTGATGGTGTCCGCGCCGTGGGCGCGCGCTGTGGCGATGGCAGCGCACCGCGCCGGCATGGCCGCGGTGGTGGGTCGCGCCGACAACCGCGCGTGGGCGACGGTGTCGCTGCTCGAATCCGGCGACGTGGAAGTCTACGCAGACGCGGCACGTCGTCTCGACAACCAGCGCGTCTACTGCGTGACCACCTCGTCGGGCACGTTCACCTACTTCGACGGCACCATGTTCTCGGTGACCGGCAACTCGGTGAACAACCCACCGTTGCAGCAGTTCTCCGAAGACGCACGGCCTGTGATCGCAGCCGACGGCGACGACGACCTGTGGTCGGTTGACTGGTCGTCGATTGAGCCGGTGATCTTGTCCAACATGGCCGGCGACACCGACTTCATCACCCCGTTCAACAACGGCGGCGACCTGTATATCCCGCTGGCTCGGCGTGCCGGCCTAATCCCGGCCAATGTCTCCGACGACGACGCGGCAAGCCACCCAGGGCGAAAGAAGGCGAAGCAGATGTTGCTCGCGTCGATGTACGGCCAGGGCATGCGCTCGTTGTCGGAAAGCATGGGTATCTCGGTGGACGAGGCGTACCAGATTCAGGCGGGACTACGTCGCGCCATGCACGTGACGTGGTCGTTCATGGACCAAGTCACCGCGAACACGAAGCGCAGCGGATTCTCGTGGACGATCTGGGGCCGCATGATGGACGAACGCCTCCCCGACGAAATTAAGACGCACGTGGCTGTGAACCACTTTTGCCAGGGCAGTGCAGCCGACGTGCTCATGGACACTGTGCTTCGACTCGACGACGCCGGGGTGGGACACAGAATGAAAATGCTCATTCACGACGAGGTCGTGTGCGGCAAGAAGGACGTCGATCTGGTGAAGCACGTGATGTCAACGCCACCGAAGGCGCTGGCAGAGCGGGCGAAAATCACGCCGATCCTGCGTGTGGACGCGCAGGAGATGGGCCAGCACTGGCTGAAGGTCTAGCCCAGGTACTGCGTGCCGTCGTGGTCAACGACCGGGGCCAGCAGCGCGAAGTCCGTCAGGAAGTCGTGAGTCTGACCACCCGTCGTCGGCGACGACGACAGCACACCGATCACGGCAATCTCGCGTCGTTCCTTGTTGGTGTAGGTGTAGAGCAGCGATCCGGAGTCGCCGCCGAGCGAGAAGATGTGCACGCGGACCTCGGAGTCATTGGACGCAACGACCGGACCGCAGGACTCCTGCGAGCGGTAGCCGAGTTTGCACACGTCCATGCCAGGCGTGATCTGATCGGGCGTGAGCATGTCCACAACGGTCAACTCGGTGGCCACGCGGACGTCCTTCGACGCAGCGACGTCCTGGTTGACCAGAATCAGCGCGACGTCGGTGGCAAACGGGTAGACATCGCTCGCACCAGGCTTGCCCATTGACTGCCACTGGTCCACCTTGCCGAAGGGACGAACATTCGGCTCATTCGACAACTTGTAGTAGACGTCGGTGAACCCGCCCTGGACGCAGTGGCCGGCGGTGACACCGTAGACGGTGTTGGCCTTGCGGACGTAGCCGGCGAGCGTACACTTGCGCGACTTCCCGGTGTCCGGGTTCGCCATGAGGATCGTCATGGCCGCGGTCGGCACCGGCCATGCGAGCCAGTTGTTGTTCGGGTACTCGTCGTAGTTGTAGACACCGTACGACTTCATCATCTTGTCGCGCTGCTCGATGTATCCGAGTTCCCATTGGTGCAGCAGCACGCCGCGCTCGGTGGCAACCGCGGCCACCTCGGCGGAGGAGGGCTGCTTCGCAGACGAATCGGAGTAGGAGTCGTAGACGTCGGGCACCTCGCGTGCGCTGGTCTTGCGCGGGATACCGGCGTACGGGTCGTTGTTATCGACCGGGGTGGCGTCGGCGGCGAGGTCGTCGGTGGGTTCGGCGACATCGTTGTCCCACACGTTCGTAATCGTGGTCGCACCGGAGTTGCCCGGAGAGATGGCCTCGTTGACCTTCGTGGACGCGACCTCGCTGTAGGCGACGACGCCGGCGACGATGGCGATAACTCCTAAAATCAGCGCAACCGTTCGATTGCGTTTCGTGTGCGTTGGGTCCGTGGTGTGTGCGGTAGTCATGTCTGTGTCCTTTACTTTGATTGTGTAATTGGTTCACAGTCTAGTCCACCGCCTTGACCAGTCAAGGTCCGGCACCTAGCACACGGTCCAGATACGGCCGAAAACCAGCCGAACAGACACACGAAAACACCCCTGCCGAAGCAGGGGTGTTGGACAAAACCGCAGGTTAAATGAGTTCCATTTCGTCAAAATCGTCGTCGATTTCGATTGCCGGGGACGTGCCACCGGCGCTCACGGAACCCGTGCCGGACGGCTTGATTTTCTCGCCGGTAGCCCCGAGCGCCTTGTCGTGGATTTCCTGCGCCGCGGCTTGGATCGCGTCGTCGTTCATGGAGCCGTCCGCGTTCATAATCGCCTTGGACTTCTCGGACAGCGAGTTCAGTTCCGCCATCTGCTCCCTGACCCACTCGTACTCCGGCACGTACGCCTCCGGGGCCGGCAGTTCGACACCGTCGGGGTGGGTGAACAGGTACTTGCGGTCGCGGGCGAACTCGTCGTTGAGTTTCTTGGCGTAGGACTCCAACTCGCTGCGGGTGACGTTGTGGAAGAACGCGCCGATGTAGGCGTAGTTGTAGGACTGCGGGTTGCCGTCCGGGTCGTTCTGGTTGGCGATCACCAGACGCACCGGGGACACCTGCGGGTCGAGCGCGAGCAGGTCGGTGATCTTCTTTTTGAGCGTGTCGGCGATCTTCTTCGCGCGCTCAATGCCGTCGTAGGTTTCCAGCATGTAGAGCGACAGCGCGTGCTCGACAATGACGGGGTAGCGCGTGGAACGCTTCTCCTGCGGCTGTGTTGGGGTAGTCACGTGAAAACTCCTCGTGGGTCTGTTGTTGTGGCCGCAGGTTAGTCTACAGCCAACCCCGAGCGACACGTCCCGTGGTGGTAGGGTTGGCTGTCGTAACCAGCACGATTGCGAGAGGGACGAACCATAATGAAGAAGTTGAACTGGCGTGCGATTGTCGCAGGCACCGTCATTGTCACGCTGTGCGATGTGGCGTACACCTACTACACCATCGCCAAGGACATGGAGGATCGCGCGAAGTTCCACGAAAACCGCGCGGACAAGCGAGACAAGCACTACATGGTGGTGACGGACAAGTACAACGGGCTTATGCGCCGTTACGAGGCCACCGCCCGCGAGCGCGACACGGCGGTGGCGGAGTTGGAGCGGCTGCGCGACGAGGTCAACGGCACGGACGTGTTGCGCGCGCGGATCGTCTCGATTGTCACCGAGGCGGGCGAGGAGGGGGTCACGCGCGGGCCGATTATGGCGAAGTTGTCGCGGCCGCAGCGTGAGCACGCCGCGACGATGTTGGAGTCGCTGGTGGCAGAGGGCGCGCTGGTGGAGCAGCCGACTGAGCACAGCACCCGCTACGTGGCGGTGGCGAAGCAGTAGCGGCGCGGCGTGACGCAAGTGACGCGGCCCCGGACGCAAAGCAGCCGGAGTCGCAGCCACCACAGCAGAGCCAGACAGAGTAGAGGGACACGGAAAGACCTGATGAAGCACACTAATGACACCGCCACGCGGCTTACCCCGCGGCCGGCACAGGACCTGCACCGGGCGCGCGAGCGGGCCGGCGACGAGGACGGTGCGTAAGTGTTGGCCTACGGATACCGCCGTGTCACCCACGAGATGATTGCCCGCTCGCGCGCCCGGACCCACGCGGCAATGGCCGGCGATTTCAGCGGCGAGGTGGACGACTTTGATCCAATGATTGCTGCGGCCCGCGCGATGGATCGGGCGGAGCAGGCAGCGGCTGACGCCATCGACGAGCACGAGCGGTGCCTGCGAACGTTGGGACGCGTGCAGTGATCGCCGACATCATCGCCGCGGTGGTGGAAGAAGCAATCGACTGCTGGCTGGACCGCCACGACGAGCAGCGTCGGACCAAGAACGAGGAGAAGAAAGACGACGCATCCGGCGGGCCGTGAGCGCCGGGGCATGGCGCAAGTCCGGTCGGCTGCGTATGGCGACGAATCGGCAGACGTGATATAGTGAACCCACGACACAAAGCAGGTTGAATGAAAACTCAATAGTCCAGCCACAAACCCGCTGTCCATGAAGCCTTTTCCCCGCGTACGTGGGGTTGTTCCGAAGCGGGGCAACCTGGACCTGCTGTTTTCGCTCTTTTCCCCGCGCATGCGGGGTTGTTCCGATTGTGGACCTGTTTTGTGGTGCCGGTGGCATGCTTTCCCCGCGTACGCGGGGTTGTTCCGTTCGCAGGCTATGTGCGTGGCATGCAGCCCGCATGTTTTCCCCGCGCACGCGGGGTTGTTCCCTTTTCCGTCAGGTCCGCGCGGTCTGCTTCAACCTTTTCCCCGCGTACGCGGGGTTACTCACGAGCCACGGCACCACCCGACGTGCCTGGCGCCCACGTGTGTACTATGTTCACATGATGAAAGTCGTTGACCTGTTTTGCGGCGCGGGTGGCATGTCCCTGGGTTTTGAACGCGTTGGGTTTGAGGTGGTGCACGACAGTGAAGGGGAACCACAAGCACACCTACCAGACCACTAGAGGAGGTAAACATCATGGAACCGATACTGGTATCCATCAAAACTGCCGCAGAGATGTGTGGTGTATCCCGCTCGACGTTTTTGAGTGGCATAAAAAGGGGCTAATCGGATTCGTCAAGGTCGGCGGTCAAGGACGACCAATGGTCCGTGTAGCGGACCTCGAAGCCTTGGCGCGTGACGCGGAACCAGCCTAAAACCGACTTCGGCAACCGTTTCCCCGCGTAAGCGGGGTTTCCTCACGAGACACTGGCACCGTCCGCCATACCCGTCGCCCGCGTGTGTACCATGTTCACATGCTGAAAGTTGTTGATTTGTTTTGTGGTGCCGGTGGCATGTCCCTGGGTTTTTCCAACGCCGGGTTCGACGTGGTGCATGGCTTCGACAACTGGGACCACGCGGTCAACACGGTCGCAGCCAACGCAGGCCACCCGGTTGACCTGCTCGACCTCTCCGACGTAGACGCGACGCGAGCGGCGTTGGACCCGTTGTTTGCAGGCGGCCCGGTGGTTCGTCCCGGTCTGATTGGCGGCCCGCCGTGCCAGGACTTTTCATCGGCCGGCAAGCGAGTTGAAGCCGACCGCGCGGACTTGACGCAGAAATTCGCAGGCTATGTGTCCACCTTGCAGCCGAGTTTCGTGGTGATGGAAAACGTCGTCCGCGCCCAGCACGCCGCGGTGTATCAGTCGGCACTTACAACCATGCGCGACGCGGGTTACGCGCTGGACACCATCGTGATTAACGCTGCGGTGGTCGGCGTGCCGCAGGCGCGAAAGCGGCTGTTCGCCATCGGCACCAGGGACGAACCGGATACCGCAGCCGGTCATGGACCGGCTGCGCGCGGGGCTGGCCGAGAAACCAATGACCATGCGAGACTACTTCGGCGACTCGCTTGGCACCGAGCACTACTACCGTCACCCGCGCTCGTACGCGCGCCGGGGCGTGTTCTCCATCGACGAGCCGTCGCCGACGATTCGCGGCGTGAACCGTCCGATTCCACCGGGCTACCCCGGACACCCCGGCGACAGCGCGCCGATTGACCAGGCGCGCCCGCTGACCACCGCAGAGCGCGCGGCGGTGCAGACGTTCCCGCCCGACTATGAGTTCTGTGGCCCGGCCACGGCGCGCGAGCAGATGATCGGCAACGCGGTGCCGCCGCGACTTGCCGAGTACGTGGCGACCGCTGTGGCCGACGTGCTGGCTGGCGAGTAGTCGGCTAGTACCAGCAGCCCGAGCAGTCGTCGCAGACGCAGGCGGAGGGCGTCAAACTCGGCATGGTGTCTTGGCACTCGCAGCCGACGTGGTCGGCCACGTCGGCGAGCACGCCGGCGAGTTCGCGCACCGCGGCTGACTCCTGATCCGGCGTGGTGACGTCCAGGTCTACCTGCCGCGGCGTGACCCCGGCGGTGTCGGCGTTGCAGGTCGCCACGGCAACGAGGTTGGTGTCCCCACCGCCGGCGATGTCGTAGACGGTTAAGTGTGCGCCGCCGTGGAGCGCGACGGTGGCGTAGACCTCGTCGGCGTTGTACTCGTCGGTGCGGACGAACCACACGCGCTCCACGTCGGCGGCCACAGCACCGTGCACCGATACCTCGCGCGCAACACGGTGGGCAAGAGACTCGGGGTTGAACATGGCTACCTCCTGGCCGCTGTGGCTTCGCTGCGCGCTATTGCGCAGCCGATCATCAGTGCAATGGACCGCACGGCGCGGTAGCAGCCGTCGGAGAAGTCGGCGTCGTCGGCGAAGTATGCGCACCTACCGTTCGTATCCATGACCTCGGCGACGACGTTGATTCGCCCGGTGCCGGTGGAGTCGTAGATTTCCACGGATATGCCGTTTTGCAGCGCGACCGTCGCCGACGCATTATCGCCGGCGGGGTCCGGGTCGGCCGCGGTGTAGCCGGCGAAGTCCAGCATGTCGTCGAACTCGTGCGCGAGGGCGCGGCCAATGGTGTGAGCGTGGCTGTGCATATCGAAGTCGGACATGGTTTCGTTACCTCCTGGTTGTGGTTTTATTCATCGTCGTCGTCGAACTCGATGTCGTCGGCGCCGGCATCGAGTGCTGCGCGGACCATCTCGGTCAGCACGCGGGCTGCGGCCGCGCGGGTGGCGTCGTCGTAAGCGGGCAGCACCGCGTGATACCACGCGGGCGCGCCGAAGTTGGACATCGTCACGCTGATGTGGGCGGTGCCGTTAAAGTCCCGGTCGTCGATTCCGACCCTCGTGCCGTCGTCGAGCGTGTAGCCGGCGTAGCACTTAGATCCGAAGTCGGAGCGGTACGTGCAGGTTCGGACGTGGCGGTCGATGTCGGCGTTGTCGTCGAAGACCAGGTACGCAACCTGGTGTGCTGCGGAAGTGTCAGTGAACATGGCTCCGAGCATACACCGTTGTGTGACTATGGTTCACAGTTGGGCCGGTGCAGCAGGTAGCACGTCCCCAACGGTGTGCGCGCCGGTCCGGAACCGCCGCCGCAGCCGGCGCGCGGGCCACGGCAGGCCCGCGTGAGCGGGCAGGTCCGCGTGATCGGGCAGGTGCAGCAGTCGCGGCGTGGGCATGCGAGCGGGACTGGGTTGGGTCGGCGCAAGTGCGTGCTTCGCACTACTCCACAGCCTTTCCCGCCTGTGGCCCGCGAGCATGACCAGGCCGCGGCTGCGGCACCGGCGCCCTCCGCGCCTGACCCAACCGTGGCCCGCGAACCAGCCGCTGCCGCCGTGCCTGCACCGCCCGCGCCGTATCCACTCGACGTATATACAGCACCTGTGCCAGCCACCGCAGCCGTCACCGCCGCGTCGGCACAGTACGATCCCACGTATGACCCAGGTGCACACTTCCACCGCCGACCCGCGCGGGCACTACCGCTGCGCCGTCGCCCTGCTCGCCGCCGCCCTCGCTGCCGCCGTTGTCGCTGGCGCCGCAGTGGCCCTGACATGGGACCGGCCGCAGTTGCCGCTTGCCATGATCGCCGTGGTCTACGCGCTGTTCACCGGACTTGTCGCCATCGAGCGAGCCGCGGACCACCTCGCCGCAGCCCGGCCATAAGTACAGGGACGTGCCGTGTGCTGGTGCCGGTTTCTGCTGCGGCCGGCACTAGACTCGTGCCTATGACTTCCGCACAATTCCCCGCACCGGCCGACCCCTGCGCCGGCGTCTCGCGCGAGTTCGGCTTGGACTACGCGCACGCGCTGCACCGTTTCCCCACGCCATACGTGGAGGAGACATGGACCGACGGCAACGGCAACCGCCTGACCGTGACCACCAGCGCCGACTACGACGCTGTGTTCGACGACTACGACGACGGGGACGACGACTGCCCGACCGCCGACGTCGAGTGCGTCGGCGACAACACCCCGGCGTGGGTTTCCCGTGTGTTGCGCGTGCTGGGCATTGCGGAGTCAGCGTAGATGGCAACCGCAACCACCCCGCGTGAGCGGATCACCGACTCGCTGCGTCGCCGCGGCACTGCCAGCGCGCAGCGCGTCGCCCGCGACACCTCGTACACGATGTACTTGGTTGTCGCGGAACTCACCGAGTTGGTCGAGTCCGGCAACGTGATGCGACACGCCGACGGCACGTTTGCACTTGCGGACGGCCACACCACCCTGTAATGTGAACCTTGTTCACAAACCCCGAGATGGAGGACACCATGACCCCTGAACAGTACCTGGACGACGTGCTCACCTACGCCCTGGACAAGGCGGGCACCATCGTCGCCGACCAGACCGACTACAGCGTGCGCGCCAACCTCGACCGCGTCGCCGTCTCCGAGTTCAACATCGAAAACTCGACCGCCCGCGCACAGATCACCTGGCGCATGATTCCTGTGGCCGAGCCGACCAAGGCGTTCGACATTCCGACCGCGCTGCGGTTTGAAGTGGACACCAACATCAACGGCCTGGCCGTGCGGGTCACCGACATGCGCGTTGTCGCCCGCGGCGGCTGCGAGATTGAGATTGCCGGTGTTGGCACCGTCGTCTCCGGCGAGGACTACACCGACATCGAGTCCGCCGGCCACGCCATCGACCTGGTCAACTACGTCAACCACCAGGTCGCCATTGCCGAGAACCTGTGGGAGCAGGCCAGCGTCATGGCAAACTTCTAAGACGAACACGCCGACCGGCTCGCGCGCTGTGTACCGTACCTCACGGGCCGCGCCGCGCGAGCCGGCCACACCGACGACCAGGAGGCACACCCGTGAGCCGTGACTACCGCGACCAGCGCGGAGGGCACAAGCGGAAGTTCCCGCGCAGCGAGGAAGGTCGCGCCGAGTTCACGCGCCGGACCCGGCGTGCGGGCCGTACCAAGGCAAAGCAGGCGTTGCGAAACGGCCGTGAGCCTGACCCGGTGTATGCCGTCGAGCGAGAACACTACGATTAGGAGGACGAACCCATGAGCCGTGACTACCGCGACCAGCGCGGAGGGCACCGCGGCGGCTACTTCATCTCGAACGAGGGCCACGCCGAGTTCGCCCGCCAGTGCCGACGCTCGGCGCGCGCCAAGGCAAAGCAGGCGCTGCGCCGCGGCCGCGAGCCGGAGCCGACGTACCCCGTCGAGCGCGAATACTACGACTAACCCCTAACTGAAAGGACGAACCGACCATGCTCGGTATCTTCAACCTCATTCTCGCCGTGACGCTGATCGCCGCCGGCGTTTACACCCTTGCCCGGCCTGCCGCGGCCATGCGTTCCGTCGGCCTGACCCGGCGCAAGCGCGTGCGCAATGCAGACACCGGCGAGTACGAATACAAAGACACCACCACCGACGCGGACAAGTCCATTGCCCGCACCACCGGCGCGGTGATTGCCCTGGTGGGCCTGACCATCATCACGATGGCTATGACCGTGGTGGTGCCCGCGCGCACCGTCGGCGTGGTCACTGCGTTCGGCAAGCCCACCGGCACGCTGTCCAACGGCCTGCACGTCGTCAAACCGTGGGAACAGGTCGAAAAGATGGACGCGTCGCTGCAAACCAACCGCTACACCGGCGAAAGTTCCATCGGGGTTCGTCTCGCCAACCAGTCAGAAGCCCGCGCCGACGCGTCTATCCAGTGGCAGTTGCGCGAGGAGGACGCCGAGCAGATGTACCTGGACTACCGCGAGTTCGAGCGTATCCAGCATGACCTGGTGGACCGCGAGTTCCGCGCCAGCGTCAACGCTGTGCTGGCCCGCTACAACCCGCTCGACGCGGACGCGATTGCCGAGGGCGGTATCGACTTGAATGGGTACGCCGAGGACATCAAGACCGACATGCAAAAGCGCATGGGCGACGCCGTCGAGGTCCGCAGCGTGGCCCTGCCGATCATCAACTACGACGAGGAGACGCAGCGCAAGATCGACCAGTTGCAGTCCGAGGTCGCCAACACTCGCGCGGCCGAGCAGTCGAAGAACACGGCGCGCGAGATTGCCGAGGCGAACGAGATTTTGCGCAAGTCGCTGTCCCCGGAGGTCCTGTCGCAGCGGTGTATTGAGGCCGCCGAGAAGGTCGGCGCAGCACCCGTTGGCTGCATTGACGGTGCTGGCGCCACACCGCTGGTGGACATGCGGAAGAACTAGGGCAACAGCATGGGCACCACACCAGATCGCGCCGTCCTGTTCATCGGCGGCATGTTTATCGGCATGATCTTCCTGCGCGGATTCGTCTCGCTGGCCGCAGATAGGACGACGCGGGGTGCGCCAGAAGGATACGTGCGCAAAGACACGCGCGGCGTTGTCACCGCAGCCGCCGGTATTGCGGCCACGGTGGTGGCGATATTGGTCACTCCGTTGCTTGCAACACTCATGCAGGACCTGGGTCCAGAAGCGACCGACGCGGCGGGGATTTTCGGGTCCGTGTTCGCCCTCATAGCGGTGGTGTTCGCCATCTCCGGGTTCTACGTCAAGTATCTGTACCGATCCGACATGGAAGACGGGGAGAAGTCCCAATACTCCATTGCGCTGACCACCGTAGCGGCGACGGCTGGTTGTATCGCCGCTGTGTTCATCAGCATGTAGCCACAACGAAACCCCGTCCCGGTTCGTCCCAGGGCGGGGGTTTCGCAAAGACACCACTCAACCAAAGGAAACAATCATGGACACATCACCCGTATCAGCGTCGGTGCTCGTCGGCAGCATTTTCATCGTGGTGCTCACCGTTCGAGGGCTGCTCGCACCCATCTTCGATCAAACCACCAAAGGTGCACCCGACGGATACACGAGGGGAGACAGGAGCGGTCTGTACGCGGCAGCCGGCGCTGTGGCCGTCATTGTCCCGTTCTCCGCATGGGTCGCGCCCAAACTCGCGGCGATCCAGGCGGAGAATGATGTGATCCCGAGCACCGCGTGGACAGTGTTCGCGTATGTCCTGGTCGCTGTGGCAGTGCTGAACGTCGTCCGTGGCCTCTACGTCAAGTACGTATGGTCCATACCGGCCCCGTATCTGGGAGCCAGTGATGGTGCCAAGACCGCCAAGTCTATCGTCCACACCGCTGTGGGCGCGCTCGCCGGTTGCCTTGCGGCCGCTATGATCGTCGTTTAGTTCGCCAGCCCAGGAGTGACAACGTGACCGACATCGCTGCCGAACTTTCCGACGGATACCACACCATGCGCGAACTCTACGACTACCGCGCCGCCTACAACGCCCTGTTGTTCAACGAATGGGCTGTGGCCGGCAAACACGCTGTGGTGAAGTCCAAGCGTCACGCCGACGGCGAGCCGTGCTTCGGCGGCAGCCACTTCGTCGTCTACGCGCTGACCCCACACGGCCAGGTGACCAATCACTACCGCTTTGAGTGGTGGGACCTGTTCGACGTGCCGGAGGTAGACCGAGCGCCCGAATACGACGAGCACACCCCGCAGATCGCCCTGGAACGCATGCTCGCCACCGCGAGAGATGGTGCGGCCAGAAACTAGCGCGAGCAGCCAAACCCCGCCACCGGATCATTCCGGGGCGGGGTTTTTGTGTGGCTGGCCGACGGTTACTGCCACTGCTCGCCAGGCGCGAGCACCAGGCGCGAGGCGTAGTGCTCACTGTCCGACGACGCCGCGGCGCGGTCCTCTGCGCGCTCTGCCTTTGCGCGGTCGAGCGTGTTCAACTCAATTCGGTCGATGATGTCTCCGGTGCGTGTGTCGGTGATTTCGATGTGTGCCATGTTCGGTGTCCTTGTCTCTCGGGTGGTTGTTGGTGCCCACGATACGGCCCCGGAGGGTCTTCGCAAAGACAATCAGGTGGAACGTCCCCGGTATATACGGCGGTATCTACGTAGCCGCCGGCGCGTGCGTTCCGGTTTGGCCCGCGAGCGGTCGTGTTGTGGCGCGCGAGCGCACGATTTCGGAGCGCACGTGCCGGCCGCGTCACTGCAAAGATCAGTGCCGTCACTGTATAGATCAGTCGCGTCACTGTATGAAGTGAGCGCGTCACTGTGGAAAGTGAGGCCGTCACTGTATGAAGTGACGGGGTCTAGACGAAAGTGAGCAGCATGGCTGCGGCAACGCCGGACCCGGTGAGCAGGCTTGTCCACGACAGCGCCGCTGTGACTCGGTCGATGGCGCAGCGCATGGGGATAAGCCGGGCCGCGGTCGCGGACAGGCCGGCAGCGGCGGCGAGGGTGGCGACTCCGGCGAACACAGCCAGCACCGTCCACGCAGCCGCGCCGCGGGGCACGCCGAACACGTCGTTGAGCAGCCACGCCAAGGACGCGACGGTGAACATGATGATGTTGGCCACGGTGAACGCGGCCACGGTGTTGCGCACGCCGTGGCCCCGGTCGATGATTACCGCGGCCGTGCCGGTGATGGCGAACAGCAGCGCGCCGATGGACCAGGCGATACCGGCGGCGTCGGTGGTGGCGAAGGCGCGCAGGTAGTCGAGCATGGCGGTGTCCTTGGGTGGTGCGGTGGTTGATGTGGCACGTCCCTCGTGCCCTCGGGGTCTGCGTCAAGACTAGCGCATGCCGGCGCGGTGGCCGGCGACACGCCCTACGGTCAAATTGTGAACTAAGTTCACAATCGTGGTACAGTGGTGCCAACGCCAACAAGGAAGGACACCACCATGACCGACTACAACTCCAACCACGCAGCCCACCGAATCATCAATGCCATCGCCGGCCGCCCGAACCTCGCGTCCGGGGTCAAGGAAGTTGCCTACGCCTACGACGAATCCGACCCGGTCGGTCCGCGCGGCGTGCTCGAACTCAACAACGGCGCGTGCGTGATCGCCATATCCGGCGTCGACAACTGGGACGACGTGCTAATCAGCATGGTCCCATTCCGCGGCGAGGGTGCAAGTGATGTGGCCCGCGACCTGCGCCACGATGTTAGCGTCGGCGACGAGGTGGAGTTCACCGCGTTCGTCGCGGCCGAATTCATCGAACTTGCGCTGCATGTGAACGAAACCTACGTCGCATAAGCAGACGGTGCGCGGGCGGTGCAGGGACCGCGGCCGTAGCCCCGACATGCGTTGCCGCACGGCTACGGCCTGCGCGCATGCCGGGTTCACTGCGGCGGACCCGCCCCGGCGCGCACGCCGTCTTGGCTCTGGCGCGGGACACCGGCCTCGGCATGGCTCCGGCATGGTCCCGGCGCGCACACCGGCCGCTGCTTGGTACACCGGCATGGCCCCGGCATGGCTCCGGCGCGGGGACACCGGCGTGTGCGGACTCGCAGGCCGTTCCGCGCGGCCGCGTCGTCACACGCCGGTGGACCCGTGGCCGGCGCTGCCGCGTTCGGTGTCGGCGAGTTCGTCCACCACGGCAAAGCCTGGCAGTTCAACTCGCTGGACAACCAGTTGCGCGATCCGCATGCCGCGAGTCACGGTAAACGGCTCCGCGCCGGCGTTGAACAGATTGACTTTCACCTCTCCGGTGTAGCCGTAGTCGATGGTGCCCGGCGTGTTCAGCACCGTCACCCCGTACTTGTGGGCCAGGCCGGACCGCGGGTGGACAAGGCCGACGGTGCCCCGCTCCAACGCCACCGCAATGCCGGTGCCGACCAGTGCGCGCTCGCCCGGCGCGATCACGACGTCCTCGTCGGCGATCAGGTCGGCGCCGGCGTCGCCGTCGTGTGCACGACGCGGCGGCTGGGCGGTGTCAGTGAGCAGTTGGACTGAAATCGGTGGGGTAGTCATGTTTGTAACCTTATCAGGGGACGTACCGCTTTCTGGTGTAGTGTTGGCAGTTGCAACCAATCCCCGACACACAGGAGCCGCACACTATGGCAACCCCGACCGACGCTCTCGCCCACGGCCCGCGCCGCGATCAGACCGCCAGCACCGACACCGCCGACCAGGCCACGCAGCAGCAGGTGGAGGACGACATCAACCACCCCAGCCACTACCAGTCGGAGTCCGGGTTGGAGATGATCGAGGTGATCGAGGCGTTCGTTGCCGACCCGGTGGCGTACATGCTCGGCAACGTGTTCAAGTACACCGGCCGCAACGGCAAGAAGGCCGGCAACCCGCGTGTGAAGGACTTGCGCAAGGCCCGCTGGTATCTCGACCGCGCCATTGCCTACCTGGAACGCCACGGCGACGGCAGCGACGACAACTAAGGACGAACCACATGTTCACCACGCCGCGACCGCTCGACCCGCTCACCGCGTTCACAGGCCCGCTGGATAAAACCACCGCCCGCGTGCTCGGGCTGGTCGAGTGTTTCCGCACCGGCATGATCTGGTGTGAAAAGCAGGGCTACGTGGACACCCTCGTCGGTGACTTGCTCGCCGCGTATAGCGTGGCCGCGATCCACGACCGCAAGCGGCTGGTGGCCCGTGTACGCCGTGTCCGCTACCCGCTGCGCGTGCCGTTTCCCGCGTGCTCGTGGCTAGAGGCCGTCTACACCGTGATTATCGACGACCTGCGGCGCTGCACATCGTCGGTGGTCACTAGAGACTTGGAACGGCTTGCACACCTCACGGTGAAGGGAGCGGTCGCGGACCCCGACGACCCAATGGTGGCCTACTACCGCGACATCGCCGGGAAAAACAGTTTCCGGCCGTTGTTTAAGGTTCGTCCCGACGACATCGGCAGATGGCTGCTGAACGAGCGCGACCTGGCTGTGCGCGCGGAGGTCTTAATCCCCGCAATCCGTGTCGCCGTGGCCGAACACACCGCACGCGAGTACCCCATGCTGTTCCGACGCGGCAAGGACCTGCACTTCGACATGCTCTACACCGACTACGTCGCCGCTGGCGGCCAGTTCGAGGTCGAGTCGTTCAACCGCTACGTCGAAGACGACCCGGACGAGGCGATGGTCTACGTCGTCGCGTCCACATTCGGAATCGACCCGGACCACGCGGATTACCTGCTGTTTCCCACTGAATCCATCACCGTGCACACCGACCCGGGCGAAACCCCGCCGTGGTGCACGCCGACGACACTGCGGCCCGACGCGGTGCTCGATCCCGAGGGCGCGCAGACCTTGCTGTGGCGCGTGGCCGAACTCACCGGGAAGTTTTTGAAGTAGGGACGTGACGGCACTCATGGCTGGCGGAAGTGCCAACATCATCACCGCGAGCACTATCGTTGAGCACGCACAACCACTACATAGAGGAGACACAGATGTCTGACACAATCCAGATCGTTGAAAACACGCCGAATCCGAAGCAGGAAAAGCCGTATGCCAGCGAGCGCAAGAGCAATGCGCTGAAAGCCCTGTTCTGGTACGTCGTCATGCTCGCACTCGTCCTGGTCACAGCGGGGTGTATCGTCACCGCGATGGGCGACGGGGCGGGCGAAACGTACGGGCTGGCCTTGTACGTGTTGGCCGCCATAAGCGGTGTGGGCATGTTCTTCACGGGCATGTGCTTCTTAATGCACTTGGAGATTTACATGGGCTACCGCAGGCGGGCTAAGGACGAACAGCACCAGCAGTAACCGTGCGCGCCGGGCTGGAACCGCAACTGCTGTTGACCACGGCCACCATCTAGAGGAGACACAGATGGCAGATGTAGTCCAGATCGTCCTGAACGACCCGGAGCCGGAGCAGGAGAAGTCGCGTGCCAGCGAGCGCAGGGAAAATGGTTTGAGGGCACTGGCTTGGTTCATCGCTGTGTCTGTTCTGGTTGCGGTTACAGCGTTGTTCATCATCTCCGCGACGGACAACGGGACCGGCACAGCGCACAGAATGGTTTTGGACGTGCTAGCCGGCATAAGCGGAATTGGGTCGCTGTTGGCGTGGCTGTACTTCACGATGTATCTAGAGATTTACGTCGATCTATTGGGTCCAAACAGGGATAAGCAGCAGTAACCGTGCGCGCCGGGACGGCACCGCAACCGCGGCCGGCTCGCGCGCCAGGGCAGGTGCTTACCACGGCGGCGTGGGCGGGCGCGCAGGCCGTACCGTGCGGCCGCACCCTCCCAGGCCGCGGTCGCTGCACCGGCGCCGTCCGCGCGCCGGCCGCGGTGGCCGTGCCTGCACCGCCCGCGCCGTAGTCTTAGTCCATGAGCAACGGCGCAACCACCACCGGCTACGGACCAGACGTTCCGCACGTCTGCGGCCGCGACTGCGCCTGTGGCACCCGCGCGGGCGCCTGGTTCACACGCCGGTGCCCACACCGCCGACGCGACACACGGCTAGTACACAAACTGCTCCGCCGCGTGGCTGTGCGCGTCGGATAACTGCACCACCAGCGGCGCCGTCGGGTCCGCGCCCTGCCACAGCGACCACTGCGCGGTGCGTGTTTCGGTGTTGAGCAGGTAGTCCGCGACCACGCCGGCAGAATCGAGAATCTGCTGCACCTCGTCTAGGTACGCCTCCAACCGCGCTGCGTCGGTGAACGCGTCGGCGTACGCCATCTCGAACGTCAGGGTTTCGTCACTCATGGGACCCACCCTAGCACCGGGGACGTGACGGTGTTTTGCCAGCGCCACGTTAGTCCTGGTCGTAGATGTCCTCCCACGTGTCAGCGTGGTTGTACACCCGCGACGGGGCTGATTGCCCAGACTCATGCAGTTCAGGGCTGGCGTCGGTGGCCGTGTCCTGCCACACCTTGTCCGGATTCGGGGTACGGCGGGCCAGTTTCGGCCTCCGTACAGCGCGGGGGACCACGGCTCCGTCTTTAACTGTGAACCCGTGGACACCGCTCCACCCGAACCACGTGGAGAGCCGTTCCACGACGCGCCACACGGGTGCGTCGATGTATCCGACGCGCAACGACAGTGCCGGGAATTGCGCAAGCAGGTCGTCCAGCGACGGCGCCGTGCGGGACGCTATCGCAACGGTGTGGAAGAAGGCGTGGAGTTCGGTGTCGGCGACAATCGCGTCGATGAACGCGCTGCGTACCTTGTTCGTCCAGTTGGTAACCGTCGTTGCCGAGACTCCATAACGGCTCACGTAGTGCGTCACGGTTTCGAGTTCGTCAGCGAACACGCGGCCAACAGCGACATCGCACAGGGTTTCATCGAGTTCCTGGGCTATGAGGGTGAGCCGGTACGCCGGCGTGTGCGTCGAGCGTGGTGGGCCGATGATGTCCTCGGGAGTCAGCGCGCGGAGCCGTTCGATCACCTTGGCGGTGTAGTCGTCGAGCACAGCGTCCGGTGCGTCAAGTATCGGTTCGTCCCACCGACCGGCCTGTGCGAGCCACATGGCTGCGTCATGCAGCAGCGGTCGCGCAACAACCGGAATGACATGCACCTCCGACTTCGCAATCGCAATGAGTTCGCGTTTCTGCTGTTTCTTGCGTTCCTGCTGTTCCTTGCGTTTCTGCTGTTTCTTGTCACGCGCCGTACCTTTACGTCCGGTGGCGTTTCGTCGCTTCGGATTCGTGCGTTTCCGGCGCCTGACTTGTCGGTCGGTGTCGAGTGCAGCGGTCACCGCGTAGGCGATGTTGAGCCGCGAGAGCGTGTTCAGCGCGTTGGCGACAGCGCGCTGCGCAGAGGGTTTTCCAGCCGTCGCCGCTGACGTCGCCGACGGAAACAGCACGTCCACGTCACGATCCGCGACGTCGGACCATATGTGGACCGGGTTCTTCGACGCCACCGTCACAGCGGAGTAGACGTGGAAACTGATGTCGGTCAGTTTCGCGTCCGAGGGAATGTACGGGAACGCAGTATCGAGTGTGATGTTGCGGTAATAGGCTTTCAACAGGGAAAACAGTTCCTTGAACTGGTCCGTGTCGCCGTACACGACGGGTTCTTCCCACTTCTCGGTCGCAGGGAGCCAGGGAAACGCCGCACGCCAGATAACCGTGCCCATCTTGAGTTCAGGTTTAGGGTGGGTCTTTTTCAAGGGGTTTCTCCTCGTGCGTGACGATGGCGGCTACGTTCCGTTTCAGGTTAGCACCGGGGACGTGACGGTCACGCCGGAGTTCTGACACGGCTGCACACCTGCTAGAATCAGACCCATTCCAACCGCGCGTCATGCGCGGCGCGAGGTACCGGCGCACGGTGCCCTAGATGTCGTTGGAGACACCTATGTCTGATGATCTGTTGCGTCCCGTCGAGGACGAACACGCCGGTGACACCGGCATTACACCGCGCACGCTGCGGCCGTATCAGGTGGACGCCGCCGACGCGGTGGAGCAGCAGTGGGGTGAGGGGTACGAGCGCACCAGCGTGGTGCTCCCGACCGGCTCGGGAAAATCGAGTGTGATCGCCGAGGTCGCCCGCCGCGCTGTTCGCCGAGGTCAGCGCGTTGTTGCGCTCGCCCACCGGGACGAACTGCTCAACCAAATGCGCGACACCTACTCGCTGGTCGCGCCGACGTTGGAGCCGGGCGGGATCGTCAAAGCAGAAACCCACGAGCCGGACAAGGACTTCGTCTGCGCGTCGTTTCAGACACTCGCGGCGAGTCCGAAGCGGCTGGCCGATCTGGGCGTGCGCGACGTGATCCTGGTGGACGAGTGCCACCACTCGCTTGCGCCAAGTTACTTGCAAGTGCTCTACGACTTGGGCCTGAACGTGCCGAAGCCGTCTCGTGGGCGGAAGAAGAAACCGAAAGACGACGCTGCTGACGGCGGCGACGGTGAAAACGGCGAAGCCTTCGGCGACCACGTCGCCCAGGTCGGCCCGAAGTCGAAGAAGGCCAGCGACTACATCACGAAGTTCGACCACGTGCCGGAGATTCGGGCCTGCGGGTTTACCGCCACGATGTCGCGGGCGGACTCGGAGCAGTTGGGCAAAGTGTGGTCTACCGTTGCGTACGAGCGCGACATTCAGTGGGCGATTGATTCCGGGTACTTGATTGCGCCGCGGTCCATGACCGTGCACGTTCCGGAGTTGGCGGGCCTGGGCAGCGTGAAAACCGTGGCCGGCGACTTCAACGGCAAGCAGTTGGCCGAGATGATGGAGGCGTCGGTCGAGTCCACGGTGGACGCGGTGCAGCGGCATGCCGCCGACCGCAACATGATCGTGTTCGCCGCGTCGGTGAAGCACTGCGAGGACTTGGCCGAGGCGTTGACGGCGGCCGGCGTGCCCGCGGCCTATGTGGTCGGGTCGAGCACCCGCGAGGAGCGAGAGGACGCGTACGAGCGGTTTAACACCGGCCAGGTCAAGGCTTTGGTCACGGTGATGGTGCTGACCGAAGGCGCCGATTTTCCCCGCTGCGACTGCGTGGTCATGGCCCGTCCTACCAGGTCGCATGTGCTGTTTATTCAGCAAGTGGGTCGCGCGCTGCGCAAGTACACCGACCCCGTCACCGGAAAAGAAAAGACCGACGCGCTCGTGCTCGATCTGTCCGGTGCCGCGGCCGACAAGAGCCTTATCACTTTGACCGACCTGTGGCCCGAAGCCGAGGACGAGGAGTTCAACGCCGACGGCACGCTGGTGGAAAAGGACGACGAGGACGACGCCGACGACGAGGGCGCGACCGCACCCGACTACACCGAGCAGCGACGCGGTGAGATTCAACTGCAAGCCGTAGACCTGTTGCGCAAGGCCGCAAAAGACACGGGCAGGCAAGGACCGCCGCACCGCAGGATCGTGACTCTGTCTACCGGAGAGGGGATCATGTTCATTCCGTCGTCGCGCGGCGGCGCGGGACTCATGCTGTGGCCACCGCACCCGAACAAATCGCAGAACGTGTGCGTGATTAAATTCAGCGATTACGGGCGCACCGCGTACCCGATGTTGGACGAGCACGGCAACATCATGGTGTCCAACTACGCCGTGATGTACGACACCGCGTGCCGGGTGGCCTACGAGGGCCGCGACGAGCGCGACAACCGCACCGCGATTATGAAGCGGGCGCAGTGGCGCCAGCCGTCGAAGAAGCCGAGTGAGAAGCAGTTGGCCACGGCGGCGAAGGTCGGCGCGACCGTCATGCCGGGCGCGTCGATGGCCGAGGTGTCGGACTCGATCAGCCGCGCGTTCATGGCCGTCAACGTGCAGAACATGCTGCCGAAACTGCGCCAGTGGGGGCTGGTGGAGTAAGCCGCGTCGCGGGCGGCGCCGGCCGCACGGGACGGCCTGCGCGGCGGGTCGCGGCTGTGGCTGTGGACTCGGTCTGTGGCTGCGGGCTGTTTCTCCCACGGGGAGATATACCATCACGTCATGGCAGAGAAAAGCACATGGCTCCCAGACCAGGGACCCGCAGATACGAGTGACAACAAGACCCCCAATCCTGGAACAACCGAAAGTTCTGGAATTGGAGGACTTATTTCTGGGTGTGGGGTCTTGATTTTGTTGTTTTTGGGACTCGCATATGGTCTAGCCTCGTGCATGTCGGGAGACTCCGAAACAAGCACAACTACAACGGTTACTTGGACACCCCCGGTTTCACCAGAGACAGAACCTTCCGGGGACGTTCCCGTCCAGGCAAGTGACACCACGCACGAAAGTTCGGGAACTCTGAATGACGCACCACCGGCACCTATTCAAAATGGCTCCGTTCACGTAACAGAAGATATTGCTTACAACAGGTGCAAGGACTACATAAAGAAAGATTTGAAGTCCCCGTCTTCTGCGGATTTTGCTCCCAGGAGGGAGTGGGTTTTTGTACCTCACGATGGCGGTATAGGTGCCGGAGCCTACGTTGACGCTGACAACAGTTTTGGCGCCCACGTTAGGAAAGAGTTTTTGTGTACGGTGAAGCCGGTTCCGGGAGACGTAACCAACGTGGCTGTAGACGCCGTTTGGACAAGTTAGTTCTGTAAGACGAGACGCGGACTCGGACTGTGGCTGTGTCATGGGCGACGCCCCGGAGGGGCCAGCGAGCGCGACGCGCAAGTGCCGGCGAGCGGGCCACGGCTGGGGCTGCCGCCGCGGCCTGGGAGGGTGCTGCCGCACGGTACGGCCTGCGATCCCGCCCACGCCGCGGTGGCGGACCCGGCTGTGACCCGCGTGCCGGCCACCACAGACGAGTCCGGCGCTATTCAGCGACCGGAACAAGCCGTGATACGAGCGGCCGGTGGCGGCGAACGATGGTGCTGGTGTCGTCGTTCGGCATGAACGCCTGGAACTCGCGTACCCCGGACTCGATGAAGTACAAGCACCGGCCAAGGGGGAGACGGTTTGGCGACGGCTTCGCGCCGGGGAATGGAATGGCACTGCCGGTCTGACCGCCAGAGACAACGACCGAGCCGAACACGTTGCCGCGTTTGGCGCTGCGTTTGGTGGGCAGGTCTTTGAGTGTCTGCGAGGTCAAAATCAGCACCACGTTGTTTTCTGCACCGTGGTCGATGATGTAGTCGATCTTCTCGTAGATCGTCCCAGCGTGGTGGCCGTCGTGAACCTCGCGCACTAGGGTATCAACATGGTCGATCACCAGCACAACGGTGTGGTTGTCTGCGTCAGTGCCGGCGGCGAGGCGCCGCGACGCAATGACCCTGACGACGTGGTCAATCGCGGCGACGGTTGGAGCGACGCTGTCGGCCACGTACACGACATTCGGGGTGGTGTCCACGGTTCCCGGCGCGATCCCTTTGAGCCCGCAGTACAGCACTTCCGCGCCGCTGCGCGCGAACTGCTCAATCACGGATTGCAGCACCACTGATTTTCCGGTGCCGGTCATGCCCATGATTCCAATGCACGAGCGGTCGGGCGAGAGTTCAAGGTTGACGTGCTTGCCCTCGGTGTCGATTCCGAGCGAGACGTCTCCGGGGTTTGCCGTGGGAGCGTAGATACGCTCCGGGAAGGTTGCCTCGGTGGAGGTGGCGTTGGTCGCCATGATTCGCCGTCCTTTCTTTCAGGGGACAATTCGGCTCGCGGCGCGTCTTTTGCGTCGCTATGTAGCAGGATACCTCATGGAACTGTCTCGCGCCGGCCACCGCAGACGAGTCCGGGCACGACGGGGACGTGCGAGTCCGGGCACGACGGGGACGTGACGCTGGAAACATGGCACCGAGAGTTCCATACAGGTAGTGTGTTTTCTATGAAACTGACTGACCAGGACGTGCTGAACAGCATGACGAAACTCTACGAATCAACCACGGAACTCGCTCGCAACTGGCGCGAGCAGGCCGACAACCTCGCGCGCGAGCGCGCCTACGAGGTCTACACCGCCATGATCGGCACCGGGTCCACACAGGCTGACATCGCCGCCATGCTCGGCGTGTCAGAGTCGCATGTGCAGGCGATGGTGCGCAAGGCCCGCGCGATGGACCTGCGCGAGTTGTGGTTCTACTCGCCCGAGCAGCAGGGCCGGTGGGTGAAGGAACTTCGGACTCGTGCTGGCATGTCGCCGCGCGACCTTGCCAAGGCTGCGGGCGTGACCCAGACCTGGCTGCGACAGTTGGAGAGCGGGCAGGCGGTGTTGTCTACCGGCGTGATGGCGGTGTTCGACGCACTCGGGGTTCGTCCCGAAAACTACGCCGGCGTGGGGTCGTAGGTCATGCGCGATCTTGATGTGTTCTTGCACGCCGAGTTGGTGGCGCAGTTGACGTTCAACGCTGGCGGCACACCGGCCATGCGTTATGTCTCCGACGACGCGCTGGCATTGTCGCTCTCGCTGCCCAACGACGGGACGAACCTGAAACACTCGACCGTGCAGCGGTACTTCGACAACCTGCTGCCCGACAACGCCGCCACGCGCAGGCAGTGGGCGGACCGGTTCGCCACCGAACACGGCACGCGGGTCAATCCGAACAACCCGTTTGCACTGCTCGAATACATGGGACACGACGCCGCGGGTGCCGTGCAGGTGCTGCCCCAGGGCCAGGTTCCCGACGTGGGAGGCACCACAATTCCTGTGAGTGAGGCAGAGGTAGCGCGGCGTCTCGCGGACGCACGGCGCATGCACGGTACACCGGACGCCAAGAACGGACGCGGCGCATACTCGCTCGCTGGCGCGCAGTCGAAGTTTGCGTTGACCAGTTTTGACGGTGGACGAACATTCTTTGAACCGACCGGCACGCACCCGTCCACCCACATCGTGAAGCCAGAACTGACTGACTACCCAGATAGCGACCTGGTGGAAACCATCTCGCAACGCGCGGGACACCTCGCGGGACTCGACTACGCCGAGACGAACCATGTCCGGGTTGGTGGCGAGGGCGCTATCGTCTCGGCCCGGTTCGACCGCGAGGTCACGCGCGGCCGCGACGGGTACACGGTGGCGCGCCTGCACCAGGAGGACTTCGCCCAAGCCACCGGAACGCGGCCGCAGGATAAGTACCAGGCCGACGGCGGACCCAGCGCGGTGCAGATCGCGCGGCTGCTCGAACAGCACGCCGACCACGACTCGACGCTGCGGTTTGTGGACGCGCTGGCGTACTCGTGGGCTGTGGCGTCCACCGACGGGCACGCGAAGAACTACGCGCTGGTCTACGACCAGGACCACCGCCCGCACTTCGCGCCGGTCTACGATGTGTGCTCGTACTTGCCGTTCGAGCCGGAGCGGGGAACGCGCGGCGACGACGGCTCCATCTACACGGGTCCCAATCTTGCCATGTCCATCGGCGGGACGAACCAGGTCGATGTAATCGGCGAGCGCGCCTGGCGCGACTTCGCCGCAGACGCGGGACTCGACGAAGACGAGGTACTAGACCACGTTGTGCGAGTCGTGCACGCCACCGCGCCCGCTGTGGACGTGGCGGCGCGGCCGCACATCGACAGGCCGGTCGTGCGCCGGCTTGTGGGCCGAGTTGCAGACGAGACGGTGAAGCGCGCGGAGTCGCTGCCGGCACCGTCGTCCGCCGGCGCAGTATTTGTCAGCGCGTACGTCAGGTCCGACGGCACCGAAGTCGCCGCGCACTACCGCGACCGTCCCCAGCGGTAGCCACGGTGCGGGCTGGGTTGGCTGCGGGTCCGGGCTGCGGACTTGGCTAGGTGCGACGACGCGCAAGTGCCGGCGAACGGGCCACGGACGGGTTGGCTGTGGAGTCGGCGCCGCCGACTGCTTCGCGGCTGGTCCTGCTGTACTTGCGCCGCCTGCGGCTGTGTCCCGCGTGCCGGCCACCACAGACGAGTCCAATTACGCCGGGGACGTGACACTGACGGCGGACCCGCTTATCCGTTTCTACGGCTAACGTCTAACGCATGGGAAAGAAGAACACATGGGCCAAAACCTGGGTTTCGCAAACTGACATCGGCCACGTCTACGGCTTATCCGCCATCAAGGTGGGTCGCGTGCTCACCGAGTTGGGGTTGAAAGACCCCGCCGGCGCCACGCAGCGTGCGATTGACGGCGGTTTCGCGGTGTCCACGCCGCTGGCCGACGGAACACAGCATTGGCGCTGGCACAAGGCGAAAGTCCTGCGCGCCTTCGACGAGCACGGCATTGATCGCGTATCGAAGCAGAAGCAGGCCCAGTCACGGTTGAAGAAAGAAGCGTCGGCGCTGTTCAACCAGCACAAACCACTGCTCGAAGACGGCATGGACAAAATGTTCTGGTTGGAGGTTGAGTGCCTGCGCAGTGACGGCAACGACGCGCTGGCCGACGAGTTGGAATCCCGTTACCAGCGGTGGTGTGACCGGCAGCAGTAACCGGCGCGCGGGCCACGGACGGGTTGGCTGTGGAGTCTGTGCGAAGCACGCACTTGCGCCGCCTGCGGCTGTGGCCCGCGTGGCGACTACATCAGCCGAGTCAGTCCCGCGTCAGCCGTTGCATGTACAGCCGGGACACGGTGAAGTCGGCTGGTTCGGTGAGCGGGTTCGAGTAGGTTTTCTCGCCGTAGTCGTCTGCCAGCGCGCGCCGCGCGGCTGCGACGACAGCGCCGACCCCGCCCGAGGACACTTGCATGGGGTTCTTTGTCGCGCCCACCAGGTCCGCGTCCAGGCCTCGGTCTTCGGCCATGCGTCGGAACAGCACCTTGTCGCCGTCCAGGTTCGTCCCTCGAATCAAGTGCGGGTCGATACGCTGCGCCAGGTCCACCGCCGCGTGGGTCTGCCAGGTCAAAATGTGCCGCTTGTAGTTTCGGATCAGTCGCTCGTAGAAGTCGGGAATGAAGCGGTGCCTCGTGAAGTTCTTGGCGATGTTGTCGCGCATGGCTGTGTCCCACGCAGCGACCGGGTCTGCGCCGAAGTCCACCCGCTGCCCGCCCATGAACAGCCCGTCCGCGCCCGCGCCGGAGATGATCGCGGCGTCGTCGGCGCCGGCCGCGGTATCCACGGCTTTGAGCACAGTGCCCGCCAGAACCTCCCACGGCTCGGTGGTGTCGAGTGCGTGGGCCACGTCGCGTACCAGCGAGACGAACTGATCCGGCTCCGGCGACACCGCCTTATGCTCCAACCCGAGCGTATCGGCGACACCGCGCGCCACGTCGAGTTCGTGGTCCACCTGCTCGTCGTCTCCGGGCTGCGCGTAGGTCACGGCCAGGGCGTTCGGCGCTATGTCGGCCACGTAGGTCGCCAGCAGCACCGAGTCGATCCCGCCCGAAAGCATGAGCACCGGCCTGGCCGGCCACGCGGCGGTCACGTCGCGCGTGCGCGTGGTCAGGTACTCGCCGACCATGCCGGCCGCGGTGTCGTAGTCGGTGATGTCGTAGGTTCCAGGTTCAACGTCGCGCTCGTCGGCGACGTAGTCGCAATGCACATGAGTCATGGACACAATTCTATCAGGGACGTGACAGAGTTCACCTGCTGTTCATTTGTTGGTAACCACCAACTGTTGTAGACTGTCCATTAGTTTGAAGTTGTTTCACAATCCACGATTCAGAACAAGGAGATTCACCATGACTGCCATCTTCGGCACCATCGCCCTCGTGTACCTCGCAGCGTCCGCCGTGTTCGCCGGCACCACCATCGCCGCCGGTGCCCGCACCGCCGGCCGCACCGGCTTCACCCCGACCATGCTGGTGCGCTAACCCATCTCTCGCACCAGGTTCTCGCCGATGGCCCGCGTCACACTCGCGGGCACGGCTTCACCCAGTCACTTGCGAATGAGGCTGGCCCGCCGCGGCAGCGCAGCGATAATCTCGTCGCGCGACATGTCGGCGGGAAACCATCGGTAGCCGTCGTCTAGGCCCATCAACAACATCACCTCGCGGATCGACAACACGCGGTCGTCTGCGGGGTGTGCCGTATTTTGGCTGGACAACGCGTCGTTCCGCGTGTGGATACACTTCGCCGGTTCGTCCCAGACTAGCCGTTTGTACTTGTCTGCCGCGCCGCGCTTATTCGGCACGACCACACCATCAATCACTCGGTGCGGCCGCAGCAGCGGGTCGTCATTATCGAAGGCGCTCTCACCTTCCGCCAGGCCCGCAATCCACGGCCGCATGCGCGGATCGTAGGGACGGAAACCATGCAGTACGTCGCTTTCGGACACCTCTCCCATCTCGTGAAGCGGTGGTAGGTGTCCAATCACGTCACGCAGCGTCGGCGTGCCCGTGCGCGGTGGTGCAAGTGCCGCGGGGTCGATTCCCGTGTCGCGGCGCGTGCCAATGGTCAGCGAGCGCGTGCGTGACGCGGGGGACCCATGTTGATTCAGGTTCACCGTGGCCGGCGCGATGATGTACCTGCTCCCGAGCACGCGGTCGATTTCTTCGCCGATGGCGCGGTCCGTCCCATCTAGTCCGGTGCACTGTGTGCGGAGGAAAGACGGAACGTTCTCGAAGACAAACACGCGCGGAGACAAGTCCGCCACCGCACTGATTGCGCGGGTCACCAGCGAGTTCCGCACCCGCTCGTTGCCGCGTTTGCGGTTGGCCACGCTCATTCCCTGGCACGGAGGGGTCGCCATGAGCATGTCCACACCGCGCGCCTGTGCGATGAACTCGCTGTAGATCACAGCGTCGGTGATGTCGCCGGTGACGTAGCCGTCGTCGCGGTCACACAAGCGGTTCAGCCGCTGGAAAGCCATGCGCCGCGGTTCCAACTCTTGCGTGGCGAGACAGGCGACTCCTGCCTGATGAAATCCATAGTCCCCGATTCCGGCGCAGGAAAACATACTCGCATAGGTGACTGACATGGACCGAAGGATAGCACATGAGGGACGTGTCGGTAGCGCGCACGGTAAGTCTGGGACATGCGTGATATAGTGAAACCAAGTCACAATACAAGTTGACTGAAAACTCGATAGAGGGACCACAAACGTCTTTCCCCGCACACGCGGGGTTGAACCCCCGGCCTGGTGAAAACCGAAGTCACCGACTCCATTTTCCCCGCGTACGCGGGGTTGAACCTGAAACGACGCTTCGTGAAGTTCGTGGCGATGTCTTTTCCCCGCATACGCGGGGTTGAACCGGGTTTGTGGGTCCCCTATCGAGTTCCCTTTTCCTCGCGTATGCGGGGTTACTTCCAAACCAAAAACCGCCGCCCGGTCAGACACTCTGGCTGGGCGGCGGTGGTGTAAGGGGCGGACCTAGACCCACTCGTCGTCGTCGCCGTTGAACCACTCACTTTGACTCATGCCGACGACCTCGCTGAATTGACCGGGGTACTCCTCGCCATTGGCGATCATCATTTCCGCAGACTCGCGCTGGCGCTCGCGCTCCTCGTCGGTGCTGGGTGCGTATGGGTCGAAGTTCGGCACGGCAGTATCCTTTCGCTCGGCGTTGTGTACGCCACCTAGTGTGCCACAAACCAAGGGGACGTGCCGCCCAATAACCTACCGCGCCGTCCAGACCAGGGCGCGTTCGATGTGGTCGAGCACCGCAGCGGGAAAATCAATACCGCATGCCGTCTCCAAACCCAAAAATTGCGGGCAGGAGTTCACTTCGCACACCATTGGCGAGTCAGTGTCCGCGCCGAGTACATCTACGCCGGCAACGTCGGTGCCGACGGCGCGCGCAGCGTCCTCGGCCACGCGTCGGACGGTGTCGTCTAATTCGTATCTCGTGCCGGTCCCGCCGAGTGCGATGTTGGCCCGGAAGTCGCCGGCGACGCCTGTTCGCTTCATAGCCGCGACGGCGTGCCCGCCGATAACCGCGACGCGCACGTCGGAGCCGTCCGGTGAGGGCACGTATCGCTGTACCAGGCCGGGGTAAAATCGGTCGAACATAGTGCAGAAGGACACCAGTTCGTCCCTAGTGTGAATCAAACGAACATTGGTCCCGAATGACCCAATGGACGGTTTGCCCACCATTGGCAGGCCCAGCGCGGAGATAGCGTCGTCGATGAACGGACTCGCGGCCCACCGCGGCGTGGTGTCGTGCTGCATGGACAGCGGATTGCGGGGGATCGGCACCGTGTCCGGCTGCGGCACGCCCGCAGCACGCAGCGCGTGGTAGGTCGCCAGTTTGTTCTCGCACACGTCGGTCGCGGCCGGCGAATTGAAGCAGCGCACACCGTGGGCTTCGAGCAATCTCGCGGTGGCGATGTCTTTGTCCCACACAAGTGCTGCGTCCGGTTTCGCTGCGTCTGTGCTGGTCACACGCCCCAGCACCGCGTCCACGGTGATGGGTTCGAGTGTAAGTCTGGGCCGGTTGGCGGCGGCCTGGGCGAAGCGGGTGCGGACGTAGGCGAAACCGTCAGATGTGTGCGCGGGGTTGGTGACAAATAGGACGTGCGGCATGGATAGATACTTTAGCCGGTCGGAAGATATAGGGGACGTGCCGGGTATGGCGACGTGGCCTGCTACAGTGTGACTTCGATTCACAACGACCAGGAGGCACAGACATGGACGACACCGTGGCACCATCGCAGCACCCGGTACTGTCCTACGCACCAGACATGTCACCAGATACGGCGACGGTGCTGATGTGCGTTGACGAGATTTGCGGTCGGATCATCGCCACATCGAGACAACGCGATCCCGTCGCGTTCGCATGCGCGTACCCGATTGCGGCTCTGCATAACCGCGACGCGATCACAGCGTCTGCGGTTCGGCAATGGGGCGTCAACGACTCGCACACCGAATACGGCATGGCTCGCGCGGCGTGCGACGTGGTGATGTCGGACTTGTTTTTCTTCTGCCTGGTCGCGCAGGGCATGGCACTTGGAACTGCTGCCGGCGTGGCGCGTGAAACTCACCGTGAGGTCTGGTCGGCCAAACCGCGACACGTCGCGTACAGGACGACACCGTCGGAGTTGCAAACGGCGCTGGCTCGCATACCGGGCACACCCGCTGCGGGCACTGCGCTGCCGGACCGCGGCAGTGTGGACGACATCGAAGTCTGGGACTTGGACGACGACACACCGGGCGCGGTGACCGGATACGACAGTTACTCGACCATCTGGCTCATGCTGGCCGAGTACATGATTCACCGCGAGCGCGGACAACTGCTTGGCCGCGATCTGCATACCGACGCAGCACTCGCGTCGCGCGACGATCTGGACACCATACGACTGCATGCTGTGCCAGGCACGCACTTCATGTCGGCGCACGGGGCGTTGCAGCACGCCGCGGACGAACTGGTGCCGGGTGCCGGCTCAATGGTCCCGTGGGAGTATTGGGCCAGGGACGACGAGGGCACGCGGTGGTACACCGGCTCTGACATCATTGACTACGACGCGCTGTCACACCCGGACGCGTCGCACTACCTGATCGACCGGGTCGGCGAAGAACTTGCGCGGCTGCGCGCAGCAGAGAAACGGAGTTGATAATGGCGCACCCAGCGGAGTACCTGATCGAGGACTACAGCGAGCGCCAGGCGCGCGTGGTTGCGTGCGTGGACGAGATGTGCACGCGGTTTTTCGCCCGATTCGACCCGCGCGACGTGTCGTATGTGGGCAACCTGCCGCTGTGTGGGTTCGTCTCGAATTACCAGGTGATTGCAGCGCACCTGCCGGGCTACATCGAAGCCGCGGCCATATCGGCGATTGGTCCCGGCGAGCACACGCAGCGTGAGTTGGCCGGCGCCGTAGCGGGGGTCATGGCCGCCGACGCGGCGCGGTACCTCGGCGCGCTCGCGGACGTGTTCGTCCCTAGCCTGCTGGATACGGTGCTGGCGCCGGCGCACGCGGAGCGCGGCGAGGACCGCGAGGTGCAGCGGCTGCTGGAACACCGCGCGGGCGGCACGTTCGCAGCCGGCGACGCGGTGCCGGAAGGCACAGTTCCGGTGGGCGTCGCAGCCCCGTCCGCGGCAAGTGACCCGGCAGCGGTAAGCGCGTTGCGACACGTGATCGCGGAGCACCTAGTCCACGATCATCACGAGTACGTGGCCGGCAACCCGGCTGTGGCCGCGTGGCTGGACGAGGCCGGAGACGAATTGGACACGATGGTGTTTTCCATGCCGGCCGGCGCGAACTACGACTCGCCGGCCGCGGCGGTGGCCGGGATCGCAAAGACAGTGCTGCCGGGCGTGTCGGTGGAGTTTCCGGTCACGGTGCCGGCGAGTTTCAACTGCTTCTACGTCGGGTTCAACATGGTGGAAGCCGACGTGCTGGCCGACCCCGCTGCGACGTATTACCTGATCGACCGGCTGCAAGACGAACTAGAGCGGGCCGGGTTCTAACTGCGTGAGCGGGCAGGCGCGGCCGTAAGTGGCAGGCTCGCGCGATCGGGCAGGTGCAGCCGCAGCGGCGTGGGCATGCGAGCGGGCATGGGGAGGAGGTGGCGCAAGTACAGCCGGGACCGCCGACTCCACAGCCAACCCGTCACAGGCCCGCGCGCATGACCAGGCCGCAGCGGCGGCACCGGCGCCCTCCGCGCGCCTTCCACCTCCGGCCGCGCGCGAGACAGCCGCGCGTATTCTGGGGACGTGACGCATACACACGACGACCGCACCGACCTGTTGACCGACTTCATCACGGCCGGCACCGAGTTCGACCCACTGACCGCCGAGGTGCTGGCATGCGTGGAACTGCTGTGCCGTGCGGTGATGTCGCGGTACGGCGCTGCCGGCGACGACGAGGTGCTGTATATGGCGTGGCCGGTCGCGGAGTTCGCCAACCTGTACCGGATTGCCGCTGTTCACGACCACGCGCGCCTTGTCCACCAGGTCCAACGAGTCGCAGACCACAACCCCGACGTGCCGTTGGACGAGGTGGTGGCCGGTGTTATGCAGGCCGACGCGCTGCGGAGCAAAGACGGAATCTACCGCAGCGGCGGCAATGTCGGCACTGCGTTGCGTGACGTGGTGCAATTCGCGCGGCAAGACATATCCAGCCGTGTGGTCGAGTGCTACCGCGAGCACGCCGGCACACAGGTTCGTCTTCACCCTGCGCCGGTGCCGCGGACCAACCGCGCGGTCGGCACCGCGCTGAAACTGCCCGCGGCCGTGCGGTGCCGCTACCTGCTGCCTGCACTGCGCCACGCCACCGCCGAGTACACCTTGACCGAGTTCGAGCGCGACATCTTCACCCCCGGCGAAGACCTGCACTTTGATATGGGGATCACCGGCCACGTGAACTCGCGCGGCGGGTACATCTTCGACTTCGACGCGGCCGCGTTTGTGCGTCCCGACGAGTACCCGGACCCCATGCTCGTTGAGGGTGTGGCCCGCGACATCGTCTCGAACGCACTGGGAATCGACTTCTCCGACGCAGTGGTGAACATGGAACTATTCGGCGACATCGAAATGGCAGGCCACGAGTCAGCCATCTACGATCCCGCCGACGACAGGCACATAGACGACGTGCTCGCCACACAGACCGGCGTGGAGGTACTGCTGCACCGTGTCCACGACATCACCACGCCCGCACGCGACGCATGGACTGACGCGCTGGGCTGGCGCTAGACCCGCACGCGCGCCCGTGCGGCCGTAAGTGGCAGGCTCGCGCGCCAGGGCAGGTGACGCCGCCGCGGCGTGGGCGGGCGCGCAGGCCGTTTCCGTGCGGCCGTTGACTCCCAGGCCGCGGCGGCGTCACCGGAGCCGTCCGCGCGCCGGTGCCGCTGCGGTGCGGGTCGCGCGAGCGGGACACAGACAACACCCCGGCCACCGCGTGTGCGGCGGGCCGGGGTGTTGGGACGAACCTGGTTTAGAACAGCGACTCCTGATCCGGGTCAACGTACTGGCGAGTCACCATGAACGACTCGTCGTCCGCATACGACGCGGCCGCGGTTTCGACCAATTCCTCCGCGGCGTCCATGTCGCCTTCTTCGGCCCGGTCGTACAGCACGCCCAACCGCTCGACGTACGCTGCGCGCACGCGCGCCACGTTGTCGAACTCGGCGCGCTCGTCGTCGGTGGACAGGTGAAGGTCCGACTCGTACTCGTGGTTCGATCCGATGTGCGACACCGCGTGCGCGTAGATCGCCTGGTAGTTTCGCGCTGCGACCTTCGCGTCATGTGTACCCGCGTGGTTGCGGGTAATGCCACGCATAGCGTCGTCGCCGTGCTCGAAGGAATCCAGCACGCCATTCTCCACAGCGGTCAGCATAACGCTGACCGACTCGTCGCTGACACGTCCCCTCGGCACGCGGGCCTCGGAGTACGTGCCGTCGGCGCGCACCACCTCGGTGTCACCGGCGATTGCCTGCGCGATCTTGCCGGCCGACTGGTGGCGGACGTACGCCGCGGCGACGTCAGCGTCGGCCTTGGACTTGAACGTCACGCCGTTGGTCGGGTACATCGTGTCCTCGCGGTCGATGATGTCGTCGAACCGCTCGCTCGTGCCCGCCTGGTTCCACGTTGCCGCGGTGCGCGGGTTGTCGGAGAACATGCGGTCGTCGAAAAGGTCGTAGTCCTCGGTGCCGAAGGTGCGCTCGACGAGGTCCACAATCTCGCGCGCCTTCTCGTAGTCCGCGGCGTCCGACGCAGACGGCTTCATTGCATTGTCGATGGTGCGGAACTTCGGCTCGCGGCCCTCGCGTGCGGCAGCCGCGAGTTCTTCCTTGACCTTCCATGCGCGCCGGCCGCCAGACACACCCTTCGACTCGTGATCCTCCACAGTCTTGAACGCCTGCTCGTACGTCATGCCGTGTTCGTCCACGAATCCGTCGTAGGTGCCGCCGCGACGCAACTGGGTATCGAGCGCCTTGGCGAACCGCATGCGCTCCTGCGACGCCTTGTGCGCGGCGTAGGTTTCGAGCACGCGGCCGTCCACGCCGTCCTTGCCGAGTCCAAGCGCATGCTCCTCCGCGACGGTGGCTGCGCGCGCACGGTCGGCGAGCACGTGCATTTCATCGTCGTCGAACCGGGTGGTGTCCTCGCGCACCGGGTGGGAGTCCAGGAACTGCTTCGCCTGTGCCGCCCATGCCGGCGCACCGCCGAGACGGCCGTTGTCGGTGTCACCCAGCGCGTCATACGCGGTGGCAGCGGCCGAAAACGCCTTCGCGTCGGAGACATCGTCCAGGTCGGTCATGGTGGCGGACGGGCCGGACGAGGCGGACATCTGCGCGTCCATCAGGCGCAGCGTGTTGTAGTCGCGGCGGTGCGCGTCGTTCGGAATGTCGTCTGCCGACGGCTGGGCCATACGGTACATCGTGGCGCCGTCGCGGTAGATCGCGTTGCCTGCCGGGTCCATGCCGACAAACGACGGCGCGTTGTAGTCGTAGCCGTCGTCGGCAAGGCCGGCGGCTTCGCTGCGGGAGACGTCGCGCAGCCCGTAGTAGAACTCGGCGTTGCGGCGCAGTTCGTCCTTACTCGGCAGCGTCTTGCCCTCGGTGTCCTCCGGCCACATGTAGGCCGGCACATGGGTCAGATCGTCCATCGTGGCCACACGCTTGGCGTACTCCTCGGCAATGGGTCCAGCCAGCGCGTCGGCCTCGGCGCGAACCTCCGGATTCTCGCTGCGCGAGTACGCCACGCCGCGGGCGGTGGTGAGACGATCCATGACTTCGGCCAGCCGCTCGTCGGACATCTCTGCGGGGTCTTCGCCCTTGAAGTAATTGAGCATGTACGCCATCTCGTCGCGGGCGTACTGGTCGGACAGACCGCCGCGACGGTCGAGTTCGCGCCCAAGCGTGATCTGTGCCTGACGCAGCGCCATGTCCTCGAACGATCCGGGGTTGTTGTCGCGGTGGCCGGCAATCTCGTCGTACATGTCGGCCAGCGCCTCGTCGGAACGTCCCTCGATAGTTGCGGCCTTGGCGACACCCTGGACCAAAAACGCGTTGGACTCCATGCCAGTGAAGTAACCGCTAGTGCCGTTGAGGGCTGCGCGGTGGTCCATGCGCTCGGCCATCTCTAGCAACTTCTCGCGTGCGTCTTCGTCCTGGGTGCGGGCGGCGAGTTCGCGGTACATCGCGGCGTTGCGAATGTAGTCCTCGTGGATACCAAAACCCTCGTTGTCCGCAAACTCCTCGGACAGACGGCGCGCGGTGGTGTAGTCCTCGGATTCGTCGTCCTTCTTTTCCAACCGTTGCAGCCAAGACTCGGGTTCAAAGTCGAACTTCGTGCCGTCGGCGCGAAGGCCTCGGCGAGCCAGCGCAGACTCCGCCATCTTCGCCTCTATGCGGGTAGACGGGTCGAGGGCGTCGGCGCCGGCGAGCATTTGCGCCTCGGTGAGCCGCTTGGACGACTCGGCTGCGAGGTCGATCAGTTCCTTATCCGTCATGCCGCGAATGGCGTCGCGGTCGCCGAAGGTGGCGTGGACCCACTCGTCTGTACCTTCCAGTTCATCGGCAATCTCTGCGGCGCGGCCTCGGTCGCCGGCCATGAGTGCCTGGTCCAACTCGCTGCCCTCGTCGAATATGTTGCGCTTGGACGCGGCGACGAACACGTCGTCGAACAACTGCTTCGACTCGGCGTCGGCGTCGGTGCGGCGAGTCTGGCCCGGTGCCGTGACGTCCACGGTGACGGTTTCGCCGTCCGGCGCGGTGTACGTCGCGGTGCCGCAACGCTTGGCGATGGACGCCTCGTTGATCCCGGCGAGCATGGCGACCTCGTGCAGGTCGGTCATGTTGGCCTGGCGTACGCGCTTGGCAAGGTCGGCGTCGCCGGTTTTCTCCTCAATCTCGTCGGCGAGGGCGCGGCGGTACGCCTTGTTCGCCTTGCGCTTGGCGCGCTGTGTGGACGATGGTGTGTGCGACCCGTCGCAGCGCGGGCCTCCTACTTTGCACATGGTGTCTCCTCGTTGTCGATGTGCTGGTGCGAACCCAGGTGGTTCGTCCCTAATCGTAGCGCGGAGACGGTAGCGCGAGCGAGCCGGCGGGCTAGTTCCGGGTCATGTTCGCAGCGATGTAGGCGTCGAGGTCTTCCTGGCGGATTCGGTAGGTGCGCTTGTTGATTTTCAGCGCCGGCAGTTCGCCGTTTTCCACCATGCGGTACACGGTCATTTTGGACACGTACAGCACTTCGGCGACGTCGGCGACGGAAAGAAACGTTGGAAACGACATTGGATTGCTCCTGGTGGGTATCTGGAAGGTGGTTTGGTTTTCACATTAGCACCATGTGTCACACTCACACAGTGCTGTAGGTGGCAGCATGTCCCTCAAAACAGGTCTGTGGACGCGGCTTCGAGTCAAGTCTGGAAACTGGACTACCACCCCGGCAGCACGCCGTAGCCTGGGTAGTTATCGCCCCAGATGTCCTCTGACGTGCTGGAACTGGTTTGTGCATTTTGCGTATCACCGCCTTGCACGCCGTCTTTCACAGCACCCGGAACACCGTTTGGAACAGCCGGTGGAACCGGCGGCGCTGCCGGACGTTGCACCGCAGGCGTCACAGCCGGGGGAACAGGTCGTTGAACTGCCGTGAGAACCGGGGGTTGAACACGGCCTGGATTGTTTTCTGGGTTACCGGCTGGAACAGCGTTTGGAACGACTGGCTTGGTAACCATCGCTGGCTGCTGCACCGGAGACGGCTGCGCTGTATTTTCGCCGCTCACATCTGGAACAACCGGGCTAAACCCTCCTGGCTGCGGTGCCTTCGCCGTCACACCGCCCGGCAGCACGTTCGGCGCCGACACCTGCGACGGCTGTGCTGGCGGTGTCGGTGCGCCCGGCGCGGTCGGCGGTTGCGGCTGGCCCTGCGACTGCTGGCCCTGCATGACCTGCGAGGGCACCGCGACGGTGGCGAAGTCCATCGGGATCGCCCCGCGGCGCGACTCGCCCTGCGGCATGGGGTCGGGACGAACCGAGCGAATCAACTCGGCGCTGGCCTGGCCGACCGGCTTGCCCGCGATATGCGTGGGCACCTTGATCTGGCCGGCCGCCGGCGCCGGGCCTGCCGGTGCAGGACCTGTATCCGGGCCGTCAGGGCCAGAGTCGGGGCCACCGTCGCCGTCGCCGCCGGTGTCGCCCTCGTCTGCGACGTAGGAGTCCACGGCAATCTCGTCGGCAATGCGGCGCATGAGTTCTTCGCGCACCGCGTCGCGGTCGTTGCGGTCGAGTCCCAGGTTGTGCGCCGGGATAATGTAGGTTCCCTCGTACTCCACCAGACCCTCGCGGAACGCGATGTTCAGCGCCGTCTCAAACGACCGCTTCAAGTCGGTTTCGTCGGCGCCGTACTGGTAGTAGTCCATGTCGAGTTTCAGGAATTGGTACAGGCGTGCGCGCGACGCGTCCACCACACGACGCGAGCGGCGCTCGCCGGTGGTGACAATGACAATGCGGTCGATAAGGGCTTCGAGCACGCGGCCGGTGAAGTCGGCCGGCACCTCGCGGTTCTTCGACGGCTTGGCGAACTCCACGCTCGGCGCAGACCCGGAGGTGACCACACGTCCCGTGGAGTCGCCGAGCAGCACCGTTGTCGAGTAGTTCTCGTCGCCGAAGTCGTCCACGTTCGGCAACTCGTTGCCGTCCTCGTCCAGGCGCGGCGGCACCGGAACCGGCACCAGCGTCAGGTCCAGGTCGTCCGGGTACTTGCCGTCCTTCTGCTTCGTCACCGACACGCGGATCGGCGTGATGTACTCGGACTTGAACCGCTCGCGGGTGTCCTCGTCCAGGGTTTCCATGTCGCGCTTTTGCACGAGCACCTGGCTGGCAACCGCACCCGTAAGCGCGGACGCGCCACGCGGGGTGATGTTCTCGGTGGACTTGGTCGTGTGGTGGATCAAAATGATGGTCGCACCCGTGTTGACCTGCAAGTTTTGCAGCCACGCAACGACCTGGCCCATGTCGTCGTTGGAGTTTTCTTCCATGCCAGTCATCATCATGGCGAGCGTGTCAAAGACGACGACGTCGATGTTGTTGTTGATGATCGACTCGCCGAGCCGGTACCAACTCGACTCCGGCGACTGAAACTTAAACGCTTCTTCCTTGAAAATCATGTGCTTGCCGACTTGTCGGCCGTGCTGCTCCTCCCACGCAGCGACACGGTTGGTCACGCCGTCAATGCCCTCGCCGGCGATGTAGAGAATGTTGCGCCGCTTGGCCTTCTGGTTGACCCACATCGTGTGATCGGACTCGTACGGCGACGCCTCCGCGGCCATCGTGCACAGCATGTCGAGCACGACCGCCGACTTACCAGCGTTGGAAGGACCCACGATCAGCGACACGGTGTTTTCCTGAATCCAGTCGCGGATCAAAAACTTCACCGGAGGACGGTGTTTGCGCAGGTAGTCCAGGCTGCGCAGCGTGATCTTGTCGTCGGTGATCCCGGAGGTCTTGTAGACCTTGATGTCCTGCTTCGCCTCTGGCAGTGCCGGCGGCGGCAGTTCTTCTTCCTCCTCGGCGCTCGCCTCGTAGGTTTCATCGTCGCCGGTGTAATCCATCGGGACGAACGCCTCCGGCACCTGCGGCAGCGCCGGCGCCTGCGCGGGCTGGCCCGGAGTATCCGCCGCGGGCTGGGCAGGCTGCGCGGGCTGGGCTGCGGGCTGCGGCGCGTTCGCAGGATTACCAGGCTGGGCCTCGGCCGGCGCCGCGGGCTGGGCCGCGGGCTGTGGCTCCTGCGCGGGCTGGGCCGGCGTCTGCGGCTGCTGTGGTGCCGGGGCCGGACCAGACAGGTACGCCGACGCGTCGTATTCGTCGTCCTCGTCCTCGTCCTCGTCGTGCTCGACGGTGTCCACCATCGCAAACCCCGGCGCAACAGAGGTCACGTCGTAGGTCGTGGCGGCGGAAAACTCCATCTGCACCGCATTGGTCAGCGCCGCGCGAATGTCGCAGCCGTAATCCAGGGCCGCGACCACCTGCAACTTCGACAACGTGCTGGCGGACCCGACCTGGGCAATCATGGCCTGAATCTCGTCGCCGGGGTTGTCGGTCCAAAAGTGGATCGGCGGGTCGTTCGAGTCGGCGTAGCGCGGGTTGGAACACGTCAGCACGTGGCCCGTGGCCGACTTCGGGTTGGTGTAGCCGGGACGGGAAAACACCGGGCACCCGCAGTTGTCGGTGCCGAACGGGCGCCAGCCGTGCGGGACAAGAATGTCCGCCCACGACACGGACGACCACCACTGCTCGACGGCCTCCTGCTGGTCGTCGTCAAGACCGCTGCGCAGCGCGCGCTCGCGCTGCCGTTGCTCTGCACGTTCCTGCTGGTCCTGGTGGTCCTTGATGATGTAGTCGTAGAGCCAGCCGGGCATGTCGTGGCTGGGTCCCGCGGCCTTATACGCGCCCTCCTTTCGCGCGGACGGCGGAATCAGCACGTACGCCTTGTTCACCATGAGGGTGAACTGCACGTTCGTCCCCGGCTTCTTGACGTGCACCTTCGTGATCGTCTCCGGGATCGGCTGGACGGTCAGCCCCGCCGGCGTCGGTGTCTTGGCGTCTGGGTTGATGGAAAACCAATAGTGCCCGCCGTCGCGGTGTTTCCACTCGCCCTCGGCGAACACACCCGGTGAGAGCACCGTGGGCATGGTGAACTGCCAGTTAGAGTCGCCCGACTGCTCGGCGGCCCATTCTTTGAACCATGCGACCTCGTCGGCGGTGTCGCAGTCGGCCACCACGACGTTGGACGCGCCGACCTCCACGGCCAGGTTGGGAAACTCGGTCGGGTAACTCGACTTGATGTTTTCCAGCCGCGACTGCTCGTCTGCCGACAGCGGCTCGGCCTGGGTGAGTTTTAGCGCCTGTGTGTAGCGGGCGTGTTTCTTCGTGCCCTTGCGCGGTTCCTTGCCGTCCTTGCCGGACAGTTCCTGCACGTCGGTGTGTGCCTGCTGCAACGCGTCGGAAAGTTCTTGGCGTCGCTCGTCAGTCAGTGATGGGTCGGTGGTGTGGGCCTTTCCCTCCTCGGCCCACTTCACCATGTCGATACGGGTGCGGTAGTAATCGCGCTCGGCGAGTTCGGCTTCGAGAATCTTGTAGCCTGCGCGAATGAGTTTGCCGACGCGCGCCGGGTCCTTGCTTGCCAGGTAGAACCCGCCCATCTCCTCGGGCAGGTTGCGCTCCGGGTTGTCGGCTCGAAGTTCGTCCCAGTAGACCTGATCGTTCTCGCGTTCTTTGACGGTGCGGGTGTCCCACGGCAGTTTCTTGCCGGGCTGCGCGAGCATGACGGCAAGGCCCGCCTCGGTGGTCAGTTGGCGGGCATAGTTCGCAGCACCCGCGGCTGACGTCATGTCTGGCGAGGTGCCGAAAAGCGTGAAAATCGGGTGCATGCCGAGCATGTGCGTGCCCCTTTGGGTTGGGAAGTGAACCGGCGCGTGGTGTACGTCCGCGCGGCGTGTGGAGTCTTATCCTAGCGACCCTCACCCGGTTTCACGCATGAGGTGGGTGTGAAAAATGCGACACGTCCCCTCATTAGCGACATGTGGTACTTGGTACGCCGACAACCACAACATGTAGTATCTCGAACGGGTTTTCGTACATAACGGTGCTACATGTTGTGCCAGTAACGCCGCTCCGAATCATGGGAAAACCCCGGTTTCGGACGAAACCGAAAGCCGGGGTCCCACGGGGGTAGTGACGCTGTGCCTAGCCCCACTCGACCATCATTGCGGACGACTTCGACGGGCCTGCCTTACAGGTCATGTCACCGGCCGCGTTGCGCTGAATCTGGCGGCGGTACGTGCGCCCGGTCGGCGCGCCCGGAGAATACTTCTGTCGGCCACCGCTCGGTGCGTCCCAACTCGTTTCCATCTCCTCTAGGGTGACGGTCTTGTCGGTCAGGGACACCACGCGGGCGAACGTGTCGCCCTTGGTCGGCGCCCACACGACGGTGCCGACGGACCAGGTCTTGCCCTCCGGCTGCTCCGGTTCGTCCTGGCTGGCGCCATCGCCGGTGCCGAACTTCTCGTTGACAGCCTGCTCGGCCGCGCGGCGTGCTTCGGGGGTGTCGTCGTTGCCGGCGCCCATGTTGGTCACGTTTGCGGACCCGTCGGCGCGGAAGTTGCCGCTCGGGCCACCGGAGAACGAGAACGTGCTGCCGCCCATGCCGACACCACCGCGTGCACGGCGCTCCTCGGCTTCGCGGGCCAGTCGCTCCTCACGCTCGCGCCAGAACTTCTCGGCCTTGGACTCCTTCGCCGCACGCTCCTGCTCGGCGCGCTTTTCGCCGCGGGCAAGACGTTCACGAATCAGCGCGTCCTCCAACTCGCTAATCTCGCGCTCTGCCTTGCGGTCTTCTTCCAGCAGAATGGAGTCTGCGTCGCGCATGCGCGTGGTCAGCGCGATCATGCGGTCTGCGTAGGACTCGACTTCGTCGTCGCTTAGCGCGGAAACGTCGGTGACGGTGTCCTTGATCGAGTCCCATTCCTGGCGGTCGGCGACGTTCTGGGCCACGCCGACCTCGAACTTGTCGTACGCGTCCTGGTTCTTCAACACCTCGTCGGCCCAGCGGCCGGCTTCGACACCGGAGGTGGCGTGGTACTCGGGGTTGTGGAGGTATCGCGCAGCCATGTGCATGCCGTGCTCCACGCCTGCTCCCTGTTCGTCAACGGTTTCTTCGGCCCAGTTGGTCAACTGACTGTGGCGTTGCAGCGACGTGCCGACGTCGTAGCGTTCGGAGGCGGACATGCGGCGGAAACTGAACTCGTCGTGCAGGAACTCCATCTCGTACACACCGTCATGTCCCGCGTCGCGCAGTTGGTCGTCAATGTCGCTCATGCGGTCGTACAACTCCTCGAACTGCGTATCCGACATGCCGGTGATGTCGGACGACGAGACTTCGTCGGAGGCGGACTCGGATACTTCGTCGGCGTTGTCCGGGGTGACCTCGATGGTTCCGTCGGCGACGGCGTCTGCCAGAGACTCCTCGGAGATGTACTCGCCGTATCCGGGGTAGTCGGAGCCAGCACCGGGAGCGGACTCGCGGCGGGCAATCTCCTCTGTGACGGCGGAGACTTCATCGAAAATGCCGTAGTTGCCAGCGTCTTCGAGTTGGTCGTTGAGGCGGTCAAGGCGCGAGTGGAAGTCGTTGAGTTCTGCGTCAGTCATTCCGGACAGGTCTGCGTGAATGACCTCGCTGCTGGCTGCGGACGCGATCATGGGCGCGTTGTCTTCGTCCACGTCGCCGTAGCCGTAGTTGGCGACCTTGTCGCGCTCCTCGGCGGAAAGCGCGCGCCGGTCCTTCTCGGCGTCGAGCAGGCGCATGGCTGCGTTGTCGCCGTGTCCATGCTCACCGAGCAGCGTGCTGGTGGCCTTGGCGCGGTCGTAGGTCTTTTGGAACTCGGCCTCGGACATGGAGTGTACGTCGTACTCGCGGATCAGTTCGTCCAGCGAGTCGGCAATGTCGCCGGCGGACTCGTCGTTGATGTCGTCCGGCTCGTGGCCCAGGTCTTCCAGGAAGTTGGACCCGCCGCCGACGCGGCGTGCGTGCTCGTCCATGACGCGTTTCCACGCCTGGTACGAGCCGTCGTCTTCGCTGAACTCGAACCCGCGGCCGCGCATGGACATCGACAGATCGTCGAGGTTGGACAGGTGGTTGAGGGCTTCGGAGACTTCGGCGTCGGTGGCGGTATCGAAGTCCATTGTGGCCGCCCGGTCGAGCGCGCCGGCGATGGTGACGTCAGCGGTCGCCGCCATCTTTTCGGCGCCCTCACGGTCGCCTTCGAGCACTGCTTCGCGGTAGAACCCGCCCGGCAGCGACCCCATTGCGTCGTCGATGTCTTCGAGCAGTTCCTTCGTTTCGTCGCTGATCGGCGTGCGACGGGTGTTGCCGGCCGGCACAACGTCCACAGTGGCGGTTTCGCCGTCGGGGGACGTGTAGGTGGCGGTGCCGCACTTCTTGGCGATTGCCTCTGCGTCGTAACCGCCGGCGGCGACGATGTCGTGCAGGTCGGTCATGGACGCGTGCTTGACGCGGCGGGCGAGTTCGTCGTCGCCGGTGGTGTTGAGCACCGCGTCTGCTACCGCGTTTCGGTAGGCGGTGTTGGCCTTACGGCGTGCGCGCTGGGCCGCGGAGTGCTTATGGGACCCGTCGCAGCGGGGTCCTCCTACTTTGCACATGGTGTCTCCTCGTTGTCGGGTATGTTCGTCCCTTCTGGACGTGTCTAGTCTATCGCCTTGGCCGGCGTGCCAGGTAGTGTGCGCTGCGGGTCCGGTGCTGTGGTACTGTGAACTAAGTTCACAAAGTAGAGACAGGAGTTAGCCCATGAAACCCACCACCCACACGCTGCCGAACGACACCGCGTTTATCGTCAAGACCAAGGTGTTCGCCGACGTGGTCAACTATGTTCTTGCCCGCGCCGACGACGGCGTGCAGATCGAGGTGAGCGAGGACTACACCACCGGAGCGGAGCACGGCGCCGACATGGCGCACGCCCACGTGCTGAAACTCGCACGTCCCGACCGCCGCCGCGAGGTGCGCGTCAGCGTGATCCGCGACAGGGCCGTGTGCACAACGACGCACACGCGCAACACGTCCGAGGTCGATGGCGAACTCGCCGCATGCGTCGAGTCGTTCGCGGTCGCACCCGTAGCAGCCGACGGCGTGGTGATTGTCGCACCTGCGGGCCAGACCATCGACGACCCGCGGCGTTTGGTCGCAGCGCACGACAGTGCGCACCAGGCGGGGTCGTTACAGCACCAGTCGCTCATGGTGGACGTCGAAGCGGCGATGGACCGCGTGTTCTTCGCGGAGGACTAAGCACCATGCACAACGAGGGCGCTACCCCGCGGTCCACGGAGTACCTGGAACGCGCACTGCATGACCTGACACCGGACGAGGCCGACGTGCTGCTGTGCGTCGAGATGATGTGCCAAGCCGTACTCACAGATAGTCGGCTCGTGGCGTATGGAGCGGAAAAGTTCTGCCAGATGTACCGATTCGCAGCCGTCGTCAAACGCGTGCAGTACGCCGACACCGTGCGCAGGCTTGCCGACGTGTACATAGCGCACGGCGTGGACGAACACTACGTCACCCCGCGCGTGGTGCTCGATAGCCTGGTGCGCGACTACATGCACCACATGGGAGAGATGGGAAAGACGGGACGGGACATTTTACCCGAGGCCGTGCTGCTGCACATGCACCTCCGTACCGACACGAACACGCCGGAGGCGGAAAGCACCGAAGTCGCGCAGTTCTACGCCGCGCGTGCCGGCCGCAGCGTAGACGACGTGCTGCCTGACGACGCAGCAGAGTCAGACGCGTGGGCGTCGTCAACGCTGAAAACCATTTCGCAGTGCGTGGTGAAGTGCGAGCGGGTGTTTTCGGTGTTGTACGCCGCCACCGCCGAGTACCTGGGCAATTACTGCCGTCACGAGGTGGCGGGCACCGACATCAACGTGGACGTGTGGCTGGCCGAATACTCGGGCGTGATGTGGAAGTTCCCGCCGCGCGCTGAAAACGGAGACTGGTTCGTCTCCGTGTCGGACGCGCTCAACGACGGCATGGACGCGGTTGCCGATACGGACCCGCCGCTTGAGTCGTACCCCGATTGGTCGCGCAACCGCGGCTGGTACAACGGCTTGCAGGACTACGCGCCGGACGCGCTGATGTACAAAGCCGCAGTGGACCACCTGGTTGTGCGCGCCGGCCAGATGATCGAGCAGTTGTACAAGGGCGACGTGCTGATCTAGCAGGTGTGCGCGGACGGGGACGGAACCGCGGCCGCAGCAGGCGCGCGGGACACAGCCGGTGCCGCCGCCGCGGTGTGGGAGGGTGCGGCCGCACGGACTCGGCCTGCGATCCCGCCCACGCTGCCACGGCTGCACCGACCGTGGCCCCCACGCCTGCCCCAGCGGCCGCGACCTCGTCACGTCCCCGTGATTACGCTGCTGCCTGCCCCCGTGCCCGCAGCGTGCGCGCACGATTGAGATTCATGGCGGTAAACGCCAGCCCGATTGCCAGGTTCACCACACAAGGCAGGCCCACCCACACGTCGCGGATCAGCACTGCGTAGGTAATCCACAACACGTTCGTCGTGGTCATGGTGATGGACATGGGCGTCGAATACACGGTCTGCTCGCGCAGGTACTCGCCGGAGCGGAAACTATCGAGCCGTCGCTTCGTCGCGGGCAGGTAGTTCGCCACCGACACCGCCGCTGCGATAGCGCCCAGCACCGCCGCCGGGGTGTACGTGGCGGCGAACCCCGCGGCGACCATCGCTATAGGCAGGCCCGCCGTCAGCGCCATCGGCGCGCGCTTCGTGGCCGCGCAGATCGCCAGGATCGACAACTGGATTGTCACGGCGACCACCGCCAGCACCGCTGACCAGATCGCACCGTGGTTGATTCCGTAGACGAACCACAACGTGTTGCACATGCAAACCAGACTTAGCGTGCCCAGCGACACCGTCTGCGCGGACCTGGCCGTGTCGTCGGACCGCACCAGCGCAATGAGTTGGAGCGGGGACACAGCCGCGGCCGTGGCGGCGGCGAGAAAACCGATGATGTTGATGAATGTAACCACGGGTTACAAAGGGTTCGCGGGAAAGATACGTGGCTTTAGCCGCGTATAAGGGAGCGAACCGGCTACTTCGCTTTCCCCTGGTTCTTCACGTAGTTCAGGATAGTTCCCTCCTGAACGGGACCAATGGTTTCGCAGAAGTAACCGCCCGTCCACACAGTTGAACCTCGCCGCTTTCCCCAGAAGAACTGCGACAGGTGATCGTGGTGGAGTTTCCACA
>ERZ1030898.6-NODE-6-length-85240-cov-28.779034_pt1 | contig 85240 bp, 73 predicted proteins | sample MGYA00517298_ERZ1030898 | MGnify/ENA primary metagenome ERZ1030898 (study PRJEB33718, sample SAMN03159684) | human skin metagenome | collected 2014-05-20 | study: EMG produced TPA metagenomics assembly of the PRJNA266117 data set (Human skin bacterial metagenome and... | reverse complement strand
ACGAGATTGCCTCTTGTCTCGTGGGCTCGGAGATGTGTATAAGAGACAGGACTCGACCTCCGCCGCTCGACTTTTGGCGGGGCTCTTTCGTTTCCGCCGCCGACGCTGTAGCGTGAGCGAAACGGGGGGATCATGGACAGGAGAAAGTTAGCGCAGCTGCTGGTCAGGCCGGGGCAGGCGGATCGTCAAACGTGCATCAAGTTATCCGCAAACAAATTCATCGCCCAGGCAGAATGGTCGCGGCTGAAACACCACGAGCGGGAATTTCTTAGCAGCTATGCCGTCGGCGCCGCGAGCCGGAAAGCGGTGCTGGTGGGGCGCTCTGCCGCAGTCGTGCACGGCCTGTGGACGCTGCCCGCCCCAAACGCGCCCGTCTTGCTGGCCATCCCAGGACAAAAACCGCCCGCCAGGGCAAGCTGGCCGGACGGAGTCGAGTACCGCAGCGTGCGCATCCCCGAGGAAGATGTGCTGGCCATCGAGTGCGCAACGCCTGGCGACGTCCTCCGGTTAACCAGCCCCGTCCGCACAGCCGTCGACGTCGCGCGCCTGCACGGGGTAAGGGCAGGAGTGGTCGCGATGGATTCCCTGTTTGTGGGCAAGCCACCGCTGGAGCAGGAACGCCTCCAGGCTGAACTCCACGCGACGATCAAGCGTCTGGCCGGCAAGAAGGGGATCGGGCGGGCACGGCAGGCGTTGCGCTGGTCGTCCACCAAGTCCGAGTCGCCGTACGAGTCTCTCCTGCGCGTGATCCTGCGCGAGCGGAACATCGTCGTCCGCGAGCAGATGTGGATTGGCCGTTACGTGCGTCCCGACCTGCTGTGGGGGCAGGTGGCGATCGAGATCGACGGGCTGGTCAAGACGGCGAAGAAAAACGAGGAGTTGGCGAAGAAGGTGTCGCGCGACCAGCTCCTGCGCGAAAACTGGTTACGGAAGCAGGTCTATGAGGTCGCCCGCTTCGAGCCGTCGGAGATTCTCCGGGACGAGGAGGCCTGCGTCCGGGAGATCCTGGAGCTCAAGGCCCGCTCCGGTCTCCTCGGCGAGCCGAAAGTACCGGCCACGGTGTTCAGACCGGTGCACGGGGAACACTGGCGGAGGTAGGGGCGCTATACGCCGCCGAAAGTCGAGCGGCGGAGGTCGAGTACGGCACCGAAACCGGGCGTACTCGACCTCCCGGACTCGACCTTTAGGGCCGTGAGCCCAACCCCGCACCCGCCCGCACCCCGCGCGCCGGAACCCGCGTACCCTAGAGCGCATGACTCAGAAGACTCAGACCATGACTCTGCACACCAATCACGGCGACATCGTGATCGACCTGTTCGGCAACCACGCGCCGAAGACGGTCGAGACGATTACGGGCCTGGCGCAGGGCACCACCGATTACTCCGCCAAGAACGCCCAGGGCACCACCGAGGGCCCGTTCTACGACGGCGCGATTTTCCACCGCATCATCCCGGGTTTCATGATCCAGGGCGGCGACCCGACCGGCACCGGCACCGGCGGCCCGGGCTTCCAGTTCGCCGACGAGTTCCACCCGGAGCTGCAGTTCGACCGCCCGTACCTGCTGGCCATGGCTAACGCTGGCCCGGCCACGAACGGTTCCCAGTTCTTCATCACCGTCGACGCGACCCCGTGGCTGAACAACCGCCACACCATCTTCGGCGAGGTCACCGACGAGGCGTCGAAGAAGGTCGTCGACGAGATCGCGAGCGTGAAGACCGGCCGCATGGACCGCCCGGTCGAGGATGTCGTGATCGAGTCCATCGACATCGCGTAAGCCAAAAGCGCCACACACGCGCCGCGCCCCCGCCACCGTGCGGGGGCTTTTTCGTACCCTGATCCCATGCCCACTCTCCGCAACCTGCCCCGCACCGCCCCCGCCACCACGGCGATTACGGCGATCTGCACGCTCGTCTTCCTCGTCGCCGCGCTCCAGGCCCGTTCGCTGACGGACGTCGTGTGGGATTCGCCGGTGGGCACCCACACCATCCTCTACGGCCCCGAGGTCTACGGCGCGGGCTACCTGCGAGCGCTCACCGCCGGCTTCATGCACTTGGACATCACGCACCTCTTCCTCAACATGTTCATGCTGGTCCTGGTGGGTGCGGAGGTGGAGCGCTTCCTCGGTTCTGGCCCGTTTGTGGTGGCGTGGGTCGCGGGGGTCCTTTGGGCGTCGGCAAGTGTGCTCGCATTTAGCTTCACGACGCCCACCGCCGGCGCTTCCGGCGCCCTCTACATGCTGATGGCGCTGTTGATCGCCATTGCTTTTCGACGTTCCACGGACCTGCGCGCGCCACTCGCCCTGGTGGCGGTGAACGTGGCGTACACGCTGCTCAGCCCGGGTGTGTCGCTGTGGGGGCACCTCGGCGGCCTGGCGGCGGGGGCGGTGATGGCGTGGCCGTTGACCTCGGAGAACGTGCGCACGCGCTGGATCACGGCGGGGGTTGCAGCCGCGGCGGCGTGTGTGGCGATCTGGGCGCTGACCATCCCGTCCACAATCCCGGTGTACTAGCGAGTTATCCACAGTGCTTGTCCACAATGTGGATAACTACACGCGTGTAACTCCTCGAACGACACGTCGAACAGCGAAAATGACACGCCGACGGAACCTGGCGTTTTCGAAAGCAAACCAGCACATTCCACTGCCCTGTGGAGTTGTGCACAGAGTTATCCACAGGTGTGGATAGATATCGTTCGAACAACGGCGAGTTGGTGTCGAGCCCGTTAACTAAGATCAAGGCCAAAGAAAGGAAGGTGGATCTGATGAAGCTACAAGTGCGCCGCTTTACCAATACGGAGCTGCGAGAGCGTCGACGCAGCTTGCGTGCACAGTTGGCGGAATCCTTGGGAATGGAGGAGCCAACTGATGATACGTTGAAAGAGCTGGCCTGGTCCGGTGGTTTCACCTATGACCAGCGGGACGTTTACGACGAATTGCGCAGGGTGGAGTCACTTCTCGGGGAGCGGTAGTCGTGGAAGAACCGGCCGTTGGATTTCTCCAGCAGGCGCTCAACTTAGCGCTGGATGTACTGCCTGTTGATTCCAAACACGACGTTAAGCACAACGTCGAGTTCAACACCGATGAAGATCGGATTATTGGCAGTTTCCAATTGCCACTCGTTTATGGATCCGGTCAACCTGAACACCCGGTTTCAAAATCTGACTATAGTGCGATTTACCAGGTTCTCATCGAGTACGAGCTCGCGATCGGGCCCGGGGAACAGTTCTTGGCAGTTGATCGAAGCAAGTTTGAAATCCGCGTGCGTACTTCACCGGGTATCAGATTCGAATACGAACGTGGATATACCTCGGCACCTACGGCACATATTCACTCTTCGGGCATCTCTGGTTTGCTGAGTGTTGCTCTTATGGCGAACTTCGAGGGGACGAAGGACAAGAGCAGGAGAAAGGGCGATCTTCAATCCCTGCATTTCCCCGTCGGTGGCCGACGGTTTCGTCCCTCTCTTGAGGACTTTCTCTACTTTATTGTCCGGGAGTGCGGGTTCCGTGGAAAACCTGGCTGGGAGGGCAAATTGCTGGAGTCCCGGGAACGATGGCTGGATAAGCAACTACGCGCTGCAGTCCGGGATCATCCTGCTGAAGCAGCGGAAGCACTTCGAGAACTCGGTTACGCAGTGAAGCCTCCTGCGAGCGGTGACGTGGAGAAACGCAGGAAGCGCACGTGGTAGCCGCCGGTAACTCCCGCCAACGAATACTTTGACCGCTAGCTCCCGTGAAAATGCCTAGTGTGGGAATCACACCATCAACAACGATCCAAGGAGTGAGCAATGGCTGATCAGAGCAAGGCGGAAGAGATCGTCTCCAGGGGCGAGCGCCCCGCGGGCAACGGCCGCACCACCGAGTTGGGCGGGCAGCCGGTCGCTTCGGAGCACATTTCGGTCACGCAGGGGCGTCAGGGGGCGAATGTGCTTAACGACGTCCACATGATGGAAAAACTGGCGCACTTCAACAGGGAGAACGTGCCTGAGCGCATTCCGCACGCGAAGGGCCACGGAGCCTTCGGCGAGCTGCACATCACGGAGGACGTGTCCAAGTACACGAAGGCGAAGCTGTTCCAGCCGGGCACCGTCACGCCGATGGCGGCGCGTTTTTCCACCGTTGCGGGCGAGGCCGGTTCGCCGGACACGTGGCGCGACGTGCACGGTTTCGCGCTGCGTTTCTACACGGAGGACGGCAACTACGACATCGTGGGCAACAACACCCCGACGTTCTTCCTGCGCGACGGCATCAAGTTCCCGGACTTCATCCACTCCCAGAAGCGCCAGCCGAACTCGGGCCTGCGCGACGATGAGATGCAGTGGGATTTCTGGACCCGCACGCCGGAGTCCGCGCACCAGGTGACCTACCTTATGGGCGACCGCGGCACGCCGAAGACGTCGCGTCACCAGGACGGTTTCGGCTCCCACACCTTCCAGTGGATCAACGAGGGGGGCACTCCGGTGTGGGTGAAGTACCACTTCAAGACCCGCCAGGGCTGGGAGTGCTTCACCGACGAGGAGGCCACCGAGAAGGCCGGCACCGACCCGGACTTCCAGCGCGCGGACCTGTTCAACGCGATCGCGGACGGCGACTACCCGGTCTGGGACGTCAAGGTGCAGATCATGCCGTTCGAGGAGGCGAAGGATTACCGCTTCAACCCCTTCGACCTGACCAAGACGTGGTCGCAGAAGGATTACCCGCTGATCCCGGTGGGCTACTTCGTGCTCAACCGCAACCCGAAGAACTACCACGCGCAGATTGAGCAGCTCGCGCTCGACCCGGCCAACCTGGTGCCGGGTGTGGGCCTGTCGCCGGACCGCATGCTGCAGGCCCGCGTGTTCGCGTACGCGGACCAGCAGCGCCACCGCATCGGCGCTAACTACAAGGATCTGCCGGTCAACCGTCCGCTCAACGACGTGAACACCTACTCCGAGCGCGGCAACATGGCCTACTTCTTCAACGAGGAGAACGAGCCGAACTACGTGCCCAACCGCACCGAGAAGGGCGCCGGCTACCTGGACAACAACGAGGATTCCTCCTCCAACTTCACCGATTACGGCCAGGCGGAGAACCTCTACATCAACCCGGATCCGGAGGGCACTGACCTGGTGCGCGAGGCGTACGTCAAGCACGCCGAGGACGACGATTTCGGCCAGGCTGGCACGCTCTACCGCGACGTGTTCGACGACGCTGAGAAGGAGCGCTTCGTCCACAACATCACCAACAAGATGATGGCGATCAAGAACAAGGACGTCGAGGAGCGCGTCTACGAGTACTGGGGCAAGGTCGACGCCGACCTGGAAAAGAAGGTCCGCGAGTCCTTCGCCAAGAAGCGCGCTGAGCAGGACAACTAGTCCCCGCACATAAAAAAGCCCGTTGAGTCCGCGGACTCAACGGGCTTTCGCGATACCTAGCGGTGTTTTAGAACACGCCGCGGATCTTCTTGCCAAAGTCGGAGACGGTCACGTCGCGGGAGTCCACGTCCTGGTCGTTGTAGAAGGAGGTGTCCTCGGAGAGACGGCCGGTCTGGGTGACCTTCATGTAGTTGTACAGGCGGCCTTCCTTGGTGTTGCCGTCGCCGAAGGAGAAGGCGCCCAGCAGCATCTCGTCGCCGGCGAGGATCGGGTTGGACAGGGTGACCTCGAAGGTACGGATGCCGCGGTCGAAGTCGTAGCCCAGGTCGCGGATGTGGGTGCCGTTGTACTGGGTGGTGGTGATCAGGCGGTCAACGCCCTCCGGGCCGGCCTCGGTGCCGACCTCGACGCGGAAGGTCAGCGCCGGGAATTCGCCCCAGTAGCGCTTCGCGCCGGTGTTCTTCACGCGCAGTGCGACGGAGCCAGCGGCACCCGGCACCTTCCAGGAGGAGGTGGTGAAGTACGGCTGGAGGTCCAGGTCGCGCTGGGCATCCGCCTGCGTATCGACGACTTCGTTGACCTCGTCAGCAGCGTTCTCCTCGACCTCGTCGATAATCTCTGCGCCCTCGCCCGCGATGTCGTTGTTGGTCACGTCGGTGGCCTCGTCGTCGGTCACCTTGGTGACGTCGTCAAGGTTTGCGCCCGTCTCGATCTTCTTGACGTCCTCGTTGTACGCCGGGTTCGGGTTCTCCACGGTGTCGGTGACCTGCGCGCCCTTGTTCGGTGCCCAGGAACCGGCCGGGGTGGAGTAGTTCTTGACGCGGACCTCGTTCTTGACCGGCATGTTGGCGATCCACGCGGTCGGGGTTGCCCAGGTGCCGTTCGGGCGGCAGCGCTGCTGGGTGCCGGTCATGGTGACGGTGCGGAAGCCGTAGGTGGCCTCGCCGGTGTTGCCGGCCGGCACGTCGTACGGGCCGATCTTCTGGCCGACGTTCCAGGACAGCTCAGCGGAGACGTCCCAGCCCAGGGACTTGGCCAGGGAGTAGCCGATGTTGCCCTCGATGCCGTCCTTGGAGCCGGAGCCGCCGAGGTTCAGGGTCTCGGTCTTGGAGCCGTTGACGGATGCGGAGATGGTCTGCGTGCGGGACAGGTCCTGGGACAGCGGGATGTCGCTGTCGGTCAGGTTGGTGGTGGAGATGGTGCCCACCGGCAGGAAGTTGTCCTTCACCTTGTACACGATGGTGCGGTAATCCTCGGTGGAGTTGCACACCGGGCGAGGGTTGAGGATGTTGGACTTCAGGTGGTCCGAGCCGCGGTAGGTGTGGATGATCGGCAGCGCGGAGTTGGTTGCCGGGGTCTCCGGGTAGGACTCTTCGAAGGTCTGGGCGGTGGCGGTGATGCCGGAGCCTGCGATTGCGACAGCGGCGACGGCTGCGATCGCGGCCTTGGCGGCACCAGCGATGCGGAATGCGCGCATTTGGCGTTCCTTTCGGGGAAACAATTGTGGATTTTTCAAGGGACGGGCTTCTCAACCTCTCAGCGAGGAGCTCTCATATAACACCTAGTCACCTGCCAAGGAACCTTCATAATATTGTTGAACAATCTACCCAATCCGGGGTCAAACTAAAGTAATTGACATGTCGCAAAAGCCAGCTCACCAGTATTAACACCGATTAGATTGTGAAAAACCTTGGCGCAATCTATCAGGCTATATAAATACAGTCGCATTGCGCTCAAACCGCCGTCTCAGGCCCCTCTTGGAATGTGTTCAGCCGAGAAACCCCCACCAACGCAAAAATCGGATTGCGGCAAATATTTGCCACAATCCGATTTCACACATCCCCTACTCAAAACCCCAGAAAAAGAACTAGCGCCAACCCATAGTCATCAGCAGACCCAGGATCATGCCCGAAAAACCAATGGCGTAGTTCCACGGCCCGAGCTGCCCGAGCCATGCAAGCTGGTCGCCGGCGAGGTAGTAGAGGATCAGCCAGGCCAGGCCGAGGAGCATCAGCCCGAACATGATCACCTTGTACCAGATCGGGGTACCGCCGGTGTTGACCTTCACCGGGGTGCGGGTGGCACCGGCGGAGGTGCTGCTCGCTGGGCGGATGGGGTCTTTGGTTACCTTTGCTTTAGGCATGTGCGCTCCCTTGGTGTGTGCGGGCCATAGCGTCGTCGACGCCTAAAGCCCTAGCTCGCGCTGCACATTCCGCAGCGCGGTGTTCGCGTTCTGGGGTTGAACTGTATCAGCCTGCCGTGCAGCCGCGTTATTTTGCGGGATGAGTTTGCCGGCGTCGAACTTCCACAGGTTGTAGGCGATGGCTTGGTCCTTGCGGATGGTTTCGCCCGCGGCGACTTCCTGGTGGCCGATCAGGCCGTCGTCGACAAGTGCGCCCGTGGGCACCGTCGGGCCGGGAACGAAGCGGCCGTTCCAGCCGGCGTCGCGGAGTAGCTTCTCGGCCTCCTCGGGGCTCTTGCGGGTGATTTCCGGCATGTTCATGAGCATGCCGTTGGACACGCGCAGCTCGATGGTGGTGCCGGATTCGACGTCGGTGTTTTCGCCGGCGACGGCGAGCACCTGGCCCTCGGGCTTCGCCGAGTCCACGCTGGTGACGGTGGAGCGCAGCTGCAGGGACGACAGGGTCGCGGTTGCTTGCTCGACGTTCAGCCCCACCAGGGACGGCACCTGCACCATTTCCGGCCCGGAGGAGACGGTGATGGCGATGCGCGAGCCCTTGGCAATCTGGGTGCCGCCGGCGGGCTGCTGCGACAGGATGACGCCCTCTTCGATGTTGTCGCTGGATTCGCGGCGCACGTTGGGGTTGAGTTCCAGACCGGCCTTCTTCAGCTCTTCGATGGCTTCTTCGGCGGTCAGGTTGGTCACGTCCGGCACGTCGGTCATTTCCTTGCCGGAGGAGACGGTCAGCGTGATCTGGGTGCCGCGCTTGAGCTCGGAGCCCGCGGCGGGGTTGGTGGAGATCACGTTGCCGCGCTTAATTTCGGGGCTGGGTTCTTCCATGACGGAGACGGCGAAGCCGAGGTGCTCGAGTTCACGGACGGCGTCGTTGCGCGGCATGTCCACGAGCTCGGGCACGGGCACCATTTCCTCTTTGACCACCTCGGCGGTGTCCTTGTTCACGGAGAAGTAGTCGTAGACGAACCAGCACACCGCACCCGCCAACAGCAGGCCCAGCAGCGCGGAGAGCCACTTCAGCCAGTTGGAGGAGGTCTTCTCGTTGGCGGCGCGGTGGTCGGCGTAGCGCGTGTGCCCGGAGGAGGCAGTTGCTTCTCGACGCACCACAGGTTCGCGCACCACATCCCCAACCACGACGGTGTTGTCCTGGGACGGCGGGTACTGCGCATCCATGGCGTGGGAGCCGGCGTCGTGTTCGGCGGCGGCGAGGTGGTTGCGGGCGGCGGTGGTGACGTTGCCGCGCTCCAGAAGTGCGAGGTCAGCGCCCATTTCGTCGGCGGTCTGGTACCGGTCGGCGGGGTGTTTCGCCATAGCGGTGAGGATGACGGAGTCGACGTTGACGGCCTCGTTGTCCGAAAGCGCGGCGGTGATCCGCTCGGACGGCGGCACCGGGTCTTCCTGGACGTGCTGGTAGGCCACGGCGAATGGGGATTCGCCCTCGAACGGCGGGACCCCGGTGACGGATTCGTACATCACGCAGCCGAGCGCGTAGACGTCGCTGCGCGCGTCGGCGGCCTTGCCGCGGGCCTGCTCGGGGGAGAGGTATTGGGCGGTGCCGATGACGGCGGAGGTTTGCGTCATGGCGGAGGTGGAATCATCCAGCGCACGCGCGATGCCGAAGTCCATGACCTTCACAGCACCGGTGTTGGTGACCATGATGTTGGCGGGTTTGATGTCGCGGTGGATGATGCCGGCGTCGTGGCTGGCCTGCAGCGCGCGGGTGACCGGCAGCAGCAGCTTCGCGGCGCGCTCGGGGGACAGCGGCCCCTCGTTGCGCACGATGTCGCGCAGGTTCATGCCGTGGACGAGTTCCATCACGATGTAGGGCACGTCCACGCCGGAGGTTTCCACGGAGCCGGTGTCGTAGACCGAGACGATGTTGGGGTGGTTCAGACGCGCGGAGTTTTGCGCTTCGCGGCGGAAGCGTTCGCGGAAGTTTTCGTCGCGCGCCATGTCGATCTTCAACATCTTCACGGCAACTTCGCGCCCGAGCGAGACGTCGGTGGCGGCATACACGTCCGACATGCCGCCGGTGCCGATGATGTCGCCGAGTTCGTACCGGTCCGCGATCAGCATTTACCTGCCACCTCCGAGCAAGCTATCAAGGTTGGGCAATTCTACCGCAGGGGCCGGTGAGTTCGTGACCTCGGGCTGATTGCTTATCGACGTCGCGCCTTCCGGTGTTCCAGCTTGCTGCGTAGGAGTCGTCGCAGACGGGGCGGACGGTTCGGAGGCGTCGGCGGCCGGAGTAGAGGGTTCGGCGGACGGCTCCGCAGGGGCCGGGGCGTTGTCGGCCTCGGACTCCTCGAAGCGCAGGGTGCCCGGGTTGCGCGGCTCGGTGACCGTGGTGCGCTCGCGCTCGGTGGTGGTTTCGGTGACCGGCTCTTCTGTGTCTTCTTCCTCTTCCTCCGGGGTCGGCGTGGTCGCGCTCATGGTGGGCCGCGGGGTGGTGGGGGTGCCGCCGCCGGTGAAGCGGTCGAACACGCCCTCGGTGTATGCCCAGGCGGCGCCGCCGGTAAGCAGCGCGAGCAGCAAAATCGCGGAGATCACAGGCCCGGCCGCGGAGGATTTGCGTTCGCGCGGCGCTGGTGTCGCGGCGCGGGAGGGGGCGGGGGGAGCCGGAGGACGTCGAGAAGCAATGGCTCTTGCTGCAGACGGCGGGTAGGCGCCCTCCGGGCGGGAGGTGCGCTCCTCGGCGACGCTGGCCAGCATCTGGGTGGATGCGGTCGCGGACGGCTCGGTGGCCACCACCTGGGTGTGGCCGCCCGGCTGGGCGGGGCGCAGGCCCTGGCGGACCTGGGAGATGGCCAGCTGGAACTCGTTGCCGTCGCGGAAGCGCTGGCCGGGGTCCTTGCGCAGCGCGATCTCGATGAGCTCGCGCGCCGGGGCAGAGACCGAAATGGGCAGCGCGGGCGGCTCGGCGGAAACGTGCGCGAGCGCCACGGACACGGAGGAATCGCCGTTGAAGGGGCGCTTGCCGGAGAGCAGCTCGTAGCCCACCACGCCCAGCGAGTACACGTCGGACGCCGCGGTGACCTTCATGCCCTGGGCCTGCTCGGGGGAGACGTACTGGGCGGTGCCCACCACCATGCCCGTGCGGGTCAGGGGCACGGCCGCGGCGGCCTTGGCGATGCCGAAGTCCGTGATCTTGACCTGCCCGTGCTGGGTGAGCATGAGGTTGCCCGGCTTGATGTCGCGGTGCACCAGCCCCATGCGGTGGATCACGGCCAGGCCGTGGGCGGCCTGCTCGAGCACGTCGAGCGCCAGCGCCTCATCCAGCTGGCCCTCGCGGGCGATGAGGTCCGCGAGCGACTCGCCGCGGATGTACTCCATGATGATGTAGCAGACGGTGGAGCCCGCGTCGGTGTCTGCCTCGCGGTAGTCGTAGGTGGCCACCACGTTGTCGGAGTTGATGCCCTGGGCGGACAGTGCCTCGTTGCGGAAGCGGGCCAGGAACTCCGCGTTGGAGCTGTACTCAGGGCGCAGCACCTTGATGGCCACCTCGCGCTCGTTGGCAAGGTCGTCTGCCAGCCACACGGTGGACATGCCGCCGTGGCCGATGATCCACTGCAGCTTGTAGCCGTCGCCGACGAGCTGTTGCAGGTCCTCGCGGTTTTCGGTGTTCATCTACTGTGCTCCTTCCACGGGTGCGGGGGCGGCGGGTGCTGCGCGCAACACGGCGCGTCCGATCGGCCCGGCGACTTGGCCGCCGGTGGCGGCCTCGCCGAGGTTGCCGCCGTTTTTCACCACCACGGCAACGGCGACGTCCTTGGCCGGGTCGAACGCGACGTACCACACGTGCGGGGCGGCGCCTTCGGCGTGCTCGGCCGTGCCGGTCTTGGAGGCGAAGCCGTTGCCGTCGTAGCCCCAAGTCCACCGCTCGGACGCGAACATCAAGTCCGTGATCGTCGCGGCTTCCTCTTCCGTTACGGCCTCGTTCAGTTCCACCGGCTCGGTTTCGTGCAGGACCTTGCCGTCGGCGTTGCGCACTTGCCGCACCACGTGCGGTTCCATGCGCTTGCCCTTATTTGCGATGGTCGCAGACATCATCGCCGCCTGCAGCGCGGTCATGGTCACGTCGCGCTGGCCGATGGCGGATTGGGCCACCTCGGCCCCGCCGGGCAGCTCGCCCAGGGAGCCGGCGGCGTTGGGCAGGCCCAGGTTGTAGCGCTCGCCGACGCCGAAGCGGGCGGCGGCGTCGCGCAGCGCGTCCGGGCCCATAGCAAGGCCCATCTGCACAAACGCGGTATTGCAGGACAGCGCGAACGCGGTGCGCAGCGGCACCTGTCCGCCGCCGGCGCAGGCCTGGCCGCCGTAGTTGGTCAGCGGGATGTTGTCGGTGCCCGGCAGGATCGTCTGCGCCTCGCCGGTCAGCGGCGACTCAGGCGTGAAGCCGTTTCGCAGGCCCGCGGCGGTGGTGATGATCTTGAAAATCGAGCCCGGCGGCAGCTGCTCCTGCGCCGCGTGGTTCAGAAGCGGGTTCGCGGGGTTGCCGGTGGCTTCGGCCCAGGCGCCCTCGGCGGTCGCCGGGTTGGCAATGCCGTTGGGGTCGAAGCTGGGGGTCGAGGCCATGGAGAGCACTTCGCCTGTCGACGCCCTCACGGCCACCACCGCACCATCAAAACCCGGCTTGGCCAGCTGGTCGTACGAGAATGCCTGCAGGTTCGGATCCAGGGTCAGGTCGACGGTGTCGCCCTTTTGGCCGTCCTCCAGCCCTGTGCGCAAGAAACGCGAGGCGGTGCCGGAATCGCCGGTGAGATCGCCGTTGTGGGTGGCCTCCAGCTGGGAGGTGCCGAACTGGTCGGAGACAAAACCGACGATGGGCGCGAACGAGAACGGCATGTTGGGGTAGGCGCGCTGGTAGAAGCCGGTCTCTTCGTCGCGGTGGCTCTGGGCCAGCACGGTCTCGCCCGCGACGATGTCGCCGCGGTTGGTGCGCTTGAGGTCCATGAGGATGCGTGAGTTGTGCTGGTTCTGCGCGTACTCGTCTTCGCGCAGGCCCTGGACCACGGTGAAGTTGACCAGCAGAGCCGCGATCATTAGCAGCGCGACCACGGCGCCGTAGCGGATGGACTTGTTCATCGTGCACCCACCGCCTCAGGACGCGCCGTGCCGGCGGCCACAGCGTCGTAGTCCGCGGGGCGGTTGGCGCTGTTGGAGATGCGCAGCAACAGGCCCAACAGGATGTAGTTGGCCATCACAGACGAGCCGCCGGCGGACATGAACGGCGTGGTCAGGCCCGTCATGGGCATCATGGCGGACACGCCGCCGGCGACCACGAAGATCTGGATTACGATCGTCAGCGCCAACCCAGAGGCGAGCAGCTTGCCGTAGGAGTCGCGCGCCTGCATGGCGGTGCGGAACCCGCGGGTGATAAACACCGCGAACAGGCACAGCACCGCGGCGATGCCCACAAAGCCCAGCTCCTCGCCGATGGCGGCCAGGATGTAGTCGGAGTGCGCCACGGGCACCAGCTCCGGGTGGCCGTAGCCCAAGCCGGTGCCAGTGATGCCGCCCCAGCTCAGGCCGATCAGCGCGTTGGCGGGCTGGTTGCCAATGCCGTCGAAGTCCGCGAACGGGTCGATGAAGTTGGACACGCGTTCCTGGATCTTGGAACTGACCTGGTAGACGGCGTAGCCGCCCACGGCCACCAGGCCAACGCCGATGAACAGCCAGGACGCCCGGCCGGTGGCGAAGTAGACCATCCCCAGCACGGTGGCGAAGAGCAACAGCGCCGGACCGAAGTCGTTGGAGATGCCCATGATCAAAATCGCGATCGCCCACACCATGAGGATCGGCGCGAGGTCGCGGATGCGCGGGAAGGTCATGCCCAAGAAGCGCTTGCCGGCCACGGTGAACAGGGCGCGCTTCTGGGCCAGCAGCTGGGCGAAGAAGATCAACAGCAGGATCTTGGAAAACTCGCCGGGCTGGATGGAAAACGGCCCGAGCCACAGCCAGATGCGCGCTTCCTCGTACCCCGGGGGCTGCGGCCACACCAGCGGCAGGGCCAAAAGGATCAGGCCCACCAGGCCCAGCAGGTAGGAGTAGCGCGACAGGGACTTGTGGTCGCGGATGATAATCAGAGTCAGCACCATCAGGCCCACGCCAACTAAGGACCACAGCATCTGGCGTTCCGCCAGCGGCCCGTAGCCGGGGCGTTCTGCCAGGTCCAGGCGGTAGATCGTCACCAGGCCCACGGCGTTGAGCAGCGCCACCACGGGCAGCATCACCTGGTCCGCGTGCGGCGCCAAAAACGCGATGGCCACGTGCGCGATGGCGTAGACGCCCATGAACCCGCCGATGATGTAGAGCATCTCGGTGGACAGGGTGCGCCCTTGGCTCGTCTCTAAGCCGAAGAGCATCAGTGCAAGCAGGCCTGTGGCGAACAGCAGGAGGAGCAGCTCGCGGCTGCGGGATACTAGGCGGCTCATCGCACCTCCCGGCAGGTGTCTTCCTCGGCGCTCTTCTTGTCCGTGCAGGCCGGCAGCGCCTGGTCCGCCAACTCATTCAGCTTGGCTAATACGTCGTCGTAGGAGCCGGTGACGTCCGCGACCTCGCGCTTGTCCTTGGGCAGGTCGGAGGTGTTAAAGATGCTGCAATCGCCAGGCTTGGTGTCCTTGGCAATCACGCGCAAATCGCCCTTGGTGTTCAGGCAGGCGCGCTGGATGTCCTCGGTTTTCGCGTCCGCGAACAGGTTGTCGCGGGTGGTGTGTTGCACCACAAACTCGCCGGAATCCTGCACCTTCAGCGCGTATTCGTCGGTGGCGCGGGACTGCGACCACATCACGCCCGCCACCGCGAGCACCAGCAGAAGCACCAGCGTTGCGACGACCCAAGGCCACACCGACGACGGCTGCTTCTTCCCTGCGGCGCTAGTGTGGCCCTCCTCGTCGTCGCCGGAATCGGCTTCTTGGAGCTTGGCCCGGTTGTGGTCCGGGGTGATGGTTTCGGACTTGCGCAACAGCGCTGCGGCGCGCGACGCCGCGGAGTCCGGGTGGGAGGACTCGTAGCCCGGGTCCAGCGCGCCGGCCTTGACCACGGCGCGGCTCTCGCGGGTGTTGTTCTCCGAGGCCTCCACGACCTCCGCCACCACCACGGTGACGTTGTCCGGTCCGCCGGAGCGCAGCGCCAGCTCGATCAGGCGGTTCGCCGCCATCTCCGGGGTGCCGTCGCCGAGCGCGAGCTGGATGGTCTGCTGGGTCACCGGGTCGCTCAACCCGTCGGAGCACAGCAGGATCCGGTCGCCCGGCTGGACCTGGATCAGCTCCAGGTGCGGCTCCACGGCCCGGCCGGTGTACGCCTTCAAGATCAGGGACTTCTGCGGGTGCGAGGAGACGTCCTCGGGTGCGAGTTTGCCGTCGTTGACCAGCGACTGGACAAAGGTGTCGTCGACGGTGAGCTGGTGGAGCTCGCCGTCGCGAAGCAAATAGCCCCGGGAGTCGCCCACGTGGATCAGACCGAGCTCGCGGCCGTTGAACATCGCCGCGGTCAGGGTGGTGCCCATGCCGGCCTGCTCGGGGTGCTCGGCCACGGACGCCTCGATGGAGGCGTTGCCGTCCTCGGCCGCCGCGCCCAGAAGCGCGAGCATGTCGGCGTCCTCGGGGTCGCGGTCCAGGTGCTCGAGGTGCTCCACCATGAGCTGGCTGGCCACCTCGCCGGCGGCGTGGCCGCCCATGCCGTCCGCAAGCACCAGCAGGTGCGGGCCCGCGTAGGCGGAGTCCTCGTTGTTGCCGCGGACCAGGCCCCGGTCGGACACGGCCACGAAATCTAGCGCGAGCTTCACGGCATCAGCCTCACAATCGTGCGTCCCATCTTCATGTCCGTGCCCACGGTCACCCGCTCAGGCTGATCAATGCGCACCCCGTTGACGAAGGTGCCGTTGCGCGAATCCAGGTCCTCCACGAACCAGTCGCTGCCCCTGCGGAACAGGCGCGCGTGGCGTGAGGAGGCGAAATCGTCGCCCAGCTGGAAATCGTTGTCTCCGGCTCTGCCGACAGTCAAGTCCTCTAAGCTGGCAATTTCCATGTGGGAGCCTTGCAGCGGCCCCTCAACTACCGCAAGGGTGCGGGCTTTCTCTCTGGGGGCGGGGGCGGAGGCACTTGCCTTGCGACGCACCGCGCCACCCGCCGACACCACATCCTTCCTCTGTGTCCACATCACCAGGAAAATGAACACCCAGAGCAAGGCCAGAAGGCCGAAGCGGGCGCTGAGGATCATGGTCGAATCCATGGCAAACCCTTCTTACGGGCGGAAGTATTCGGTGCTGGGGTGCGCCACCGAGTCCGTGAACTGCGGCTCGTTCGCACCGGCCTGCGGCTGGTCCTGACTGCCGACGATGCGCACCTCAATATTGGAGTGGCCCAGCGTGATCACGTCGCCGTCCGCGAGCATCCAGTTCTCCACCGGCTCGTCGTTGACCGTGGTGCCGTTGGTGGACTGCAGATCCACCAGCACGGCCACCTGGCCATCCCAGGTGATCTCCGCGTGCTGGCGCGAGACACCGGTGTCCGGCAGGCGGAAGTCCGAATCGTTAGAGCGGCCCAGGATGTTGGAGCCCTCGTGGACCAGGTACGTGCGCGACGAGCCGTCCTGAAGCAGCAGGCTCACCGTGGCCGCATCGGTGTTGGCAGCGGCCTGCGGGTCCTGCGGCTGGTTGGCATTAGGTTCGGACATTGCATCCTCCTTCAATTGCGAGCGCGAGGCCTTGCGCTTCTTCGGCTCCGCCAGAATGGCGTCGAAGCCGCTGACCACATCCGGCATGGTGTCGATGTATGAAGACACCCGGAGCTGGCCAGTGCGCAGACCCGACTCCTCCGCGATACGCACAACAACAGGGCCATCCAAAAACCACTGCTTGTTGCGCACGTAACGCATGAGTTGATCGGCGAGGTCCACAGGAAGATCGCGGTTCTGCGACAGGTTCTCCAAGTCCTTCGAAGACACACCCACCGCGTACACGTTCGGGGCGACATACTCGTCCTTATCCGTGACCACCAGCGAGTCCTGGGCTTCCTGCTTGACCAGCTCCTCAATTTCTTCAGGCACAACCTTGCCGCCGAACAGCGCCGCCATGGAATTGTCCAAGCCACGCTGCAGAGAACTGTCCAGCTTTGCCAGCCTGTCCATCACTGCCATTTCCTGCGCACCTCCTTTCTTCACATCAGAATTTAAGTAACCCGGACAGTATAGGTGCCGCATCCGACACCACCTATCCGCGCAGCGTGTCGGCCCCGTTATAGACACGGGGTAAAAGGCGGTGTGCGCTGGCGATTTGTAGTTTTTGTGAGCTGCGTTCTATATTAATCAAGTCGCCCGCCCGGGTGGCGGAATTGGCAGACGCGCTGGCTTCAGGTGCCAGTGTTCGCAAGAACGTGGGGGTTCAAGTCCCCCCCCGGGCACAAATAAGTCTCGAGACATCGTTCCTACGATGTCTCGAGATTTTTTGAGGGTTAAGGGTCAAAAAGTGGGGGTTAAGGGGTTAAGGGTCAAAAAGTGTGTCTGGCTCGGCGTGTCGTGGGGGTACATACCGGGGTTTTCCGCTGCCTTATCAGTCTCGGGGATCCGCTGCAAGAGTGGCAGGGAGTGGATCACTTCCGAGATACCATTCACGCAACGAGTGACTGGTCTGCCCTAAGATCGCGAGCAGATCGTTTCGTTGGCGCTGTAAGTCCATGTCGAATATCGGCTCATGATGCGCAATCCGGTTGCGGAAAAGCTGTGCTCGGCGCATCGGGAAATGTAGGTCGGCGGAATCGGAAACCGAGGGGAATGCTGGTGCCACTATTTGCCAGAGCTCAACCCGGCGGGCATAGGTGGTCGGGTCGGGGAAACCCGACGTCCCGGGCACAAAATGAGACCACTGCCCCAATGTGATTTGCGCGAGGACATCGTCATTGGTGAGCGGATTCCCCTCTCGGGGATGGGGAGACCTGCGGAGTCCCATTCCCGAGTCGCGTAGATTTCTGGCGTCGTTTGCTTTTTCTATGAAGGTCTTGAGCAAGCCAGCAAACTCGGTTTTGATCGGTTCAGGCAGTTCTTCCGGACTGAGTAGCCACGCACGGAGTCCACCATTTTCCTCGCACCAAGATCCAAGTTGCCGATCCATCGCATTTCGCAGGGCCACTTCTGTCAGGGAAATTAGTGGCCAGAACGCAGCCGACAGACTTTGGTTCCAGCGGTAAAGGTGGAGTGCACGTTTGGCGTGGAAATCCACTTCCAGGAGATACGTGCGCATCCGTGCGTATCCCAGCGCCATGATCCGTTGCTTATCGGAATTTGTTCCTTTGATTGAATCCGCCCCCACGCTGAGTTAGCATAGCCGACGAGCGGGTGACCTTCTTTCCGAAGTTCGCCCCGTTGCCGAGACGCTGTCGTCGCGAATACCAGCCCTAGGGCTGAAGCATCGTGCGGGAGCGTCTCACCTTTTAGCGACTCATCTGGTGGGCGTCGGGACATACCCCGAGTAACAAACCCCTACTAAGGCCCAAAATTGGCCATACTAGGGAGGGCTTACTAGGGGTTTGTGGAGATGGGGGCAGGGCAGGCAAAACCAGCCGCCCAAACCACACCCACCCACAGCCAGCCACGCGCCGTTAGGGTGGGGGCGTGTTTAGGCAACGTGAGATCGTCGTAAGGCAAACGAAGGCCCTGGGCCGCGACACGTTCGCGATCGAGGGCCCGGACGGGGAGCTGCTGGGCACGGCCAGGCAGACGCTGAAGATGAGCGACCTGGTCAAGGCGTCGCGCGGGGTGGAGGTCTTCGACGCGGCTGGCGCGCACGTGCTGAGCATCGAGGACCCGGTGAACTTCATCCGCGACAAGTACGTCGTGCACCAGGTCAACCCGCCGCTGGAGCTCGCGCGGCTGACGCAGCGCTTCGCCTGGATCGGCGCGAAGTTCGACGTGCAGGTCGCGGGTTTCCCGGACGTGCAGATCCAGGGCCAGGCGTTCCAGCTGAATTACACGCTGACTAGCCAGGGCCGCCCGCTCGCGACCGTGGACGCGGAGTATTCCGGCATGGGCCGGATGCTGATGGGCAAGTCCAGTTACCGCGTGCGCATCGAGCCCGGCCTGGACGAACGCCAGCACGCGGCGGTGATCGGCATCGCGTTGGCCATCGATATGCGCCGCGCCAAGATGCGCAGAAACTCGGGTTAGAGGGGGCCTTTTGCTTTGCGACGGCCACCTGCCGCCGCAGCGGGGGTAAAGAACGGGGGTAGTGGGGTTTTCCAGATTGCTGAACAATCCGCGGATCCTTGAACGATCCAGCGGTTTTGATACGTTTCTGAGAGAAAAGCCGGGGAAAATACGAGCTCATGAGTTGTCTAGGCAACCCAAACATGCAGGTAAATGCGAAATTGCCGGAAATCATGTTGGAAAACACCTTAGAGTGCATAAAATGCGAACGTTACGGATTGTTCAACCATCCGCGGGAAATGTCGGACCGATCGTTGAACAATACTGACGAAACCGCGGATCGCACCCTCGGATTGGTGAACAATCTGCAGGCCACAACGGGTGGAAACGTTGAACAATCCGGAAAGAATGTTCAACGATTTAGGGGATTTTTCAGATTCGTCGCGAGCGTTTTACCTGCGCATATTCGGTGCATAAACTCTGGGTTGTAACAAAGAGAAAAACACACCCCCGACGTAGCCGGGAACGAAACAAGGAGTCACCGAGATGCGAGCAGCATTCCGAAACACCATCGCCGCAGCTGTTGCCGCCGCTATCGCCGTCTCCGGCGCTAACGTCGCTCACGCCGCCGAAGAGGTCCCGCTGGCGGAGTTCCGCACGAACACCGCAACCTTGGCTGACTCCGATAAGGACGGGCTGCCGGACATCTGGGAAGAACAGGGCGTCGTATTAGCCGACGGCACTGAGATCCCTCTGCCGGACTGGGGCGCAGACCCGAACCGTCCGGACCTGTTTCTGCAACTGAACTGGATGGCGTCGGAGTACGACACCTTGCAGTGCGACACCCGCGCCGCACGCGAGTGCGCCGAGGCCAACCGCACCAACTACGCACCGTCGAAGCAGGGCCTGGATGATTTGGTGGACCTGTTCGCCAACCACGGCATTAGCCTGCACATCGACGCTGGCGCGCACTACACCAACATCGCCAACTACAGCGATCCGCATGGCGGCGAGACGCTGGAGTACCGCGACGTCTACTTCGACCCGAGCGAGCCGGAGGGTTTCCAGCTCATCGACACCATCAACGAGCTCGGCGAGCGCGCCAACATCTTCCGCCCCGGCGTCCTGGGTGACCGCCTGCGTGCCGGCTCCGGAGCGACCGGTCTGGCACTGGTGGGGGATAACTCCTTCTACGTCGCCAACCCCGGCGGCCGCGCCGGCGATAGGTACATGCGCAACTCCATCCTCCACGAGCTCGGCCACACCTTGGGCCTGACCCACTGGGGCGCGGAGAGCCGCGTCGAGGGCATCCCTGAAGGCTCCCCGATGCAGGCCGGTTACAAGTCGGTGATGAACTACAACCACCAGTTCAGCCACTTCAACTTCTCCGAGCAGCCGTACTTTGCCGACACCCCGGCAGGCCGGGTCCTCGTTCCGGCGGACTGGGATTCGCTGGTGCTGGATAACGCCCGCATCGGCGCCTACGCCGAGTCCATCGGCGCCCGCGTCGAGGCTGCAGAGGTAGAGAAGGTCGAGCAGCCGGAGGAGATCGTCGAGGTGGAGAAGCCCGAACCGGTCGAGGTCGCGGAAGACGTCGAGCCGGCCGAGGAAATCGAGTCCCTGCCGGGTGAAGTCCCCGCCAAGGTCGAAGAGGTCAAGCCCGCCAAGGCCGAGGCACCGAAGCCGGCCGACAACCAGGTCAACATCGCGGCCATCATCGGCGGCGTCGTCGCAGCCCTGGCAGCCCTCGGCATCGGCGCAGCATTCCTCGCAATGCGCTAAGCCCACCAACCAAACAGAGTGCGTCCCGCAACCGGGGCGCACTTTTTTGCGCGCGGTACCATCTGCCCATGACTAAGGCGCAGCGCTGGGGATTTTTCGCGGTGGTCTCGCTCGGGCTGCTCATGATCGGCCTGGACAATTCCATCCTGTACACCGCGCTGCCGGCGTTGGAGCACAGCTATAACGCCTCCCCGGAGCAGGGTCTGTGGATCATCAACGCCTACCCGCTCGTGCTTTCCGGCCTGCTGCTGGGCACGGGCGCGCTGGGCGACAGGGTGGGCCACCGCCTGATGTTCATCGTGGGCCTGGCCATCTTCGGCCTGGCGTCGCTGGGCGCGGCGTTCGCGCCCGGACCCTTAGAGCTGATTTTGGCGCGCGGGATGCTCGGCATGGGCGCTGCGGTGATGATGCCGGCCACGCTCGCGTTGATCCGCCTGACGTTCCCTGACGAGCGCGAGCGCAACACTGCCATCGGCATCTGGGGCTCGGTGGCGGTCGCGGGCGGCGCGCTGGGCCCGGTGGTCGGCGGCGCGCTGATCCAGCATTTCTGGGTCGGCTCCGTGTTCCTCATCAACGTGCCCATCGTGGTCACCGCCCTCGTGCTCACCATCGTGCTCGCGCCGGAAAACCTGCCCAACCTGGATAAACAGTGGGACGTGGTCTCCTCGTTCTACGCCCTGGTCGCGCTGTCGGGCCTGACTATGGCCATCAAGCAGGCCGCCAACAGCCCCGCCATCACTCTCGCCGCGCTCGCCGCCACCGCCGTCGGTTCCTGGCTGTTCGTGCGCCGCCAGAACCGCCTGGACGACCCGCTGCTCACCTTCGACATCTTCCGCTCCCGCCTGTTCACCGGCGGCGTCCTCGCCGCGGCCGGCGGCATGTTCGTCCTCGCCGGCGCCGAACTCATGACCACGCAGAAGCTGCAGCTTGTCGACGAGCTCACGCCGCTTACCGCCGGCGCCACCGTCGCCGTGATGGCACTTTCCGCCATCCCGGCCTCCGTCCTCGGCGGGGCATATCTGCACAAGATCGGCTTCCTGCCGCTGATCGCGGGAGGGTTCGTCGGTGCGGTTGTGGGGGCGGTGGCGTTGGCGGCCGGATGGACGTCGATAGGCATGGTGGTTCTGGGCTTGTCCGCGGGCTCGGTGATGAGCGTCTCCTCGATCGCCATCATCGGCTCGGCGCCGATGCACCGCTCCGGGATGGCCGCGGGCGTGGAGGAGGTGTCCTACGAGCTGGGCACCCTGATCACCGTGGCGCTGACGGGGTCGCTGCTGCAGGCGGGCCTGGACCGCGGGGTGGACTACACGGACGCCTACACCGGGGTGATCGGTGTGCTGGCCGCGGGTGCCGTGTGTTTTGCTGTGGCCACCTGGTGGTGTTTCCGCGACAACCCGAAGTCTGGAGGAGTCAATGCCTGACATGAACCTCCGCGCGTGGCACCGCAAAGCCTCGCGCCCGGTGAGCGTCTGGATGGCGGTGTTCATCCTCGCCGGCCTCGCGCACCCGTTCATCCCGGACGGGTCCTGGCTGCTCATCCACATTTTCACGCTGGGGATTTTGACCAACTCGATCATGTTGTGGTCCCAAAACCTCACCGAGCGCTTCTTGGGGCAAAAGCTTGACGACGCCTCCCGGCCCGCCCAACTTTCCCGCACCTATCTCCTCAACGCCGGCACCGTCGCCGTGCTGGTAGGCCAGCTCGCGCGGTGGTACTGGCTCACGTGGGCGGGCGCGCTCGTGGTCGCGGTGGTACTGGCGTGGCACGCGGCGGTGCTCTTTAAACAGGTGCGCTCGGCGTCTCGTAAGCATGCCGGGGTCCTAGGCTTTCTCGCCTCCGCGTGCTGCCTGCCCGTGGGCGCGCTGTTCGGCGCCGCGCTGTCCGCCGGCCTGCCGGGGCAGTGGCACGGCGCGGTGCGCCAGGCCCACATGTTCACCAACGTGGGCGGGTTCGTCGGGTTTGCGGCGATGGGCGCGCTGAGCGTGCTGTTCCCGGCGATGTGGCGCACCCGCGGGCAGGACCGCGTCGGCGTGGCGCTCGCGCTGGCTGGCATTGGCGTTGCCGTGGCGGTGGCCGGTTCGCTCATGCGCCTGCCCGTGGTGGCGGGCGCGGGCACCGTGCTGATCTTGGCGGGCTGGGTGTGGCTCTACCAGGGGTTCGTGGCCAGCGCGCTAACCGTGCTGAAGGACCCCCGCGGGCGCGTGACCTACCCGGCGCTGTCCGCGCTGTTCGCGGTGACCTGGCTCATCGGCGGGCTGACCTGGTACGCGGTGCGGATGTTCGGCGGGGCAGGCGAGATCCCCACGCTGCCGCTGCTGCTCGGGTTTGCGGGCCAGCTGCTCATCGGCACTATGAGCTACCTCATGCCCACCACCATGGGCGGCGGCCCGGCGGCGGTCAAGGCGGGGCTGCACGAGCTCAACCGGGCAGCCTACCTGCGCGCCGGCCTGTTCAACGCGGCGCTTTTGGCCTGGCTGGTGGTGGGCAACTCCTACGCCCGCATCGTGCTGTCCTTTGTCGCGTTCGGTGTGCTGGTGGCGTTTTTGCCGATGATGGCGCGCGCGGTGAAGGCCCAGGTTGCGGTGATTAAATCACGTCGACCTTAAACGTCATGCCCATCGTCTTGTGCCCGGCGATGGTGCACCACCCGCGGGTGTCCTTGTTGAACTCCCCGAAGTAGGTGGCGCTGGCCTCGCCGGGGGAGAGCCTGCCGGAGTTAGCCTCCCCGATCTTCAGGTCGTGCTCTTTGTCGCCGTCGTTGACCAGGTTGACCACCAGTTTCGTGCCGCGCGGGACCTCGATCCGGTCGGGGACATAGCGCATGCGCTCGATGCGCACGTCCGCGGTGACCACGTCGTCGCCAGTAGGCAGCTCGCCCTCGCGCGACTGCGTGACCGCCGCCGTGGTGGCGACGGCCGCCACCCCCGCGGCGACAACCGCCCACGCTGCAACATCTACCGCACGTGGCATGTGGCCAACACCTCCAAAAACCAAGTTGTCCTACATCTTAGGTTGGAATATACTCTTGATGTAACACCAAAACGCCTCCAGGAGAACGCGCATGGAACGGAATCACGCGCCCCGTCCCGCCGGTGAATTGCTCAACGCGGTCGGCCACCTCAGCCTAAAGCAGCTCGAGGTGTTTCACGTGATCCAGGAAAACCCGGACGGCATCCAGGTCGCCGAGATCGGGAAGACGCTGGGCATGCACCCGAACACCGTGCGCGGCCACCTGGATGAGCTCCTGGCCGCGGGCGTGGTCTCCCGCAGTGTCGCCGCCGGCACCGGCCGCGGCCGCCCATCCCACATTTACACCGCCCGCGTGGCGCGCACGAACCTGGCCTCCCACTCCATGATCGCCCTGGTGGAAGTGCTGGCCAGCACCCTGGCCGACAAGGACACCGACAGCGCCAAGCGCCTCGGCCGTCAGTGGGCGGACCGGGTGAACACCCGCCGCCACGACAACCTGCGCGTGGACCTGGACACCGCGGAGCGCCACACATGCCAGACCCTGCGCGAGATGGGCTTTGACCCGGCACCGCGTCCGGACTCTGCCAGCGCAAAGGTGCGCGAGGTGGGGCTGAACGCCTGCCCGTTTATCGCGGAGGCGGGCACCCGCCCGGCCCCGGTGGTATGCGCACTGCACGAGGGCTTCTTGGACCAAGGCGCCGGCGACGTGAAAGTGGAGCTGATCCCGCACGACCGCCCCGGCCAGTGCGGGACGCGCCTGACTAAGCGGGAGGGCTAGGCCACCAGCCAGTCGTTCGGGCTGAACAGCTCGTAGAACACGTTGGCCGGGGCCTTCTCGGCGGGCAGCTGCGACAAATCGTCGCGCAGCGACTGCAGGAATCCGGTGCCGCCGCACAGGTACACGTCCGCGCCTGCGACAACGAGTTCGCCGACGTCGACGCGCTCAGCGTCGCCGCGGAAGTGGGTCTCAAGCGACCCATCCTTCAGCTCATCCACCAGCTCGCGGGTTTCCTGCGCCTGCGCCCAGGATTCCTCGGAGTCGTCGGAATGCACGTACGTCACCCGGCGCGGGTCACCGCTTTGCGCCAGGTGGCGGAGGATGCCGGTCAACGGAGTGGAACCGATGCCGGAGGAGATCAGCACGACCGGGCGCTCGCCCGGCTGCAGTACCAGGTCACCGGCGGCCAGTGTCACGTCCACGGCATCGCCGACATTGACACGCTCCATCAGAAACGTGGAGACCTCGCCGTCTTTCTGCACCGCGATGCGGTAGCGCGCCGGGCTGCCTTCGATGATGGAGTATTGGCGCAGCTGACGTGCGCCGTCGTCAAGCTTGACGCCTATAGACGTGTACTGGCCCGGCTTCGGCTGCGTAAAGTCGCCCTCCACGGTGAACGCGGTCACGGTGCTCGAAAGTTCGGTCTTTTCCACCACCGTGCCGCGGCGGAACACGTCGCCATCGGCGACCCCGTCGGAGGCGTAGAGGTCCTTCTCGGCCTTGATCAGCACGTCTGCCATGAGCCAGTACACCGCGCTCCAGGCCTCCGCCACCTCGGGCGTGACGGCGTCGCCGAGCACTTCTGCGATCGCGGCCATCAAGTTCTCGTACACGATCTGGTACTGCGACTCGGTCACGCCGAGGGAGACGTGCTTGTGCGCGATGCGGTTGAGCATGACCACCGGGTCCGGCGCGGAGTCGTCCACAAGATGCGACGCGAACTTCACCACCGACGCCGCGAGCGCCTTCTGCTGCGCCTGCTGCTTCTGGTTGCCGCGGTTGAACAGGTCGGAGATGAGCTCGGGGTGGGCCGCGAACATCTTGGAGTAGAAGGTGTTCGCGATGGTCTGGATGTTTTCGCCCACCGGTTGGAGCGTCGCCTTGACGGTGTCGGCGTGCTCCTGGGAGAGGTGTGCGTGGGTTGAGTCTGGGAGTGTGTCGTTGTACATAAACACGATTATATCCGTTTCAAATGGCTTCGCAGGGCAGACCTCTACACTTGCCCTATGCTCTCGTCAGTCAACGACCACCTCCAGGCCATTGTGGACAACGTCCGCGACCAAGACAGCGGCGAACTCGCCGACTACATCGACGTGCTCAAAAACGCCGATCCGGACAAACTCGCCCTGGCCATGTGCACCACGGACGGCCACCTCTACGCCATCGGCGATGCGGACTACGAATTTTCCATCCAGTCCATCTCCAAACCCTTCGTCTACGCGCTCGCACTGGACAAGTACGGCGCCGACGAGGTGGACAAGCATGTGGGCGTGGAGCCTTCTGGCGAGGCGTTCAACGCACTTTCGCTTGACGACGACGGCCGCCCCGCCAACCCCCTCATCAACGCCGGCGCCATCACCGTCAACCAACTCATCGGCGGCCCCGACATCTCGGTGGAGCAGCGCAGCGAGAAACTGCGCGCCTACTTCTCCCGCCTGGCCGGCCGCGAGCTGACCATTGACCAGCGCGTGCTCGACTCCGAGCTGGAAACAGCCGAGCGCAACAAGGCGTTCGCCCACATGCTTCGCGACGGCGGCATGATCACCGACGACGCCCACGACGCCGTGGCCAGCTACATCGCCCAGTGCGCAGTGCTGGTAACCGTCGGCGACCTCGCCACCATGGCCGCCACGCTGGCCAACGGCGGCACCCAACCCGTCACCGGCGAGAAGGTGCTCTCCGCGGAGGCCGCCCGCATCGCGCAGGCCGTCATGGTCTCCTCCGGCATGTACGACGCCTCCGGCCAGTGGATGGTCAACGTGGGCATCCCCGCCAAATCCGGTGTGGCCGGCGGTTTGATCGGTACGCTGCCCGGGCAGCTCGGGATCGCGTCGCTCAGCCCGCGGCTGAACAAACAAGGTAACTCCGTGCGCGGCGTGAAAATCTTCCGCGAACTGTCCAACTCCATGGGGCTGAACCTGCTGTCCTCCAACTTCTACCTCGCGCCCGGCATCAAGTCCGTGGAGCGTCGCGAGGGCGCCGACATCGTGGAACTGCAAGGCATGATCAACTTCACCGCCGCCGAGAAGATCCTGCGCGGACTGGCGCAGCGCCGACTCCACGGGGAGAAGCTGATCTTCGACGTCTCCGGCGTCACCGGCTTCAACAAAGCCGGCCGCGACCTGATCAAGGACGGGCTGATGAAGTACAAGGACGACGGCTTCGAGGTGGCCATCTACGACCCGGACCACACCCTGTCCGACTGGACCTTCGCCGACGGCACCACCGCCCAGGCCATCCGCGACTTCACCGCGTCCTTCTCTGTGCCCGCCACCCGCGAGGAGGTCTACCGCGCGATCACCAAGCCAAACAGCTGGTGGGACCAGGAGGCCGAGGGCGACGCCAGCGTCGAGGGCGGCGAGTTCCACGTCGAGGACCGCGGCTTCTCCGTCAGCGAGGCCGACGACGGCAAGCGCGTGGTCTGGAACGTCGAACCCACCGACGACAACGACCACGAATGGGACGACACCTCCCTCATCTTCGACATCTCCGAGGACGACGACGGCGAAACCAAGGTCAACTTCACCCACCGCGGCATCCGCCCGCACGACCGCGGTTACGACGAGATCGCCAAGACCTGGAAGGACCGCATCGCCAAGGGCCTGCAGCCTTTGATCGGCCGGGAAGATAAGGAAAATTCGTAGCGTAGGACGCGGAAAAGTCGACCGATAGGACGCGGAAAATTGGTAGTGTAGGACACTATGAGTTACCTCCCGCGGGCCGTAGACACCCAGCTTGACCAGATCCTTCCCCACGCTGCGGCAATTGCAGTCGAGGGGCCGAAGGGCGTGGGGAAAACGGAAACCGCGCGCCGCCGCGCGTCCACCGTCATGCGGCTGGACACGCAGGAGGGCGCCGGCGTGCTCGCCGCAGATCCCACCTTCAGCGCGGAAGCGCCCGGCACCATCCTCATCGACGAATGGCAGCGGCACCCCGAATCCTGGGATTACGTCCGCCGAGCCGTCGATGAGGGCGCCGCGCCCGGCCGGTTCCTCCTCACCGGGTCAGCCACGCCAGTGGCGGGCACAGACACTCACAGCGGAGCCGGCCGTATTCTCTCCTTGCGCATGCGGCCGTTGGCGCTGTTTGAACGGGCGGGGGCGGAGCCGTCGATAAGCATGAGCTCGCTGTTCCAAGGGGGCGCGACGATTGCGGGCGAGACCGACCGCACGCTCAAGCACTACATCGACGCAATCGCATCGGGCGGCTTCCCCGGGTTCTACGAGGCGCCCCCGGTGCTGCGCAACCAGCAACTCGACTCGTATCTCGCGCGGGTGGTGGACCGGGACCTGCCCGAGCAGGGCTACGTCGCGCGCAACCCGGCGGCGCTGATGAATTGGCTCGCGGCGTACGCGGCGGCGAGCTCGACCACCACGAGCTACCAGGAAATCCTCGACGCCGCGACGCCCGGAGAAGCGAATAAACCCGCCAAAACCACCACCATGGTGTACCGCGAAAAACTCGCCGAGGTCTGGATGCTGGACCCGGTGCCGGCGTGGGACATGCGGCGCTCTCCGTTCGCGGGCCTCGCGAAGGCGCCGAAGCACCAGCTCGCGGATCCCGCCTTTGTGCTCCGGCTTTTGGACATTCCCGCCGCGAAGCTCACTGGCCGGTTCAACTACCTGCTTGGCCCGCTCTTCGAGTCCCTGGCCACGTTGTCGGTGCGGGTGGCGGCGCAGGCGTCGTTCGGCAAAGTCGGCCATTTCCGCACCGTCAAAGGTGACAGGGAAGTGGATCTGATCGCGCAGGATCAAGACGGCGCCATCGTGGCGTTTGAGGTCAAACTCGCCGCGAACGTGGGCGACGACGACGTGAAGCATCTGTTGTGGCTGCGGGACAAGCTGCCCGACGACGTGGTCGATACCGTCATCCTCACCACCGGCACCCGCGCGTACCGCCGCCCGGACGGCGTCGCGGTCGTGCCCTTGGCGCTGCTGGGTGCGTAGGCTCGGGCGCATGCTGGACCGCACAATCTGGTGGCACGTCTACCCGCTGGCTGCCCTCGGCGCGCCGATCCGCGAGGCACACGACACCGCCCACCGCCTCCGCGCCCTCGAGCCGTGGCTGGACTACCTGGTCGAACTCGGCTGCAACGGCCTGCTCCTCGGCCCCATCTTCGCCTCCGCCACCCACGGCTACGACACCCTCGACCACTTCCGCATCGACCCCCGCCTCGGCGACGAGGAGGACTTCGCTTGGCTTATCGACGAAGCCTCTGCCCGCGGCATCCACATCATGTTGGATGGGGTCTTCAACCACGTCGCCCGCACGCACCCGTGGGTCGGTGAGGGCCTCGCCGGCGACACGGACTGGGAAGGCCACGGCGAGCTGGCCACGCTGCATCACGCGGATCCGGCGGTGCGCGATGCGGTGGTGGAGATCATGCTGCACTGGCTGCGCCGCGGCATCGCGGGCTGGCGCCTCGACGTCGCATACGCCGTGCCCGCCGACTTCTGGGCCGACGTGCTCGGGCGCGTGCGTGCGGAGTTTCTCGACGTGATGTTTTTGGGGGAGGTCATCCACGGGGACTACTCGTCGATAGGCAAGGAAGGCTCCCTGGACGCCGTGACCCAGTACGAGCTGTGGAAGGCGACCTGGTCCTCGCTGGTGGACGCGAACTTTTGGGAGCTCGCCCACGCGCTAGAGCGGCACCCTGTTGATATTTTGCCCAACACGTTTGTGGGCAACCACGACGTGGACCGCATCGCGTCCACCGTCGGCGAGGACAAGGTGGTGCTGGCCGCGGCGGTGCTGATGACGGTGCCGGGCATGCCGTCGATCTACTACGGCGACGAGCAGGGCTTCACCGGCGTGCGCGGCGAAAGCTGGTCCGCCGACGACGCCGTGCGCCCCGCCCTGCCCGCCTCACCTGCGGAACTGTCGCCTTTAGGGGGCTGGCTATTCACCGAGTATCAGCGGCTGATCGGGGTGCGCCGCCGCAACGCGTGGCTCACCCGCGCGACGGTTCAGGTGCTGGACAAGACCAACGAGACCATCTCGTTTTTGTGCGGCGACGGCGAGCACTCGCTGCAGACCGATATGTGGCTCACGCCCACCCCCGGCGTGCGCATCCACGCCAGCGGGGAAGAGCTCTACAGCTGGATGTTGAAGTAAGCCAGGATCTGCGCCAGCGCCTGCTGGATCACCTTGATGATGTCCGGCAGCTGCAGCGTGGTGATATTCGCCACCGGCACGTCGAAGCTGGGCGCACCCGCCGGCGCGAGGTTGATCCGCTCCGGGAACTGCGGGCGGACGTTCAAGTTCTGGTTGTTCTGCTTCGGCTGCTGCTTCGGCTGCTGGTTCTGTGCTGGCTGGTTCTGCTTCGGCTGCTGCTGGGGCTGCTGCTGGTTCTGCTTCGGCTGGTTGTTCTGCGCAGGCTTCGCGCCGCCTTGGGTGCCCTTCAGGCCGCAGCGGTTCGCGGCTTCGTCGACACGCGACAGCGCGTCCAGGATCTGCGGGCCGCGGCGGTCGAACGCGGCGATCGCGCGGGCCTGGCGGACTTTCTGCTGGTACTCGGCGTCGTTGGTCCAGTAGCGGGAGGCCTGGTCGCAGGAGATCGGGCCGGACGGCAGCTTGGCCAGGGCGTCGTCGATGGCGTCGGCGCCGGCGGTCGGCGCGAGCGCGACGGTGCCGGCGAGGGTGGCGGTCATTGCGAGGGTGCGGATCTTCATGCAGGCCAGTATGTCACGGATGGGGCAAATGTGGCAGAAGTGACGGCCCCTGGGTCATGCCTCAGCGCCCCGCTTTCCTTAGGAAAACAGGGCTCTATATGCCGGAGTTCTGCTCAGCGGTTCTTACGATTCGGTGCGGGGGAGACTGAGAACCTCCAGTGCTGGAGGCTACTTCGGGCGCTTCTCGCAGCCGACGCCGTCGCCATCACGGTCTAAGTGCGATCCGTAGCCAGCGTCGCCGCGGCGGATCGGGCCACCCAAGTCGTTCCACACTGCGCGGCAGTTGGGGTACGTCTTGGCGGCCGGGGCAGGACGCGGAGCAGGTGCCGGGGCCGGAGCAGGTGCCGGTGCAGGCTTCGATACCGGGTGGCACGGGATGAGATTCGGTGCCGGGTTCGGAATGAAGCCCTGCTGCATTGCCCAGCATGCTCCGCCGCCCGCTGCGGCAACGAAGGCGAGGGAGCCGACGACTATACCCACGATTTTCAGGGTAGACGGATCATCTTCCTGTGGTTTGGACTGCGCTTTGGCAGGCGCCGTTGTCGTGGTTGTGGGTTCCGCTGCGTGAGCGGTGGGCACAGTCAGTGCCCCGGCGGCGACCGCGACGGCGGCGGTGGTAGCTACGAGAGTCTTCTTCATGCACACAAGTATCGCACAGCCAAAGCTCAGCTGCCCCTACGCCCCGACGAAGCGGCGGATCAGGGAACGGTACGCCCGCACGGTCAGGTCCACGTCCTCCACGGCGACGGATTCGTCGTGGCTGTGCAGCTGGCCCAGCACGGAGCCGAGCGTCTCCTCGCGCGCGTGCAGGGCGAACCCGTAGCCGACGCCTCCTTGACGGCGGGCAAAGCGCAGGTCCGACCCGCCGGCCGCGATGGTGGGCACGACTGGGACGCCGGGGAAGAATTCGTCGAAGGTCTGGCAGATGGCATCAAAAAGTGGCCCGGAGGTGGGGGAGACCGTGCCGTCCTCGGTGATCAGGTGGGTGATCTCCACCTCGTTTGCGAGGTCCCCCAGCGCGTCACGCAACAACGAGTCGATCTCCTCCTGCGTCTGGCCGGGCAGGGGGCGGATGTCCAGCTCCAGCCAGGCTTCGGACGGCAGGACGTTGATGCCGTTGCCGGCGCGCAGCACGGTGGGGGAGATGGTCAGGTGGCTCATGGCGTGGGAGTAGCTCTCCAGCTGGCCGAAGGCCTCGTAGCCCTCGCCGCGCAGCAGCGCCTCCTCGGTCGCGGGGTCGAACTTCCAGGCGCGGACGTAGCCTTCCCAGATCTCGTCCGCGCGCACCTCGGGCTCAATTGCGGCCACGCGCCGGGCCACCTCCGCGATCTTCGCCACGGCCAGGTCGCGGCCGTACGGCGCGGAGCCGTGGCCGGCGTCGCCGTGGACGGTCAACCGCCGCTGGCCGGCGCCCTTCTCGCCGACGACGACCGCCAGCGCGTCGGAGCCGTCAGCGGCAGGGATGTGGGAGCCGCCTTCCTCGGACAGGCAGTTCTTCCAGGAGAACTGTCCGTGCTCGGCGAGCCACTTCGCGCCGAGTCCGCCGCGGGCCTCCTCGTCGGCGCAGCCCACAAACGTCAGGGTGCCGCGCGGCCGCTCCCCACGAGCAACGTCGCGCACGCACGCCGCCATCGCCGCGGTGATGTAGAGCATGTCGGTGGCGCCTCGGCCGAACACGCGCCCGTCGATAAGCTCGCCCCCGAATGGGGCGGTGGTCCACTTGTCCTCGTCCACGGGCACGACGTCGGTGTGGCCGAGGAGCGTCAGCGGCTCGGCGGAGGGGTCGGTGCCCTCCACGGTGAAGCTGATGGACACGCGTCCAGGGTGCGGCTCATAACGCTCCACTAATACGTCTGTACCTGCGAAGAAGGCCTCCAACGTGTCGGCGTTTGTTGCCTCCTGTCCAGAATCTGCCGAAAAATAGTTGACGCATCCATTCTGGATGAGGTTCTGCAATAATGCGATGGTGTCATCAGTTAGGCTCATATCACAAAAGCCTAACGTCCAAAGCACTTGGAGAGTCCAGGATGAACCACGACCTGCCCGGCCGCCGGTCTGACAGCACCGACCCGCGCGCCCTTCGTACCCGCAAGGCACTTGTCGACGCAGTGCTCCGCCTCCTCAACGACCACGAGGTGGCCGACCTCAATGTGTCGCAAATCGTGAAAGAGGCCGGAGTGAGCCGCCAAGTGTTCTACCAGCACTTCGCGGACCGCGACGCGCTGATCCTCGCAACCGCCATGGACTGGGTGCTGGACGCCTACGAGCACTTCGCGGATCGATTCAGCATCGACAAAAACTTCGAGGCGTCCGTCGTCGAGCTGGCCAGCGTCGTCGACGGCAAGAACGAGGCCGCGGTGCGCCTGATCGACTCCCCGGTGCACACCGTGTTCGACAACGAGGTGCAGCGCGTCATGAAGGACACGATGCGCGAGCAGCTGCTGCCGCGCTCGAAGGAGTGGGGAGACGCGGACGCCGAGCTCATCGAGGACATGTCCCGCGTCTACGTCGCCGGCATGCAGCGCCTGATTGAGCAGTGCGTCCGCGAAGGCCAAACCTCGGAGGAGATCGGGCGCCGCGCCGAAGCCGTGCGCCGTGTGCTCATTCGTGAGTAGCCTGGCTGCATGTGTGAGGTACCGGAGGTCGTCGCAAAGCTTAAAGCCCTCTACGAGCAGTCGTGCGAAATCGCGCGCTCGGGGGAGTTCGACCGGTACGGGGAGGTGCGGTACCCCAAGCTCACCGTTGAGGTGCGCCAGTGGCGGCCGATCGACCGCTCCGAGCCCTTCGGCTACGTCGACGAGGCCGGCACCTACTCCGCAGTCATCTCGCGCCCGGACCTCATGGAGGGCTACCTCACCGCCCAGCTTGAGGCGCTGACCTCCAACTACCCGTGCGAGGTCGAGGTCGGGTACTCGGATGTGGTGATCCCGCCCGCCTATATCAAGGGCATGCCGCCTATCGACGAAACCGCGAACCTGCCCCGCCCCACCCTCGACGAGGTGCACGACGCGATTGTCGACGGCCACTGGGAAGCGTTCAGCGGAGAAGAAAAACCGTTGTTCCACTTTGGGCCGCAACGCTTCGACCTGGCGCTGGCTCGGCTGGAGCACTACACCGGCATCGAGGCGGACTCGCTGCAGCGCTTCATCCTGTTCACGAACTACGCCATGCACGTGACCGAGTTTGTGAAGTTCGGGCTGCGCGAGCTGTCTGATCCTGACTCGCGCTACACCCGACTGGTGCTGCCTTCGGGGGAGACGGTGTCCGACACCGTCGCGCTGGAGGACCTGGAGCTGGGGTCGAAGTTCCAGATGCCGCGCTACGACCTGGTCACCGATAACGGCGACGGCATCACCATGATCAACATCGGCGTCGGGCCGTCCAACGCGAAGACCATCACCGACTCGCTGGCGGTCTTACGGCCGGAGGCGTGGATCATGATCGGGCATTGCGCCGGCCTGGACGCCCGCATGCGCATCGGCGACCTCATCCTGGGCAACGCGTACGAGCGCCACGACCACGTTTTGGACGACTACCTGCGCCGCGAACTGCCCATCCCCGCCGTGCCGGAAATCCAGCGCACGCTGGAAAAGGCGGTGTCGAAGGTCTACGGCTCGGACGCGTCGCTGATGCGCACCGGCACTGTTTTGAGCACCGGCGACCGGAACTGGGAGTGGAAGGACCCGCGCGACCTGTGGGAGTGGCTGCGCGGCTCCACCGCGGCGGCCGTGGACATGGAGTCCTGCACCATCGCCGCGAACGGGTATCGCTACCGCGTGCCCTACGGCACCCTGCTGGCGGTGTCCGACCTGCCGCTGCACGCGGTGCCGAAACTGCCCGCCGGGGCCCAGGCGTTCTACTCCAACTCGAAGGAAGCCCACGTCATGTGCGCAGTCCGCGCCGTGGAGAAGCTCGCCCGGCACCCGGAGAGGCTGCGCACCCGCAAGCTGCGCCGCGCGATCGGCGAGGTGCCGTTTAGGTAGGCCCTACCAGCGGGACTCGTCGAGGATCTTCTCGCGCTTGGCCACCACCGTGGCCACCACGGACTGGCCGGTGACGTTGACGGCGGTGCGACCCATGTCCACGATCGGGTCCACCGCCAGCAGCAGGCCCACGCCGGCGAGCGGCAGGCCCAGGGTGGACAGGGTCAGGGTGAGCATGACGGTTGCGCCGGTGGTGCCGGCGGTGGCGGCGGAGCCCAGCACGGACACGATGACGATGAGCACGTAGTCCGAGATGGACAGGTCAATGCCGTAGAACTGCGCCACGAACAGGGCTGCGATGGCGGGGTAGATGGAGGCGCAGCCGTCCATCTTGGTGGTGGCGCCGAGCGGGATGGCAAAGGACGCGTACTCGCTGGGCACGCCCATGGATTCTTCCGTAGTGCGCTGGGTCACCGGCATCACGCCCATGGACGAGCGGGTGGCAAAGCCCAGCGTGGTCACCGGCCACACGCGGCGGAAGAACTCCAGCACCGGGATGCGGTGCGCGGCCAGCACAATCGGGTACAGCGCGAAGATGACCAGCGCCAGGCCGATGTAAATGGCCAGCACGAACTTACCCAGCGAGCCGAGCGCGTCCCAGCCGTACGACGCCACCGCGTTGCCGATCAGCGCCGCGGTGCCGATCGGGGCGAGGCGGATGATCCACCACAGCACCTCCTGGACCACCTTGAGCAGTGAGCCGGAGAACTCGATGAACGGTTCGGCGGCCTTGCCCACGCGCACTGCGGCGATGCCGAGCAGCAGCGAGACCACCAGGATCTGCAGCACGTTGAACTTCACGGACTCGCCGGAGACACCCAGGCCAAGGATGTTGGAGGGCACCACGGAGTTCAAAAAGCCCATCCACGAGCCTGTCGACGTGGGCTCCGCCGCGGTGCCCGCATCCACCGAGGTGTTCGCGCCGGGCTTGATCACAAGGCCGACAAGGATGCCGATGACCACGGAAAAGAATGCGGTGATGGCGAACCACACCAGGGTCTGCACGGCCAGGCGGGCGGCGTTGGTGACCTGGCGCAGGTTGGCAATGGAGGTGACCACCGCAGTGAACACCAGCGGCGGGATCAGCAGTTTCAGCAGCTGGACGTAGGTGGATCCGATCCAGTCCAGGGTGTCGGCCAGCGGCTGGACATCCACGGCGATAAACCCGAGGATGAGGCCGATGATCAGGCCGTAGATGACTTGTGCGCCGAAGCTAGTTGCCCACTTGGGCATGAGCGGCTCCTTCTAGACAGAATTGTTCACTTGTGTAGTAAAGACGTGGATAAACTACTCCTCCGCCCCGAAAACGCAAACTTGAAAAACAGACCATACGGTCTATTCAAGCCCCGGGGGATACACTTCTCAGACAATGGAACCCCACTTCGACGACCCCGCAATCGCCATGGCGCACCGCTCCGCCGTGCGCTCCATAGAGCGGGTCGTCACCGAAACCGCCGCGCCCACGCAAAACGCAAAAGAGAAAATCCTCGCCCAACTAAAAACCCCAAAAACACTGGTGATCACCGGCGCGGGCATCTCCACAGACTCAGGCATCCCGGACTACCGCAGTAAAAACGGCCGCCTGACCAAGGGCCGCCCGATGACGTTCCAGGAGTTCGCGCACTCGCCGAGGCAGGTGCGCCGCTACTGGGCCCGCGCGTTCGTGGGCATGCGCTTCATGCGCCAGGCACGACCCAACCGCGCGCACTTCGCGCTCGTCGAGCTGGAGCGCGCGGGCCTGATCCGCGGCATCATCACGCAAAACGTTGACGGGCTGCACACCCAGGCCGGCTCCGACAACGTCATCGCGTTGCACGGGGACATGGAGCATGTCGTGTGCCTCGACTGCAAAACGCTGCACGAGCGTTCGCTTATCGACGCCCTCCTCACCGTCGCCAACCCCACCTACTTCGACTCCGTGGAAGTCGAGGGCTCCATGCTGAACCCGGACGGCGATGTCGAGCTCAAACCCGAAGACGTCGAGCGTTTCCGCATGATCGCCTGCCCGACCTGTGGCGGCCACCGGCTCAAACCGCATGTTGTGTACTTCGGCGAGGGTGTGCCGAAAAAACGCAGACAAGCTGCAGATGCCTGGCTGAAGGAATCGGAGAGCGTGATCGCGATCGGCACCTCGCTGGCGGTGATGAGCGGCTACAAGTTCATCCTCGACGCGAAAAAGCAGGGCAAACCCACCGCCGTGATCAACGGCGGGCCGGGCCGCGCCGACGCCAAAGTGGACACACTCTGGCGCGCACAAGTAGCCGACGCGCTCGACGACATCCTGGACGGTCTCGACCTGTGATCGGCCTGCTTCTCCTGCTGGTGTTCGCAATCTGGCGCTACATCGACACCGGGCTGCCCAACGCGTTCACCACCGAGTTCCCCAGCGACCTCAAGGTCTACCTCCTGGGCGGCGAGAAGGTCGCCACACACCAGCCGCTCTACGACGCCGACCTGCTTCCCGGCCTGCCGTTTACCTACCCGCCGTTCGCCGGCGTGGTGTTCTCGTGGCTGACGGAAAGCGCCACCCTCGGCGTGGTGTGGAAACTGCTCTCCGTGCTGGTGGTCCTGCTCGTGGTCCGGACGTCCACAAGCAAACATGCCCTCCTGCTCACCGCCGTGTTCGTGCTGTGCCTCTCGCCGGTGCAGGGCACGCTGTTCTTCGGGCAGATCAACCTGTTGCTCATGGGCCTGGTGTGCCTGGATTTCCTGCCGCGCCACAGGCTCCCCGGCATCGGTGTCGGGCTCGCCGCGGGGCTGAAACTCACGCCGGCGTTCTTCGTGCTCCTGCTCATGCAGCAGCGTCGCTGGGGCGCGTTGTTCGTCGCCGCGTTCACGTTCCTGTGCACCGTCGCCACGGGCTTTTCCGAGATCGCAGACGCGAGAACCTTCTGGGCCGACGCCATCTTCCGCACCACCCGCATCGGCGCCGACGACAACCCGGGCGCGCAATCCATCCGCCAGGTCCTCGCTCGCGCCGGCCACGACGAGATGTGGCTCTGGCTCATCCTCTGTGCCCTGGTCACCGCCCTTGCGCTTTTTGCTTCTCGACGAGCTCCCGCCCCGCTCGCCGCCTCCTTCATCGGCATGACGGCCTGCCTAGTCAGCCCGTTTTCCTGGTACCACCACTGGGTGTGGATCCTGCCGATGCTGGCCTACGTCTACAACCGCTGGGGCGCGATCGTGCTCGCGCTGTTTATGGTGCCGTTCGCGTCGGTGAACATCTCCTTCGGTTTGTTCCACGTCCCGGAGCTTCTGTTCACCCTGGTCCCAGTCGGCTTCATGCTCTGGTACACGCTACGCTCAGGTTATGCGCACCCGTTTACTCGCCGCGACGACCGCGGCCGCCACAGCTCTGACCCTCGCCCCGTTCGCCGCCGCTGACCCGGCACCCGTCACCGGGGTGGAGCTGAACCAGCCCGCCGACCAGGTGGTCGCCGTGGAGGCGAAGTTCAACCTCACCTCCGACCAGGAGATCGCCATGCGGGAGCTGCGCAAGCTGCGCGGGGATATGTGGGACCGCAACGTGCCGTTCAACGGCACCACCCTGCGCCAGGCCGCCGCCCAGCACGGCCTGACCACGAAGGAGCAGTACGTCGATGCCGTGCAACCGGACCCGGGCTACCAGTCCATCGCTCTGCAGCGTGCAGTGGAAGCGGCCAAGAAGTTTGAGCACGTCCGCCCGTTCAACTCCACCTGCTACGGCAACTGCGGCAAGGAAGACACCGCAACGATCAACGGCAAGGGGCCCTACGGTCAGGTGCTGAGCACCCGCGGCGACATTGCTGGCTCCATGCAGGCCTGGGGCTACGACGAGCTCGCTGCCCTGTACCGGCTCAACGGCGCCTGGTCCGCGGATGAACGCAACCTGACCGGCCACCTGCACAGCCTGATCAACCCGCGCGTCACCTATGTCGGATTCGCCGCGGTGACCACGACAGAGGGACGCGCATCGGCCGGTTCGGTCGGCTTCGCGCCCACCGGCGCTACGTCGTACCCTGCGGGCCAGCGCACTGCGGTGCTGCACCGTCCTGCGGACGGCGCGGAGCGGCCAAACGCCAACGTCAAGAAGCCGGCCCAGAATGTTGCTCCCGCCGAGCCAACATCCGTCGAATCGATCGTCGGCATTATCCTGGTCATCTTCGGCATCTTGGCCGCAATCTTCTCCAAGGTCCAGCCGCAGATCCAGCAGTTTATGAATCAGCGACGCTAGTTTTCAGCAGTTCCGCCACCTGGTCTAGGGCGTCCATAGTGTCGTCGTAGCTGCCGTCCTCGCTGCGCGCGCCAATGGCCACCCCGTAGCCTTCGAACCAGCCGAACTGGCGGGTGTGCCAGGAGCCGTCGGTCTCGTCGTCGGACCAGCCGCCCTTGAACGGCACGGTCTCCAGCGTGCCCAGCCCGTAGGACTGGTCTTCGGCGATGTGGTGCATCTCCATGATCACCGGGTCGTCCTCGTCCTGCTGGCTGAGGTAGTACGCGTAGCGCGCCTGGCCGGGAAACGACCAGCTGGTGGTGCCGAAGGCGCCTTCCACCTGCAACTTGGAGCCGGACTTGGCAATCTCGTCGCGGACCTTCTCCCCGGCTTCTTCGTCGCTGCCCATGCAGTCCCACAGGGCGCGGGCGGAGTCGTTGTCGGACCACTCGATGGAGGCTTGGGTCAGTTCCTCGACGTAGTCTGCGCCGTAGTCGCAGTGCTCCACCGCCGCGCGGGCGATGGGGATCTTGATCGTGGACCACGCCGGCAGCGCGTAGAGGGACCCTGTTTGCGTCATCTCGGAGCCGTCGAAAAGCGCGACGCCCACCGCGGTGCCCGTCTCCTTTTCAATTGCGGCCACCGCTTCGTCGAGGCCCTCGAAGGGGTCGGGCGCGGGCTGGGTGGTCACTTCGGTGTGCAACGGCTCGGCATCCTCCTGGGCGGCGCAACCGGCCAGGAGCAGCACGCAAGCCCACGCGGCGCGCTTCATCTACGCCCCCGCCACCTTCAGCGGCTCGCGCAGCACGAAGTCCAGCGCCACGGCGCGGGCGATGTCGCGCACAACCTCGCGGTGGGTGGGAATCAGGCGCAGTTCCGGGGAGCAGTTCGCCTCGGAGCGCACCGTGCGGGCGAACGGGGCGGAGGCCAGCGGGTCGTCGATGAACGCGCTGCCCGCCACCACCACCGTGGCCGGGCAATGGGATGAGCACAGCCCCGCCACCAGGGAGCCTAGGCCGCGGGCGCGGCGGTCGAGCGCGTAGCGGGTGTCCTCGCGCGAATCGGTCACCGCGTCCTTGAGTGTGCGGATATTCTCCACGCCGATGGCGTCGATCAGGCCCCGGGTGGTCAGCTCGCCCTGCTCCACCTCGATCGGCTCCACGCCGTCCGGGTGGGAGATTGCGCAGGCGATGGAGTCGTCCGCGAACAGCGCCATCACCGACGGGATGTCCAGCGAGGCGGTGGACTGCATCTCCGAACCCACAATCGCGCTCGAGATGGAGGAGACCTCCACCGGCACCGAGAACTGCTCGCGCAGCTGGTCGCCGATGTCCACGCCGTCCCAGCCCAGGTTCGGCGCGAAGACCTTGCCGCGGTCGCGCACCGTTCCGGAGGTGGTCACGCCGACGGTGCGGATGGGGCGCTCCAGCTTGGTGGTCATCTGGTTCAGCTCCGCCATCATGGACTGGATGAAGTCGTCCTCGCTGACGTTTTTCACCGTGATGCCCATGTCGCGGCACAACAGCGTGCGGCCCTTCAAGTCGAACAGGGCCACGTAGGTGGATTCGGTGCCCACCGCCACGCCCGCGTGCACCCCTGGGGTGTCCGCCAGCTCCAGCGGGATGGTGGGCCGGCCGCGCCCCTTGGACTGGGTCAGGTCGTTGCGCTCGGCGACGTAGCCGGCGTCCACCAGCGCGGAGATCGCGCGTGTGACGGTTGGCTGGGAAAGGCCGGTTGCCTTCACAAGATCGCTTCTCGACGTCGTCTCGTGCAGCCGGATAAGGTGCAGGCATTTGGCTGCGGGTGTACGAGGGCGTGAGAAGGTCATATGAATATATTTACCTGGCCCTTGACGTAATTGTCCATTTGGCCAGCTCGGATACAATCGCTCGGCATGACCAACGAAAGCTGGCGCGAGCCGTCCCTTTTGGACGCTACCTGTGAGGATTTCGTCTACGACCTCGCCGAGATCAGCCCGACCCTTGCCACCCAAATCGGCATCGACGGCCACGACGGGGAACTGCAGGATTTCTCCCCGGACTACTGGGGGCGACTGGCGGACAGGATGCGCGACCTGGTCGCGGACGTGGACGCGCTCAACGACTCCACCGACGCCTCCGACGACGAGGACGACTTCGACGACGTGGACAACCTCACCGCCGCAATCCTGCGCGACCGCATGAGCGCGGAGTTGGAGTTCCACCACCGCGGCGAGCTGTTGTGCCGGCTGAACAACATCGATTCGCCGGTGCAGACCATCCGCGATTCCTTCGCCCTGATGCCGAAAGTGACGGAGGAGGATTTCGACAACATCGCATCGCGCATGTCGCGCATTCCGAGTGCGTTGGCGGGCTACCGCGAGTCGCTGAGCGAAGCAGCGTCGACAGGCGACGTCGCCTCCCACCGCCAGATCGACGCGGTGATCAACCAGTGTGAGCTGCTCGGCGACGCCGAATCCCAGCTGGACCACCTGGGTCTGTCGCCCGATTCGCACGTGGTGGGCCACGCCAAGGAAGCCTTTTTGGAGATGGCGGACTGGCTGTCCACCGAGCTGTCGCCGCAGGCCTCCCACAACGACGGCGTGGGCCGCGAGCGCTACCAGCTGTTCGCCGAGTTCTTCCACGGCCGCGAGGTGGACTTGGACGCCAGCTACGAGTGGGCACAGGAGGAACTGGCCAAGACTGTGGAGGAGCAGCGCGCCATCGCGCACGACCTCTACGGCGACGTGTCCGTGGCGGGCGCCTACCGCAACCTGAACCAGGACGAGCGCTACATCCTCCGCGGCACGGACGCGCTGATCGAGTGGATGTCCGAGCTCAACGACAAAGCCGCCGACGCCTTCCACGTGCCCGAAGGCCTGCACACCGTGGAGTGCGACATCGACCGCGCCGGATCCGGCGGCATCTTCTACACCCCGCCCAGCGACGACATGATCCGCCCCGGCACCATGTGGTGGTCCGTGCCGGAGGGCCAGGAGACGTTCCACACCTGGCAGGAGATGTCCACCGTCTTCCACGAGGGCGTGCCGGGCCACCACCTGCAGCACGGTTACGCCCTGCTCAACCGCAGCGAACTGAACCTGTGGCGCCGCTCCGTGTGCTGGAACTCCGCCCACGGCGAAGGCTGGGCGCTCTACGCCGAGCACCTCATGGAGGACCACGGCTTCTTCGAGGACCCTGGCTACCGCATGGGCCTGCTCGACTCCAGGCGTCTCCGCCTCGCCCGCGTGATGGTGGACATCGGCGTGCATTTGGGCAAGTGCACCCCGGAGGGCACTGGCACCTGGGACGCCCAATATGCCAAGGCCTTCCTGCGCGACAACACCGCCATGCCAGAGGCGAACCTCACCTTCGAGCTGGACCGCTACATGGGCTGGCCCGGCCAGGCGCCGTCGTACGCGCTGGGCTACAAGGACTGGGTGGACCTGCGCCGCCAGGCGCTCATCCAGGGCATGACCGAGCACGAGTTCCACGTCAAGGCGCTCAAGCTCGGCTCCATGCCCATGGACATGCTCACGAACGAGGTGCTCCACCACTAAGGATCTTGGGCAGCAACCCGGCGAACAGGATCACCATGATCAGCCGGATCACCTGCATCGCCACCACGGCCGGGCTGGTGGCCAGCACCAGCACCGTCTCCAGCGCGCCGGGACTGGTGGCCAGGTAGCCCTCGTAGAAGCTCAAGCCCAGCCATTTGGCCATGAGCCACCCCATGCCCGCGCACGCGAGCATCAGCCCGGCGATGTAGGCCAGCGTGGCGGGCAGCAGGCGGGAAAACCTTCGCAGCGCGGGCACATTCAGTCCGCCGCCGCACATCCACCCGATGGCCAAAAAGCCCACGATGGACAGCAGCTGCGGTGGCACGATGGTCACGTCTACCACCGACCCCGCCAGCACCGTCAGCGCCATCGGACCAAACACCGAGGGGTTGGGAAACCGCAGCAGCTTGCCCGCGAACAATCCGCCGACGATCAGCGCAGGGACCACCAGCCACATCCACCAGTAGGTCTCTGGCTGCGTCTGGGTGGCAGAAGTAAACTGCGACGCCACCAGCGGCAACGTCAATGACACGATGAGCAGCCGCAGGTACTGGCTGAGGCTGACGTAGCGGATGTCCGCGCCCACGTCGCGCGCGATCGCTGGCATGAGCGACGCCCCGCCGGGCAGCAGCGACAGCACGCCCGTTTCCTTTGAAACGCCGTGGTTGGCCAAAATGAGGCCGCCAACAAATCCAAGAGAGATCACCACCGCGCCCGCAACCACGCCCGGCAGCAGGTAGGGCAGCGGGTTCATCCCCACCAGCGGCAGCGCCGCAAACACGCCGACGGTGCCGCGGGCGAAGGTGAACAGGTGCTCGTTGACGGGCAGGTCTTCCTCCGTCACCAGCGCCACCGACCCGGCCCCCAGAATGCCGGCTAGGATCCAGGCCGCCGGCACCCCCAGCCAAGAAAACAGCAGCCCGAGCACCGCTGACAACGGTGCTGCCACAAGCCAACGGTTCATGTGGGGCATAGTAGTCCCGTGATCGTTTTCCTCATCGCCGCGTCCGCGTTCGCCGGCTGGATCGACGCCGTGATCGGCGGCGGCGGGCTCGTGCTCATCCCGGTGCTGATGTCGGCCACATCGATGCCGGCTGCGTCCGTGCTGGCCACGAACAAGGTCGCGGCGATTTCGGGCACCGCCTCCGCCGCCGCCACCCTCGTGCGCCGCGTCGGGGTGCCGCGCATCACGTGGGTCTACGCCTTCATCGCGGGGGTCACCGCAGCACTCGGCGCCAGGGCGGTCTCGCTTATCGACGACTCCGTGGCCACCCCAATCATCCTCATCCTGCTCGTCGGAGTGGGCATCTTCGTCGCGCTGAATCCGAAGTTCGGGCAGGAGGGCGCCGGCATCTTCTCCGGCAAACGCCTCGCCCTTGCCGCCGTGGCTGTGGCTCTGATCGGCGGCTACGACGGCGTGTTCGGCCCCGGCACCGGCATGTTCCTCGTCATGGCGTTCACCGCCGTGTTCACCCAGGGCTTTGTGCGTTCGGCGGCGATGGCGAAGGTGGTCAACACCGCGACGAACTTGGGGGCGCTGTTCGTGTTCGGGCTCGGCGGCTTCATCAACTGGAAGCTCGCGATCACCCTCGCAGTCGCCAACGTCGTGGGCGCGCAGCTGGGCGCACGCACGGTGCTGAAGGGCGGCTCGACGCTGGTGCGCGTGGCGCTCCTTGGGCTCGTCGTCACGCTATGTGCGAAGTTGGGCTGGGACCTACTGCAAAGTTAGCGACCCATTGAGCAGGCCGACCACTGCGATCACCGCCGCAACCAGCACCACCGCGACGACGACCCACTCGAAGGCGTTGAAGAGCTTGTCGCCGTGCTTGCGGCGCGTCCAGATGTAGGGCACCAGGCCCGGCACCACGGCCAGCGCGCCGAGCAGCACGTACACCGGGTCCGCGGCGTAGATCAGCCAGAGTGAGTACACGGAGCCGATCAGGCCCACGAAGAGGTGCCTGCGGTTGTCGCGGCGGGAAACGTCCGGCCCGGAGTCGTCGAAACGCGTGCCGGCGTGCGGGTGGGTCAGGCCCTTACCGCGCACTGCCAAAAGCACCAGGTAGATGGAGGAGAAGATGTACGGCAGCAGGTACATGATGGTGGCCAGCTGCACCATGGCGTTGTAGGACGCCGAGGAGAGGAAGAACACCACCACGAAGAACTGGATCGCCAGCGTCGATAGAAGCTGCGCGCGCACTGGAGAACCGTTCTCGTTGTGGCTGCCCATGGAGCGGGGCAGCAGCCCGTCCTGCGCCATCAGCACGATCGGCTCGGCGCACAGCATTTGCCACGACACGTACGCGCCCAGCACGGAAAGGCACAGGCCGATGGAGATCAGCGCGCCGCCCCACGGACCCACAACCTGCTCCAGCACCGCGCCCATGGAATTGTCCGGCAGCGCCGCCAGCTCCTCCTGGCTGAGCACGCCGTAGGAGAGGGTGGAGACAGCCACCAGCAGGCCCAGAACAGAAAGGAAGCCGATGATCGTGGCCTTGCCCACGTCGCTACGCACACGCGCCTGCTTCGAGTACACCGAGGCGCCCTCGATACCGATGAACACCCAGACGGTGTAGAGCATGATGCCCTTGAGCTGGTCACCGAACGGCAGGTTGGATCCCCAGAAATCCATGGTGAAGCGGTCCCAGGAGAACCCGAGGAACGCCACCAGCACAATGAAGGCGAGAATGGGCAGCAGCTTGGCCACCGTCGTCACCGCATTCATCACCGCCGCCTGCCTCAAACCCCGTGTGAGGCCGAAGAAGATCAGCCAGCTCATCGCAGACACAGCAATGGCTAGCACCCAGCGGTTGGAGAAGATGGGCATGTAGTAGCCCAAGGTGTTGAAGAACAGGGTGGCGTAACCCACCTGGGCCATCACGGAGCCGAGCCAGTAGCCCATGCCGGAGGTGAAACCGATGAAATCGCCCAGCCCCGCCCGCACGTAGGAGTAGACGCCGGAGTCCAGGTGCGGCTTCCTCACCGCCAGGATTTGGAAGACGAAGGCGATGGAGAGCATTCCCACGCCCGCGATAGCCCAGCCGGTGAGCATGGCGCCCGGGCTGGCAACTGAACCGATGTTTTGGGGCAGCGCGAAAATGCCGGACCCGATGGTGGATCCGATAATGAGTGAGACCAAGGTCCACACGGAAACAGTGCGCTTTGACATGGCGAGTAACCCTACATCAGTGTTTGTCTACTACAATCATCAAATATTCAAAGCCGTATAAACATCTACAACTGAGGAAACCTGAGAAATGCGCAACAAACTTATCGCACTCACGAGCGCGATCGCGCTTGCCTGCGCGCCAGTTTCCCCAGCTCACGCCGAAGATGGGTACGAGCCCACCAACGTGGTTCCGGGCCTTACAGCAACCGTAGAACCCCCGCTGCCACTCGGCGCGGCATGGTACCAAGCGAACTCCATGCCTAGCTGGGCGACGATGACACCAGACGGCACCATCCGCCTCGAACCGGGGGAGGACATCACCCCCGGTGTGTACTCGTGGCCGGTGACCGCGACGTTCGCGGACGACACCACCCAGGTCTTCCCCGTCCGCGTCACCGTGGGCAACGAGACTGCTTCCGACGCGTCCGACGAGGGCGCCGTCATCGACGCGTTTGTCCAGTACGCCCCGGAGGTCTCCCACCGCTGCGCCGCCACCGCCCTCGGCGTTGGCCTGCCGCTTCTGGTGCTGCTTCCGCTCGGGTTCGCGTCCCAGCTGAGCATGCCGTTCGTGGCCCGCCAGGACCAGTTGCAGCTGCAGGTGGACGACATACCGTTCCAGCTGGACGTGAAGCTGCGCGACCTCAACTCCAGAGACGTGGACATGGGCATCGCCGCCATCCTCGCCGCCGCGGGCCTCGCGGGCGCCGGCGCCATCATTTCCCAGTGCCAGTAGGGTCCTCGGGCCACGCGTGCTTGGGGTAGCGCCCCCGCATCTCCTTGCGCACCTGCTGGTACGGCCCCTCCCAGAAGCTGTCCAGGTCGTCCGTCACCGCGAGCGGCCGCCCGGCGGGGGAGAGCAGGTGGTACAGCACCTTCACGCCCGAGACCGTCTGCCCCTTTTTGCCGAACATGTGCTGCAGCTTCACACGCTTCACCGGCCTGCCAGTCCCGTACTGGTACTCCTTCGGCGCCGCCGAGTCCAGCTCCGCCACCTGCCTCCAATCCAGTTGGCGCAGCATCGCCTGCCTCATGTCGCAATTGCTTATCGACGTACCTTCGGCCACCCCGCGCACCTCGACCGAATAATCGCCCCGGCTGACATCCGGCCACCCCAGAGTCTCGTGCAGGAAATCGAGCCGCTCTTTCAAGTGCTGCTCCTCCTTGGTCAGCGGGAAGCTGTCGAAGTCCACGTCCGTCAGCGCCTCCGCCGCCTCGTCCGGGGTGAGCTTGACCGGCGTGGAGCTGAGTTCGATCGCGCCAATCCTGGCCACCTTCCGGCCCCTGACCTTGCCGTCCTCCAGGTAGGCAACCTTTTCCTCCACCACGCGGTGCTCCGGGAACGCGATCGGCTCCGCCTCCCGGATAACTGCGCCACTGTGGGTCCTTTGCACCTCCGCGGCGGCGATCCACTCGACGTTCGAGTTGAACTTCGCTCTTGTGCCCGAGGCCAGCTGGTATTCGTCTCCCACCTTCTTGGCAATCCACTGCGGAAACGCAGACGCGATCACCTCGCCCGGGTCCACCGGGCCCTTGTCCTGCACCAGCCTGCGCAGCCTTTTCGCGTCCGCCTCTCCCGCAAGCCGTGCCACGGTCGGCGCCGCTTGGGCACCCCACTCCAGCAGGGCCGCGCCGAGTCTCGGGTCCAGGGGAAGACTCGCCAGCTTCTTGCCAAAGTCCGTGATTTGGCCGTTTCGTGTCGCCCCGAGCTGTTCGAGGTTGGAGGCGGCTTCGGTGAGGTCCTTTGGTTCGTCGATAAGCGGTAAGTCCGGCGACCCCCACGCCTTCATGGTCAGCAGGGCGCCGGTGAGGTCCGCGGTGAGGATTTCCGGGGTGATGTCGGGCTGCATTTTCGCGTACTCGTCGCGGGTGAAGACGCGCACGACCTCGCCGGGGCCCTCGCGGCCCGCGCGACCCGCCCGCTGGTCGGCGCTGGTTTTCGCCTCCGTCACCGTGATCAGGCCCGTCATGCCCCTGTTGTCGCGCTTGGGCACCCTGGACAGCCCGGCGTCCACCACCTTGCGCACGCCCGGCACAGTTATCGACGACTCCGCCACCGACGTCGCCACCACCACCCTGTTTTCGCCCCTCAGCGTTTCGTCCTGCTCCTTACTGGTCTGGCGGCCGTGGAGCGGCTTCGCGTCGTCCAGGAACCCGCACACCAGGTCCACCTCGCGCACCCCGGGCACGAACACGAGCGTCCGGTGTTCGCTGTCGGTCTGGGCGGCGACGTGACGATAAAACTCCCTCGTGCCCCGGATTCTTTCCGCGTGCGGCGCGTACTGGATGTCCAACGGGTGCGTCACCGCCTCCGTGGACAGGATCTGCGCGCCCATGTGGTCGGCGAACTTTCTAGCGTCGAGGGTCGCGGACATGGCGGCCAGGTACAGGTCATCGCGCAAGAGGGCGACCTCCATGCACATCGCCAGCACCAGGTCGGTGTCTAGCTGGCGCTCGTGCACCTCGTCGATCACCACCGCGTTGACGCCCTCGAGGCCGGGGTCCTTGAGCAGGCGGTTGAGCAGCACACCCGGCGTGACAAATTCGACCAGCTCGCCGTCCTTGTGCTCGCCGCGGATGCTGTAGCCGACCTTCTCGCTGTCGCTCAGCTGCGCGAGCCTGTGCGCCGCCGACCGCACCGCCACCCTCCTAGGGGCTGTGACCAGAGTTTTTCCTACCTTGTTCGCGATCGCCGGCGGCACCAGCGTGGTCTTGCCCGTGCCGGGCGGCGCCTCCACCACCAACGGGCCTGTGTCCGGCAGCTGGTCGATGACGCGCGACACGGGCAAATCCCGTCCGATTTTCGCGAGGTCAAACATGGCAATTAAGGGTAGCGTGTGGGCCATGAGACGCCTCTTCGCAGCGATCGTCCCTCCGGCCGATGTTCGCGAACACCTCATCACCGCCCTGCGGCCCATCCGCGACTTCTCAGGCACAGAAGTGCGCTGGGCCGACCCCGACAACTGGCACATCACGGTCGCCTTCTACGGGTCACAGCCCAACGACGCCGCCGCGGTCACCGACCACCTGGCACAAGCCACCGCCTTCACCCGGCCCCTGAGGTTGCACCTCCGAGGAGCCGGGTGTTTTGATCGGCGCACCATGTGGATCGGGGTCGGCGGCGACAAGGCACCGCTGAAAGACCTGATGGCGGACTGCCAGCTCGACCCGGACATGCGCCGCCGCCAGCGCGCACACCTGACCGTCGCGCGGACCGGCACTCGCACGAGGGATCCATGGCTTCTCGACGACCACGCCCACGCCCTCGCCATCTACACCGGCCCCGAATTCGCCGCCGATGAAGTGCTGCTGTTGGAGTCACACCTGGGCAAGGGGCGAAGTGGCGGCCCAAAGTACGAGGTAGTGGATAGGTTCTACCTGCGTTAGTGTTCCTCCTCTTCCGGGTCAGGGAACGGGGCCTCAACCGGTTCTTCGGGCAGGGGTTCCACGTACGGCATCTCCGGGGCGAATCCGAACTTCATGCCGTATTCCTGTTCCAGGTCCGCGATTGCGGCGGTGGCCTGTTCGAGATCTAAGTCTTGGTCGAATTTGTCCAGGATTGTGTGGCCTTTGGCGAAAAACTCCGCTGCCTTAGCCCGGTTCTTGCGCACGGCGGACATGCTGGACTGCCACCTGGGCCCCTGAGGCGTGAACTGGTCGCGGAGCAGGCCATCTTCCACGGTGACCACGTAGGAACCGTCGGCGAACAGCCAGATGATGTCCCCGGTGTACGGGTCCGGGATGTAGAACGCCGTCCGGTCGGTCTTCATGTTGTGGTGGTGCTGGCACAGGGGGTAGAGGTTGTCCGCCTCTGTCGGGCCGCCCTCGTCGTACGGGATGCGGTGGTCCAGCTGACACTGCTCGGCGGGGCGGTTGCACTCCGGGTAGATGCAGGTGCGGTTGCGGGCGTACACGGCGTGACGCATTCCCTCGCTGGGGACGTAGCCCCGCAGACTCTTTTGCAGTTCGGCGTCGAGGTCGCGCTCGTCGATGAATGTGTCGGCGATCCAGCGCTCGAAAGCGGTCGCGGCCTCGGGGTCGGTCCAGCCGCAGCCGGGGACGAACACCGGGTCGCCGTTTCCGCGGTTCTTCGGGCTGTACACGTTCAGCACCGGGGCGATCTCGATGCCGATGGTTTCTCCGGCGAGCAGCTTGATGGCCGCGTCGGAGGTGCTGATGCCGAGCTCGCGCGCAACCTCGGCGACGTTGGTCTGGATCCTCCGGCCGTCCAGAGAATTCGTGTCCAGCTGCACGATCGACCGGTCGCGGTACTCGTAGATGCCGAACTTTTCTGAGTTGTCCTGCTCGCGCTTTTCTCGCTTGCGCTTGTCGTAGGCGCGGCTTTTGTCCGTGCGCTTGATCGCGGCACGAATGCGGTCTGTGACGGTTTTGCGCTGGGGAACAGCCTGGTCGTGGCGGGTGGGCGTGAACGTGTTCACCAGGATGCCGTCGATAAGCATGAGTGCTTCCTCGTCCACATCCTCCCCGAGCTCCTCAATCGCGGTGTAGACCGCGGTCAGGTGCCCCACGTCCATCAGGCGTGTTTCCTGCTGCAGCTCGTGCAGGCGCGGGAGGTCCTGCAGCGCCGCGTGACCGAGGATGGCGTTTTTGACAAACCCTTTGTGCCACCCGGTGGCGAGCTGCAGTTGTGTCACTGTGGCGTCGAAATCCTCGACGTCGAAACCGGGGTACGCGTAGTGCCCAAACATGGTCCAATACGTGTCCCGGATGGCCTGGGCACATTCGCTATCCGGGTCGTGTTCTCGCTGGTTACGGAATTTTTTCGGTGCTGTGGTGGCGGTGGTCACGGTCGCCCCTCTCGTCGTGGTACGCTCCATAATATAGAACACACGAACGACTGTCAAGAGGTATGCCAGCAAAAACGAAAAGAAAAACACTCACAAATTCGACCGCAACGGGAGGACGCGCTACATTATTCCCGTGCTCGTCATTCCGCGGCCGCCCGCCCGCATCATCCCTGGTGCGGTCCATTTGCCTGCCTTTTTCACACCCGCTGAGCAGGAGGAACTGGTCAATCAGGCGCGCGAGCTGGCCAGGAAGGCGGCGGGGACACCGGTTGCTATGCGACGTCCAAAGGTCGGCCACGGCCAAATGGATGCCTGGCTGCTCTCGCTGGGCTGGTTCTGGGCGACGAATCCGTACCGCATGGTCAGGGAGGTCGACGGCCACCCGGTGCCGCCGATCCCGGAGAACTTCCAGGTCATCGCAGATAACGTCATGGCGAATGCGCGGGAAATAGACCCGCTGGTTGGCCCGACCCCGAAAGTCGAGACCGCGCTGGTGAACTTCTACCCGCCGGGCAAGGGCATGGGGCAGCACGTGGATGCGGAGGAGGAGTCCGAAAACGCAGTGGTCAGCCTGTCGTTCGGCCAGGACACGATCTTCCGCATCGCGGGGCGCGATACGCTGCTGCTGTCCGGCGACGTTGTAGTCTTCGGCGGGCCGGCCAGGAGGGCGAAACACGGCGTACTCGGCGCGAGGAAAGGCACGTCCGACCTGCTCGATGGTCGGCTGAACATCACCATGCGGCAGATGGAGGCGACATGATTGTGCGCCTACACTTCGGCTCATGAGCGAGCAGAAGGTAGCAGTAGTCACTGGCGGATCGGCAGGCATCGGGGAGGCCACCTGCAGGGCGCTGGCTAAGGACGGCTGGAAGGTCGTCGTGGCGGCGCGACGCCTGGAGAAGTGCCAGCACATCGCGGACGACATCGGTGGGGAGGCGATGGAGTTGGACGTGGTGGACCGGGGGAGCGTCGAGAAGCTTGCGGAGCTTGAACGCGTGGACCTGCTGGTCAACAACGCCGGCGGCGCGAAGGAGCTGGACTTCTTGCGTGACGCGGCCGACGGGGACTGGGAGTGGATGTTCCAGACCAACGTGATGGGCACGATGCGCGTCACCCGGGCGCTGTACCCGCAGCTCAAGGCGTCGAACGGCCTGGTGGTGAACATCGGGTCGGTGGCTGGCACGGACGCGTACAAGGGCGGCTCCGGCTACAACGCCGCAAAGCACGGACTCCGCGGCGTGACCAGGGCGTTTCGGCGCGAGGAGGCGGAGAACAACATCCGCGTGTGCGAGATCGACCCCGGCAGGGTGAAGACGGATTTCTCCCTGAACAGATTCAAAGGCGACGAGGAGCGCGCGAAGCAGGTCTACGAGGGCAAACAGAACCTCACAGCGGACGACATCGCCGAGGCGGTGCGCTGGGTGGCAAGCCTCCCGGCGCACGTGAACATCGACACGATGAGCATCATGCCGGTGGACCAGGCGGAACGCTAGAGGTAGTCCACCACCTCGACGTTCAGGCGCTCGTGCAGGTCCGCCATCCATCTATGAACATCCAGGTACTCGGCGGCCTCCACGAGCGGGATCACGTGGTGGTCGTAGCTGATCGGCGGGCCGACGGTGTAGGTGGGCATGAACCGGGCGCCGCTAAACGTGACGTCGTCGCCACGCTTGGTAAACGTGAACTCGCCAATCCCGCCGACCTTGGTCGGCTCCTCCCACTGGCCGTGCAGGAAGTTGCCGGGGGAGTACCAGACGAGCCCGGCAAACGGCTCCACCACGTGCGGGTGCCCGCCGAGCACCAGGTCAGCGCCGGCGTCCAAAGCAGCCGTGGCGGTCTCCTCCTGGAACTCATTTTGCAGCGGGGCGTACTCGTCGCCCATGTGCAGCATCACCACCGCCACGTCGACCTGTGAATCGAGGGCGGCGACTTGGGCGGCCAGGGTGTCGTCGATAAGCGATGCGAAATGCTCCTGCTCAACCGGCAGGCCGTTGGTGCCGTAGGTGAAGCCGAGGAAGCCGACGGTGATGCCGTTGGCCTCGATGATGCGCGGGGTTAATTTGTCCTGCTCAGAGGCGTAACTACCGGTGTACAGCATGCCCCGCTCGCGCATGTTGCCTGTCGACGCCACCACGCCCCCGCCGCCCCGATCCATCGAGTGGTTCGTGGCGTTGTTGACGATGTCCACGCCCGCGCCAGAGAGTGCATCGATAATCTCGGGCGGCGCGTTGAACTGCGGATACCCGGACAGCCCGAACTCCTCGCCGGCGACCGGGACCTCCATGTTCGCGGTGGTGATGTCCGCGCCTTGCATGTACTCCCTGACCGGCTCGAACATGCGCGAGAAGTCGAAGCCGGTGTCCGTTCGCGCGGTGGTGTACACGTCGGAGTGGACCAGGATGTCGCCGATGGAGCGGATGGTCACGGTGGACTCTTCTTCAACGACCTCGACCTCTGGCTCCTCTGACGCACAGCCAACAAGCAGGAGGGTCAGGGTAAACGCCCAGATTCTTCGCATGCCTTAGACTAACCGCTATGCATATCGACGTGCCCATTTCCGGCGACACGATCAAACTCGGACAATTTCTCAAACTCGCCAACCTCGCCGAATCCGGCGGCCACGCGAAGGAAGCCATCAGCGCTGGCGAGGTCACCGTCAACAACGAGGTGGTCACCTCCAGGGGGCACTCGCTTATCGACGGCGATACCGTCGGCCTTGGCGCAGATTCCGCCACGGTAGTAGTCGACGGAGACGACGGCGATTACTTCGACGAGCGCACCGCAAACGACGACTTCGACCCCGAGAAGTGGAGGAACCTGTAATGCCCGCATTCGAAGGCAAGGAAGGCATGCCGTTCTGGCAGGACCTGGTCACCCAGAACCAGCTCAAGTCCACCCACTTCTACTCCCAGCTTTTGGGCTGGGAGATCGTGGACGGCACCGCCCGCAAGGAGGGCCTGCCGGTGGCAGGCATCGTGCCGGCGCAGATGGATATGTGGGTGACGTCCTTTATCGGCAGCCCGGAGAACGTGGAGAAGCTGGGCGGCAAGGTGCTCAGCGCAGACGAATCCGTGACCCTGTGCCAGGACCCCGCCGGCGGCCTGTTCGGGCTGAAGGATCCGGAGGAGCGCTTCTTCGCCGCAGGTGAGCCGGGTGTGCCGGTGTGGTACGAGTACTCGGCTCCGAGCATGGACGCCATCGACTTCTACGGCGAACTCTTCGACTGGGAGATCCGGGAGGAAGACGGCTACTTCATCGCCGTGGAGGACGGCGCGCCGTTTTTGGGCATGTTCGTCGGCGAGCACGCCCAGTGGTTCAGCTACTTCGGCGTGCGCGACGTGGACGCGGCCTGTACGCAGGTGGAAAACCTCGGCGGCGGGGTGGAGTTCGGCCCCGAAAATGGGACTGCGGGCGTGCACGACGCCAACGGCGCCCAGTTCTTCCTCGCCGAGGTTGACGACCCCACCTTCGACGAGGTGGACGAAGCCGACTCTGTGCTGGGCTAGAGGGCGTCGGCGGCGTCCTGGACCCGCCGGCGGATCTCCGCCGGCGTGGAGATGAACCCGTCGGCGTGGTACTCGGTGCCCTCGAGGCCCGACCCGGCCCTGACCTGGATCAACCCGTCCACTGAGGGTTGCGTGGTGGGGAAGGTGACGATGTAGCGCGGAGCTGACGGCAGCGAAACATCCCCAAGCGCCCACACCACCTCGGCGCCGACCAATTCAACTGCCTTGGTGGCATCTTCCACGGAGTCTAAATCGAGGATCGTGGTGCCGGATAACTCCGCGGCGGCGGCGACGTCCGGGCGCCAGAGCATCTCCTTGGCGTTTGCGGGGCCGTCCCAAAGCGAGACTGCCCACCTGCCGTTCGGCTCAGACGGGCGGAACACGACGCCCAGCTCGTGGGACTCCACCGTGACCCCGTCGGCCCACTTTGTCGCAGGCAGCGCGTGGTCGACGGCGGTGCCGAGCATGAGCATCGCGGCGTGGGTGATGCGGTCCGGCAGCAGCGCCAGGTAGTTCGGCCCGTCCTCGTAGGTGGCGTGCATGTAGGACGCCAGCTGCTCCAGCTGCAGCTCCGGCGGCATATCGCGCTTAATGCCACCGACGTTGAAGTCCGGGTCGCCCTGTTCGTTGATGTGCTCTACCAAATCGTCACCCTGTCCTCGGGGTCGATCCACATCTTGGAGCCCTTTTCCACCTCGAACGCCTCGTAGAACTCGGCGATGTTGGCGGCGATGACGTTGCAGCGGAACTCATTCGGCGCGTGCGGGTCAATGGCGAGCAGCTGCGCCGCCATCTCCGGGCGCGCCTTGGAGCGCCACACCCGCGCCCACGCCAGGAACAGGCGCTGGAAGCCGGTGTACTCGCCCTCAAGGTCGCCGAACTTCTGGGGTTCTTGGTCGTCGAGGCCGTTGTCCTCCAGGTACTTCTTGTAGGCCACCACAGCGATGCCCAGGCCGCCCAGGTCGCCGATGTTCTCGCCGAGGGTGAACTCGCCGTTGACACCCTTGGTTTTCGTGCCCTCCAGCACCGACGGCACCAGGCCGTTGAACTGGCCGACCAGCTTGGCGGTCAGCTGCTCAAAGTTGGCGCGGTCCTCGTCGGTCCACCAGGAGTTCAGGTTGCCCAACCCGTCGTAACGCGAGCCCTGGTCGTCGAAGCCGTGGCCGATCTCGTGGCCGATCACCGCGCCGATCGCGCCGAAGTTCTCGGCGGCGTCAGCGGCGGGGTCGAAGAACGGCGGCTGCAGGATCGCGGCGGGGAAGGTGATGTCGTTGACCACCGGGTTGTAAAACGCGTTGACCGTCTGCGGGGAAGACACCCATTCCTGCCGGTCGGAGGCCTTGCCAATCTTGGACAGCTGGTAATCGTGCTCGAACGCGGCGCCGCGACGGACATTCTCCACCAGGTCCTCGCCGAACTCCAGGCCGGAGTAGTTGCGCCACTTCTCCGGGTAGCCGATCTTGGCGTTGAACTGCGCGAGCTTCTCCAGCGCGCGTTCCTTCGTCGGCTCGCTCATCCACTCCAGCTGCTGGATGCGGGAACGGTAGGCGGCGATCAGGTACTCCACCAGCTCCAGCATCTTCTCCTTGGAGGAGGGCGGGAAATGCTTCTCGACGTAGCTCCGCCCAATATCCTCGCCAACCAAGCTCTCCGCGAGTCCCACACCACGCTTCCAGCGGTCGCGCTGCTCGGTGGCGCCGGAGAGATGCTTTCCATAAAACTCGAAGTTGGCCTTGCCGATCTCCTCGGAGAGCACGCCGGCGCGGGAGCGAAGGATGTTCCACGCGGCCCACAGCTGCCAGTCCGCGAGTGTTTCCCGGCGCAGCATGCCGTCCAGGTCTTCAACGAACGACGGCATCATGTTGACGACTTTGCCGGAAAGACCGGAGGCGTCGAGAAGCGTGCGCACCAAAGGCGGCATCTCTGCAAGGTCGGTGGGGTTGTAGGTGGCCACCGCGTCGCGCGCCTTGACCACGTCCCAGTGGCTCGCGGCCAGCTGAGACTCCAGGTTGACTATGCGCTCGGCGGCGATCTCAGGTGTCAGGCCCTGCAGGTACTTCGGCTCGAGGAAGCCGAGCATCTTCTCCACGTGCTTCTTGTAGGCGGCGAGGGTTTCGGCGTGGTCCTCGTCGCGGTAGTAGGCCTCGTCCGGCAGCCCCAGGCCGGACTGGAAAACGTAGGCGACGGAGTTCTCACCCTGCGAGTCCTTCTCCACCCAGTAGCTCACCGGCCCGCCGACACCGACGCGCTCCAGCTCGCCCAAGCCACGCACGAACCCTTCGACGTCCGCGACCTCGATCTTGGCCAGGTCGGGGTCGAGGGAGCTGATGTCGCCGGGGTTGTCCATGAAGGACTTAAACAGGTCGCCGCCCAAACCGGCGCCGTCCTCGAGAATGGCGCGGACGTCCTCCTCCGATTTGTCGCGCAGGACGTAGAACGCGCCGTCAATGCCACGGTCAGCGGGGATTTCGTGGGACTTCGCCCACGAGCCGTTTACAAGCTCAAAGAGGTCATTCATGCCCCAACTCTACCGCCGGAACGGGAATTTGGATGGGGGCTTGGGACTGCTCGATGATCCAGTTGCTGGCCTCACGCTGCTGCGCCAGGGTGTAGCCGCCGTGGGAGCCGATGTCGAAGAAGATGCCCAGCGACTTCAGGCCCAGCGCCCGGAACAGGACGTTGAACTCGGCGAGCGGCACGCGGCCAGCCGCCAGGTTGGTGCGCATGGCGGGGGCAACCAGACCGCGGTGCGCCTCCTGCATGGAGCACACCAGGTCGTCGCCGCGGCAGATCTCCAGGACGCGCGGGCCGAGCACGCCGTAGCCGTCCGGAAGCGAGCCCAGCGAGCCGCGCGAGTGCGGCGACGTGCCGGCGGAGAGCACCGCGCCGTTGCCGCCCTGGTGCGGGTTGGCAAACAGCGCCACGCCGGAGACGCGCCCCGGTTCGATCGGGCCGCGGCCCGCCGCGATGTCGCTGGTGATGGTGGCGGCGATGTCCGCGCCCAGGGAGTAGCCGGTGAAGCTGAACTTCGCGTCCGGGCAGGCGTTGGCCAGCTTTGTCACGGTGGCGCGTGCGCGCTTGAGCCCGCCGGCCTTGGACCTCTCGTACTCCGTGGTGGCAAACGGGGTGGAGGGGTAGGACACCCACAGCGGCTGGATTTCCCCGCCGGTGCCCAGGCGGGTGAGCATGCCGGTCATGAACACGTTGCCGCCGTGCGGCACGTAGTCCGGGATGCCCTCTGCCGTGTTGCCGCCGCCCGGCACCGCGATCAGGTAGTGGGCTGCGCAGCTCTGCTGGGCCTGGGCCTGCGCAGGGGCGGCGACCAGGGAAAACAGCAGGGCAGCGGCGGCAGCAATTCTTGGCAGTTTCATGGCGTTATTCCTCCGGGTCGCGCACCTTCATCGGTCCAGGAGTGTACAGGCCCCACCTAGTGTTCTCAGCGATGTCCACCTGCGCCAGCGCAGGCACCTCGCCGGCGGAGTTGGTGCGGCGCTGGTATTTGGCCACGGAGCCCCAGTCACGCTGCCAGTCGCCCTTGAGGTAGCCCGGCACTTCGTAGGACGTGTTCACGGCCTCCACTGGGGCGAGCGAGCCGCCGCCGAGGAAGTCCATGAATCCGGACAGCTTCTGCTTGCCCGGGGCGTCCGGCATGATGCGGTACTCCGGGATCTCGTCCACGCCTGCGTGGTGGTAGAAGGGGCGCTGGCAGGGGTATTGGAACGCCACGGTCCAGTCCAGAAGGCCCGGGGTCTCGGAGTCGAACATGGTGTTCAGCTCCACCAGCTTCGGGTTGCGCAGCGGGGTCACCGCCATCCAATCCTTCTCCGCAAGGGAGGTGTCCTTGGCCACCAGGCGCACCACATCAGCCTCGTCGGGGAGGTCTGCGATGGGGTAGCGCAGGTTGCGCCACTGCGGGGTCGGGCCCTGGTCCAGCATCTCCACCGCGCCGAGCTTCTGCACGCCGCCGGAAGTCTTGCGGCCGTACTGCAGCTCGAGCTCGTTGCCCTCCTGCTCGATGCCGTTGATGTCGTGGTGTTTGATGCGGCCGGCCACGGACGCGACCAGCAGCGGGCGCTCCTCCGAGCTGGACGGCAGGTCGAACCAGGAGGTCTCCAGCTCGGCAGACTGCGTCGGCTCGTCCTCGAAGGTGCCCAGCACCGGCACGCGGGTGTAGTCCAGGCCGAACGGCAGGCGCACCGTCGAGCCGTTCACGCCGCGCATGGAGCGCGGACGGTTGCCCTGCGTGTTCACGCGCGAGGTGGACTGCGCCTCGTCGGAGCCCGGGTCCACGTCGGCGGTGTCGTCGGACTGCACCTGCTGGTTGCTCGAGTCCGAGGTGTCGGCGTTCTCGGACGCGATGAAGGCCGGCACGCCGTCCGGGTGGAACCCGTGGTTGTCGCCCGAGTCTAGGGAGCGGCCGAGCGGGACGCCGTCGATAGGCGAAAGGAATGCGTCGTTGGTGTCCTCCTCCAGCAGCACGTCCGCGCCCTGGGCGCAGCGCTCGCCGGCGAAGGTACGCACGTTGCCCATGCCCACGGAGTAGTCCGGCGCCTGGGAGATGAAGGACTTCACAAACGTTAGGCAGGACAGGGCCACAATCAGCGCCGCCGCCACGGCGATGGGGGCGGACATGACGCCGGCCCAGCGGGAGGCGTCGACAGGCTTCGGCGGGCGCATAGACTGCACTACGCCCACCACGAACACCACGAGCGCGATGGCCAGGACAACGGTGTTGAACTCCACGGCCTTCAGCTGCGGGGTGCGGTCCCACCACGGCACCGCGTAGGAGGACACGTACCACCAGCCGTTCCAGCCTGCCAGCGTCAGGGCCAGCAGGAACAGCACCGCGGCCGTGGCAAAGGAGCGGTTGCGCTTGGACTGCAGTGCCACGCGCGAGAGCACCACCGAGCCGTACGCCGCGATCGCCGCGCCCAAGCCGGCGTAGATGCCGAAGTGGTGCGTCCACTTCGTCGGCGTGAACATGAGGAAGAAGGTGGAAAAGCCGATGATCAGCATCATGCGCTGCGCGGTTCGAGTTTTTTCGCCGCCGCGGGCGAACCACCACAGGGTCAGGCCGATGCACATGAGCAGCACGAACATGGGGAAGCGGCGCGCCAGCGAGCCGTCCACGGTCTGCTCGAACAGCACGGAGTAGCGGCTCCACTCCTCGAACCAGCTCATCGCCGGGCCGACCTCGGAGCGCACCGCGGTCGCCTCCAGCACGCTCGCCAGCGTCTGGTCCTTGAACACCGGCGCCATCACAGCCATGCCGGCGCCCATAAACGGCGCGATAGAAGCGAGCTTTGCCTCTCGACGCCCAATGGTGCCCAACACCCAGGGCAAAGAAATCAGGAACACGCCCACAGCGGCGAGGCCGGTCGGGCCGCACGCCAGGGTGAGCGCCGCCACGACGGTGCCCCACGCGGCGGGGACCAGGCGGTCGGTTTCCATGGCGCGCTCGAACAGCGCCCACGTGGCCATCAGGCCGAAGGCGATGATCGGCTCCGGGCGGGTGCCGTTGTTGTACGGCAGCCAGAACGTCAGGAACACCAGCGCCGCGGTCCAGTGGGCGACCCGCCTGTTAGCGATGGCGGGACCGAGCTTCGGCAGGATCTCGCGCGAGAGCAGCCACCACGTGCCCAGGCCCGCGAGCAGGGCGGGCAGGCGCATCCACATCGACGCCGTGGTCACCTGCGACAGTAGCGCCAGCAGGTCGTAGAACGGGGAGCCGAACGGGGCCTCCGGCACGCCGTACCAGCGGTAGTAGTTGGCCATGTAGTCCGTGTTGGCGGCCACGCGCGCCATGGTGAGCAGGTAGCCGTCGTCGGAGGTGTTGGCGCCGAAGACGTGCCAGAAGCCGAGGACGGCGGCCACCAGGCCGTCGAGAGGCTTGAGCCCCTGTCGGCGCAGGCGCGGGGCGGGGCGGTCCAGTTTGCGTAGGGCTGCCAGGGAGATCAGGGCGCTGATCAGGCCGAGCACCATCGCCAGCGTCTTGACCAGTGTCGGCTGGGAAGTGAAGCGGGAGTTGATGTCCACGTTGGCGGACAGGCCTGCGTCGATAAGCTGCTGCTCATCCTTGAGCTCGGTGTAGATGCCGGTGAGCTGCGGGCGGTAATCCTCCTCGTCGTCCTCCTCGGCGTAATCAGTGCCTGGGATCTCCACGGTGGTGGAGTCGTGTGCGAGGTGGGCCTCGAGCTTCGCGTCGTCGGGCAGCTTCGCCACCTGCGCCGGGGTGAGCTGCAGCAGCACCTCGTTCAGCGAGCTGACCACCAGCCCGCCGTCGGGGGAGGTGACGAAGAAGCCGCGGTCGCTGGCCTTCGGGGAGCCCTCAGGCAGCGTGCCCAGAAGCAGCGACTGGCCCTCGCGGAGCTCGTCGATAGCCGACAGCGGCACGGTGACATCGAGCTGCTGCGGCGCCAGCGAAATCAGCGGCGCGTTCACGGACGCCACCGAGCCGTTCTGCGGCCACGACACCGAGGATTCCGTCTGCTTGACCGGCAGGAACGGCACGAGCAACAGCAGGACAAACGCGATCAAACCCGCGACAGTCGCGGTGGTCTGGACTCTTTTCACAGCGGACACCTTACTTCCTCACCGCCACAGCGAACGGGCCGAACTGCTCGAGGTCCCAGTCCTTCTCGAATGCGTCCGGGTTGAAGAACAGGCCCTCGTAGCGCACGTTCGGCTGGCTCGGGTAAATGTCGTGCGCAATGTGGGTTTTCAGCCCGTCCTTGCCGTTGTCGCGGAACACGAACGCGACAGGCGGCTCCCACTGCGAGTTGTCCACCGCCTCGGTGAACTTCTCCGGATCCTCGTAGGAGAGCTCCGCCCACTGCTTCAGCTCGTCGTTGCGGTGCTCGAACTCGCCCAGCGGGTTGGCGTAGTGGCTGGTGTAGGCGTTGAACGCGTAGAAGGGCTGGAAGGCCATGAAGTTGATCTCGTCGGTGTAGATCACCGCGTCGTTCTTCATGTGGCCGTGTTCCTCGATGAAGTCGGCCATCTCCTGGTAGTAGCGGCCCGCGTCCGGCGGGAAGCGGTCCGCGCGCTCGCCGTTGCCGTCGGTGTCGGCGTAGGCCTGGTCGATGTAGTCCTCGTTTTCCACCGGGATGTTCTGCACCATCTGCAGCGCGCCCACCGCGAGGACCGCGGCGACGGCGGTGGTGTACTTGTTCAGGCCGAACTCGGAGATCGCAATCACGCCGAGGGTGGCAAACAGCGCCACAATCAGCACCTCGAGGCGGAAGCCCAGCAGGGAGGTGCCCAGCAGGGTGATCGCCATCGACGCGAGCGCCCACAGGTAGCACACGCCTATCGACGCACCCAGGGCCGCCAACTCAGGCTCCTTGATCCTGTAAATCAGGTAGATCAAGCCGATCATGGACAGAAGCCCGATCAGCGAGAACGACAGGAACGGCAGGGGGAAGTACGTGCCCTCGATGGGCAGGAAGTGGTTCGCGGTGGACTCCAGCGGCTCGTCGCCGGTGATCACCCGCCAGATGTACGGGCCCCAGGAAATCGCGGCGATGGCCATCGACCCCAGGCCCGTGACCAGCAGGTGCACCAGGGGTTTAAACGAGTGCTTGGTGAAGGTGTGGATGATGGCCAGCACCACCATGGTCAGTGCCGCAATCGCAGTGAACAGCGTGTAGAAGCTGGCGGAAATGCCCAGGTAGATGGCCAGCGCAATGGTGGATGCCCAGGAGCCGTTCACCGCCCGGTACGACAACACGGCCGCGGCCGGCACGAACATGGCCACCACCGCCGCGTAGGGCTCCTCCGGCACCTCCGTGAGCACGACAGCCGTGGTCACGGTAGCGATGGCGAGGGCAGTGGGCAGCGAGCCGGTGAGCCGGCGCCACACCGGGGTGAGCATCGCCGCGGCCGCCGCCAGCGTCGCGATCGCGAACGGCTGGTACACCTCCCAGCCCTCCATACCCAGCACGTTGGCGGTGCGCCCGCCCAGCCAGAACCACCCCATGGGGTAGAAGGTGGGTAGGTCCTTGTACGCCATGTCCGCGTGGCCGAGGTTCTCCGTCATGCGTGACAGGAACTGGGTGCGGAAGCCCTGGTCGACCTGGATGCCGTCCAGGTACAGGCGGGTCGCTCCAAGCGGGATGCCGATGGAGGACACCACCAGCCCCGCCGGCACCAACGACATCACGGCCGAGGAGATCCAGGGCTTCTTGCCCTTCGTCCACAGCACGGCCAAAACGACGCCGATGCCGATGCAGACGAAGGACGCGGCGGTGGCCAAAGACCTGGTCACCATCGACGTGTTAAACGCCGGCAGCGAGATCTGGTGCAGCACGAACCAGGCGGCCAGGGCGATCACGCCGCCGGCGAGCCCGGCCGCGACAGTCCGGGCAGCGGTTTGCCCAACCGACTGCTCGTCGGGGTGGTAAGCGGTAGTCATACGTAACAGTTTCGCATACGCTACCCAACTCCACGTTCTGCCAGGTACATCAGGATCGCGCGTACTCGACGGTTGTCCTCGTCGGGGGTAAGTCCCAGTTTGGAGAAGATACTGGAAACGTGCTTCGCCACCGCTGCGCCAGAAAGGTAGAGTTTCTCGGCGATCTGCGCGTTGGACAGGCCCTCCGCCATGTGCTCGAGTACCTCCATCTCGCGCGGGGTGAGCGTGGTCAGCCAACGCGAGCTCGCGGCCATCAGTGCGCTGGCGACGTCCGGATCGATAACCACACCGCCGGTCGCCACGGTTTCGCACGCCTGGATGAAGTCTTTCACTTCGGCGACACGATCCTTGAGCAGGTAACCGGTGCCGCCGTCGCCACCGGAGAACAGTTCCCGCGCGTAGGCGGGCGCAACGTACTGCGAGAGCACCAGCACGTTAACCGGGCCCTGCTTGCGTAGCGCCAGCGCGGCTTGGAGGCCGTCGTCACGCATGTTCGGTGGCATCCGCACGTCTGTGATCACCAGGTCGGGCACATGCGTATCGACGACTCCCTGTACCCGATCCGCACTGTCCACCTGCGCCACGACCTCGTGGCCACGCCGGGTGAGCAGGCCGGCGACGCCTTCCCTGAGCAGCGCGGAGTCGTCCGCGATGACAATCCTCATGGCGCAATCCCACTTTCTCCCCGGAACAACAGCAACGGAATACGGGCGGTGACGGTGGTCGGCCCACCGTCGGGCGAGGTCACCTCCATCGTCCCGCCGAACGCCGCGATCCGTTCCTGCATGCCGTCGAGCCCGCCGCCGGAGGTGATGTGCGCGTTGCCGCCGCCCTGGTCGGTCACCGAGATGTTCAGAGTGTGGTCACAAGTCACGAGCACGCTGACGTGTTCTTGGGGTGCGTGCTTCGCGGCGTTGGTGAGCGCTTCGGCGGTGAAGAAGTAGGCGGCGGCGGTGACGGAGTCGTCGATACGCGGCAGCTCGTGCGGCGCACGGACCGTGACGTGCGGGCCGTACTGCGCGGCGGCCGTCTCGATCGCGGCGATGAGCCCGTGGTCCGACAATTCCCGCGGGTGGATGCCACGCACGGTGCGCCGCAGGGCGTGGAGGCCGTTGTGGAGGTCGCGGGCGGCGTCGTCGAGAAGCGGCGAATCGACATCCAGCCTGGCCTCACCGAGTTTCATCGCCGCAGCCACGAAGTACTGCTGCGCGCCGTCGTGCAGGTCGCGTTCGATACGTAGACGCTCCACCTCGTACGCCTCCGCAATCTTGCGTCGCGACGCGGTGAGCTGGTGGATCTTCGCCGCCGCCCGCTGCTCGTGGTTGCTTCTTCGCCGCATGCCCGCGAGCGTAGCGGGGTAGAGCTAGCACTACCCATATTCGGGAGTCAGGGCCATAGTGCTTAGCGACGACCACATGTGGAATAGGAACCATGCTTGAACTCAGAGACATCACAAAGTCATTCACCCAACAGCGGGTCCTCGAAGGCATCAGCCTGACGGTGGGCGACGGCGATTCCGTAGCCATCATGGGGCCCTCGGGCTCCGGCAAGTCGACCCTGCTGCACTGCATGTCCGGCGTGCTCGTGCCCGACCACGGCGAAGTGCTGTTCGACGGCCGCGATGTGGCTGCAATGAGCGACGCGGAACGCTCACGTCTACGCCTCGAGCACTTCGGCTTCATCTTCCAAGACGGCCAGCTGCTGCCCGAACTGACCGCCACCGAAAACGTCGCGCTGCCGCAGATCATGCGCGGGGTGTCGCGATCTCAAGCGCACAAGGATGCGGTGGACATGCTCACACGTCTGGGTCTGGGCGCCTATGTGGACCGCTACCCGGGGCAGCTCTCCGGCGGTCAGGGGCAGCGCGTGGCCATCGCGCGTGCCTTGGCCGGGCCGCCATCCGTCGTGTTTGCCGACGAACCGACCGCGGCACTGGACCAGGCCACCGGCCACGAAGTCATGCAACAGATCGTGGCCGTGTGCCAGAAATTCGGCGTCACCCTGGTGCTGGTCACGCACGACCCGAAGATTGCCGACTGGTGTAGCCGCCGCGTGGAAATCCGCGACGGCCTGATCCACTCGGAGGTGGGGCGATGAGTGCGGTGACGTTGATGCGGTCGGCGGTGTCGTCGACAGGCGAGGGGCGCTCGCAGCGCAGAATCGGCGAGCGCTGGGTGCGTGCGCTGTCGCTGGTCGCGGTGACGGTGGCGACGTGGATGCTGTGCACACTCATGGGCGGCACCTGGATGTTCGTAGAGCGAGACATTCATCCGCACGAAGCGCTCGTGGAGGTCGAGGAGAACCTGGGCGGACCGATTTCCATGGCGTACATCTTCCTCGCGCTGTTCGCGTGCGTGCTGCTCGTGCCGAGCCTGTTGGGACTGCTCACCCAGGCCGCGCGAGCAAACCTCGGCGGGCGCGAAGAACACCTGGCGGCGCTACGCCTCATCGGCGCGACAGCCGGTGAGGTGCGCGGGATGATGATCCTGGAATCACTGTGCCAGGCACTTGTCGGACTGGCGCTCGGCTCGGCGCTGTACGTGGTCACGTGCCCCGCATGGAGCCTGTTGACGTTCCAGGAACAACCGATTGGCACTTGGGAGATGCTCACCTGGTGGGTCATCCCCGCCGCGTGGATCGTGGTACTGGTTCTGGCCGCGTGCTCCGTGTGGCTCGCGTTGCGACGAGTCGCCGTGACCCCACTCGGTGTGACCAAGAAAATCCCGCCGAAGGGGCAAAGCGTGATCACGCTGGTGCTGTCAGTGGTTGGTGCGGTGGTGCTGTATCGCTACCTGAGTTCGTTGACCATCGCTCCAGAGGCAGACGCGTTGGATTTCGTGGTGATGCTGGTCGTGGCTGGCGGCATCCTCACCGTCAACGCACTGATCGCGGTCGGCGTGATCCAGCTGCTCGCGCGGCTGAGCTACCGGGTGCCCGGAGCTGCCAACTACGTGGCCACGCGCCGGGTAGGCCGTGGCGCCAAAACCACCTGGAAACGCGTGACCGCTCTCTACTTCGTGGCGTTCATCGGTGGCGTCGGCGCTTGGATCTCCGCAGTACCGGAGGTCAACGACCAGCCCGCCCTGAAGATGATCACGGGTGACATTCCCTCCGGCGTGGTCATCACCGTGGTTTTGGCGACGGTGCTGCTGATCTCGTCCACCCTGCTCACCCAGGCGCTGTCTGTAGTGGAGCAAAAACAACTGACCAAGTCGCTCTACTTCATTGGTGCGCCGGCCGCGTTCCACACCAAGGTGGCCGTGCGCGAGGTCGGGGTGCCGATGCTGGTGGTGGCCCTGCTGGGATTCGGCATGGGCGGCCTGATGGGCATCGGCATGATCTTGATCCACGTCAATGTGCTTGACAAACTGGCTCTAATCGGCGCGCTTGTTGTGGTGGCGCTGGCCGGTTGCGTCCTGGCGGTGCTGGGGACCGGTCGGCTGCGCGAGAAGGTGCTGCTCGGGATGGGCCGGGCGAACGACTAGTTCATCCTGACAGTCTCAGGCAGAAAATGTCAGGGCCCTGGGGATATAGGGTCCGTCTGACAAATTCAGCCGCGATCCGTCATCGGCGACGGATCGCGGCTGGGTTATGCGGGCAGAGCTAGAAGTTGAGCTTGCTCATGATCGGTGCCGGGATAGCCTTCAGCACCAGGGAGATCGGGCCGAAGAGCTTGTGCACGAACACGGAGGACTTGCCGGCCAGTGCAGCCTCGACGGCGGCCTCGGCAACATCTTCCTTGTTCACGGTGAGCGGGGCCTCGTCGAGGCCGTCGGTCATCTTGGTGCGCACCTGGCCGGGGCGGACCACGGTGACGGTCACGCCGTCGTCCTTCAGGGCCTCGCCGAGCTGCAGGTAGAACCCGTCGATGCCGGCCTTGGAGGCGCCGTAGACGAAGTTGGAGCGGCGCACGCGCTGGCCCGCCACGGACGACAGGGCGATGATCTTGCCGTTGCCCTGGCGCTTCATGTGCTGGCCCAACAGCACGCCGACGGACATCGGGGCGGTGAAGTTCGTCTGCGCGGACGCCACTGCCGCCGCCTGGTCCTGCCAGAGCTGCTCCTGGTCGCCGAGGGTGCCGAAGGCGACCACGGCAACGTCGACGTCGCCGTCTTCAAACGCGGCGTCGAGCACCGCCGGGTGGGAGGCGAAATCGAGGGCGTCGAAGTCCACGAGGCGCACGTGGCCCGCGCCGGCTTGTTGGACGGCCGAGATCGCGCCGTCGATACGCGGGGAGTCCTTGCGTGCACACAGGGTGACGGTGGGGTTGCCGCCGCGGGAGGCGAGCTCGGCGACGATGGCGAGGCCGATCTCGCTGGTGCCGCCGAGGAGCAGGATGTGCTGGGCTTGGCCTACTGCATTCAACATGGTCGGTTCTCCTTAGTTCAGCTCGAGTCGGCGGGACATGTCGGATGCGAACACGCCGGTCGGGTCGATCTCGCGGCGGGTCTGCAGCCAGCCGGCCATGCCCGGGTACATGGCGTGGAACTTCTCCGCGGAGGTGCGGGACTCCTTGGCCAGGTAGAGGCGGCCGCCGAACTGCATGACCTGGTCGTCCAGGCGGTCCAGGAACTCGTTCAGGCCCGGGCGGATGGGGAAGTCCACGCACACGTTCCAGCCCTTCATCGGGTAGGACAGCGGCGCCTGGTTGCCCTCGCCGAACAGCTTGAACACGTTCAGGGCGGTGTAGTGGCCGGAAGCCTGGATGTCGTAGATGATGTCCTTGAACGGCTCCACGGCGTCGGTGGGTACGACGAACTGGTACTGCAGGAAGCCGGCCTTGCCGTAGCCGCGGTTCCACTCGCCGATCAGATCCAGCGGCTGGTAGAACTGCGTGAGGTTTTGCACCTGGTTACGCGCGGGCGAGCCCATCAGGTAGTACGCCTCGCCGATGGCCATCAGCGACAGTTTGTTCATGGTCCAGGACGGGAAGATGTCCGGCACCGTCATCAGCTGCGGGGCGTTGAACTTCAGCGGGTCCTTCGCCAGCTTCGGGGCGAGCTCCTTGAGCTGGTCCAGGGTGGCCAGGGAGCCGCGGGAGATGGTGGAGCGGCCGGTCTTCGGCGGCGCGGAGATGGCGTCGAACCAGGCCGAGGAGTAGGTGTAGTTCACCTCGGAGCCGTCGGAATGCAGCGCGATCGTCTCATCCAGGGTGTCGGTGCGGTCGGTGTCCGCGATGAAGTAGGCGGTTTCCGTGAACGTCATCTGGATGCGGGCGCGCAGGATGATGCCGGTCAGGCCCATACCGCCGACGGTGGCCCAGAACAGCTCGGCAGTTTCGCCCGTCGGCTCGAGGTGCAGCACGCGCCCGTCCGCGACCAACAGCTCTATGGAGAGCACGTGGTCGCCGAAAGAGCCTGCGGAGTGGTGGTTCTTGCCGTGGATGTCCGGGCCGATGGCGCCGCCGATGGTGACCTGGCGGGTTCCGGGCAGCACCGGGACCCACAGGCCGTAGGGCAGCGCGGCCTTCATCAGCTGGTCCAGGGTCACGCCGCCGTCCACGTCGACGATGCCGGTGTCCGGGTCGATGGAGTGGATGCGGTTCAGCGGCGTCATGTCCACGACGAGGCCGCCGCCGTTTTGGGCGGGGTCGCCGTAGGAGCGGCCCATGCCGCGGGCGATGACGCCGCGGCGCTTATGCTCTGGGAGCTCGGAGTTTTCGTCGGCCACCTGCTTGACCGCCTGGGCGATCGTGTCAACGTCGGCGGTGGACAACACCTGTGCGGTAGAGGGGGCGGTACGGCCCCAGCCGTAGAGGGATTGGGTTGTCAGTTCCATGCCCATCACCCTACGCCGGAATCACAGATCCATGATGCTACGAATCTCCGTGGGGAGCTCTTCTTGGCTGGAAATCACAGGTTTGCCGGCGGCCTTGTGCTCGCGGAGGATCTCGTAGATGCGGGTGCGTCCCTTGGAGTCCACGAAGGGCAGTTCTTCCGCCATGAGGCGGGCCATGAAGTCGGACAACGGAGCGTCGATACGCTGTGCTGCCTCGTGGATCGCGTGCGGGTCGTCGCCTTTGTAATGCTTCCTCATGGAAAGAAAGCCTATATTGGGCGCCATGTCCAGCACCCTCTACCGCTCAGACCACCTCGCGCCGGTGATCCGCCTCACCGAGCGCCGGGCTGGTGCGACGCTGCTTGTGCGCGTCGGCCTGGTGTCGGATGAGGTTGTGTACCGCTGGGTGGGCATCGACGAGGACGCGACCATCACTGAGTGCTGCGAGATCGTGGGCGAGGTCTTCGGCATCGAGGAGGTGGGTGCGGATGCGCCCCAGGAGCGTTTGCTTTGCGACGTCCTAAAGTCCCCCGGCGATTCCACCCACTTTTCCCACGGATTGTGGTCTTTCGAGATGCAGCTGGCCAACGTGTACCCGCGCGACGAGTCCACGCCGCCGTCCGTGTGCGTGGCGGGTTCGGGGGCGTTCGGGCCGCATGGGTTCGACATCGGAGAAGTCAACGCCCGGCTGATGGGCGAGGTTGAGGTGCCGGGGCTGCGCGCCGAGGTGCGCGAGTTCATGGCGCGGGCGCGCGGGCACGACTTTGTGCCGCTGCTGCAGGCGCTGGATGTGGGCGCGGGGGAGCGGATCGAGGCGCTGCCGGTGGAAGCTGGGCGCGTGGAAAGGGACGCCTTCTGGTCCCTGATCTTCGCGCTGACCTGCTGCGCGGGCGGGGAAACCGCGCACATCGCCGAGAGCATCTTCGCTTCGCTGGGGCATGAGGAGTTGGGGATTGGGGAGATCCGGGGTCTGTGCGCGGAATCGCTGGCTTCGCTGGATGAAATTGGCGGCGAAAGGACCCCGGCGGAGATGTTGGATATCTACCGCCAACTCATGCGCGGGTAGGGTATTCGCCCGTGGCTTCAAGTTCTTCCCTGAAACAGCAGCTCGTGCCCTTCCTCTTGGTCGGCGTGGGCTGCGCAGTCATCGACTTCGGCATCACCCACACCCTCGACGAATGGCTGGGGTGGCAGCGCGACTTTGCCAAGGCCGTGGGCTGGGTCTTCGGCACCATCGCCGCCTATGTGCTCAACTCCAAGTTCTCCTTCGACGCCAAGATCAACGCGAAGAAGGCCGGGGCAGTCTTCGTGCTCTACGCCGTGACGTTCGCGGTGCAGATGGTGCTGTGGCGCGTGACGGACTCGCCACTGACGTCGCTGGGCCTGGTCAACCCGTGGAAGAACGTCGTGTCCTTTGTTATCGCCCAGGGCGTGGCCACCGTGGTCAACTTCGAGCTGCAGCGGCACCTGATCTTCCGCGAAGCCAAGAAAACTATGGCCGCCTGAAGTCCTCTTTGGCTCCCCGCCGAAGTAGCTTCAGCCACTGGTAGAAGCCCTTCGGGTCCTTCTTTTCCAGCAGGAAGAACCAGCCGAAGCGCACCACCTCCTGCAGCTGCATCTTCTTCATGCCGCGCTGGTTAATGATGTAGCCGCGGTTCCGGTACGTGAAATACCGCTTGGTGGGGTTGTCGGGGAACTGCGCGTGGGCACGGCCGCCCATGATCGGGTGGAACTCGCCAGAGCCGTCCGGGTGCAGGTAGAACGTGGTCAGCGCCGTGCCGTAGGGGAGTCCGGATTGTGCCAGACGACGGTGGTACTCCACCTCGTCGCCCCGGATAAACAGACGGTAATCCGGCACGCCGATGCGCTCCATGGCCTCTGCCGAGATCAGCGCGCCGTTGAACAGGCTCGCGTACTGGGGCAGGAAGTCGCCTTCGAGCTCATCGACGCGACGGTGCCAGGTCGTGCCTTGTCTTAGTGGGAACGCCAGCTTCTCCGGGTCGTCGATGTTGGCCACCACCGGGGAGACCTCCGCAAGCTGGTGCTTTTCTGCGACCCGGTACAGCTTTTTGAGCACGTGATCGTCTTTCGGGCGGCCGTCGTCGTCCGCGCACCAGATCGCGTCCGCGCCCAGGGCCAGGGCGTGCAGGAATCCGTAGGCGAACCCGCCCGCGCCACCCAGGTTGGTGTGGGAGGGGAGGTAGACGGCGCGGTCGGCCGCGAGGTCGTCGAGAAGCTCCTGCACCTCGTGTTGCGCCCCGTTGTCCACCACAATCACCCAATCCACCGGATGCGTCTGGTTAACCACCTGCTCAAGCGAGTGTTTTAGCAGGTCAACACGGCGGTGGGTGACAATCACGGCGGCGGTCGTGCCGTTCGGATTCAACGCAGTCATGCCTTTTATTGTGCCCGAGGGATCCAAACGCGCATTCTTCACGTCTAAGTAGGCATGGCGAATTTGTATGACGGGATGGAAGTGAACTTCGAGGCGCGCCTCCTTGCCGCGACCGACCGGGTAGCAGGTACGCAGTACAGGCAGGTGACAAAGCAGTGGTTCTTGTCGGTGGACCATTGCCACCAGGACTGGCAGGCGCAGCTGTGCGCTCGCAGCCATCCGCGCCGGGTGCTGTACTGGGCCCCTGCGGCGGCGCGTGCCGCGGCCCACGCTGTGGAGCGTCCCGGGTCGGTAGTTGGCGGGTTTTCGGCGCTGGCGCTGTACGGAATGCCGTTTTTGGTGGAGGGGGCGGACACGCTGTTGTTCTCCGCCACGGCAAAGAACCAGGTGGGCGGGGCGCACAGACCGACGGTGCGGCGGCCCTCCCGTGCGCCCTTTGAGACCTGGACGGTGGTCCACCGCGGTGTGTCATTTCGGGCGGCCGCGCCCGCTGACGCACTGGTGCAGGCGTTGCGGCAAGTGAAAAAGGGGGAGCACAGCTGGCGTGTTGTGCAGATCGCCGGCTGGTCACCCCGAGACATCATGGCGCTGCAATTGATTGACTGCGCTCGGCGGTTTTTGGGGCTCACGCCGCCGGACATCAAGGCTGTTGCGCGCGGCAAGGTTGACGCTCGGTGGCTGAAAAAGTTGCTCGCGCACAGCAGTAGTCGCGCTGATTCACCAAAAGAGACCGAGATGCGGCTTTTGGTCACGGCATTGGCGGACCGCTACGGCTACACCGTGGAGGAGCAAGTGCCCTTGATCGTGGACGGGGAAATTGTCACCGTCTTCGATCTAGCCATCCCGGAGCTGAAGATCGCCATCATGTACGACGGTGCCCACCACCTGGAGTGGAAGCAGCGCAAGAAAGATTCCTCCATCACCATCAAGATGACAGCTGCTGGGTGGACGCCTGCGCGGTGCGCCTCAGAGACCATGTTTGAGTGCCTCAAGCTAATCGAGGACATCATGCAGAAAAGTTCAGGTCGCCAGCACGCTTGAATGAACTTCTCTGCATGCCGTTTTTCCTGACCTGGGGAAAGTGAATTATCTTGCACGCAGATGTGATCCGATTCATCGGCGAGTGAACTTTTCCGCAGGGGGGGGGCTAGTCGCCGTGGAAGCGCTCCACCAGCTCCGCGACGTACTCGCCGGTCTCGGGGCCCTCGTAGGCGCCCACGACGTCGGCGACCAGGCCGGCCTCTCTAATTTCGCCCTTGTCCACCCACAGGGCGGTGTTGCAGAGCTGGGCCAGGAAGTCGTTGGAGTGGGAGGCGAAGACCAGGATGCCGGAGCGCTTCACCATCTCGGCGAGCCTGACGCGGGCTTTGGCCATGAAGGCGGCGTCGACGGCGCCGATGCCCTCGTCGAGCAGCAGGATCTCCGGCTCGATGGAGGTGACCACGCCCAGGGCCAACCTGACGCGCATGCCGGTGGAGTAGGTGCGCAGCGGCATGTTGAGGTAGTCGCCGAGCTCGGAAAACTCGGCGATCTCGTCCATCTTCGCCTTCATCTGCTTGCGGGTCTGGCCCAGGAACAAGCCGCGGATGATGATGTTTTCGTAGCCGGAGATCTCCGGGTCCATCCCGACGCCCAGGTCGAAGACGGGGGCGACGCGGCCGCGCACGTCGGCGACGCCGCGGGTGGGCTCGTAGATGCCCGAGAGCAGGCGCAGCAGGGTGGACTTGCCGGCGCCGTTGTGGCCGACCAGGCCCACGCGGTCGCCCTCCCGCAGGTGCAGGTTGATGTCGCGCAGCGCCTCGACGACGACGGTGTTGGAGGCGTTCTGGCCGATCTTGCCGCCGGCGGACGACATCACGGCCTTCTTCAGGGAGCGGGACTTGGCGTCGAAGATGGGGAAGTCGACGCAGGCGTTGTAGGTGTCGATGGAAACCATGTGAAACTCCTAAACTCCTATACCCAGTACGGCACGCGGAAGCGCCAGCGCTTCATGGCAAGCAGGGTGATCAGGACGCCGGCGACGGTGCACGCGAGGACGATGCCCCAGTGGTAGGCGGCCAACGGTTCGTCGATAAGCGGGGCGCGCACGATCTCGAGGTAGTGATACAGGGGGTTGACCTCGGCGAGCATGGCGCGCTGCGCGATCTCGCCGCCCTGGTCCTTGAGGGTGCGGGTGGTCCAGACGATCGGGGTGACGTAGAAGAGTAGCTGCACCAGCGCTTCCAGCAGCGGGGCGACGTCGCGGAAGCGGGTGGCCACCATGCCGAAGAACATGGCCACCCACACGCCGTTGACCACGAGTAGGGCCAGGCCGGGGATGAACAGCAGGGTGTGCAGGGTCAGCGGGATGCGGAAGATCAGCACCAAAAGCAGCCAGATCACCATGTTGTGGGCCAAAAACAGCAGTTGACGCCACACCAGGCGGTACACGTGCACCGACAGAGCAGATGGGAGCTGTTTGATCAGGCCCTCGTTTTCGATGAAGACGTTCGCGCCGTCCTTGATGCAGCCGGAGATGAAACCCCAGACGATGAAGCCGACGGTGACGTGCGGGAGGAACTCCGCGACGTCGATCTGGAACAGCATGGAGTAGAGCAGGCCCAGCGCCAGCGACATCACGCCGGTGGCGATGGTGATCCACAGCGGGCCGAGGGTGGACCGGCGGTACCGCTGTTTGATGTCCTGCCATCCGAGCTGGAGCCAGAGCTCGTGTTGGCCCCAGCCGCGGATGAGGTCGTCGAACGCGCGCCGGAAGGTCTTGGACTTCGACGGCGGCGTGTCTTCGCCCGGAGGGCTGGTCATGCGGGCGACGTCTTGGCGCAGCTGTTCTTGGTTGTGCACGCAGATCACCCTAGTGCACTGCATTTGCGCACCCGAGCTGGCGGTGTGCGCCGTGTCGGACGGGCGTGCATAATTGGGGCATTCTTGCCTGAAGGGAGGTCGGCCGTGGCGTATGACGTGTGGGGAGTGCGTGGACTCTACACATCGCTCGGTAGCGGCTGGACGTACCTGAACGCCCACACACAGCCGCAGGTGCCGGAGAAGGTGGCCACGGCGGTCTCGAGAAGTTTCCGCAGCGCGGCGCTGGTGCCGCCGCCGGAGCCGGTGCTGGGCTCGCACTCTAAGGAGGCGCTGGGCCAGCCGGAGGGCGTGCAGTACCCGGAGGCGGCGCGGGTGGCCATCGCGGACCTGACCGGGGTGACGGCGGACCAGGTGGTGCTGGGCCAGAGCGTGCCTGCGCTGTATTCGGCGCTGGTCAACGCGATGAAGCCGATGCTGCGCCGCAACTCCTCTGTGGTGCTGAACCCGCTGGACCGCCCGCATTTGACCAAGCGGCTGCAGCGCGCCGGGCTGGATGAGGTCTGGGCGCAGGCGGACCTGGCCACCGGCGACCTGCCGGCGTGGCAGTACAGCGAGATCGCGGACGGCTCCACCCGCCTGGTGTCCGTGCCGGCGGCGCACGCGGAGCTGGGCAACGTGGTGCGGGTGGCCGACATCGCGGAGGCTGTGCGCGCGAAGTCGAGGGCGTGGGTGCTTGTGGACGCCACCGCGTACGCCCCTTACCGGCCCGTTGACCTCGAGGCATGGGGTGCGGACGTGGCCGCAGTGGACATCGCTCAGCTGGGCGGGCCGGACATCGCCGCGCTGATCTTCCGCGACACCGCCATGTTCAAGCGCCTTGACATGGACGCGCTGGACCTGGAGGTCTCCCAGGGCTTGGCGGGCGCGGTGCCGGCGGTGGTGGACCACTACGCCTCGCTGGTGGAGGGTTTCTCTGGCCGTGCGACCCGCCGCAACCGCTTGAAGTACTCCCTGGACGCGACCACCGCTTACCTCAACGGCCTGCGGGATGACCTGCACACGTTCTTGGGCACCCTGCCCGCCGTGCACATCGTTGGCGTCAGCGGCGAGGCGGCCGCGGACGCTCGCGTGGAGCGCATCCCGCGCCTGGCGTTCGGCGTGACCGGCGTGCCGTCCGAAACCGTGCTGCAGCGGCTGCTTGCCAACGGCATCGTGGCCACGAAGACGTGCGCCACACCGCTTCTCGACGACATGGGCGTGGCCGACATGGGCGGCGCCGTGACCATCGCCATGTCGCCGTTTAACACCCAGAACGACATTGAGCAGCTGGTGCGGACGGTGGCGTCTTTGGCCTAGACCGTCAGGATGAGTTTCCCGGTGTTGTCGCCGGAATCCAGGTGCTTGTGGGCTTTCTTGGCGTCTTCGAGCGGGAAGCGCGCGGAGATGTTTGGGGCGATCTTGCCGGACTCGATCAGCGGCCACACATTTTCCACCGTGGAGGAAACAATCGCCGCCTTCATCGGGCGCGGCCGTGCGCGCAGGGTCGTGGCGGTGACGGACAGGCGACGCGGCATCATCCGCCCCAGCGACAGCGTGCCTTTCGGCCCGCCCTGCACAGCGATGACGATGAGGTGCCCGTCCGTGTTCAACGTCTTGATGTTCTGCTCCAGGTACGGCCCGCCAACCACGTCCAGGATCGCGTCCGCCCAGCCGGGCAGCTCCTCGGCGAAGTCCTGCTCCTTGTAGTTGATCAAGATGTCCGCACCGAGCTCGCGGCAATACTCGAGCTTTTCTTGGCTGCCGGCAGTGGCGGCCACCTCGCAGCCGAGCGCCTTGCACATCTGGATGGCAAAGGAGCCGATGCCGCCCGCGCCGCCGTGGATGAGCACCTTATCGCCTGCAGACACCCCGGCGATCATGCCCAGGTTCGACCACACCGTGCACGCCACCTCGACCACGCCGGCAGTCTCCTCGACAGTCAGCCCTGAAGGAATCGGTGTGAGCTGGCCCTCCGGCACAGCGACGTATTCGGCGTAGCCGCCGCCGGCGAGCAGGCAGCCGACCTCCTCGCCTTCCTTGCGGCCAGTCGTGCCCGGGTCTGTGATGATTCCCGCGCATTCCAGCCCCATAATATCGGACTCGCCCTTCGGCGGCGGGTACTTCCCGGCGGCTTGCATTAGGTCGCCGCGGTTCACGCCGGCGGCAACCACCTTGACTAGGACTTCGCCGTCTTGCGGGGTGGGCCTTTGGGCGTCGTAAAGCATGAGCTGTTCACTAATTGCTTTCATGCGGCCAGGCTACGTTAGACTGCTCTGAGTTGGAGACGTGGCAGAGTGGCCGAATGCACCGGTCTTGAAAACCGGCGAGGTTTATCCCTCCGCGGGTTCAAATCCCGCCGTCTCCGCCAACTACTTTTTGGGGGCCTTTGCTTATCGACGCCTTCCGGTTTCCCTCCCTTCCTTAAATCCCGGTTAATTTATTGGGGTTGCCTAGGAGGACCATCGTGTATGCGTGTAATCTCTTTAGCGCGTCCGACTCTGAGTTGTACACCAATTGGTGTAACTAGAGCGGGAAGTGAACACAATTGGAACGCTCACTGATATGGAGGCCAGAGATGAGCGAGAATAAAGGACCAAACGCGAAGAAAAACCGCTGGTGGCGCAGTGTTGCCGCGGTAGTCAGCACAGTGGCGCTGGGCATCGGCGGGGTGGCGGTGCCAGCGGCGAACTCCGCTGAATTGCCGGGTGCATCCCAAGGGGGAGGTACTAAAGAGTCGCCGGGAGCGACGTCAGGGTCGTTTGTTTTTCGCGACGGTGCGTATAACGTGAACGTTGAAGTTGTTCCGAACCCTGCGGTGAATTCTGGGGTCGGGCTACCAAATCTCTACCTACAGAGAGCAGAGAACCCATCTTCTGCGACTCACCAGGGTTCCAAGGCATCTGGCGAGCAATTCTTTCCGGGTATGTCGGTGGAGAATACCGCAACCTTTGGGCTCCGTGCCGGCGGCGGTGCATGCGAGGATTTGGATTTTGATGACCTTTGTCAAACCCCGTTGGGGACGGTCACTCTAAAATTCCCACACACGGTTACAGACCCGGTGCTCGACATATCCGCGCTCGGCGGTTACGGGATGTACTACTTCCGAAAACCTGACCTAGAGAACAACGACGAGATCGATGTTAGAGGCAGCTACTTAGCTCAAGTCTGGAATATTAACACTGACGGAGTAACCTTCTCTGAGCTGTCTCCAAACGCAACTAACCTTGGTATAAGTCCCGATGGCAAAGCTTTTAGTGTTGTAAATCCTCTTGCAATGGGAGTGTGTGACGAGACGAACCCCGGGGTTGCTCAAACTACGACGGGTGAAATGAGCCTGGATACTGAGGCGACGGCGGGGTGTGGCTCGATTCGTCTCAACGGCACGTTCGACGAGCTGTCCTTTACAATCCGCGAACAAGTTAAGCCGATATCGTTTTACCATGAGAAACTTGGCAACCTCCCACTGCGTGGGTGGAACAAAAACGTCGATTGGCAACCTGGTACCGTTGAGACACCACAGGATCGCGACCTCATTGACTTGAGCCGTTTTTCGGTACGTGTTTCCAATGACTTCGGCGACGCGCCAGCGTCCTATGATTCGGAAGGCAATAGCGCCGCTAACCACGTGGTTGGTGGGCTCCGGATCGGTAGCAACATCACGTCAGATGCCGATGATCAATCCTCGCCCACTGTTTCGCCGCTCTCAAGCGCTGGCGCGGATGGTGACTCAGATGATGGGTTGGGAAACGTACCGACACTTCAGGCCTCACTGAATCGCCCAAAAAACGATCTTGCTCCAATTGCTCCGTATACAGTCGATGTTCCAGTTGCTGGTGTCGAGGACGGTGCTACCTTGGCCGGTTGGCTCGACCTCAACCAGGATGGTTCATTCACCCCGGATGAGCGACGTTCTGTGAGCGTTTCGAAGGACGGGGTGGTGACGTTGTCTTGGGACACGCAGGCTGGCTCCCCTTCGGAAAAGATCCCATGCAACGGTGAAACCAACCCAAGCGAGTCCGCCCAGACTTACCTTCGTTTGCGCTTAGCTCACGATCCTGCCGATGTGGATTCGGCAATCGGGTTTGCATCGTCGGGTGAGGTTGAAGACTACGTAGTTCCGGTTGAGCGGGTCGATGAGCGGCCGCGTGAAGATTGCCCCACCCCGACCGTTACGGTTACCGAAACTCCTACGACCGTGGCGACCGAGACGGTCACTGAGCCCCCGTCGGAAACGGTGACCGTGACCGCCACGACCACGCCGACGGTGACTGCTACAGAGCCTGTCACAACCACTGAGCTTACGACGACGACGTCGACGGTGCCGGAGACGACGTTTGAGACTTCGACCGAAACTGTGCCAGTCACCACTACTGAGGTGACTCCTGTCACGACAACTGAAGAGACGCCGGTAACTACGACGCAGGCTGTTACTGAAACTGCTGATACAACAATCACCACCACACCTACGGTGACCGCGGACTGCGGTTGCGAGCCCACGACGGTGACAGAAACTGAAACTGCGGAACCGGTCACTGAGACAAAGTCCGAAACCACAACGATGAGAACCACGGTCAACGAACCGGTGCCCACAACAATCAAAGAGTTGGTACCGACGACGATCCAAACCACGACCACCGCTGAGGCCCCGAAGCACAGCACCATCGGCGACAAGGTCTGGGAGGACACTAACGGCGACGGTAAGGAGGACCCGGATGAGAAGGCGGGTGTTCCGGATGTGACCGTGATTGTCCGTGACAAGGATGGCAATGAGGTCACCCGTACTGTCACGGATGAGGACGGCAACTGGAAGGTCAACGTTGAGCCGGGCGAGTACACCGTGGAATATGTTCCGGGTGGCCGCACTCCGAGCGACAAGGAGCAGGTCGAGCGCACTGTCACTGTTGAGCCGGGCGAGGACCGAAACGACATTGACCTTGGTATTTTGCCGTCTGGTTCTGTTGGTGACCGTGTTTGGGATGACGAGGACGGTGACGGTAAGCAGGGTGAGGACGAGAAGGGCCTTGAAAACGTTGTGGTGTTGGTGTCCCGTGAGGGTGAGCCGACGCGTTCTGCCGTTACCGATGCAAACGGTGATTGGAAGATTGAGGGTCTGAACCCGAACGCTGAGTACGACATTCGCTTTGTGAAGCCTGAGGGCTGGGAGGTCACCGGTAAGGTTCCGGGCTCGGACGAGTCCGGTCTGGATTCCACGGTGACGGTGAAGCCGAACGAATACAACGACAGCTACGACCTTGGTCTGAAGAAGATTGATCCGGATTGCGATTGTGAGCCGGTCAAACCGGGCACGATCGGGAACCGCGTGTGGATCGACCACAACGGCGACGGTAAGCAAGACCCCAAGGAGACTGAGGGTGCGCCTGACGTGACCGTGATCGTCCGTGACAAGGATGGCAACGAAGTCACCCGCACTGTCACGGATGAGGACGGTAACTGGAAGGTCGACGTCGAGCCGGGCGACTACGAGATTGAGTACCGCCCGCGCGACTGGAAGCCGACCGACCCGAAGCGCGTGACCCAGAAGGTCACTGTGGAAGAGGGCAAGGACTACCTAGACCTCGACCTTGGCGTGCAGAAGCCGAAGCCGGGTGAGCCGACCCCGCCGACCGAGAAGCCGGAGAAGGGCTCGTCGAGCGAGACGCTCGACCGCTGCGTGGCCAACGCGGTGCGCTCTCCGCTGCTGTACTTGGTGCCGGTGGCGCTGCTGGGTGCATTCGGCGGTGAGATCGCCCGTCCGTACATGGGCGCGATCAACGAGCAGGTCAACCAGATCAACGCGCAGTTCCAGGAGGCCATGCGCCGCAACAGCCCGGACTGGGGCCATGGCGGCCGTGGCGGTCGCGACAACGACCAGTTCGCTGAGCTGCGTGGCCAGATCGATGCGGCGAACCGTCGTATCGCGGAGCTCGGCCAGGACCCGAACGTCCAGCGCTTCGGCACCGTCGCCGCTGGCATCATCGGCCTGATCGCCGCGGGCGGCGTGCTCTACGACTGGTGCTCCAACGAGAAGGGCGAGGCTTTCACCTCCATCGGTGGTTCCTCCGCCGAGGAGTCCGGTGCGGAAGGCCGCCAGTCCTCCAGCAAGGACGCAGCATAACCGCTAAGTAACAGCGAAAACCGGCCAGGCTACCCACCTGGCCGGTTTTTCTATTGCTGATGTCAGTTAGACGATCTCGTCCGGGAAAAGCTCTGGCATGGTGTGGAATTGGCGGGTGCCCGGGAAGTCCGAAGGGACGTCGATAAGCAAATCCTTAGCTCGCTTCGTATCCGGACGATTCTGGCCGGCGACGACCTGCACCTTCTCAATCGGAAACTCACCACGCAGCTGGACGACCGCGGCGCCGTCGTTGCGGTACGCGAAGTTCTCGCCGAGCAGGCCGGCGACCTCCGAGACGGACTCGGTGGAGCTGCCCAGATTGTCCGCGCGCCACGAGCCCTCGAGATCGCCGAGGGGGACGCCGAGGAGGACAATGCCGTCCGCGGTCTTAGCCAGCGCGGAGGTCTTCGGGGTGAAATAGAACGGCACGGACGCGCTCTCGCCGACCAACGGGCCAGCAGTGAGCGAATCCAGGTTCGCCGGGAACCAAACTAAGTAATCAGACGGGTCATCTGAAGTGTCGCGGGCGGCGAGGCCGGAGGTGAGCCAAGTGTGGATTTTCATGCGGCCGAGTATACGGATTTCGCCCAGGGCGTTTCGGGGTGTATTTGGACGCGCGGGGCCGACAGAGTAATGTGGAGCGAGGTCTGGAGATGTGCCAGAGTGGCCGAATGGGGCTCCCTGCTAAGGAGTTGCCCCCTTGACGGGGGCCGCAGGTTCAAATCCTGTCATCTCCGCCACCGCGCCCGTAGCTCAACGGATAGAGCATCTGACTACGGATCAGAAGGTTGGGGGTTCGAATCCCTCCGGGCGCACTCTTGTCATGAGTCGCGTCATGCTTGACGCATGAGTCGCGACATGCTGGACGGACCGGCATCCCAGTTGTTTTTGTTCTGGGGTGCCGGTTTTGTTCATTCGGGGGGCAGTGGTGGGTCGCCGTGTTTCCAGTAGGCCTTTTGGTAGTCGCGGGCGGTGTCGATGTAGTGCTCGGTGATGACTTCTCCGGTTTCGGCCAGTGATGTGATGATGTGGTTGTCGGTGATGACCATGAGGATTTTCTTGTGTTTGTAGGCGCGTCCGATGCCGAGGTGGAAGAGTTTGCCGGCGTAGCGCACGGAGACTTTGCCGTTTTTGTCGACTGTGTCGTTTCGGGTGCGCCATTCTTCTTTGGGGTTGTCGTTGGGTGTGGCTTTGACTCCGGTGGTGTATGCCTGTTGCGGGGTGCGTCTGCCTAGGGCGCGGTGGGGTCGGGTGCAGTTGTAGTATTGGCGAAATTCGTTGAGGAGTTGTTGCAGCTCATCGATGGTTTGTGCTGGGGGTCGGGCGGTGATCCATTTTTTGAGGGTTTGGTGGAATCGCTCAATTTTTCCTTGGGTTTGGGGGTGGCCTGGCCGGCCGTTTTTCTGTTGGATTTTGTGTGTGGCGAGCACTTTTTCGAATGCGTTTCGCCCGCCTTTGCGCCCGGCTAGGCGGGCGGTGAACACCAGGCCGTTGTCCGTCAGCGTGGATGCTGGCGGGCCGTATGCGCCGATCAGGCGGGTGAGTTCGGCGGCGACGGCGGGGCCTGTAAATGCGGCGGCCGCGGTGATTGATAACAGGTATCGCGAGTGGTCGTCGAGGAAGTCGAGGACTTCTATCCGCGTGTTATCAGCGAGGAAGAGGTGTGTGATGTCGGCTTGCCAGCATTCGTTGGGCATCGCGGCTTCGAAGCGGATGTAAGAGCTTTTCGGCTTCTTTTGCGGCTGCGGGGTGATCAAGCCCTCGTTGGTGAGGATGCGGCGGATCGTTGATGTTGAGGGGGCGCGTTTGCCGGCCTGTTCGAGGTGGTAGGCAATGGTTTCGGGCCCGGCGTCGAGTCCGTGTCGGGTGAGTTGTTTGCGGATGCTGATGATTTCGTTGCGTAGTGCTTCCGGCACGGCGTGCGGGTGGGTGTGAGGGGCACGCGATTTCGGTGCGATTGCTTCGGCGCCGCCTGCGTCGTAGGCGTTGAGGATCTGGTGGACGCGTTGCCGTGAGATGCCGAAGCGTTTGGCGACGCTGGTGGGTGTGCCGCCTTGATCTCTGACGGCTCTGACGATGGCGATGTTGCGGTTAGGACTGTTCATAGTGTCAAACATGTCCCGACTCACCAGTCAAACATCACCGACACGACTGAGGTAGCCCTAAGTGTCAACAATGACGCGACTGACCTGTCAAGGATCACGACGCCTTCCGCAGGCACACCCCGTCAAATATGTCGTGACTTCAGGCACCTCCGGGCGCACTCTTGTTTTTCGTGCGGAAACCCCTGCTTGTCGGGGGTTTTCGGCGTTTGTGGGGTTTGGGGGCGGTTCCTGACAGATCACGGCGGGCGTTTGCGTCGACCTGGGGCGATGGGGGCGCTCTGACAGATTCCGCCGCGATGTGTCGGGGAATGTAAACAGAAAGCCCCGCCGGCGAGGGCGGGGCTGGGGTGCGACCGTGCTAGCTCTGGCGGGTTTCCATCACCGGGGCCGCGACGGTCTCGGCCGGCTTGTCGTTGCCGTTGCTGCTGCCGCCGACGCTGACATCGACGCCGTTGACGCTCGGGATGCAGGTGCGGACGGCTGCGGTCAAGAGCAGGGCAGCGACGACGCCTACGGCCGCGCCACCAGCGGCGGTGAGCTGCGCGGGCTCGATGTTGAACTGGCGTGCAGCGTCATTGAATGCGCGCTCAGCCCGCTTGGCAGTGTCGTTGAGGCCCGGGACGTTAACCTGGCCAGCCAGCGCGAGCGGGATCATCGCAATCAGCGGGAGGCCCAGGCCCACTAGGGAAGCGATGCAGCGCGGGTCGGAGGAACCGCCGTCAACGCCGACGTTCGCGTCGATGAGGTGATCGCCGTTTTCGTCCTGGCCCTTGCGAGAGGAGCCGAAGCCCACCAAGCCGCCGTTGGCGTTGCCGGTGACCATCGGGTTGGCGTTGCCGGTGACGAGCACCTCCGGATTTGCGTTGCCGGTTGCGACCACGCTGTTGTTCGACCCGTTGTTGTTGCCGATGTTCGACGGGTTCGCATTGTCAGTGATGACCACGGTCGGGTTGGCGTTGTTGGTCACCACGGCGCTGTTGTTGGACCCGTTGTCGTTGGCGTTGCCGGTGACGACCACAGTCGGGTTCGCGTTGTTGGTCACCACGGCGCTGTTGTTCGAGCCGTTGTCGTTCGCATTGCCCGTGACGACCGGATTGGCGTTGCCCGTGATGACCACAGTCGGGTTCGCGTTGTTGGTCACCACGGCGGAGTTGTTGGAGCCGTTGTCGTTCGCGTTGCCCGTGATCACCGGATTGGCATTACCCGTGATTACGGGGTTCGCATTGCCGGTAATGACCGGGTTCGCGTTGTCAGTCACCACAACGGAGTTGTTGGAACCGTTCTCGCGCAGGTTGTCGTTCACGTTTCCGGTGATGACTACGGACGGGTTTGCGTTACCGGTGATCACCGGGTTGGCGTTGTCGGTCACGACCACGGACGGGTTGCCGTTATTGGACAGGTTGTCCTTGATTTCGACAGTCGGATTCGCATTGTTCGTGATCACCACGGACGGGTTGCCGTTGTTGGACAGGTTGTCCCGCGGGTTGACATTGTCGGTGATGACTATGTTCGGGCTGCCGTTGTTGTTGCCGATGTTGGACGGGTTCGCGTTGTTGGTGATCACAACGTTGATCAAGCGTCCAGCACCGCCACCGCTGGTGCCACCCTCACCGCCGCTGGTTCCGCCCTCGCTACCGCCGTTTCCGCCGCCGAGGATGTCGCCCAGGTTGCCGAGCAGACCGCCACCGGTACCGGCACCGATCAGGCTGCCCAGGAGGGGGCCGAGGATGCCAGCGACGGTGCCCGCCGTTTCTGCGGGGGTCTTCGACGGGTTCTTGGCCGCGATCTTCAGGGTGGCATCGAACGTGTCAGTGCCGTCGTTCACCTCAATTGGAAGGTCGAAGTCGCCGTCCTTGAACGTGGTTGGTGGGGTGACGCGGATGGTGGTGCCGTCGTTGGAGACGGTCCAGCCAGTCGGCAGAGCGGCGCCGCTCTTAGACACGCTGACGCCCTCCGGCAGTGTGATTCCCTCGACGGACTGCGCTGACGTGGACTTCTCAAAGTCCATCGGGTAGCGGGAGGTCAGCTGGTGTTCCCATTCGGCGCCCGGGCGCTCGTCGATGATGTTGACGCGCAGCGTCGTGTCAAAGGTCTCGCCGGCGGCGGTGGTCACACGCACCGGGATGTCCTTCTCGCCTGTGCCAAAGGCGGCGGTGGACTTCGGACGGATCAGGGTCAGCGTGCCGTCGTTGTTGTTGAAGCCCCAGTTGAAGATGGTGTTCGCGCGTGGTGCCACGGTGTCGCCGGGCTGAAGCTGCAGCCCTTCGACTACAGCTTCATTGGTGTTCCAGAAGTTTGCGGTGTCAAAGCGCTGCTCGAAGGTGGCGGCAGTGGTGCCATCGCCTGTCGACGGTTGCTCCGCCGGCGTCGGTTCAGCATCACTCGTCGGCGTGGTCGTCTCCTGAGCCTGAACAGGGGAGACAAACGGTGCCACGAGGGCAAGGGACAGGGCACCTGCCGCGATGACGGTACGGCGGGAACGAACGGACTTCGCCATGGTGGCTCCTTTAAGGGTTCAGCGGATTATCAGCGATATATGACACGTATCGCAGATCACGCGTAGATTTTTACACACATATGGCAAGAATCAACGCGTCTGAGACAAATACTTTCCGGGTGGGTACCCTCACCGTGTGACTACGGCCAACGCGGCGGCGATCGCGCACCTGGAAAAACAACTGAACCGGCACCGGTTGGACTCCGGCGACCTGGACGGCCTCCACGAGGAGCTGACAGAAATCCCGTTGCACGATGTGGTGCACGTGGTGGAGCGGCAGCCGTCGAAACGCGGCGCTGTGCTCATCCGCCTGCTGCCACCGGAGCGTGCCGCGGCGGCCTTCGACGCGCTTGATCCCGCCCACCAGGCGGAGATTGTGGAGGCACTCGGGCGCGAAGATGTCGCCGGCCTGTTCAGCGCGCTCGGCGCCGAGGACCGCGTGCGCATGCTGGACAACATGCCCGCGGAGATCGCGGAGCGGTTCCTGGGGGATCTGGACGAGGACGCGCGGGCGGACACCAACCTCATTCTCGGCTACGAGAAGGGCTCGGTCGGCCGTGCTATGAGCCCCAATGTGGCGGCGGTTGGTCCGGGTGAGGGGGTGCGGGACGTCGTCGACAAGCTAAGGGCTCAGGCGGATGACTTTGAGACCGTCTACACCATCGCAGTGGTGGATCCGGAACGCACGCTGTGCGGCGTGGTGTGGCTTCGCGACCTGTTCAGGGCAGCGCCCGACGCCCGAGTCGGCGATGTGATGCGGGAGCGACCGGCGGTGCAGGTCAGCGACGACGCCGAGGACGCCGCCCGCCGTCTGCTTTCGTCCGGCCAGCTCGCGTTTCCGGTGGCCGACGACGGCAACCGCCTCATGGGCATCTTCACCTTCGACGAGGCCCAAGACATTGTGGAGCACGCCGACAGCGAGGACACCGCGCGCCAGGGCGGCTCCGAGTCGCTGAAGCAGCCGTACCTGTCCACCCCGGTGCTCAAGCTGGTGCGCTCGCGCATTGTGTGGCTGCTGGTGCTGGCGCTCTCCGCCATCCTGACGGTGCAGGTCCTCGGCGTTTTTGAGGACACGCTCGCGCAGGTGACCGTGCTGTCGCTGTTCATCCCGCTGCTCACCGGCACCGGCGGCAACACTGGCAACCAAGCGGCCACGACGGTGACAAGGGCGCTTGCGCTTCACGACGTCACCAAAGGCGACATCCTGAAAGTCATGTGGCGCGAACTGCGCGTCGGCGCGACCCTCGGAGCAGTGCTGGGCGTGCTCGGATTGGCCATTGCGTGGGCCGTTTTCGGCCAAGACATCGGAATAGTGATAGGAAGCACACTATTTTGTGTCTGCGCCATGTCCGCGACCGTTGGCGGGCTCATGCCGATCGTGGCGAAGACCGTTGGCGCGGACCCGGCGGTGTTTTCCAACCCGTTCATCTCCACCTTCTGCGACGCGACCGGTCTGGTGATTTACTTCGCCATTGCCAAGGCGGTGCTTGGGTTGTAGTTGGGGGTGTGTTTGTGGGTTTGGCCTGCTGTTTTGGTGGTGAGTTCACCTGGGTGTAATGTTCTTCTTCGTTGTCCGCACGGCAACGAACTGAATACGCGCCCGTAGCTCAACGGATAGAGCATCTGACTACGGATCAGAAGGTTGGGGGTTCGAATCCCTCCGGGCGCACCATCTGTTTGAACGCCCCGAGCATGCCGCTCGGGGCGTTTTGTGTTTTTCTCAGGATTAGGTGGGGCCTGAGTGTTGGGTTAAGGGTCAAAAAGTGTGTCTGGCCCGGCGTGTCGTGGGGGTTAGATTTG